>Ga0209536_100005485_pt1 | contig 19689 bp, 17 predicted proteins | sample DeeMarSeWOR28_12_FD_187461 | JGI IMG/M metagenome (GOLD analysis project Ga0209536, IMG submission 187461) | Marine sediment microbial communities from White Oak River estuary, North Carolina - WOR-2-8_12 (SPAdes) (version 2) | ecosystem: Environmental > Aquatic > Marine > Intertidal zone >...
TTCGACACTCAAGCCGGCATCCTGGCCGGTGAAGGCAATATCAACCTGGGCACCGAAAAGATTAATTTTTTACTCGTACCAAAGCCCGCACATCCAGATGTGAGCATTTTAACCAATTTGCGGGTCAGTGGCAGTGTCATTGATCCCCATGTGGGCGTGGACAAGGCCTCTACCTTAACCCAGAGTGCTAAAGCCCTCAGCTTCCTTGCAGTCGGTCCACTCGGGCTGCTGGCACCATTCGTACACCTGGGAGCCAATAAAAGTCATCCGTGTAACGTTCCAAGCATCGGGCAATTGGGGCTAAAAACTCCCGCTAAAAAGTAGACAAACACCTCTGCTCTCATAGGGATTTGGCATCAGTTTGGGCTATCAGCGCAAAGTTTAAATGAGGAAGTATATATTTTAGATTTGCTCTCGAAACTAACAATGGGTGTTGGGTAGAGATTACGGCTATGAAGAGATAACCGCAATTTCTTATACAAATCGTCAGGTAATCCCAAATATTTTCAATCCTTAAAATTGCAGATTTCTCCAGCATATCGGCACGTTTGAACGCCTCCAAAACCTTATGATATCATACTGACAACCGAAGTTTTAACTTATAATCCAATTCTTTCAAATCAATTACAGGTCAGGGCAGGTTAAATCATTTGAAGATTTGACGATTCAACTACTTGTCCATACCCTCCGGCTCCTGTCTTCTAACCACTAGTTGCTGGCTACTTGTCCCCGGATCGGCCGGCAGCAAGAAGCAAGCAACCGGTAGCAAGCCTAACCCCCTGAACCTTTGAACGCTGAACCTTCGAACAGCGACAGCGGCCCTTTCTGTCTGTTGCCCAGGAAATCAACCGCGCAACTGGCATGGATCGCTGCGCCCAGCGCCATGGCCTCTTCATTAAAATCAAAAAACGGGCTGTGAAGCGGGTGGGTGAACCCCTTGGCGGGATTTGCGGTTCCCAGAGACCAGTGAACGCCGGGGACCTTCTCATGAAAGTAGGCGACGTCTTCTCCGGTCATGCTGGGGGATGGTATGTCGATGACGTTTTCGGCCGGCAGAATTTTGCATGCCGAATCCTTGAATTCGGCAGCCAGCTCCGGGTGGTTGAATACCGAAGGATATTCCCGCTTAACTGTAAGACGGCATGTCCCCCCGCAGGTGCCGGCCACACCCCGAGCCACCTGATCCAATTCATTGGCCAGCGCTTCGCGCTTCTCCGGATTGAGGGCCCGGATGGAGCCGGTCAGCGTGACCTCTTCAGGAACAATGTTACTGGCCGTCCCCCCCCGAACGTTACAAAATGAAAGGATTGCAGGGTCCAGGGGATTTTTCTTCCTGGAGACGATGGTTTGACCGGCCATGATCACCATGGCGGCCATGATGACAGGATCCACGCCTTCATGGGGACTGGCAACGTGGCAGCCTTTGCCGATCATCTTCAGAATAAATTCAGCCGATGAGATCGTGCAGAAGCCGGATTTTACTCCCGCCGAGCCTTCGGGCAGGTCGGGGTTCAGGTGTAGCGAAAAGATCCCATCAACATCCGGCTTCCTGAGGGCCCCGTCCGCTATCATGGGTATGGCACCGCCGGGCGCCGTATCTTCGCTGGGCTGAAAGACGAACTTGACGCTGCCATTGAGCAGATCCGAAAATTTACAGAGCAAACTCGCGGTTCCCAGCAGGATGGCCGTATGCCCGTCGTGCCCGCAGCAATGCGCAATACCGGGTCTGGTCGAAGCGTAGGGAACGTCATTTTTTTCTTCCATCGGCAGTGCATCCATGTCCGCACGCAAGGCCAGACATTTTTCAGCTTCTTTGGCGGACAGCGTGGCGACAACACCGTAACCGCCTATATTGGTGCGCACGTCGAGTCCAAGATGCTTTAAATAATCGGCAACGATTCGGGATGTCCGCATTTCCTGCGTTCCGAGTTCGGGGTGCTTATGCAGGTCTCTGCGGATTTCCCGCATCGAATTCAGGAGATTCCCGGCTTCCTTTAAAAAACGATGTGGTTTCATGATGGCACGTCTTTTTTCTGCTTCACCCTTGCACTCTTTGGGTTAAAGGATCTTCTCAATCCGAACGGGTACGGCCTTTAGCAGGGGAAACCCACTGATCGGATCATTGATATTATCATAGGTCACTAGGTTCACATTGCTATCCGGCCAGCCGTGCGGAATTTCAATAAAACCCGGAAGAACCTGTTCTTGGTTGACTATTTTTACCCGGACCTTTACCGAGCCGATTTCCGATACGACCCGAACCTGTTCCAAGTTCTCGATTCCCAGTTTGGCTGCATCTTTAGGATTCATCTCCATCTCCGCCACGGGAAAGGCATTACGAAACTTAGGAATATTGCGATATCGGGAGTGGTAGTACAGCGGGTTGCGGGCGCCGGTGTTCAGTACAAAGGGAAAGTCCTTGTCGGGGCGACGAAGGTAGCGCGGCGGGATATACGCCGGGATCTCCGGGAGATTGCGCGCTTTCAAATATTGGGAGGTAAATTCAACCTTTCCGGAACGCGTCGGGAAGGGCCGGGTTTCATGTTTCTTATAACGTACCGGCTTGTAAACAATACCTTTAGGATGCTTGCGCAGCTCTTCCAGCGAAATGCCGGTCGGTTCGAGAATCCAGCGGTTCACCTCTTCTTCGTTTTCCCAGGGAAAATATTCTTTTCCGAAACCGAGACGGTGCGCCAGATCATGCCACAAAGCGTACTCATCATGCACACCCGCAACCTCCGCCACTTTGGAGGAAAGCACAACCATCTGGTGTTTCGGGTGAAAATGGAGTTCGGATCTTTCAAGAAAAGTGCCTGCAGGCAGAACATAATGCGCCAGCTGCGCTGTTTCAGTGAGGAATAGGTCATTTACCACCAGCAGTTCCAGTGAGGAAAGCGCCTGGGCGACTTTTTTTGAATTGGGGTTGTTAATCGCCGGATTGGCGGCGGTCATGATGAGCCCTTTGAAGGGGTATTCACCATTTCCGAGCATGTAATCCATGGCCGTCATTGCGTGGCATTCCCAGCGGTAATCATAAAGGGCCGGAAACCTGTCCGCTCCGATCGGCTTCTGGTCGCGGAGTGAAATCTCACTGCATAAGGAGAGTTTGCGCTCTCCCATTGGTTCCGGCCAGGTAAAGCCGCCTTTAATATCAAGCGCCCCGCAAAGGGCTACCAGGCAAGCGATCGTGCGGACATCGTTGACGCCGTTTTCCTGATGTTCCAACCCGATTCCCGGAAAGATCGTTATCCGGGGGAGGTTATTCGAAACCATTTCGGCGAGGGCATTAAACGTTTGCAGGTCCACCCCGGTCTGCTCCTGAACGAATTCCGGGGTAAATTCCTCGGCGGCGCGGGCAAATGCTTCAAAGCCGATGCAATATTTATCAACAAATTTTTGATCATAGGCATTGGCTTTTATCAGGTGCCGGCACAATCCCCACGCCAGGGCGCCATCGGTTCCGGGCAGGGGGCGCGCAACGATATCGGCCTTTTTTGTGGTTTTATTCAGACGCGGATCTATTACAATGAGTCTGGCGCCCCTTTTTTGAGCTTTCACAACCTCGCGCATATAGGCCGGATGACTTACGGAGAGATTCGAGCCCCACAGGATAATGAGCGCCGCATGTTCAAATTCCGGGTGAGAATTCCAGAATCCGTGAACCAGAAGAAAACCCAGGTAACGGCCATTAAAACAGGCAGAATCATTGGAAAGATAATTCGGAGATCCGAAGGCATGGATAAAACGTCTGACATAATCTTCTTCCTGATAATACCCGATTGCTTCTCCCTTCCAGACGCCCAAGGCCCGGGCGCCGTATTGATTCCGGATATGCATAATCTTCTCGGCAATCTCATCCAAAGCCTGCTCCCGGGAGATTTCCATGAAAGAACCATCAGGCTTTTTTTTGAGCGGGCTTAAGAGTCGATCCTCATGGTAAAAAAGTTCCCTGGCCACCCGCCCTTTCACACAGATCGGCTCGCGATTTTCCGGCTGTTCATGCAGAGCGGAAAAATCCACAATGGCTCCATCGCGGATGTGCACGTTCATACCGCAGCGAATACCGCACTGGCGGCACAGGGTTTGGATGGTGCCGTTTTGAATAGCTGTTTTTACATTCATTGCTGAAAAGACCTCAATTCCGGCTCCATAAATGTAATCACAAGAGCAGGTAAACTTGGGAAATATCCAAGGAAAGTTTGATTGTCAACTAGGATTGCGTGGAATAATATCCGGTAGGGGGAAAAGGAGGGTAGAGGTGCCCGGCAATGCGCCTTTGGGTGAGCAAAAATGTCAAATCGGTTAAAACAAATAACCGCTTATCTGAAGGAGGCTCGGCGCTCGATCCCAACCCGGTTGTTTGGGGACCACCCTTTTCTGCGGTCCAGATCGCTCCTTCTGAATCGGCGTGTTCTTCTCTCGGGGAAATGGTCAAAATTCGTACATTTTCGCCTGTCTATTATCGAACGTCTTCCGCCATTATCCTTCATTGATGTTGATCTCCGACGAGTTTATGTTTGCACCGGGCAACCGGCAAATTAATGTTTTTGATCCAGATACCTGAACATTAATATTGCGAAAATCCCGATAAAGATCATGGCAATATTGACGATAAGCACCATCTGTAGCTCCTTTTACACACGGGTAAATGAATTAAGGATGCTATTATGCATTTATACTCTGCAAAACCTATACCATTTTTTATTTGAGGCTTTTAAACATAAATACAGTTGGTTAAGAAATAACCGGATTGGATTTTAACAATCGAAATGTCTACAATATGATACGGTGTGTAAGATATTTTATAATTAATGCGCAAAATAATAAAATTCCGGGCCTGAACCAAACTGTGTTGATAATTTGTCAATAACCCAATAAACCTCCTGAAATAATTGACAATAAATTTTGTTGAAAAATTATCAGAATATTTGGTGATCTCGCCCTTTTTTTAGTGATTAAGTCATTATTTCAGTTGGTTAGCAATTGTTTATAACTAGAATCCGTTTATAAAATACCATTTTAGCCGCCGCGTTTTACATTCACCGGCGAAGCGGTCAAAATTTCAACTCGATTTATGCAAACGCTACTGTAGCGTCAGGTTCCTGGTTAATTGTGCCATTTATTCATAAAATCTTCGAAATAATTTTCCCCGTAAAGCTTATCTGAAATGAATATATTCAGCATATTGAGAAAGGATTGATTGCCTTTTTTGATAGCAAAACCATAACTATCGGGTCGATAAGGCTCGGAAAACACATAAAGCTTAAAGCGGGCCTTCTCGGGATGTTCTCTTACCCAAGTGTTTAAAAATATCTCATCATGCACCATGATATGCGCCTCATTGTTGGAGGTGGCTTCGGCTGCTTTTTCGTTTTCATCTTTTTCAACGATATTTTTTTCAGGAACCTGGTTAAAGAACCTTTTAATGGAAAAGCGAGGCGCCTTTTCTTTGGCTGCAGCAATTTTTAGCTTGGATTCATTACCGAGTAATTTTAATTTTTTCTTCAACTCTTGATAACTTTTTGCTTCACAAATACCCAGCTCATGGCATTTAACCGTGTTGAGCATAATACTGATGCCGGTATCGTAATATGAATCGGTAAAATCTACTTTTTTAGTCCGCTTGAAAATCCGGGACATCGCAGCGATGATAATGTCAATTTCATCTTTCAGAAGCATTGGAATTAAATCCGAAAAATCTTTAGACTGAGGAACAACCAGCTTTGGTTTTACACCGAGCTCCTCGGCCAGAAGGTTGGCGATTTCAATGTCGACGCCCACCCGCTTTTTTTCCCCATGCGCATCAATCTCAATAAAGGAGAACGGCTTGAATAGAGGATTAATTCCTACCCGCAAGACCTTTTTCTCCATGATACGCTGCAAAACAGGACTGGATCCAATTTCCACCTGTTCTGCTAAAGAACTGTCAATATTGTAACCAAATGAAATGAATATCGATACTGTTAGAAGGAAAATTTGAAATGGTATTCTCATTTTCATCCTATCCTTTCTGTACAATGACTGATATAAGAAATAAGGGTAAGTCGGTTTAACCCATACCAATTGACACTTTAGATATGCAAGTGACATTTATCGAATATGGGAGCTCGACATGAAAAAAGAAGTTAATCCGGCGGTCATATTAATTTTTTTTTATGAAACGATTATTTTTATTTTGTTGATTGGTGCGCTCATCCCCCCGGGGGTCTCGTTTTGGGATTTCTTGAAAGATCCCATCAAGTTCATGCAAGTCAATGAATTTGTGATTGCTTTAACCTTGGCGCTATTCCTGCCGCTCGTTTACAAGAACATACAGAAGGTAAAGTTATTTGGAGCAGAAGTCGAACTGCGTCAGGAAGTTACGAAAGTAAGGCGAGATCTTGACCAGGTTAAGAAGGACATGTCAGACCAAAAATATGATTATGAGCGCGCCTTGTTCGCTATTCTTTCCAGATTAAGCGGTAAGATGGAAATCCAACCCCGACGTTTAAGTTCAAGTTTAGAGGAAGTCCCAATTGAAATTGGCAGTCTTGATTTCGCCGAATCCTGGATTTTGACCCAAATCGTCTATCGAAAGCTTGAGGCGTCCAATATTCCTGTAACGGAGCCGGGATTGGGTGAAACGACCTTAATGACATTTTTTAATATGATTTCAGGAAAAATCGATGTGTTTATCTGGTACTCGGGGACCGGCATGGCCCTGGCAGGGATGGACGTTAAGCCCCACGATGCTGAAGAAGGTCGCAAAGAGCTAAACGACATATATAAGAAATGGGGTTTAAAATGGTTGCAACCCATCGGATTCGAAACTTGCGAAGGGCCCGTTATGCTTAGCGAGCAAGCTGACCGATTTAAAATAACGACCATGACTGATTTGGCAAACAATTCTCACCGACTCGTTTTTGGCGCAAACCGTGAATATTTCCTTCGTCATTGGTCTTATCCTCGCCTGAAGCGCCTTGGCGTGCGTTTTCGAAAGGTAACCGAGGTTTCAATAAATGACCGCCTTAGCGGCTTGTATGAAAAAGAATTTGATGTTGGAATCGGCTACACAACGGATCCGGAAATCAATGATAGTCGCTTAAGAGTTATTGAATATGACAATCGTTTCGAGCCTATTTCTCAATTTGCAATGCCACTTTGCCGCAACGATGTGGCACACCATGTTGCCGCTGTTCTGGATGATCTTAAGATTACTTCAAAGCAAATGCACGAGTTGAATTTCAGAGCTAAAAAGGCCGCGTATAAAAAGTTGGCCATCAAGGGTCTTGCTGACGAGTTCCAACGCGGGTATATTTAGAAATACTTCTATTTAAAAATGGTTCGGATCAATAACGGAATAACTAATGTTGTTGCGGCAATCGGATAGGGCTTCTACATATCCGAAACACAGTGAAAAACGTGAGCTTCATTTATTTCTATATGAGCCCCCGGTTAATCGGTTTATTGAAGCGCATCTACCTTTTTTTCAACTGCCTTTAAAATCTTACCATTACGCATCAATTGCCCGATTGCGGCAATGTCCGTCGACAGAATACGATCTTTTTCCAGATGGGGCACGGCCTTTCGAATAACCCGGTACGCTGCCAGGGTGCCTTCGCCGGGTTTCATATTGGTAAAAAGATCCAGCGCCTGGGCAGCGCACAGAAGCTCGATGGCAATGACATCTGCGGCATTGCCGACTATCTCCCTGCATTTCCGGGCGGAAACGGTTCCCATGGAAACATGATCTTCTTTGTTGGCAGAGGTGGGAATCGAATCGATACCGGCCGGATGACACAGGACTTTGTTTTCGGATACAAGCGACGCAGCGGTATACTGCGCCAGCATAAAACCTGAATTGAGTCCACCGTCATCCACCAGAAACGCCGGCAACCCGCTCAATTTGGGATTCACCAGGCGTTCGATTCGCCGCTCGGAGATGTCGGCCAGCTCTGCAACCGCCATACCCAGAAAATCCATCGCCAGGGCAACCGGTTGACCATGAAAGTTACCGCCCAGCAGAAACTCTTCTGAATCTGAAAAAATCAGGGGATTGTTGGTTGACGAATTCATTTCGGTCTCAATCACGTTGCGACAGTATCGGATGGCGTCCCTGCTGGCGCCGTGGACCTGGGGCGAGCACCTCAAGGTATAGGCATCCTGAACGCGGGCGCAATCCTTGTGGGAGGTGATGATTTCGCTGTTCTGGGTGATCCGTGCCATGTTATCGGCCACGGCTGCCTGACCGGGATGGGGTCTGACCCTGTGAATCCTGGTGTCGAATTCGGTGCGGCTGCCCATCAATACTTCAAGACTCATGGCGGCTGCAATATCGGTTAATTTCGAAAGCTGAATGGAATCAAAAACGGCCAATCCGCCTATGGCGGTCATCACCTGGGTGCCGTTCACCAGAGCCAGGCCTTCACCGGATTCCAGCTGCAACGCTTTCAGACCGCATTTGTTCAGGGCCTGCCGGCCTGAAAGCCGCTGCCCTTTATAAAAAGCCTCTCCCAGGCCTATGAGAACAAGCGCGAGATGCGCCAGGGGAGCGAGATCACCGCTGGCACCGACCGAGCCCTTTTCGGGGATAATCGGCCAAACACCCCAATTCAACAGGGCCACCAGCTGCTGGACGGTCGACAGACGAATACCGGAATGCCCCCTCGCCAGGTCTTTGATTCTCAGGGCCAATATGGCACGTACGGTTTCTTCATCAAAGTGTTTGCCGACCCCGGCGGCATGGCTCATCAATATATTTTTCTGAAGCTGTCGGGTGTCTTCCCTGGAAATAGCCACATCACTGAGGGCGCCAAAACCGGTGGTAATCCCGTAAATTCTTTTCTCGTCCTGCACCCATTGATCAATGAGATGACGACTTTTTTGAATCTGCTTTTCGGCGTCGGCGGTCAATTTAACCTGGGCGCCTTTCCGGGCAATGGCAATCAGATTCTCCAGGGTCATTCCTTCCACACCGAGAGAAATGGTCTTCATGGTATCGGCCTCGCTTTTGCTTTGATCTATTAAATATTACCTTGCATGGGCCATCAATACAAGTTATCTTTCCCGACAATGCATATATCTGGACTTCGCAAGAAATTGAAGTCAATCAAATAAGGAATAATTGTCATGGTGGATAATAAACGTATTTCAAAGGCAATGACGATTAAACTGGAAGACTTGTTTGATGACCTGCCCGAGATGCCGCATTTTGTCGACGGGATCCGCCGGGCCCCCTCCCGGCATTTCACCCTCAGCCCAAAGGATACCCGGCTGGCATTAAAAAATGCCCTGCGTTACATTCCCGAAAAATGGCATCAGCAACTGGCACCCGAATTTTTAGAAGAGCTGCTCGCCCGGGGAAGAATTTACGGCTACCGCTTCCGGCCTGACGGACACATAAACGGCAAGCCGATCGATGCATACGCGGGCAGCTGTATCGAGGGCCGGGCCTTTCAGGTGATGATCGACAACAACCTGGACTTTGATGTCGCCCTGTACCCATATGAGCTGGTAACATATGGAGAAACGGGGCAGGTCTGCCAGAACTGGATGCAGTATCGATTAATCAAAAAATATCTCGAAACGCTGACCCGGGAGCAAACCCTGGTAGTGGAATCCGGCCACCCTCTGGGACTGTTCAGGTCATCACCGCAGGCGCCAAGAGCGATTATCACCAATGGTTTGATGGTGGGCTGCTTTGATGATCCGGCAAACTGGAACCGGGCTGCGGCTTTAGGCGTTTCCAATTACGGTCAGATGACCGCCGGGGGGTGGATGTATATCGGACCCCAGGGCATTGTGCACGGGACTTACAGCACCATCCTTAATGCCGGTCGGGCCAAACTCGGTATCCCCGCAGACCAGGATCTGGCAGGGCGTCTGTTTGTCACCTCGGGTCTCGGGGGCATGAGTGGCGCCCAGGGCAAAGCCATCGAAATCGCCAACGGGGTAGGCATAATTGCAGAAGTCGACTACTCCCGTATTCAAACCCGCCTGGATCAGGGATGGGTCAACCGGGTCATTGATAACCCGGCAGAAGCCTTCAAACTGGCCGCAGAACATCAACAGAAAAAAAAGCGCATTGCGATTGCCTTTTACGGCAATGTGGTCGATCTGCTGGAATATGCCGTGAAGAACAAAATAAAAATCGATTTGTTATCCGATCAAACTTCCTGTCATGCCGTATATGAAGGCGGCTATTGCCCCCAGGGGGTTTCCTTTGAAGAACGCACGGAGCTGTTACGATCCGGCCATGCCGGTTTTAAAGAAATGATTGACACCTCGCTGCGGCGTCATTACGAGCTGATCAAGACCCTGGCGGATCGCGGCACCTATTTTTTCGATTACGGCAACAGTTTTTTGAAAGCCGTCTATGACGCCGGTGTCAGTGAAATCTGCAAAAACGGAAAAGATCCCATCGATGGTTTTATCTTCCAGTCCTATGTCGAAGATATCATGGGGCCGATTCTTTTCGATTACGGGTACGGGCCGTTTCGCTGGGTGTGTCTGAGCGGCAAAGAAGAAGATTTGAAAAAAACCGACCGGGCCGCCATGGAATGCATCGATCCGCAAAGACGATTTCAGGATAGAGATAACTATATATGGATCCGGGACGCCGCCAAAAATAAACTGGTGGTGGGAACCAAAGCGCGAATTTTTTATCAGGACGCCATGGGGCGCATGACCATTGCCTTGAAATTCAATCAAATGGTGCGCAACGGAGAAATCGGGCCGGTGATGATGGGCCGCGATCACCATGACACCGGCGGGACGGACTCACCTTTCAGGGAAACAGCCAACATCAAAGACGGCAGCAATATTACCGCGGATATGGCCATTCAGTGTTACGCCGGTAATGCGGCCCGGGGAATGAGCCTGGTGGCCCTGCACAACGGCGGCGGTGTGGGCATCGGCAATGCGATCAACGGGGGTTTCGGGCTGGTTCTGGACGGCAGCGAAAGCGTCGATGCCGTAGTCCGGCAAGCGATCCCCTGGGACGTTATGGGGGGTGTGGCCCGCCGCGCCTGGGCCCGCAATGAGAATTCAATCGACACCAGCATCGAGTATAACGCCATGCACAAAGGATCCGACCACATCACTATTCCCTATATCGCTGATGACAACATGATCGAAAAACTGGTTACGGAAAAATTTAAAAATAAAGCGTAATACCCGAACTTAAAATTCGAAACTCGAAGCACGAAAATCGAAACAAACCTTAAATTCGAATGTTGCAATGACCAAAAAAATGGAAGCATTCGATTTTTTCGCGTCACCGATCTGTTTAGAAATTTTGAATTTTGGTCATTCGATATTGTTTCGTGCTTCGAGATTCGGATTTCGGATTTATATCAAGCCGCATAACTATAAATACAACGAAATCAATAGAGGTAAGGTGCAATGCCCAGCGTGAAAAAGATTATTGAATGTGTGCCCAATTTCAGTGAAGGCCGGGATCCGCAAAAAATCGAAAAAATCGTCGCGCCCTTTCGCGCCCAAAAAGGCGTCAAGCTTCTCGACTATCAAGCAGACGAAAATCACAATCGAATGGTCGTTACGGTGGTGGGTCAACCGGATGTTTTAAAAGCGGCCATCATCGATGCGATGGGTTGCGCCATCGATGTCATCGATATGCGCTCGCATGAGGGCCAGCACCCGCGGATGGGCGCCACGGACGTGGTTCCGTTTATTCCGATTAAAAACGTCAGCATGGAAGCGGCGGTTGAATTTTCCAGCGAGGTCGCCCAAGCGGTGGCCAAAAAATACGCGCTGCCCGTTTTCCTTTACGAAAAATCGGCCCGCCGCCCCGAAAGAGAGAATCTGGCCACCATTCGCAAAGGACAATTCGAGGGCATGGCGGAAAAAATCAAGCTGCCGGAATGGAAACCGGACTTCGGCCCCCAAAAAATCCATCCGAGCGCGGGCGTAACCGCCATGGGCGCCCGAATGCCGCTGGTGGCTTACAATGTCAACCTGGATAGCGACAGCATCGAAATCGCTAACGCAATCGCGAAAAAAGTGCGGCACATCAGCGGCGGTCTGAGGTACTGCAAAGGGATCGGCATCGAATTAAAAGACCGGGGCCTGGTGCAGGTATCGATGAACCTGACCGATTACACCCAAACGGCAATTTACCGGGCCTTTGAGCTCATCAAAGTCGAGGCCCGCCGCTACGGTGTCAATGTCGTGGGCAGTGAAATTGTCGGCCTGGTCCCCCTGGAAGCGCTGACGGATACCGCAGCTTATTATCTGGGGCTCGAAAAGTTCTCGATGGAGCAGGTGCTGGAAACACGCATCTGGGAGTAATACTTAGAGATGACTATATGATTTTGTGAATTCACCGCAGAGACACGGAGATCGCATTTTTTAAACTATTGTTTTTTTCAACATTAGTGCTTGGAATAATCATTTCGAGAACTAATTTTTTATAACCCGCAGGGTTGGGCTGTTTTGGCTTGTCGGCGTCTCAGCGACAAGTCAAAAAACCTTTTCTCTCTGCGAACTTTGCGTCTCTGCGGTGAAAAAAAGGAAAAACAATGAACGGCAACCTGATAATTAAGAACGCTGCCGAGCTGGTGACCTGCAGCGGGTTTGCGGCCAAAAAGGGCAAAGATATGGCCGATCTGCATGTCATCGAAGACGGCGCGGTCCTCATAAAAGAAGGCGTAATTGAAGCCGTAGGCAAAACCGGGGATATCGAGAAACGCTTTAAAGAAACAGGCGCGGATCATTCCGATTTTGACATGATCGATGCCCGGGGCAAAGCCGTGCTGCCGGGTTTTGTCGACTCTCACACCCATCTGGTGTTCGGCGGATACCGGGCCGAAGAGTTTTCCTGGCGCCTGCGCGGCGAAAGCTATATGGATATCATGCAGCGCGGCGGCGGCATCATCAACACCGTCAAAGCCACCCGGCAGGCCTCCGCCGAGGAATTAATTCAATCCGGCATCAGGCGGCTGGCTTCCATGCTGTCTTTTGGCGTTACGACAGTAGAGGGTAAAAGCGGATACGGCCTGGACTTCGATACCGAGATCAAACAGCTGGAAGTTATGGCGGCTCTGAACCAAATCCACCTCATCGATGTGGTGCCGACTTTTCTGGGTGCCCACGCGCTCCCGGAAGAATATAAAGATCGGGCAGATGCCTTCATCGATTTTTTGATAGACCGGGTTCTACCGGAAGTGGCGCACCGCAAGCTGGCCAAGTTTTGCGATATCTTTTGCGAAGAAAACGTTTTTTCGGTGGAACAGTCCCGACGCCTGCTTTCGAAAGCACGCGCTGCGGGCCTTAAACCAAAGCTGCATGCCGACGAGATTGTGCGGCTGGGAGGGGCCGAGCTGGCAGCAGAACTCGGAGCCGTCTCGGCGGATCACCTGCTGCAGGCCTCCGACCAGGGTATCAAAGACATGGCCGGCGCCGGGGTGGTGGCCACCCTGCTGCCGGCCACTGCTTTCAGCCTGAATAAACCCTATGCCAGAGGCCGCACGATGATTGATTCAGATTGCGCCGTGGCTCTGGCGACCGACTTTAATCCGGGGAGTTGTTTTACGGAATCCATCCCCCTTGTTTTTATACTGGCAACACTGTATATGAACTTTTCGACGGAAGAGGCCATCACCGCCTTAACCCTAAACGGAGCTGCCGCCCTGGATCAGGCAGACACAATTGGAAGTATTGACGCGGGCAAGAACGGAGACATCGTCATTCTGGAGTTTCCATCCTATCATTTTATTCCGTATCATATCGGCGTGAGCACGGTTGAAAAAGTTGTTAAACGGGGAAATCTGGTTTTCGATAAAAAAGCAGGGGGGGTCGTCCAGTGTTAGGCAATCTTAAAATTACCAAATTTTTGGATAAAACCGCCGAAGGAACCGCCGTGCCGGGTGGTGGCAGCGTAGCCGCATTAAACGCAGCGATATCGGCCAGTCTTTCGGAAATGGTCGCCAATCTGACCATCGGCAAAAAAGGTTACGAAGCCGTACAAAAAGAGATGAAGGCAATCACGGCAGCGGCATTAAAACTCAGAAAGAAGCTGGTAAAAGATATTGATAAAGACGCGACCGCCTATAATGCGGTAATGAAAGCTTTTAGAATGCCGAAAAATACCGAAAAACAGCAGGAGCAGCGCAACAAGGCCATCCAGGCCGGTTTGAAAAATGCATCGTTGGTGCCATTGGGTGTCGCCCGGGATGCCCTTGACATCATGGACCTTACCGCAAAGGTAATTCGAAAAGGCAACAAAAACGCCGCCACAGACGGTGCCGTGGCGGCACTGACGGCCAGAGGCGCAATTTTAGGTGCGCTATATAATGTGAAAGTGAATCTGAATTTTATCGAAGATCACCAGTTTTTAAAAGAAGTGAACAAAGAAGTAAACAGTATCGAACGTCGCGTCATTAAAAAGGAAAAAGAGATCCTTTCACACGTTGATATTTAGATACTTCTGAACCGCTTGCGGGGATCTTTGGAATAGACTCTAAGAGGGGAGATGGCTATTTTTTATTCTTCAATAAGGCCTTGAGATTGGCGAATGGCTTATCTAGGGCAGTTGTCTCCTGCTCGCCACCCGGCGTCATTTCGACATACCCATCCTGATCCAGATAACGCGAATGCTCATTATCGTGGCAGTAGAGACACAGCAGTTCCCAGTTGCTCCCGTCGGGTGGATTGTTATCGTGGTTGTGGTCTTTGTGATGTACCGTGAGCTCATGAAGCTTCCTGCCATGGAATTCGCGTCCGCAGCGCGCACAGATCCAGGGATAAATCTTGAGTGCTCGCTCCCGATAACCCTTCTCGCGCTGCTGGCGGCTGCGCCGTGCATCAGCGACAATCCGATCCATTTCGTCTTTGTCTAATTTTGTTTTCTTCGATGGCATTGGTAAAAGAATCGATGGCTTATATTTTAACAGTCGATCATAACGTATGCGTTATCAAGTGTGAAATCTACGGCATAACATCATGGTAAATTAGATTTAACCGGGTTTAAACAAAAAATATGAATCTTTCTTTGGGCGAGAATAAATTGAAGGGTTTAATCGTTCTTATTCTCCTTTTAAAAAAATCTGCAAATAATGATTCGCGCTAATTTCTGTGAGATGTTGTTGTCTGAATCCGTAAGCCGAAACGAGGGTATCAACTTCCTGCGGCGATAGTCGCACCGCTTTGGGGGGGCCCAGCGGGCCGTCAATTTTTTTATATTCTACGATGACCAGGATTCCTTGCGGCTTCATGACCCGGACAACTTCCTTCATGGCTTCCCGGTCAATTTGATCCCCTACAAAATCATGCAACGCGGTGGCCATCAGGCACACGTCTACACATTCATCTTCAACGGGAATATTTTGGCCGACGTCGCTTACAAAGGCCGTAAGGTTTTGGATTCCTTTTGAGACGGCCCGCTCCCTTAAATTTAAAATTCCCTCTTCCCATAAATCAACCGCATATACCTGACCGTCGTTACCGACAATATCAGCAGCAGTCAGGGAGTAAGCGCCCCGGCCGCAGGCCACATCCAGAAATGTAACCCCCTTCTTTAAATCGAGCTCACGAAAAAATTTGACCGTATCGATCAGCTCAAAACTGCTCCGGCCGGCCCCCGTCGGTTTGTCTTCATGATGTTTTGGCATTCTTAACCGCCCCGGTTGGGTTCATTGTAAAGGGAAATATAAGGATACGGTGGTGCCCGCTTCAAGCCTGCTTTGAATCTCGATTTTCCCGTCATGGGCTTCCATTATGGTTTTGCATAAACTCAAGCCCAACCCGTAGCCCCCGGTATCCTTGGTGCGGGACTTATCGACCCGGTAAAACGGTTCGAAAATATGCGACAGTTCCTCCTGCGGAATTCCAATTCCTTTATCAGCGATCCGAATGATGGCATAAGATTTTCGGCGCTGACAGGATATCCGGATCGGACCGCTATCGCGCCGGGAATATTTAATAGCATTGTTGATCACATTTTCAAAGACCGTTTTGATCTTCTCGGAATCCACCGCTGCCATCACCTCGGAGGGGAATTCAACCATCTCTATTCCGGGTGGCTGGTTTTCAAATTCCGGCAGCATTTCCTTGAGCAGGCCGGCAAGGTCGGCCGGCCGTTTTTCTAAATTTTCATATTTATGCTGCATTCGGGCCGTTTCCAGAATATCGGTTACCATTTTTTCCATTTCTTCCATGTCGGCCTGAAGGCTTTTTTTGGCCTGGCTGTCTTCTAAAAATTCAAGCGCCACTTTCATGCGCGTCAATGGGGTCCGCAGCTCATGGCTGACATCCAGAAGCAGCTGCTCTTTGGTGTGCAGCATATCCCGAATCCGGTCCGTCATTTCATTAAAGGCAGCCGCCAGGTCCCGAAGTTCATCGGACTTTTTCAGCGGCACCCGGTGTTTCAGATTACCCCGGCTGACTTCCTGTACGCCGGTGTTTAGCCATTTTACCGGTCGCAAAATGTATCGAATGACGAAAAAGGCAGCTATCATTATCCCGGTCAAAAGGACCAGTATGAGAACCAGCAGCCGGTGCCGTGCACTGTCCCCGGGCAGATTGCGCGAAAGGCCGAAAATAAAGCGGCCCGCCCCTTTGTCGACCTCGATCAAATGGCGGCTCCGATACTTGCCGTAGCGCACATCGGGATTTTGGCGCCACAAAGTAAAGCGGCCTTTTAAAACCGTTGGCAGATCATCGGATGTGGTCCAGCTAAGATCCGGGCTTGCGTAGCGAACTTCCAGAAAGGACTGGCGGGCGATTTCTCGAGCGCGGTCCAAGGTCGGCGGATTGCCCATGTCGGCAATCAGATAATTAAGGTATTGAACCACATTTTTATGAAACGGGCCGATGAACTCGTTGCGCAGGTGTATGAAAAATCCACCCACCACCAGGTTGATGCAGATACCGGTGAGGAGGATAACCACCAGGAGTTTGGTGAACACCGAACGTATGATTCTGTTTAAAAAATTAATCCGCATAATTTCCGATAAACACGTATCCGCTTCCCCAGACCGTTTTAATAAATTCAGGCGATTTGGGATCGTCGTTGAGCTTTTGACGCAGGCGGCTGACGGCGATGTCGACGGAGCGATTGAAGGCATCACAATCCATACCGCGCAGCTCCTGCAGAATCTGGTCACGATTCAACACTTTCCCGGCATTTCTGGCCAGCAATGCCAGGGCCGCAAACTCATTGGTTGTCAGCTCAAGGGGCTTGCCGTCCAGGACGGCGATGCGTTTATCCATATCGATGGTCAGCCGGTCAAACGTGAGGGTCTTTTTATCGCTGAGTGGCTGGGTGCGGCGCAAAACAGATTGAATCCGTGCCACCAGCTCGCGGGGTTCAAAGGGCTTGGCCAGGTAATCATCGGCCCCCAGCTCCAGCCCGACCACCTTGTCCGTGACCTCGCCCCTGGCGGTCAGCATGATAATCGGAATGTTGCTGGTCTGGCGAATCGCCCTGCAGACTTCAAAGCCGTCCATCTCCGGCAGCATGATGTCCAGAATGACCAGATCGGGTGCTGCCTGCTTCAGCTTTTTTAGTCCTTTGACGGGGTGGGTTGCCGTGATGACCTCAAAACCAAAGTCTTTTAAAAAATCTTTGAGCAGCCGATTCAGCCGGGCGTCATCATCGATAATGAGAAGGGTCGGGGTCATTCCAATTAACGATTTAGTATATTACCTGTTTTAATGGTCGGTTTATGAAATTCATAATATAGAAGCTAATAAAAAATCCGAAGCACGAAATCCTAAATTCGAAACAAAATCAAAATCATAAATTCTAATGTTCAAAACAAGTTTTGAATTTTGTAAATTTGGTATTCGAAATTGTTTCGGCCAATTTTATTAAATCAGGCGATATTCGAATTTCGCGCTTTAGATTTCCAGGCTCCGGGTTACGTGTTGGGCTTAGCGCATAAATCGGAAATCGTTTGGAACTCAACAACGCGTAACCCGGAACGCGCAACTTTTACTCCCACCGGTCCTGATGCTTCTCATGGAAATACTCGATCTTGGCTACCAGTTTTTCTCTTTGTTCCGCTGACAGGGTTCTGTGAAACTCGACCAGGCGGTCCATGGCCAGATTGATAAATTCATCCATCTGGGCGCGCTTCTGATCAATTAGACCATCTAGGGTTTCCCGGCTGATTTCTTCTTTGCGCAGCTCGGCCATAAAGGCCGCATGCATGGCCTCTTTTTGGGCATGCCATTCCCTGGCTTTGGCAATAAACTCATCTTTGATCCCGTTGAGCTGCGCTCTCTGCTCGTTGTTCAGGTCAAGGGTCTCGGCAATATAATCGATCATAAACTCCGCTTTGCCGTGATGGGAGTGGGAACGGCAGCCGGTGAAAATCAAAGCCCCTGAAACAAAGACACCAATTAACGCGATTGTTAAACCTTTTTTTAGCATGATTCCTCCTTTGTTAAAATAAAATTAATGGACTGAATCTTTTTTCTTCAGGAAGAATATAATCAGAACGAACAGGAAATGCTTTTCCAGGGTGTAACGGGTTGTAACAAATTGTATCTGTGAAATAATGCAAACCAACGGCAGATAAGACTTTCCCCTAATTTTCAATCGCTTATTTGAATTTTTGCCTTGTAAATAAGGCACAACAAGCCACAATAAACACATCTAAAAACAAAAGCATTTGAGGTCAATATGATCCAGATTATCTAAGCCCTAATCTCATTGAGATTGGGGCTTTTTGTTTGGTTCATTATGAAATTTATTTTCTTGTAAATAATCAAAATGGAAGAAGTGCCATATGAAACCTACTCTTTCTGAATTACAAGAGACTTTAAGAGAATTTGTAAAACAAAGAAATTGGGAAAAATTCCATGATCCGAAAAATCTTGCAATGGCAATCATAGTTGAATCTGCTGAACTCGTTGAAATATTTCAATGGCTCACAATAGAAGAAAGCAAAACCCTTAATAATGAAATGATTGAAAACGTAAAAGATGAGGTGGCAGATATTTTTATTTATTTGGTTAGATTTTGCGATGTTTTGGGAATAGATTTGGTTGATTCCGCATTTGATAAAGTTAAAAAAAATGAATTGAAATACCCGACTCACTTGGTCAAAGGAAGCGCAAAAAAATACACAGAGCTTCGCAAGACCGAGAAAGGACGGAATCCCGATGAGACTCATTGATGCAAAAATATGGTTTTGGATTTAATTTATCAAGACATTAACAGGAAGGGGCTGGCAATCTCAATTGACAAAGCTTCTCCTGATACAGATGCTGGAAAATTCGTTCTTGAGGGAAAGACAGCAAGAGTAATAGCTCCATTTAACGGCTTCTACCCCAATATATCCCTAAATTGGTTCGATGGATCTTTAGAACAGCCAAGAATAAATAGGGGTGAGTTTTATTGGTATGTTTTTGCCATCATGGAAACAAGGAGCAAAAAAATTTCCCATTATTTTATTTGCGATTACCTTCGTCTAAGAGAATGGGTTCTGGAATTTAATGCTCCGTTAACGGAACGAATAAAAAATGAAACATGGTAGCGGCGGCAAATTGCAACCGCGAAAGAAATAACACATCCATTTTTAGACTCCTTTCTAAGCTCGATAATTTTTAATAAAGGCTCTTTGGCAATCACGTTTGTTTTAATCGATTTTTTCAGTTTTAAACGGATTAAAGCAGCTGTCTTTCTGCAGCAGTTTTTCGAAGGTGGCTTTACCCAGGGTTTCTCTAAGCTGATTTCTGGCTTTT
>Ga0209536_100005486_pt1 | contig 19687 bp, 14 predicted proteins | sample DeeMarSeWOR28_12_FD_187461 | JGI IMG/M metagenome (GOLD analysis project Ga0209536, IMG submission 187461) | Marine sediment microbial communities from White Oak River estuary, North Carolina - WOR-2-8_12 (SPAdes) (version 2) | ecosystem: Environmental > Aquatic > Marine > Intertidal zone >...
GATTCATCCTGTAATAAGTTAGTCAGCGCTACTTCTGACGTTTTACTAATTTCATTAAATTGCATCAGGCCGATGGCACCCCAGTATCTTACGCCACTGTCCTCGTTTTTGAGGTTTTCAACTATTTTTTGTTCATCCTCCATGCCCACCATTTCGGCGGCCTCCAGTATTTCATCAACTTGATATTCCCCACTGTGACGCGCATACTCGTATGGTGAGGATCCTTCAGACCTGATCATGTATTCCGCTTCCGTCAACAATCCAAGATCCTTATGCTCCAACATCCAATTATGAAGCTCAGCTTTCAACCTGTTTTTGATATCCGCATATTCCGGATCATTAGCCAGGTTGTTTGTTTCATCCGGATCAGCATCCCAGTCATATAATTCCTCAACCGGTTTCGTTCGCCAAAGCTTCAGCTGTTCTTCATTGCATGCCCCAGCATTGTTTAGTCTTCGTAATTCTTTAAATATGTCCTTCACATCAGAAAAAATAAAGCCTGGTTGGATGTATGGATATTGTGGCATAAAATTTCGGATATAGTGATAGCGGCCATCCGTTACCGATCGGGACATTTCAAACATATCATCTGCCCGGTCCCGGGCGCCAAAAGCGTATTTTCTGTCCACATGACCATTTTGCCCAAACATTGGTTTCCCTTCCATATAAGGGGGTATTTCTGCATCAGAAAGGTTGAGAATTGATGGAGGCAAATCAATAAAGCTGGCAAGACTTTCGATTTTAGTCCCTTTGGCATAATTCTCAAATAGGTACTGATATTTCTTTGGCGCATGAATGATCATGGGAATTTGAAGTCCGGTCTTATACAACCATCTTTTATATCGTGGTAATCCAAGTCCATGATCTGCAATGAAAATCACAATGGTTTCATCTTTCAGCCCATCCTGGGCAAGGGTGTCCAGCACCTTTCCTAGGTTCTGATCCAAAACCGTGATGACATCATAATAATTGGCAAGGATTCTCCTGATTTCCGGGCTGTCCGGGTAGTAAGGAGGCACCATGACTTTTTCAGGATCATGTCGTAGTTCATCAGGTAAATCTTTAGTTAAATTCTTATAATTTTCAACTGTGACCACACTTCCTTCGTGCGAGGGGCCGATGTTCATGTAGCTGTAGAATGACCTACCGGTATCATTTTTTCTCCATGGAGTGTATGACGAATCCCACAGATCCCATAATCCCTCAGCGCTGAAATTGTAATCTGTTTTATTGCGAAGCGCTGTGAAATAACCTGCATCATGCATGAGCTCGGGCAACGTTTTTAATTGTTCCGGGAAAGGGATCTCACTGCGTAAATGCTGCGTTCCTAAGGAGGTGGCATAAAGTCCTGTTGCCAGGCAGGACCTTGTCGGGGCACAAATCGGAGCTGTAGTGAATGCTTTCGTGAAAATAATTCCATCTGAGGCGAGGTCGTCCAGGTTAGGTGTTACAGCATATTCATCTCCATAACATCCAAGTACGGGACTGATATCTTCAGCGATCAGCAGGAGAATATTGGGTTTTGGAGCTTTTTTTTCTGCACAGGTAAGAAGTAGAAGTGATATCGGTAAAAAAATAAGTAGTCTATTCATCATGTGATTTTACTTTTAATTTCATGGAAAGTTAACAACAGCGCAGAATTGTACAAGTAAGTATATGCAATAAAGAGTTGCTGAGGTAGTAATTTGTCCCCATACATCACGAGTTAATTCTTACAGGACGCTTTTTTGGAAGCCCTATTAATTATGTTCCAAAGGCAATCAAATTTTAGCGGAACCTGATATATCCTGCATTTACATAAAATTAAAAAACCCCTCACCAATTTGGTAAGGGGTACCCCTCATTTCAACCTCTCATTTAATTTAATTTTTTAACCGCGATTTACATCCCAGAGCAGGAATCCCACCGTATTTAATCCGCCAAACATTCCGGGACCAAATCCACCAAACCTATTAGGGCCAAATCCGCGATGAAAACCGGGGCCATATCCACCTTGATTGCCTGGTCCATATCCATATCCCCCTCGGTTACCAGGTCCATAACCATCGCCTCTTCGACCTTGTCCATATCCATAACCACGACCTTGCCCTCTTCCGTATCTTCCGGGAAATTCATCTCTCTGTGGATTCATATTTTCACGCTGATCTTTTAATTCTTCTCTAAGACTAGCCACCATTTCATCGATTTCCGGTCGGTATTTATTGGCAATGAGTTTTGCCTGATCGTGAAGATTTTCAATAACTATCCGTTGCGCTTCAATTTCCTCCCACAATCCCTCATCAAAATCTTCCCCTTTAATTCTTTTTTCCCGTGCTTCAGCAAAAAGTTCATTTTCAAGAAGTCGCTGTTTGATCAATTCTACCCTTATTCGATTGATTTCTTTTTTATCCTCAGCAGAAATTGAGGTTTCGAGTTTATTCCGCTGTGCATCGATTTTTGGTTTGATATTTTCCTTGAAATAGGCAATTCTTTCTTTTATTTGTTCAGATCTTTTCTGATTGATTTCATCATTGTCGTTTGCAAAAGCCGAAGCCAATAATACCAGGACCATAGCAACTAATAATGTCCATTCTTTCGTTTTCATGAGTTTTTTATTTATAGTTTTTGTATGTATAGACGCACAATTTAACTCATGGTTTAAGCACAATTAAAGGACTTCAACCAGGGCGATTATTTTCTCAATTAACTACGGAATAAACTGCATAAATGCATTTTTTAACTAATTTTGCAGGTCTGTTTTTAATTGTGAAAAGTGCGCATTAATGGAATTAACTAAGAAATATAATCCAAGGGAAGTTGAAGATAAGTGGTACAGCACATGGATGAAGCATAGGTTTTTTAATTCAAAACCCAATCCTGATAAAAAACCATTTACCATTGTGATTCCTCCTCCTAACGTGACAGGGGTCCTGCACATGGGGCACATGCTCAACAATACAATACAGGATGTACTTGTGAGGAAAGCGCGTATGCAGGGATACGAAGCACTGTGGGTTCCCGGAACGGATCACGCATCCATTGCCACGGAGGCCAAAGTGGTGGGGATGCTTAAGGAAAAAGGCATTGATAAATATGATTTGACCAGAGAAAAGTTTCTGGAATATGCCTGGGAATGGAAGGAGAAGCACGGCGGAATTATTCTCGAGCAATTAAAGAAACTGGGTGCGTCCTGTGACTGGGACCGGACAGCTTTTACTATGGATGAAGCGCGTTCAGAGAGTGTGATCAAGGTGTTTGTTGATCTGTACAATAAAGGGAAAATATATCGCGGAGTACGTATGGTCAACTGGGATCCCCAGGCAAAAACGGCCGTTTCTGATGAGGAGGTGATTTACAGGGAAGAGCGCTCGAAACTCTACTATGTGAATTATAAAATTGATGGAGAGGAAGGTCACGTGACTATTGCCACCACACGGCCAGAAACCATACTTGGAGATACGGCGGTATGCGTGAATCCCAAGGATAAACGATTTCTCCAGCTGAAAGGGAAACGCGTAATTGTTCCGCTGGTGAACAGGTCAGTGCCCATCATTGAAGATGACTATGTGGATATGGAATTCGGGACAGGTTGTCTGAAAATTACTCCAGCCCATGATATCAATGACTATGAAATAGGAATCAAACACAACCTGGAATCCATTGATATATTCAATGAAGATGGCACCATCCATGAACGGGGAGAAGTGTTTGTGGGTGAAGACCGGTTTAAGGCCAGGGAGCTCGCTGCTAAAAAACTGGAAGCAGATGGCTACCTGGTAAAAGTGGAAGATTATATCAACAAAGTTGGGTTTTCAGAACGAACGGATGCGGTGATCGAACCAAAGCTTTCTATGCAATGGTTTCTTGCCATGAAGGAGATATCAAAACCAGCCTGGGATAATGTGATGAATGATAACATTCAGCTAATTCCTTCCAAATTCAAGAACACCTATAATCACTGGATGGAAAATGTGAAAGACTGGTGCATTTCGCGACAGCTGTGGTGGGGACATCGCATACCTGCCTATTACCTGCCCAACAGCAATGAGTTTGTTGTGGCCGAAACAGCAGAGGAGGCATTGGATATAGCAAAGGAAAAGACAGGAAATCCATCGTTGAAACTTGAAGACCTGCAGCAGGATGAAGATGTGCTGGATACATGGTTTTCCTCCTGGTTGTGGCCTATTTCAGTTTTTGATGGCATCCGCTATCCTGATTCCGATGATATAAATTACTACTATCCAACCAATGTGTTGGTTACAGCACCAGAAATTTTATTTTTCTGGGTAGCCAGGATGATCATTGCCGGGTATGAGTACCGAGGTGATTTGCCATTCAGGGATGTTTATCTCACCGGGATCGTTCGCGATCATATCCGCAGGAAAATGTCTAAATCATTAGGGAATTCTCCTGATCCGTTGGATTTGATCAAAGAATATGGTGCAGATGGTGTCAGAACAGGAATGCTGTTTTCTTCACCTGCTGGGAATGACCTGCTATTTGATGTGAAATTGTGCGAGCAGGGCAGGAATTTTAATAACAAGGTATGGAATGCACTGCGCCTGGTAAAGGGCTGGAAAATTGCAGATGATGTTGCCCCTGAAATCGGGAGCGATGATGTAGCTATTGAATGGATGGAAGCAAGAATTAATCAGTCGATCACCGAACTTGAAGATCATTTTTCCAAATACAGGATCTCCGATGCTTTGATGACCATTTATAAATTGATATGGGATGAGTTCTGCAGCTGGTATCTCGAAGTGATCAAACCTGGATTCGAACAACCTATTGATTCAGCAACATACCAAAGAACCATTGAAATTTTTGAAAAACTAATGAAGCTCGCGCATCCCTTCATGCCATTTATTTCTGAAGAGATCTATCATCAGTTAAAGGACCGAAAGGATGGGGATTGCATCATGGTGGCGGAATGGCCTTCAGCTGAGCATTTTGATGAATCAAGCATTACGAAAGTAAATAAAGTCTTTGAAGTAGTGACGAATATTAGAAATATACGGCAGCAAAAGCAAATTAGTCCGAAAGAGAAGTTGCATTTGTATGCCAGGCTTGAAAACATTGAAGATTATTATCCGGCAACCAAGATGTTATGGAAATTGGCCAACATATCCGACTTTGATTTAGTCCGGGAAAAAATAGATCAGGCTGTAAGTTTTCATACAGGTTCAGATGAATGGTTCCTGATTATAAATCAGGAAATTGATCATGAAAAGGAAATTCAGATCATTGCAGAAGAGATTGACTATTTAAAAGGTTTTCTTAATTCAGTCATGAAGAAACTGGGGAATGAAAAATTTGTGCAAAATGCGCCTGAAAATGTAGTCGCGATGGAGCAAAAGAAGAAAGAAGATTCGGAAAAGCGCATAAATGCCCTGGAGGAGAAGCTTCATCATTTGAAATCCATGAATTAATATTAAGTAAATGGCTTTGCATGAGGATTTTACGCAATAATTTTTATACTTTTGTAAAACCTTGCAAAATTCATGATAAGGCAACTTTTTCCTTCCGATAAAAATTACATATTAACAGAAGTCCAGGCTTCACAAAGAAAACCACTTCTCAGGTTTTTAGTTCAGCATGTTAAGCAGTATTATTTGCAACATTACAATCCGCTTGGACTAATCGACGATACGATCCTGGAAATTCAGAAAGAAAAAAAATTCCCAATGAGGGCGTTCGATGAATTCTACCATGATCTGGCGGCTATTTATCGATTTCGGTATGGAGAAGTACAGCTCGAGTTTTTATTCGATGGCACAACGCATTATGATAAATATTCAAATGAGTGGATCGATTATTTTAAGAAGAGCATCTATTCGTTCTGCTCAAACAGGTATTTTATCCGGGCAGTATTGGATATCGGAGTCTTTCATCATCATGATCGCGTAGCATTTCTGGCCGGTGATCGATTAAAATATTTTTTAACGCAGTATTTTAGCCTTAAAGTATACAAATATCGTGGCTTGATGGAACTGGCTTCCTGATACTACGCGCTTATTTCACCTTTAAAAACAAATTCTGCCGGGCCAATCAGATAGATATTGCTGAAGCTGTTATTTGCCTCTTTTTTGAATCTGATTTGCAAGTCTCCACCCAGTGTTTTTACGTGTATTGGTGATTTTGCCCCTTTTATGCCCTGGACCAGGGCAGCAGCAGTGACACCTGTCCCGCAGGATAAAGTTTCATCTTCCACACCTCTTTCATAAGTTCGCACATAGATCTTATCCTCTGACAAAGGCTTCACAAAGTTCACATTCGCACCCTTTTCATAGTATGGAGCCCCATTTCTGATCTTTCTTCCTTCCTGGAAGACATCGTAGTTTTGAATATCTTCAATGAAGCAAATGTGATGAGGGGAACCTGTATTGAGAAAATAATGGTTTGCATGAATTTCAACCTGTTTCACATCCGGCATTTTCAAGAGAACAAGATCGTATTCAATGCTGGCTTCAAGTATTCCTTCTACTGTCATGAAGCGACAATTATCCTTAATCAAGCCTAGCTGATTGGCAAACATGACGGCACATCTGCTGCCATTTCCACATAAACTGGTCAGATGTCCATCAGCATTATAATAGATCATCTCAAAATCCACTTCCCGATGATTTCGGATCAGGATCAATCCGTCTGCTCCGATGCCAAATTTGCGATTGCATAGGTGTGCAATTATTTCATGATCTGTCAGATTAAAAATTTCTTCTCTATCATCGATCATGATAAAATCATTGCCCGTCCCCTGGTACTTGAAGAATTCGAATGTTTTCATTCACTATATAACTCGCACAAACATAATACCTGTAAATAAAAAAAGCCAACCCATCGGGTTGGCTTCACAATATCTTGATGATCTGCTACTTCGATTGTTTTTCTTTAATTCGAGCAGATTTTCCTTGTTTTCCTCTCAGGTAGAACAACCTTGCCCGTCTTACCTTACCCTTTCTGATCACACTAATGCTCTCGATGTTAGGTGAAGCAATAGGGAAAATACGTTCTATGCCAATACCATTCGAAACTTTTCTGACTGTGAATGTCTCTCCATTGGAACCAACATTTCTTCTTTGAATAACAGTTCCCTGGAAATTTTGAATTCTTTCCTTATTTCCCTCTTTAATTTTAACAGCAACTATTATCGTATCTCCAGGATTAAAATCAGGATATTTCGCCTTATTTTCCTTGTACTCCTGTTCAAATTCTTTAATCAATTGATCGCTCATCGTCTTGAAATTTTATTGCTCCGCCAAAACGGACTGCAAATATAGATAATATAATTTTAAATGGGTAACGAAATAAAAAAATAAATTTCTATTCATCCATCAGTCCTGGCCGTCGTTCTTGTGTTCTTTTGGTAGACTCATTATGCCTCCACTCCTCTATTTTTTTTGCATGACCTGATAACAGGATATCCGGCACTTTTAGTCCTTTATAATCAGCTGGCCTTGTGTAAACCGGCGGAGCGATCAGGTTGTCCTGGAATGAATCACTCAGCGCTGATGTTTCATCTGACAAGACGCCGGGTAATAGTCTGATGATAGCATCAGATAGCACTAATGCAGCCAGCTCACCGCCGGACAACACGTAATCACCGATACTAATTTCTTTCGTCACAATGTGTTCCCTTACACGTTCGTCCACGCCTTTGTAGTGGCCACACAGTAAAATCAGGTTTTTTTTGAGCGAAAGCTTATTGGCTACCTGTTGATTAAGCGGTATACCATCTGGACTTAAGTAAATGATCTCGTCATAGGTTCTCTCCGATTTCAATTTAGTAATACATGCATCAATTGGCTCAATCATCAATACCATGCCTGCTCCACCGCCATATTGGTAATCATCGACCTGCCTTTGATTGTTGCCAGCGAAATCACGTAGATCATGAATGTGCACTTCAACCAGTTTTTTGTCTTGGGCCCGCTTGATAATGGAGTGACTCAGTGGACTTTTTAATAATTCCGGTAAACAGCTGATGATGTCGAGTCGCATAAGAGATTATAAGTAAATATCCAATAAGCCTTCGGGAAGATGAACATATACTTTTTTTTGGTTATGATCTGCATGCCCCACGATCTCATTGTTCACAGGGATTAATATTTCTTTTTCCTTATACTTCATGGAGATCAGATCCTGAATGCCACCTGTAAATACATCCTCAATAATCCCCAATTTACCTAATGATTGATCAACAATTTCATATCCAAGGACTTCATGATAATAAAACTGACCTTCCTCCAACGCAGGTAATAAGTCTAGTGGAAGCAACAAGGTGCACGATTTAAGCTCATCTGCTTCTTCTTTGGAATTGATATCCTTAAGGTGCAGGATACCTTTGTTTCCATTGATCTGGAGATGTGAAATAAAAAATGGAACCAGATTATCTCCAATTTTGATAATTACTGATTCCATTTCTTTATATTTTTCAGGATCATCAACATCCAGCTGAATGTTAACTGCTCCATTAAGTCCATGAGGCCTGAGTATATAACCTATTTCAAAGCAATCGTCAAGCAACATGGAAAGAAAGATTATTTTTTATCTTCTTTCTCTTCCTCGTTTGAGGCAGATTCTTTTTCTTCTTCTGGTTCTTTCTCAGCTTCAGCTTCTGGCTCTTCTGTATTCGTTTCTTCAACTGGAGCAGCCTCTTCAGCAATTTCCTCAACTTCTGCAGCAGTTTCCTCAACCTCTTCAGTAGCTTCCTCAACCACATCAGCAATCTCCTCAACTACCTCAGTAGCTTCTTCAACGACTTCAGCAGATTCTTTAACAACCTCGGCAGTTTCTTCCACAACTTCAGCTACAGGCTCTTCCGCCCCAGCAGTTTCAGCAGTTGCTGTATCATTTGCGACTTCTTCTGCTACTGTTTCTTCAATTGGCTCAGCTTCAGTCTCTGCTTCTGCTACTTCCTCCACAGCTTCCATGGCAGCGAGTTTTTGTTTCAATGCCTCAGCTTTAGCTTCTTTGACTTTTTTCTCAGCATCCAATCGCGCTTTTTCTTCAGCTGCTTTTTTCTTTGCTAAAGAATCGACCTTACTGGAAATAGCGGCCTCCTTACCTTTGAGCCAATCTTCAAATTTTTTATCTGCCTGCTCCTGGGTAATTGCACCCTTTAAAACGCCTACCTGCAAATGCTTTTTGAGCATGATGCCTTTATACGATAATATTCTTCTTGCGGTATCCGTTGGCTGGGCACCTTTTAACAACCAGTCCAAAGTTTTATCCTCATCGATCAAAATTGTCGCGGGATTTGTGAGTGGATTGTAAGTACCCAATTTTTCAATTAATCGACCATCACGTGGTGATTTGGCATCTGCTACGATGACATCGAACATTGCCTTCTTTTTGCGTCCTCGACGCGTTAATCTGATTTTTACAGCCATTTTTAATTATTAGTTTTAATTATGGATCACGTCCATTGTAAAAAGGAGTGCAAAGATAGGGTAAATAATTTGTAAAGTGAAAATCGGAATGATTATTTTAATTTGTGTCAACTATTTAGCATGACGCTTGTTGTATTTCAGAATATTGCTATTTGAAGTCCTCAATAAGTTAAATTAAATATTCGTGAAAACGGTTATGCGATTATATTAGTAAACAATTAATTGATACATTTGACTTGTCAAACATTAAGAACATGGATAAATATTCCTATATCTCCAATGCCGATGTAAATTTTATTGATGACCTATATCAGCAATATAAGGCAGATCCCAATGCTGTGGATACCAGCTGGCAGCGCTTTTTTGAAGGATTTGAATTTTCGCACGGTAAATTTGGAGGAAACGGAGCACCGGTTGCTGCACCGGAAGCTGATGTCATATCCCTGAAGGAACTTGGGGTAAGGAACTTAATTCATGCCTACAGGACGAGAGGTCACCTGAAATCAGATACAAATCCCGTAAGACCACGCCGCAAACACAACGTATTGTTGGAGTTGACCGATTACGGATTGTCAAATGATGATTTGGACGTAGAGTATGAGTTTGAAGTAGGCAGGGTGATAGGATTGGGCAGGGCTAAATTGCGGGACATCTTTGATGCGTTGAAAAAGGTATATCTCGGGCCAATTGGATTTGAATATATGCATGTTCGGAACGTGGATGTCATCAATTGGTTCAAAGAAAAGGCTGAGCAGGAATTCCTCCATTTCAATCCTGAGATTGAAGAAAAACGACGCATCCTGTTCAAGTTGAATGAGGCGGTTGTTTTTGAGAATTTTCTGCATACAAAATACATAGGACAAAAGCGGTTTTCACTTGAGGGGGGTGAAAATACAATTCCTGCACTCGATAAGATTATCCGTACGGCGATCAAATTTGGAGTGGAAGAGGTGGTACTTGGGATGGCACACCGTGGAAGATTGAATGTGCTGGCGAATATCATGCAGAAAACCTATGAAGAAATTTTCAGTGAGTTTGAAGGCACGGCTGTCCCGGATATGACGATGGGTTATGGTGACGTAAAATATCATCTAGGATATTCCAGTAAATTTAAAAATGGTTCAGGGAAAGAAATTTATTTGAAATTAGCGCCAAATCCATCGCATCTCGAAGCTGTTGATCCTGTTGTTTTGGGATATACCAGGGCCCAGATTGATGATGAATACAAGGGGGACCTCACCAAAGCTTTGCCAATATTAATTCATGGCGATGCAGCTATAGCAGGTCAGGGAATTGTTTATGAAATTACGCAAATGGCAAATTTGCCAGGCTATACTACTGGTGGTACCATCCATTTTGTGATCAACAACCAGATGGGATTTACTACAGATTACGATGATGCACGGTCCAGTATTTATTGTACAGATATTGGTAAAATCGTCGATGCACCAATACTCCACGTCAATGGTGATGATGCCGAAGCTGTGAATTTTTGTGCTGAGCTGGCTGTGGAGTATCGGGAAAAATTTGGAAAGGATATATATATTGATTTGCTCTGCTATCGTCGGCATGGACACAACGAAAGCGATGAACCAAAATTTACCCAGCCTAAATTGTATAATGTAATTGCCAAACACCCAAATCCCAGGGAAGTCTATTCCAAGAGACTGGTGGAGCGTGGAGATACTGATGCAAAGCTTGCGAAAAAAATGGATAAGGAGTTTAGAGACCTGCTTCAGGATCGATTGAATCTGGTGAAACAAAAACCCTTGCCCTATCAGCCACAAAAAATGGAAGAGGAATGGAAGCAACTCACACCTTCTGTGCCGGAAGATTTTGATAAATCACCTGAAACCTGGATCCCGGAGAAGGTCCTGGAGAAAATTGGAAAATCATTGATCACGTTACCCAAAGGTTTTAAACCTATAAAGCAAATTGAGAAACTGTTGAAGGAGCGGAAAGCCAATTTTTTTGAAAAGAAAGCATTGAGCTGGGCCGACGCGGAATTGCTGGCATACGGGTCATTATTGCTGGATAAAAAGATCGTACGGATTTCCGGCCAGGATGTTAAAAGAGGAACATTCTCACATCGACATTCCATGGTGTTTGATGCTGAGACAAATTACCCCTACTGTTTTTTGTGTAATATAGAGAAAGGTCAGGAAGAATTTAAGATCTTTAACTCCCTGCTTTCGGAATTTGGTGTGCTTGGATTTGAATACGGATATGCGATGGCTTCGCCAAATGCGTTGGTGGTATGGGAGGCGCAATTCGGAGATTTTGCCAATGGCGCACAGGTATTAATTGATCAATTTGTCACCAGTGCAGGCACTAAATGGCAACGGATGAATGGTTTGGTGATGTTATTGCCACATGGTTACGAAGGCCAGGGACCTGAACATTCAAGTGCCAGACCCGAAAGGTTCCTGGAGCTTGCTGCCAATTTTAACATGGTCGTGGCCAATTTGACTACACCCGCTAATTTTTTCCATTTACTGAGAAGACAATTGACATGGAATTTCAGGAAACCCTGTATTGTAATGTCGCCGAAATCTTTGCTCAGGCACCCGGAAGTAATATCTCCTGTGGAGGATTTTACTCGAGGTAGATTTAAAGAAGTATTGGAAGACACTTATGTTGATCCCAAAAAGGTACAACGCATCTTGTTCTGTTCCGGCAAAGTCTATTTTGATTTACTGCACGAACAGCAAAAATCAATGCGGGATGATGTTGCCATAATCAGGATCGAGCAATTGTTCCCATTTCCGGAAAAACAAATTGTTGAAATTCAAAAAAAATATTCTCCGGAAGCCAAGGTGTTTTGGGTACAGGAGGAACCGGAAAATATGGGGGCATGGACCTATATTCTAAGAAAGTATAGAAATAATGTGAATGAGGGTATTTTCCGTCCGCCTAGTGCATCTCCAGCCACCGGATTTGCCAAAATTCACCAACAGGAACAACAAAATATCGTAAATAAGGCATTTGCCTGATAATAACTGAAATCATGAGCTTTGAAATAAAAATACCTAGCGTTGGCGAATCGATCACGGAAGTGACCGTAGGTCAATGGCTTGTAGAAGATGGTGCGTCTGTCGAAATGGATGATCCTATTTGTGAACTTGAATCTGAGAAAGCAACCTTTGAACTGAATGCCGAAGTTGCTGGAATATTAAAGCAACGTGTTAAGAAAGGGGATACGCTGAATATAGGAGATATCATTGGCACGATCGATGAAAATGGTAAAAGTGACAAACCTTCGGCTGAAAGTAAAGTGGAGAATAAACCAGCGGATACTATGCCAGACCAATTGAAAAAAACGGGACAAGTACTGGAGATGGTTGTGCCTACAGTTGGAGAGTCCATTACCGAAGTGACCATTGGAAGCTGGTCTAAGAAGGATGGGGATTTCGTGGAGATGGATGAAGTGATCGCTGAGATCGAATCCGAAAAAGCGACTTTTGAACTTACAGCTGAAGCACAGGGATATTTAAAAATTGTAGCTAAAAAAGGGGAAACACTTGGAATCGGTGCACTGATTTGCACCATTGAAGTAACAGAGGGGGCCCCTGCTGCTTCATCAAAAGAAGCAATTCAGGCGCCTGCTCCCAAACCATCCCCGGTTACGGAGACATATGCTTCAGGCCATCCTTCGCCCGCTGCGGGTAAAATATTGGCTGAGAAAGGGATCTCTCCCGGGGAAGTAATGGGTTCCGGAGTAGGCGGCAGGATCACCAAGGAAGATGCCGTGAAGGCGGAGAAACCTTCCGAAAAAATAATAGAATCAACCACGGTGGGTATAGCACCAGCCACCCCTGCTCTACAAAAGGGACCACGTGAACAACGTCGAGATAAGATGTCTACCTTGCGGAAGACGATATCCAGACGATTGGTGGCCGTAAAAAACGAAACAGCCATGCTGACCACCTTCAATGAGGTGAACATGAAGCCGATCATGGATATCAGGGCAAAATACAAGGATAGCTTTAAAGAAAAGTTTGATGTTGGCCTTGGATTCATGTCGTTTTTTACCAGGGCGTGTTGCGTGGCATTGCAGGAATGGCCCTCCGTGAATGCACAGTTGGATGGAGATGAAATCATCTACAGTGATTTTTGTGATATTTCCATTGCAGTTTCTGCACCGAAAGGACTCGTCGTTCCGGTGATCAGAAATGCGGAATCCCTGAGTTTTGAGCAGATTGAAAAGGAAGTTGTTCGGTTAGCTACCAGGGCGAGGGAGAGTAAGTTGAGTATAGAGGAAATGCAGGGCGGGACGTTTACCATTACTAATGGTGGAGTCTTTGGTTCTATGATGTCAACACCTATTATTAATGCGCCACAATCTGCCATTTTGGGTATGCACAATATCGTGCAGCGGCCAGTGGTTGAAAATGGAGAGGTGGTCATCAGGCCGATGATGTACATTGCGTTGTCGTATGATCATCGAATTATTGATGGAAGAGAATCGGTAAGTTTCCTTGTACGTGTTAAAGAGTTGCTGGAAGATCCGACGCGGTTGCTTTTGGGAGTTTAGAGGTTTGAGTAGCGAGTAATCAGATTTCAAATCTTGAAATTATGCACAACTTCAAGGAATTAAAAGTATGGTCTCAAGCTATGAAAATGGCAGCGGATATTTATAGATTAACAAAATCCTTTCCCTCTGATGAAAGATTAGGTTTGGTAAGCCAAATTCAGCGAAGTGCAGTTTCAATTCCATCAAACATAGCTGAAGGAGCTGGCAGAAATACCAACGGAGAGTTTCTACAATTCCTGGGTATTGCCAAAGGATCATTATTTGAGCTCGAAACGGTTTTAACAATTTCAAAAGATATCAACTTAATTTCAGAAGTTGAATACCTTGATTTACTGGCACAAATGGAAGAAATATCCAAGATGTTGACGGGATTAAAAAAATCAATACAGAAATCATAGTTTTATATTAATACAAAATACTCTATACTTTATACTCAATTCTATATACTGATATCTAAATACGCACTCATGAAATACGATGTAACTGTAATAGGATCCGGTCCTGGGGGTTATGTAGCAGCGATCCGATGTGCACAACTTGGGATGAAAACCGCTATTGTGGAGAAATACAGTACACTTGGAGGGACCTGTCTCAATGTGGGTTGTATCCCATCAAAAGCATTGTTGGATTCTTCAGAACATTTTTATAATGCAAAAACCCATTTTAAGGAGCACGGCATAGAAGTGACCAACCTGAAGGTCAATTTAAAACAAATGATCCACCGCAAAGCTGAGGTGGTAAAGCAAACTGTAGGGGGGATCGATTTTTTAATGCGAAAAAACAAAATTGATGTATTTCATGGAACTGGATCATTTTTGGATAAGAATTCGATCTTGGTAAAGGGAGAAAAAGATGAACATAAAATTGAAACAGAAAAGGTAATTATCGCCACCGGATCAAAACCAGCCAACCTGCCATTCATAAAGATTGATAAAAAACGTATTATCACCAGTACCGAGGCGTTAGAGCTTACCACGGTGCCAAAACATTTGATTGTCATTGGAGGCGGCGTGATCGGCGTGGAACTAGGATCTGTGTATGCCAGGTTAGGAGCGAAAGTATCCGTTGTAGAATTTTTAGATAGCCTGATCCCAACCATGGATAAAACCATGGGAAAAGAGCTTCAAAAGGTATTGCAGAAAAGTGGATTCGAATATTATCTGAGTCATAAAGTTACTGCAGTTGAAACAAAAGGGGCCAATGTAAAAGTCACCGCTGAAAATAAAAAAGGTGAAAAGGTGGAATTGAATGGCGATTATTGTCTTGTATCCATTGGAAGAAGGCCATATACGGATGGTTTGGGTCTCGAAAAAGTTGGAATAACGACCAATAAACAAGGTCAGGTTGAAGTGGATGAACAGCTGAGGACCAGTGTGAATAATATTTATGCAATTGGTGATGTGGTAAAAGGCGCTATGCTGGCACACAAGGCTGAGGAAGAAGGAATATTTGTCGCAGAAACCATAGCAGGTCAGAAACCGCATATCAATTATTTGTTGATTCCCGGGGTAGTGTACACCTGGCCGGAAGTAGCTTCGGTGGGATATACGGAAGAGCAATTGAAAGAAAAAGGGATATCCTATAAATCGGGATCATTTCCATTTAAAGCATCCGGACGGGCACGTGCCAGCATGGATACAGATGGATTAATTAAGGTTTTAGCCCACAAGGAAACCGATGAAATTTTAGGAGTACATATGATTGGTCCCAGGGCTGCCGACATGATTGCGGAGGCGGTTGTGGGTATGGAATATCGCGCTTCAGCTGAGGATATCGCCCGCATGTCCCATGCTCATCCTACATTTACGGAGTCATTCAGGGAAGCCTGCCTGGCAGCAACGGATAATCGGGCGATTCATATATAATTTGATTCTACTGGAAAGGTAATATTTTAACTGGAACTTACCATTCGCCTTGCTTCCCAAATTTTTCCCTGGCAACCTGTTTGAATTTCTTTGAAGCTTCATTGATATCCGACAGGGATTCTTCCATGGTTTTGCCACGAGAGGCTCTCGCAGCGGCTATTACAGTTTTACATTCGTTGGAATCCATAAACCGGGCTGCTTCCAGTAATCCTGGCTGGTCCTCTTCCGGGATGACCAAAAATCCATGTTTATCAGCATGAATAAGTTGGCCGGGTCTGATCTTATTGCCAAATACTACTACATCGCAATTCCATCGTACAGGTGTGCTATAGGCATGACCTACCGATAACCTCTGGGCCAATGCTTTAAAACCGGCATTGTGCATTTCATCCAGATCGCGGATGCTGCCATCGGTTATGGTGCCAACGCACCCTAGCGCTTTATGGACATTTGCATTGACCTCTCCCCAGAAAGAACCATAAACTTTCGGTTTGTCCAGATCTTGAACAACAACAATTTTTGGTCCCGGAACCGAGGCGATGTATTTCCGATATTCAGACCAGTTAGTTGACTTATTCAATTTGTGCTCCGGATTTCCCGGTTCGATCACTACGGTCACGGCGTACCCGACCATGGGACCCATTTGAGGCATAAAATCTTTTGTTTCCTCGAGATTGAAACATTCATGGCCGCTATCGCTTTTAGTGATTTGTTCCCAGCCATTATAAATGGTCGGTGTATTCCATCGTTTGAGTTCAAGTAATTCTGAATGAGCCAGCATAATATGGTATTAAATTTTATCCTAAAGATAAGTATTGCGAATGAACTTAATAAGTTCTCCGATAATTTGATTGAAATATATGGCTTGAATTTGATGTCAGGGGTCTTCCATTTCGATTTAAAATATTTCATCGCGCAAAATTGCTATTTGAACGAGTAGCATCTTTTAAAGAACCCAAAGTTTCTTTTTCATTCTTGTCATTTTCCCATAACTTTGCCGGAATTTTGAGTCGATGCTTTTTAACATATACCCCACTGCTAATTAAATATGCCAAGAGATCATAGTATTAAATCAGTATTAATCATAGGTAGCGGACCCATCATTATCGGGCAGGCGTGTGAATTTGATTACTCAGGTTCGCAGGCAGCCAGGTCATTACGTGATGAAGGGATCGAAGTAACGTTGATCAATTCCAACCCCGCTACGATCATGACAGATAATGTAACTGCTGATAATATTTACCTGAAACCACTTACCAAGAAATCCATTGTTGAAATTCTGCAAAAACATAAAATTGATGCGGTATTGCCAACAATGGGCGGTCAGACGGCGTTAAACCTGGCGATCGAATGTGAAAATGCCGGAATCTGGGAAAAATTCGGCGTCAGGATGATCGGCGTGGATATTGGTGCCATTGAAACTACCGAGGACCGGGAAAAGTTCAGGCTCAAAATGAAGGAAATAGGTGTTGGAGTTTGCGAAGGTAAAACAGCGACCTCATTTCTTCAGGGAAAAGAAATTGCACAGAAGATAGGATTCCCCTTAGTAATCAGACCCTCATTCACACTTGGCGGTTCTGGTGGTGGATTTGTTGATAAAGCCTCAGAATTTGAAAAAGCATTGGATCAAGGCCTTCATACCTCACCCATTCACGAAGTGCTTATCGAACAAAGTATTTTGGGCTGGAAAGAATATGAACTCGAACTTCTGCGGGATAACAATGGCAATGTCATCATAATTTGTTCTATCGAGAATTTTGATCCAATGGGTGTGCATACGGGAGATTCTATCACAGTAGCACCCGCGATGACTCTGGCTGATACGACATATCAAGAAATGCGGAATCTGGCCATAAAAATGATGAACAGCATTGGTACATTTGCAGGTGGATGCAATGTGCAGTTTGCCGTAAATCCGGAGGATGAATCCATTATAGGAATTGAAATAAATCCACGTGTATCCCGATCCTCTGCGCTTGCATCAAAGGCTACCGGTTACCCAATCGCAAAGATCGCTGCAAAACTAGCCATAGGATATAATCTGGATGAGCTTAAAAACCAGGTCACCCAGACTACCCCTGCATATTTTGAACCGGCCCTGGATTATGTGATCGTCAAAATACCGCGATGGAATTTTGATAAATTCCGCGGATCAGATAGAAGGTTGGGTTTATCCATGAAATCTGTTGGTGAAGTGATGGGTATTGGGCGAAATTTCCAGGAAGCCCTGCAAAAAGCCTGTCAGTCATTGGAGATCAAACGAAATGGACTTGGTGCTGATGCCAAGGAGCTCAGGGACCATGATCAGATATTACACAGTCTTTCTAATCCAAGCTGGAATAGGCTATTCCATATTTATGATGCCTTTAAATTGGGAATCCCTTTTAAAACCATACAACAGGCCACAAAAATAGATAAATGGTTTTTAGCGCAGATTGAAGAATTGATTTGGCTTGAGCGGGAGATTGAGAAATACGAACTTGATACCATCCCTGCGACCCTTATGCAGGAGGCCAAGCAAAAAGGATATGCTGACCGGCAGATCGCCCACTTACTCGGGTGTCTGGAGAGCCAGGTGCATAAGAAACGTTATGAAATGGGGATCAAGCGAGTTTATAAATTAGTTGATACCTGTGCTGCCGAATTTGAAGCTCAGACACCTTACTACTATTCTACCTTTGCCGATGAAAACGAATCAATACCTTCAGATAAAAAGAAAGTTGTAATTCTGGGCAGTGGTCCAAACAGGATAGGGCAAGGGATAGAATTTGACTATTGCTGTGTTCATGGTGTGCTTGCTACAAAAGAATGCGGGTACGAAACGATCATGATCAACTGTAATCCGGAAACAGTTTCTACCGACCCGGATGTGTCGGATAAACTTTATTTTGAACCTGTTTTTTGGGAGCATATTTATGACATAATTCTTCATGAAAAGCCGGAAGGGGTAATTGTTCAACTTGGCGGTCAGACAGCATTGAAGCTCGCTGAAAAGCTGGAGCGATATGGCATCAAAATCATCGGCACTGATTTTAAATCACTTGACCTGGCCGAAGACCGAGGACATTTCAGCCAGTTGCTCAAGGACAATAATATTCCTTATCCGGAGTTTGGCACTATCGAAGATGCTGACCATGCATTAGAAATATCCAAGAAAATCGGATTCCCTTTGCTCGTTAGGCCATCATACGTGCTGGGTGGTCAAAGTATGAAGATCGTCATAAATGAAGAAGAGCTTGAATCTCATGTCGTTAATATTCTGAAGGATATTCCTGGGAATTTGGTGCTTTTGGATCACTTCCTTGAAGGCGCCATCGAAGCTGAAGCAGATGCAATTTGTGATGGAGAAGATATCTATATCATCGGGATCATGCAACATATCGAACCGGCGGGCATACACTCAGGGGATTCCTATGCAGTACTTCCGCCTTATAACCTGGGCGATTTTATTGTGCAGCAAATGGAAGCATACACCAAAAAAATTGCTCTTGCACTAAACACTGTCGGTTTGATCAATATTCAATTTGCCATTAAAGATGATAAGGTGTACATCATTGAAGCCAATCCACGTGCTTCAAGGACTGTGCCTTTTATCTGTAAGGCTTATAATGAACCTTATGTGAATTATGCCACTAAAGTGATGTTAAGAGAGAAGAAAATTAAGGATTTTGACTTCAAGCCTACAAAAAAAGGATATGCGATAAAAGAACCGGTGTTCTCGTTCAATAAATTCCCCAATGTAAATAAAGAGCTGGGACCAGAAATGAAATCAACTGGAGAATCTATTTATTTTATAGATGATTTACTGGATGACTATTTCCTTAACATTTATTCTGAACGAAATCTTTATCTCAGTCGTTAATAGTTTATGGGATTATTATTAAAAATTATTCTTTTTGGATTGGTATTTTAGTACCTGT
>Ga0209536_100005487_pt1 | contig 19687 bp, 15 predicted proteins | sample DeeMarSeWOR28_12_FD_187461 | JGI IMG/M metagenome (GOLD analysis project Ga0209536, IMG submission 187461) | Marine sediment microbial communities from White Oak River estuary, North Carolina - WOR-2-8_12 (SPAdes) (version 2) | ecosystem: Environmental > Aquatic > Marine > Intertidal zone >...
TGGTTGTCAAAAAAACGTTCCGATTGCGGAACGCTTTTTTGCTACAACACTTATGCCGCCATCCTTTTTTTCGGAACATTAATATGACAAGCGGTATAGATGTCAGTTGGATACTTAAACCTGGTGTTTCGTTTTTGGTGTTTAGTGTTTGGTATGAATCATATGGCTTCATGTCCGAATTTCATAATACGAAACACGAAACACCCAATACCAAACACACATGCGCTGCTTTTCTGACTATTTAGGAGGTTATCAGATATAACGGTCGACCATTTCAGAAATCATTCTTTCGATCCCCTGCGGTCCTTCCTCTTGCTGCACCGTTTGAATCAGGTTTTTGATTTTTTGGTAAGTCGCCGGGTCGCGTTTCAAATCATCAAGCGAGCGATAGGCGCCACCGCGGCGGCCGGCGCGATAAACGAGTCGGTCGGTTTCCGAGAGCTCTTGATAGGATTGGATGACGGCCAGCATTTTTTCTTTATCATCCGGCAGCTTGCCGCTAACCTCTTCCAGCAGGTTCATAATATGATCGCTGGTTACGGTACTGGTAATGCCATCGAGGGTTTTGATAAACAGTCCAATCTCTTCGGCCAGCATATCATCGGTTTGCATCGTGAAACTTCCATCCTCCAAGCGTTCGTGCAGCGGCACGTGATCTGGCACTCGGAGGCTGCGAAGCCGGATAAAATGGGGGTTAATTTGATTCAAAACCTTGGCGGTTTCAATGGCATGCTCACGCCACATTTCCTGGCCGCCCAGGCCGGGCATTACATATTCGGATACCTCCATGCCGGCCGCCAGCAGGCGTTTGCCGGCTTCAATGTGCTGGGCGCCGGTAACACCCTTTTTCATCAGCTTCAGCAATGGATCATACCCGCTTTCCAGCCCGATATGCACACGGTCCAGACCGGCTTGGCGGATTTGCTTTAATGCATCCACAGATTTGCGGATGACAGTTCGGGATCGGGAGTAGGTGGTCACGCGTTTGATATCCGGAAATTGCGCTTTTAAAAACTGCAAAACCGCCACCAGATCTTTGGTTTTCATGATCAGATTATCGGCGTCCTGCAAAAAGCATGCATCCGTCCGGTAATATAACCAAGCCGCAATGCTGCGGTATTGAGTGGAAGTTTCGGGCTGATTGAAGATGGCACTGATCACCGCATCATTGACGGCGCCGCTGTGTCCCAGTTTCCATGAAAGCGCTTTGATGTCATCGGCTATCCGCTTGGCGGCCAGGATATCCTGTTTGATTTCATCTACGGTTCGCAGGGAAAATTTGTCACGTTTGTATACCGGGCAAAACAGGCACTGGTTCCAGGGGCAGTTGCGCGTCAAACGCAGCAGCAGGCTGCGGGCTTCATTGGGCGGTCGGATGGGGCCCTGTTCGAATGTAGGGGGCTTTTTGTGCATGGTTCGCCTGCCATTTTTGTTGCTGGGTTTATTTATGGGATAGAATTGTCATATTTTCAACAAAAAAAAGGACGACCTATTGCAGCCGCCCTTTTCATTTTTACGGGGAATTTATGTTATGGGTGTTGGCTTGCATAGATGTTCCTGCTCCATTGCTACGCGACCGCAGCCGCCGCACACAAATTTCATGGCAGCTAGTTTATCTTTGCACTGGTGAGTGTGATCTGTTTCGGATGCGCCACAGAAAGAGCATTTGGACTTGTCGCCACACGGATTGCACAGATGCCCGGGTGCATTGGCGACTGCTCCGCAGTTTTTACAAGTATAAGCCATTTTTCCATCTCCTTAGATTAAATTTTATTCGTGAACCAAAATTTCAATTTCAACATAGTAAGCTTAATGGAAAAGTCAAGAATTATGAGGATTGCGTTAAGGCGATGGACGACGTGGCTGTTTTTTTTCTTTCTCAGCTTCCTTCTTTGAACCGGGAAGAACCGGCTGAATGATGGTGATCGGCAGCTTAAGTGTTCTTTCCAAAATACCCAGCAGCCCGGAGCCCACAGCAGTTGGTGATAACGGTATGACATCCGGATCTTCCAGGTCACCAATGGCTCTAAATGGTATCGAAATTAAATTCCCCCCCAATATGTTGCCGACCAGAGGGATGATCTTGACAATCCGATCAACAGTTTTAAATGGGGCGACCAATACGATGAGATCGACCTTTTTTTTGATTAAATCGATATCCCCTTCAATAGCGATTCCCATGGAAGGACTGTCGATGGAAGTGTCTTGAATGATGAGTTTGCCATCTTCAAAAACACCGTTGGCCGTCATCGAGTTATAGGCAAAGCCTTTGCCTTTCAGATCCGGGACTTCACCCCTATAAATTTCAGTGACATTGAGCAACGCAAATATTTTGGCCAGCAAGCCGAAACGATAAATCCGTCCTTCAGTCGAGTTGAATTCCAAATTTCCGGTCAAAGATTTGGGAAATTCGCTGGGTCTGGCCTTGGCCATGAGCTCGCCGTCGAGATTGAAGTTGCCCGCCATCAAATTCTGTTTGTCGAACAGACAGATAAGACTCGTGTCCAAATCATGATCTATTGCAGCCGGATTAAAATAAAGCTCAAATGTGTCGCCGGAAATCTTTAAAATGCCGGGAAACTGAATGCCGCAAAAGTCGGCTTTGCGAATAACAATTCGGGTATCGGTCTTGCCAAAGAAGATGTCGGCATGAACCGGGCGCCATGAAAAACGATCATACGTGAAATTATCGAGTTCGACCTTCAAACTGCCCCGCAGTTCCTTTTTTTCTTCAGAGGCTGACCCCTTCTCTACGCTGGCGATTTGGTCAATCTGTCCCCAGTTTAGCTGATCTGCTGTCAACTGTAGATCAAGGGACAATTCATCTTCAGAAAAAGAGGCGTCGCCCTGAAGAAGGATTTGACTGTCCTCCCATGCAATTTGCGCTGCTTTCAGATCAATGCGGCCGCTCAGGCCTACACCTGCAGGAGTATCTTTGGCAGCAAAATTGGCGGTTTTGACACGAATGGGCGCTTTGAAAAAATCGGATTCAAGATCCATTCCCATTAGGTCGCCGGCCAACTGAAATTGCCAGGCCTTGGCGGCACCGACCGGCCCTTTAAAATCCAAATCGGTGAGCGTTAATTTACCCTGAGTGGCTTTGTAACCCTTGAACATCTTATCCAGCGTTTCGAAAGATATCAGCCAGGGATATAGTTCTGCGAGCTGGATGTTGGCGGCACCGGCGGTGAGTTCAAATAAAGAAATTTCCCCCCACTGCTTGCCGAATGATAATTGACGAATCGTTGAGGTGCCGAATCTGGCATTGGTTTCCTGCAGATCGATTCGCGAGCGGCGCCACAATATGTCTCCGCCGGCCAACTCTATATCGGTGGGAAATTTTGCTGAGCGAATATGCCATTTTTCAATCGCACCGCTGAGATTCATGTTTTGATTCAATTTGGCGCTGATGGGGCCGTCAAATTTCAAATTTGTGAATGCCAAGTTGCCACTTAAGGCGGGAACGTCCTTGACATGTCGTTTCAAGGTCTGATGGGATTCTAGCCAGGCATAAACTTCATCCAGATTCAGGACGCTTGCGCCGGCACTTGCAGCTAAAGATGTCTCCTTGTCCCACTTGAGCTTGGCATTCAATTCTGAAAACAATGATTGTCCCACCTGGGCATTCATTTTTTTGATGCTCAACTGTTTCTTGGCACACCTAAATTGGCCCTGGGCGATTGTCAACACACCGGGCAGTTGAGCCGAACTGAGTACCAGGTTTTGTATCACACCATTAGATGCCAACTGCCACTGGGCGGGTTTGAGAAGAGGCCCGTTGAGGGTTAGATCTAGTAAGGAGACGGCGCCTTCGATGGTCTCAATTATACTCAGGTCATTTGCCAACGTTTGCATTTGTGCCAACCATGCGTGCAATTGGGCCAAATCGATATAGATAGATGCTGAAGATGCTTCCAGAGATGGCGACTTTTGCCAACCGAAGCGAGTTGATAGCCGAGATACACTGGACTTTCCAATGCGGGCATCGCAGTCGGTCAGTGCTATTTGGCTGCCGTCTAAAAGGAAACTGCCGCCTTTAATGGTCACCGGATAAGGGATGCGCTTATAAACGGCATTTACAATGAAGTCAGAGGCCATGACCTTCACATGGGTGTCACGCAAATCTTCACCAATCACCAGCATGCCCAAAGCATTGCCTTCAAACTTTTCAATTAGCTTAAGCTCCTTTTGAAATTTTGGGTCATCAATCAGATTGGTCAGAACAGGGGGAAGTTGTGACAAATCGGCCTGCACGAGTGCTTCAATATGAAATGGGGCGGTATCTTTTGTCAGGGGGATGGACACTTTTCCTTTTTTCGCAAACGAATTTCCCATTTGGGCCTCGGCATTTTCACCGATTAAAATGCCGTTTGTTAGGATTGCATCACCTTGCACATTTTCCAGCTTAAGCGAGCCCACCGGGAGAGAAATTTTGCCGCCCACGAGGTTTCCTCGGATCACCATTTTTTTCTCGTCAGCCAGTTGCGCCCAATCTGATGCCTGAGTTTCAAGCGTGATGCGTTGGATATCGCCATCATTCAATATGTTAAATATATTGGAAACCGTGTCTGAATCTTCAGTTAGTGCCAGCGCGATTCTTCGAGTGGTGGCCACATTAATCTGCCGGCCTTCCAACGCGAGTTGGATGCGAGGCTGCCGGGGATCAATGTTGAACCGACCCGCCAGGCGCAAGCTGGGATCTGTCAAATCAAGCTGCGTAATCTCCAGGGAAAGATTGTCCTCAATGAATTGCATACGGGCCTGCAGCTGGGTGTCCGTTATGTTCAGCTCTTTATCTGCACGCCGCCAATGCATATACGGTATTGATCCTTGAATGTCAGCCTGAAGATAATCGGGGCCATCGGTTATCAGGTCTACGATCAGGTTCGCCCGAGCGTTTGTCATCTTCAGGCTGGCGTCGGGAAAGAAGTATTCACCCACAGCATGCGGTCGAAACTGATTGAGTATGATCTGGCTGTTCAGTTTAAAGCCCTGCTGCGTGTACTGGCCTTTAATGGAGATGTTTTCCCAGAAATTCGACTGGCATTGGGCGGAAAATTGAATAGTTGGGCCTTTATGTTTTATTTGGCTGGTCACGCCCTGAAGCCCCAAAAAACGCTGCTGCCCCTTGATAAAATTTACCCTGCCGTTACGAACAGTGACAGCAGTACTGGGAAGCTTGAATTCCGGTATCGATTGAATGATCGATTTTAACCACTCACCAGGGGTTTCCAACGAGAAAGGCATGGGAGCCGTCTTTTCCGCCTCGATGGCCTGGGGCAAATTGATGGTAATTTCCGGAGATCGCGAATGGATGACACTGATTTCAAGATCACCAGTGAAAAGCGGCAGGATTTTCGGATAGATCCTAATCAAATCCACCGTGCCCTGTAGATTTTCGGGGATCGTAAAACTGATGTCGGATATAACCACGTGCGGACGCGGAAAAAACGCCATATGGAGTCGCTCGTATTCGATAGTACCGCCCAAATCCCTGGCATATAAACGCTTGACCTCTTGCTTGACGCTTTCCAGGTTAATCAGTTGTGGGGTAACGATCATAAGAAGGATCAACACGCACAAAAAAACAGCAGCGAGGCTGATGAGTGTGATCCATATTTTGCGACGCTTGGGCATCAAACTCTTTCCTGAATCTTGCATGAAAATTAATGCGAAGATGAGATTACATGTTATAACGTCACGTCCGATAAATTATACACATGTATCAAATATTTGTTGGTCAAGATGGATGAAAATCATGTTATCGCATTAATTTTCACCCTTTGGTCTTCGCTTTCAGCTTCCGACTTCGCTCTTCGAGCTTCGACGGGACAAGTCGCCCCAACAAGCTGGGCGAGCCGGAGGCTTCCATCTGCTGCGTTATTCAGAGCGAAGCATAGTTCACTATAGCTCCGCCCTGAAATGCCTTGCATATGAAAACCTCCGACTCGTGCAAGATTCAGGAATATCTGAATCTTGCATGAAAATTAATGCCAAGATGAAATTACACTCAGTTTACCATATTTTACCGATACTGCGAGCTTTAATGTTGACGGGGAGGTGCAATGCAGGGCTGCATATCATGTTTTAAGGTAGAAGGCAAAATTGAGAATAGGTATTGCAGAATCAGGCTAAAGGTTATACAAACTTATTTGATCTGCAAAAGAACGTTTTCATCATGGGTAACATGCTGAAATAGTTCACTTTCAGGAGGATTGGTTCCGTGAAAGCAATGGTGCTAAACCAGCTGGTTTTGATCGCTGAAAATAAAAGTCCGCTTTCACTAGAGGATATTCCGGAGCCGGTTCCTGAGGGAAACGAGATTTTGATAAAAGTATCCACCTGTGGTGTGTGCCACACCGAGTTGGATGAAATCGAAGGGCGCACGCCCCCGCCGCAATTGCCCATGATTCTGGGTCATCAAATTGTGGGTCGAGTGGATGGTGGGGGTGACAAGGTCACAAAATTCAAAACCGGTGACCGTGTCGGTGTGGCCTGGATACATTCTGCCTGCGGTGGGTGTCATTTATGTCGAAGCGGTGCTGAGAATTTGTGTGTATCTTTTCAGGCTACCGGCAGGGATGCCCCCGGTGGGTATGCAGAATATACGACTGTTGGCGAAGAATTCGCTTATAACATCCCTGATATCTTTAGCGATAAGCAGGCGGCCCCGCTCTTATGTGCCGGTGCCATCGGTTATCGTTCAATGCGGCTCAGCAGGATAGAAAATGGGCAAAACCTGGGATTAACCGGCTTCGGCGCATCCGCCCATCTGGTTTTGAAAATGGTACGCCACCAATATCCGGATACGAAGGTGTTTGTCTTCGCCAGAAGTGAAAAAGAACGGGATTTCGCTCGCCAATTGGGTGCTTTTTGGGCAGGCGAGACGGACGCAGATCCCCCCGAAATGATCGATGCCATCATTGATACGACACCGGCCTGGAAACCGGTCGTAGCGGCTTTGAGATGTCTAAAACCGGCGGGACGCTTGATTATCAATGCGATCCGCAAAGAAGAAGGCGATAAAAAGGCGCTGTTAAGCCTGGACTATCCAGCGCATCTCTGGCAGGAAAAGGAAATTAAAAGCGTGGCCAACGTTGCCCGCAAAGATGTCAGTGAATTTTTACTGCTGGCCGCTGAAATACCGATTAAACCGGCCGTGCAGGAATATGAATTGCCAGAGGCCAACCAAGCGCTGGTCGAACTAAAAGAGCGTCAGATCCGCGGTGCTAAGGTACTTAAAATAAATTGAGTCTTAGCGCCATTGATTATCGATAAATAATACGACGGCTTTACAGATAAGCTGGAAGCTCGGATACTGATAAATAAAGGAGGAAAGAATAATGTATAGCAAAACGGTTATGGACCACTTCCGCAACCCGCGCAATGTCGGTGTCATCGATGATGCCGATGGTGTCGGTGAGGTCGGCAATCCCCTTTGCGGTGATATGATGACGATTTATCTAAAGATTAAGGATGAACAAATCGAAGATATTAAATTTCAGACATTCGGCTGCGGATCTGCCATTGCCGTATCCAGCATGATCACCGAAATCGCCAAAGGCAAAAGTCTGACGGAAGCTAAGAAAATTACCAATAAAGATGTCGCCGTGGCTCTGGAGGGGCTGCCGAAAAACAAGCTGCACTGCTCCAACCTGGGTGCCGATGCCCTTCAGTTAGCTATTCAAGATTATGAGGATAGATTAGCCGGCGTGGAGCGGCCTCAGCCGATCCGTAAAGAAAAACATGAACATTCGCACGGGGAAAAATGTTATTGTCCCTATTGCGATATCGAAATTCAGTCGGACATTACATTTTGTGACGCCTGTCAATCCAGTTTGGAAGAAGAACATTAAACCTGAAGTGATCAAGTGAGGTAGGTCAGTATGAAAGTAATTAATCTGGATCACATATCGGCCAAACCGTTATTACCGGAAGTTAAAAAAGTGATGATTGAAGCTATTGAAAAGGATTATCACAATCCCTCCAGTCAGCATAAATCCGGTGAAGAAGCCGCCGCTGTGTTGCAGAAGGCACGTGAAGCTGTGGCCCAATTGCTGAATTGCAAAACCGCCAAAGAAATTGTGTTCACCTCCGGTGGAACGGAGTCGGTCAACCATGCCATTAAAGGCGTGGCCATGGCCAATGAAGATAAAGGCAAGCATATCATTATATCCAATATCGAGCACAATGCTGTTATCCGTAGTTTGCGGCGTCTCAAGTCCGCCGGATTTGTCGTCACTTCGCTTGCGGTTGATGCCAGCGGTCGTGTCAATCCCCAGGAAGTGGCCGATGCCATTACCAAGGAAACGATTCTGGTGTCCATTATGCACAGCAACAACGAAACCGGCACTATTCAACCCATTGAAGAGATTGGAAAGATAACCCGTGACAAAAAGGTGATCTTCCATACGGATGCCGTGGATTCGGTTGGGGTGCTTCCGATGGATGTTCAAAAACTGGGAGTGGACCTGCTCAGTTTTGCCGCCAATACCTTTTACGGCCCGTCCGGTGTCGGTGGTCTTTATATTCGTCGAGGTACCCGGATTTTTCCCCTCCTCGATGGCGGTGTTCAGGAGAACAATAAGCGCGCCGGTGCTGAGAACCTGATCGGTATTATCGGAGCCGGCAAGGCAGCGGAGCTTGCGCTAAGGGATATGGACCAGCGAGTGGCGCATTTGCAAAGACTCAACAAACGACTTTTAACCGAATTACCCAACACTATCGACGAATATATAATCAATACCCATCCGGAATACAGCCTGCCCAATCTGGTGTCGATTTCGGTCCAATATATTGAAGGGGAAAGTGTGATGTTAATGCTCGATGATGAAAATATCGCCGTATCGACGCGTTCAGCATGTGCAACCGGTTCGTTGCGTGCATCACATGTCTTGCTGTCTCTGGGGCTCAGTCATGCCGATGCCCAGGGAACGCTGGTCATTTCTTTCGGGATCGACAACACCGAACAAGATATTGATACTTTTTTAGCGGCGCTTAAAAAAGTAGTCACGACCTTGCGAGATATTTCGCCTCTGTATCAAAAAAAGGCATCTGCCTCTTAGCGCCGATAAAGGGGCGTGATCGGGTTACCGGTCGCCGATCATCAGGCTCTCAAAATAGGTATCGATAATCACCTGATGTCCGCTAAACTTGCTTTTAAGCAGCTGTTTAAACTGCTCATAACCGGGCTCTGATAGCAATTCATTGATTTCATTTGCCTTTTTGCCAAGCTGACGGCAGTATTTATCGGTAATGGTTTGAGGCGCAGTGCCTCTGTTTTGCGCCACCCGATTGGTCGCTTCAGTGCGTGAATAGCCGTTAATTTCCATCTCATAGATCACTTCCAATATCTGCGCCAAAGATTTGGGCGTGCCCTCTATCGATACTGTCGGGACATCCGGGGGGGTATCCGCTTTGTCGGGGGGGTGGGTGCTAGTGCCGAGCAGCAGGCGACTTAAAACCGAATTGGGTGTATCAATAAAGGGCTCGGCATGTTTTTGTAAATAACGCCAGACCCTTTCATCAATTTCGATCGGAAACATTTTCATCGCTGACCCTCAACATCTAGTATGATAATCTAATTACACCCAAGATTTGACGCCTTGTCAAGTAAAATTTAATATGGATATCACCATAATCTAGTGTAAATAAGTTATCCCCCCTGAAATTTATGAATCATTACTAGCTTCTCGGAAGATAACTTCAAATTACTAGTAAAATTGTGTTGCGTTTTATTACAACTATGATCAATGATAAAAATGATAAAAGCAGATAACCTGGATCGCATTGTCCTCGTGTGAAGGCGAGTTGTTGACATCATCAGGAAAATGAAATCAATCAACGCAAACGAGATGACAGTTGAGAGGCCCGCCATCCAGGGTCTGGGAAGGTCATAAAGTGATTCATTTATGTGTGTCCGCAGGGCACTTTTATTTAGATGGGGATACTTTCACGGTTTTATCCACCAGGTCTGCAGCGGCGGCCTTGGGTGGGTCCGTTGATTTGATTTTGAGGGTATGTTTTCCGATGGTTAATACATCCTGGGCCACTAGTTTCGCTTTTTTAATATCTTTGTCGTTCAACAAGGTGCCGTTGGTGCTATCAAGGTCCACCAATTCATAGCCGTCTGGCAGCTTGATAATCTTGGCATGTTCTTTTGAGACCGCCAGATTATCAATGATGATGTCGTTATTGTTGCCACGCCCGATGGTGATTTCGTTTTTGTCGCTTTTAATCTGTTTCAGCGTTTTGTCTTTGAACCTTAACTCCATTTCCAACATCGTAACGACCTCCTGATAAGATGGCCCTAATTAAACGGCTTGTTGACTTTATTCTAACATGTTTTTCGATTCCCTGCAGCACTATTCTAAGCGCTGCTTATTTCTTGCCGGCAGCGATTAACTTCTTTGATGACCTGGTCGGCGGACTGATAACGCTTGCTGACCCCTTTGTGTAACAATTTTTCAATTAATTTTATGCAACATTTTGGTGTCTCGGGGGCAACCTGCGACAACGGCGCGTAGTTGCTATGGGTAATGGCGTACATTAAAGCCGTCATGTTTTCGCCTTTAAACGGTTTTTCAGCACTGAGCATTTCATATAAAACAACGCCCAGCGAGAAGAGATCCGTGCGGCCATCTACTTTTTTCCCGGCCACCTGTTCCGGTGACATATAGTTAGGGGTGCCGAATATCACGCCCGTTTCTGTCTTGGTTGACGAACTCATGACCCGCGCAATACCAAAATCGGCCACCTTGATCTGATCATTTTCCAGCATGATGATGTTGGCCGGTTTGATATCCCGATGGACCACGCCCTCTTGATGGGCATAGGCGAGCGCTTCAGCTGTCGACAGACCCACACTGAGAACGCGATCGACCGGGAGCAAATGGTCTTTACGGCAAAAATGCGTCAATTCTTTGCCTTTTAGCAACTCCATGGCGATGTAAGCCATGTCATGATCTTCGCCGACATCATAAATTGTAACAATGTTGGGGTGGGAGAGTTTTCCGGCGGCCTCGGCTTCCCGGAAAAATTGATCTTTAACGTCATCAAGCTGTTGAGCCTCGACTTCACTATAACTAAGCGTTTTGATGGCCACCTCACGATTGATGCTCGGATCTTTGCCGAGATAAACGGTGCCCATGGCACCATGACCCAATTCTTTAATAATCTCATAACGGCCCAGGGTGGGTTTGGTGGTTGAATCGGCCCATATAATGCGGTTATCCTTTTTTTTCTGACCAACCGGCATCGCCAGTGTCTGTTCGTATTTCTGAAGTTGCTTTATTCTGCGCTTGATATCCTTAAAAGAACCGGCCTTTAAAATATGATTGTAAACCGCCAGCGCTTTGTTAAACATTCTTTTGCGCTCGAAATCCAGTCCCAGGTTATAGAGCAATGCTTTTACCGATTTGTCGTTAATCGGGCATTTTAAAAATTTTTCAAAAGCCATATCCAGCATTCCCTGGCCTTGCAGTGACAGCCCCAACGACTTGTTTAATTCGACACTTTCATCTTTTTTTGCATCAGAAATTCGCAATCGACCGGTGAGCGCAAAACCGACAACGGCAAACAGTGTCGGCGTAATGCTCCGCAACCATTGGCCTTGTGTAACCAACAGCAACACGGCAACACCCATCCAGGTGGCCAGGAATATGGCAAAGATGAGCATTCCAATGCGCGGTGGCACCTTGGGAATGACGATCAACAAAAAAAAGCCAAAATATAAGAGCACCAAAATCTCTATAAATGAAAACCAAGCGGGCCTGGAGATATGTTGGTGATTGATGATGTTTTCGACAGCGCAGGCAGTGATTTCCAATCCCGACGCCGAATGCCGTCCCGGTAATTGATAGCGGGGGGTGAAGGCCTCGGCGGATAAACCCAGTAAAACGATTTTATTACGAAATTTTTCGGCACTAATATTACCTTCAATGATATCGGCTGCTGAAATTTTATGAATGTTGTTCTCCTGACCGCTGAAATCGATCAGCATATGATACTGGTCGATGGTGGGGACAGACAGCTGCTTAATGTGCAGACCGGATGGATGCTTACGGACGTTTCTGGTGCGGGCACCATGGTATTTCAGGGCCACCTGCAAGGCCAACGAAAGAAATTCTCTATCTTGAAAGCCGATCAACAACGGTAAACGACGGATTCTATGATCCGAATCGGCAATCAGATTAATGTGTCCTAAGGCACCCGACTTTCTTGACAGTTCGCGATAGGGTTGTTGAATCTGTGAGACTCGAATCGGTTTGGCGGGGCGCATATTTGACCAAAATGCAGCCGCCTTGACCGGTAGGTTCTGCGCGGCTGGTTCTTTTCTAAACTCGATTGAGTTCATTTTCAACCAATCCGACAGCACAGGTGTCGTCGTATCATCATCAGTGCTATCAAAAATGAAACGAAGGGGTAGGACCACATTGCGCGCCGTGCGGACGGCAGATATGAGTTGGGCATCGTGATCCAGCCGGCTTTGCGATTGTGCCAGAAGCCCGTCAAGTTTTTTAAGCGCTTGCTTTTTTGGGGTTGGCGGATTTTTGCGAAGTGTTTCTCTGAGATGTTGAATTTCAGCGCTGCTCACATTCAACTCTCGGTTGCGGTATAAAATAGTGATGCCGAGGGTATGGGCGCCGCTTTTTGAAAGGGTGTTGATGATCTCCGCCAGATATGAGCGCGGCCAGGGCCAATCACCAACTTTATTAAGGCTGTTATCATCGATGGCGACGATGAATACCGGCCTGCCCGCCGTCCTGTGCCTGAGCGTCGACATCAAATCATATGCCTTGTATTCCAGGTACAGCAGCGGCCTGAAACCGAATAGCATTCCCACCATTGTTGCCATCATCAGCAAAAGGCAAGCGGACCGACTGGATCTGAATATCTGTCTGATACCCATAGGCATTTAATGTAGCGTCTTGCGCATCAAAAAACCGGCTTTTTTCAGAGAAGGCGGCCGGTAAGGGGACTGCTTATCTTAATTCGAATTCGAGTTGCCAGGACTGGTTACCGTCATTGACGATGACATCTTCCTGACGGATTTGATTGATGGAAAATCCTTCTACCGATTCGCCTTCACGAACAATACGGTTATTGATGACCGCAATCCGTTGTGCAGCGACACTAGACCAGGCAATGGCCTGCAGTTTCAGCTTGGCATTATCCAGGCGCTGATAGGATTGTGCGGCTTGAGCGGCCGTCGCTCTTGATCTTCTTGTTGACGCAGATTTAGGCGGTCGGGCTTTACGTTGCTCAGAACCTGTGGCTTTGGCCTCAGGTCTGCGGGATATACTGGATTTAGGTGAACGTTGTGTCTCCGCGGTCTGAACTTGCGGTGTCGATCTCGTTAGTCGATCTGTCGTATTCTTCTGCCTGAGGGGGCTGCGCGGCGAGGTTGCCGGCAGTCCCCCCTTGCGGACTGAGTCGCTGTCGGGCTTTACGCGGCTGCGGGTCTCTTGACGATTCTCGGAAACAGCTTGTTGACGGACCGGACGTTTCGATTCGCGGGACGGTGGCTCAATCTTGGCGCGGAAAACCGCTGGTTTTTCGGATCCACTGTGCGGCCCTGTTTTAGATATGACCCCCTCTTTTTGACTAGAGACCAGCCATCCTGCCGCGATGACAATCACCACCAATATCATCGCTATAAAGACCTTGCGATGCATCCCAATCCGGTACAGACGACCCCTTACCGCTTTTTTGGTATCAACTCTCGGCGGCCAGGATTGCGGATCGTCCGGTGGCGGATCGCTTTGGTCAACGCGTTTTAGCGCTTTTAATATGGTACTCAAATGACTAGTATCCTCGGCTTATATGCGTTCGGCACATATTTTTAATGCCATCTTATTTTATGCGCTCACGCTTGAAAGTATAAAAACACGAAAAACGGAATCTTATTTTCGTGTTTTTGCCTAAAACAACGCGTTTCAGTTTTTGCAAAGCTCAATTGAGTCAGCGTAACCGTCAATGCACTTGCTTTAGACCCTAGTTGGGTTGTTAGGGTTGGGTCAACTGCGGCATCCTAAATGAATTTTTTTCTCTATACAGAATGATTTTGGTCAGCGGGCCAACATAGCCGTCTACCGGAATTCCGTATTTTGCCTGAATAGACTTTATGGCGTTCTGGGTAAATTCATCATATTTTTCATCAATGGCTACATTCTCAAATCCGATATCCTGCAACAGCAATTTCAGTGTAATGACCGAATCCTTGTAAGATTGTGTCGGTATTGTCCCCCAGATGGAATGAAAATTTTTCCAGGGCATATAGGCAACACCAGACCAATAAAATTCCAGTTCCTCTAAATGGGTGACAATCCATTCAATATCAGTTTTGCCCTTTAACATAATCTGCTCGCCGTCTAAGCGCCACAAGGTAAGATACCCCGGATCTGGACTGCCGGGTGGATAAAATTCAAGGATGGCTGGAAGATTTAATGTTTTTAAAAATTCCATATCCGTTTCGAGACGATGGATGAACATGCCATTTGGTTTGGCAGATAGACGAAAATAGGTCTGATCATCATCGACATCCTTTAGATAAGGTGTCACCTGAGCACCCACTTGCCAGAGCTTCATCGCTTGCATGAGCGCAGACTCACGAGAGCTGCGCCCGTCCATATTCATCAGGTAATCGGCCAAGCGGACTGTCGAAACGGCACTTTCCGCTGGAAATGCTGTCACCGCATCATCTGGTTTGCTGATGGCAACGTTCGGGGTGACCTCTTCGGTTTCGGTGTTAACCGGTTCTGTTTGGGTGACGACCTTTGTTTGTAAATCAGCCGGAGCTGAGAATAGAGCCGAGAGTTTATTTCGAATGGGCAGTTGGAAGACCAAGACCAGAAACACGATGCTTAAAAGAGAAATACCGATAAGCGCCCATTTACCGGTTGTAATCCCATGGCTTTTTACTTGGCCGCGGGTGGCAAGTTCTTTTATAGATGCTCTGGCAATACTGGCTGAAATCTTGAATTGATTCAGAACAAAAGCGGTCAGCAAAGACCGGTCACAAACGATGTTGATGAGGCGAGGGATGCCTTTTGAATATTTGAAAATTTGACGATAAGCGGAACGGTCAAATTTTATCGCAGATCTCTGGGCAGCGATATGGATGCGATACTGGATATATTCCTTACATTCATTAAAGGTTAAGGGACTAAGCTGATAGCTAAGGGTGATTCTTTGGCCCACCTGCCGGAGTGCATGCGAATTAAGCATTTCCGACAGCTCCGGCTGCCCGACCAGGATAATCTGCAACAGTTTATCCCGATTGGTTTCCAGATTGGACAGCAATCGCAATTGCTCCAGAACGTTTCGATTTAAATTTTGGGCCTCATCAATCACCAGTATAACTTTTTTACCACTGGCCTTCTTTTGGATAAGGAAGGCATTCAACCGATCGATCAGATCCTTGGTATTGTCACTTCGGATTTGGATGCCAAATTCTTCAATGATGGTTCTCAGTAACTGTTTGGGGCCCATTTTCGGATTGAAAATGTAGGCGGCCTCTACACTTCCGTTTAGGCTTTCAAGAAAAGTTCTGCAGAGCGTGGTTTTTCCGGTTCCGACCTCGCCGGTGATCTCAACGAACCCGTCCCCCTGAGAGATGGCGTAGTTCAAGTGAGCCATCGCTTCCTCGTGGCTTTTGCTCAAATAAAAATAGGCCGGATTTGGCACCAGTTTGAAGGGCTTTTCTTTAAAGCCAAAAAACTTATTGTACATCAAAAACCGCCTTCAATGGTATGAAATTCTTTAAAATTTTTCATTCAGTGTCTTTAAATATTTTAGTTGAAAATGCATTATCCGTCAACCTTTCAATCCATCTGCATGCATTCAGATATAAGACTGACAGACATTCCGACAATTTTCGGTCGTCATTGGACCGTATCCGTCCGGTGTTCGGCGGTTTGACCCTTCTGGAGGAGATCTGTCAAAATACGCTGTCGTTGCTGCGGCGTCTTTTTGGCCAGTTGTCGGCATTTTTGGTAAAATTTTTCCAGATCGCCGTCGGTATCAGACAACATCTTGCTGAATGCCGGCACCCAATCATGATACGTTGACACACTGATCAGCTGGGCATTGTTTAACGGCCGATTAAACCAGGCACTGTAAGCGGCCATATCCCGGTTAGTTGATTTTATCGACTTGAATTCAGACTGCATCTGGGCGAAAACGGCGGCCTTCTGTTTTCTTTTCTCGCTGGTTGACAGGCGGCTTTCAAACACCTTCTGCAGTTGGGCCTGGTATTTTAAAACCAGGGCCGTAAATTGTTGACGCATACGCCGTTTGCGTTCCCAGTCGGCATAACCCTGGGGTTCGTTGGTTGACAGTTGCCAGCGTTTAAGGCCTTCCTGCTCAACTGCGGTTGCAAAGCTCTCATTAAAGGCCGTATCGTCCGGAATGTAGAGCAGCCCATGGGCCAGCTCATGAAATATGAGCGCAGCGGTATCGGCCGCACTTAGATTGACAAAAGTGCTCAAGACCGGATCATCAAACCAACCGAGGGTCGAGTATGCAATCGCGCCGCCGATGTACACATCCAATCCCTTTTGGCTCAGAGTATCGCCAAAGCGCCGGGCTTCTGCCTCCTTAAAGTAGCCGCGATAAGTCACACAGCCCACTATGGGAAAGCACCAGGTTTCTGGTGACAGTGACAATTCCGGGGCGGCAAATACATTCCACACCACATAGGGACGATTCAGCGCCACATAGTTTAGATAATGATCTTTGACCGGAAGCAGGAGCGCTTTTGCGGCAAATTCTCGTAATGATTGGATAAACAGAAGCTTATCTTTTAACTCCGGCGGTGTATCCGGATTTTCGATCAGCTCAGCGATCGGCTGTTGCTTTTGCAAAATCTGCATTTGCCCGCTGATGGCCTGTTCATAATACGGCAACGATCGGCACCCGGTGCCAGCCAGTGCGAATGCAACGATCAATAGCATAGCTGTCAGCGGATTTGTTTTGTAAGCATCTGATTTTATTTTTGATGTTGGGTTCACCATGCCCGATCCTCGGATGCGTGCTGCATCCTGCTCAACATTGACCGATCGGCATATCAGATGGATAATCGTGGTGTGTAGCGTGCTTGGATTAGCGCAAATTGTTTCACAACACCCAGCCGTATGTGTTGTTTTAACAAATTTTTTCAGATTTTGCGCTAGAAAGATTTTTTAGATGAGGCTATAACAAAATTTTTCAAAAATGATGCGGTCAAATTTCCCAGCTTCCACGTCTTTTTTGATTACCTTGAGGGTCTCCAAAGGGCTTTTTGCACTGCGATAGGGTCGTTCTTCGTTGGTTAAGGCCTCGTAGCAATCGATGATACCCAGCAATTGCCCGACAAAGGATATGTGCCGGGTTCCTTTGGGGTAGCCACTGCCGTCCAGTTTTTCATGGTGCTCCAGGGCACCGCGTGCAATACGGCCGTCAATGCCACTTTTAACTTTAATAATAAATTCGCCCAGCTTGGGGTGACGCTTCATGACGCTGAATTCATCGTGAGTTAACTTGCGGGGCGCCCGCAGGATATCGTCGGGGATTTCGGCTTTACCGACATCATGCAATAAAGCGCTTAAACCCAGACGTTGGGTTTCCCTCAGTGACCTTTTCGAGTAAAAGCAAAAACCCAGGGTTAATGCCATCACATTCACTGAATGGATAACCGTGCTGTAATCTTTATATGAAATTGTAGCGATGGTTTTAACAATTTCCGGATTTTTTGAATATCCGCTCACCAGCATATCAACTGTTTTGGGCAATGCCTGCAGGGTGCCGCTGCGGGGTTCCTTCAGGGTTTCTTCCACCAGTTGGCATAGGGTCGATTTGACCGCCACTACATTTCCGGTTTTAATACTCCGGAAAATATGCTGGTTAAAACCGGCCTGCAGCTCTTTTATCGCGGTGATGCGATCTTTTCTTTGGTAATAGAGCTCAGGTGGATGCCTTTCTTCTTTCAGCCGTAAATCCGCCAAGGATTTTCCGGGCGGCTTATATAAAACAAAAGAGCCGTTTTCAACGTAATAGAGCCCAACATCCTTATAATAATTAATCTGGGAATTCCGGATGGGGATGTAATTTTTTTCCAGCAATTCCTGCGTCCTCCTTTGGTTTACTCGCGATCTGATGATGAGCCACCCGCGCAGGCGATGCGGCGCTCATTCAAAGGTGGATCCTTGAGCTTCACATTGGCCTAATTGAAGCCTTTATCGGCATATTGGGCTTAAAAGTTTATACCTGAATCGATAGGTGAATGACCATTGTTGTACGAATCGTTACAATGCATGCCGGTCTTTAATGCCGGATAAAGCTTGATATTGTAAAATAAATTAAAAAATTGAGGCCTGAACCTCTTGCCAGACGAATCCGATTTGGTATATGGTCCTGATACTCAAGACAGAGGTATCTCCCCAATTCTAATTATCCTTTACTAGAAAAATACTAGGATGCTGTCACCCAAAAAAGAATTAAATACTAGAACTGGCTTTCAAAAGGGATCGAACGGTCAAGCAGACGGCCGTATGGCTGCCGCGCATGCACTTGCTCGGGTTAAAGCATTTGCCCGCAGCTGCTTTGACACCACTTCGGGCAGTCATAAATGGGATCACACCCTCAGGGTATTGCGGCTGTGCGAAATGATCGGTCCCGCTGAAAACGCGGACATGGATGTATTAAGGCCCGCCGCTTACCTGCACGATATCGGGCGCAAATTTCAAGATGCTGCCAAAGGCGCGATTTGCCATGCGGAAAAGGGCGCCCAAATGGCAAAACCACTGATTGAAGCGCTTCCACTCTCACACGAACAAAAGCGAAACATCATTCACTGTATACGCTCCCATCGCTTTCGCAACGATCACAAACCAGCCACCACCGAAGCCAAGGTATTGTTTGACGCCGACAAACTGGACGCCATCGGCGCCGTCGGTGTGGCTCGGGCCTTTCTTTTTGCCGGCGAGGTGGGCGCACGCTTGCATAATCCTGAACTTGATGCTGAGAAAACCAGGCCATACTCGATCGACGACACTGGATACCGGGAGTTTAAGGTCAAGCTTTGCAAAATTAAGGATCGAATGTTGACGGCAGAAGGCCGCAAATGGGCGCGCGAGCGTCATGCATTCATGAATGATTTTTTTAACCGCTTTTTAGCAGAACATGAAGGAGAGAGGTAACCACTATGGGCATTAATGTCGTTGAAAAGATCGATGAATTCGTCAAAGTACAGAATATTTTGGTCAGTGTCTCCGACAAAAGCGGACTTGAACAGTTTATTCCGAATCTGGTTGAAATCAACCCGCAGATTCAGATTTATTCAACCGGCGGAACCTATGGGCGCATTCGTGAAATCCTGGGAGATTCAGCTGCCGGCCGCTTAATGCAGGTCTCAGACTACACCGGGCAGCCCGAGACCCAGGGCGGGCTGGTCAAAACCCTGGATTTTAAAATTTACCTGGGGCTGCTCACCGAGACTTACAACGATGCACATCAGGGTGACTTAAATCGCACGGGCAGCGTACCCATCGATATGGTGGTGGTCAATCTATATCCCTTCAAAGAGACGATATCACAGCCGGATGTCACGGTGGAGCAGGCCAGGGGCAACATCGATATCGGTGGGCCCTGCATGATTCGGGCCTCTGCCAAAAATTACATTCGGGTGGCATCGGTGGTTGACCCGGCC
>Ga0209536_100005488_pt1 | contig 19686 bp, 17 predicted proteins | sample DeeMarSeWOR28_12_FD_187461 | JGI IMG/M metagenome (GOLD analysis project Ga0209536, IMG submission 187461) | Marine sediment microbial communities from White Oak River estuary, North Carolina - WOR-2-8_12 (SPAdes) (version 2) | ecosystem: Environmental > Aquatic > Marine > Intertidal zone >...
ATGTCACAGATCGTTCTCAATGCCTCTGACGTGTAGAACCAACCGGTGGGCATGTTGACCCGAAGAGTGTGGAAATGGGCGATCTCCGGATATTCCGCGGGTAGGTCGTTGTAGCGGCCGATCACGCCTCCACCGTAACCCATGACACCTACGATACCGCCGTGCTTCCAGTGACCGATTCTCTCTTTGTAGGACCGTTCCAGCAACGCCAACAACTGCTCGGCTGCTTTGTTGAACCCGGCAGTCTGCTTGATTTGGGTGACGAAACTGGGCCACGGTCCCTTTTCCAGTTCGTCCAGTAACGGAGTACCGTTGCTACCTATGTCTGCCATCGTCATCTCCTTTGGTCTTGGAATGATGGCGTGTTTGTTCTTCCTCTATATCACTTCCAAACGTTCTCTTACACTCACCACGATCTTGTAAAGGACAGTCAAAACAAAGAAGCCCAACGCGTACACTCCCACGGTGATCGCGATCTCCGGAGCCGTTGGGGCATATTCGGTGATCCTTCCCAGCGGCGAAGGAATGAACCCGGTCACCACCATTGCGACACCCTTCTCGATCCAGATGGCGATGATCACTCCAACGGCGAGCACTGCCAAGTACCTCTCCTGCCTACGTACGTTGGGGATCAACAGACCTACAACACAGCACACCGTGAGCGCCTCGCCGACCCACACCCAAGGGGTAAGAGCGGCATGCCCGTGCAGGCCGACGAACAGATACTCGAATGCGTGCACGTGGTGCGGCATGTCACTGTATAAGCCGGAAAACAGCTCGACACCCACGAAAAAGACGTTGATCACCATCGCATAGGTGACGATCAGAGCCAGCTTCTGAATGGCTTCCTTGCCGGGGTCGAACTTGGTGAACTTCCGCAGAATCAGAGCCAGTACGATCAACAGGCTGGGGCCCGATGCAAACGCCGAGGCCAAGAAACGGGGAGCCAATATGGCGGTCATCCAGAATGACCTAGCTTCAAGCCCTGAATAGAGAAAGGCCGTGACCGTGTGGATGCTGACCGCCCAAGGAATCGAAAGGTAGATCAACGGCTTGATCCAGTTGGGTGCTGGAGTTCCCTTTCGCTCAGCGTCAAATGTCACTGCCCCAACAACGAAGTTTATGATTCCGTAGCCACCAAGGACCAAGAAATCCCAGAACATCACGGAGTTGAGCGTAGGGTGCAGCAGTACGTTGAGCACCCTTCTGGGCTGACCCATGTCGACAAAGACGAACAACATGCACATGAGCACCGCCGAGATGGCGAGAAACTCACCCAGAATCACCATCTTGCCGAATGCCTTGTAGTTGTGTAGGTAGTACGGCAAGACCACCATCACTGCAGAGGCCGCCACGCCCACGAGGAAGGTGAACTGCGCGATGTACAATCCCCAAGTCACATCTTGGCTCATCCCAGTGATACGCAGGCCCTCCACCAACTGCCTACCATAGGCAGCCATGCCAACGAGGATCAACAGTCCCCAGACCCCTAGGAGAATCCAGTACTTCCTACCTCCCCGGAATGCGGTATCCAGCATAACGGCTACCTCTTGGTCCTCCCGAACGTGGCCCGTGGCAGTCTAGACCTTGTAGTACACATTTGGCCCTGTTCCTAGGTTTACTCTTCTACTGATCGTGTTGGTCTCATTCAACATACGACTGACTTCTGACTCCGGATCACTCAGATCCCCGAACGTCAGTGCCCCCTCACCACCCGGTATCTGGTTCACCGCCTCCACACAGGCGGGTTGAAGCCCCTCCCGCAACCTCTCCGCACAGAAGTTGCACTTCTCCACCACACCTTTTGATCGTGTCGGGTAATCCGTGGGAAACCGGCCGTTCTCGTCCGTCGGGATGTACTCGCGCGGGTCACCCCAGTTGAAGCTCCTGGATCCGTACGGACATGCCGCCATGCAATAGCGACAACCTATGCACCGGTGCATGTCCATCATCACGATCCCATCCGAGTCCCGCTTCCAAGTGGCCTGGGTGGGGCATACCCTAACGCAGGGTGGGTTATCACAATGGTTGCAGAGCACCAGCACCGGCGTCTGCCTTATGAAGGCAGCCGTTTTGTTGTGGACTTGATCGGGGAAGACGTTCTCATACTGTTCCACCCAGATCCATTTGATCTCTTCTGCCGGATCGGGAATCGCAGGCACATTGTGCGCGACATGGCAGGCTTCGGTACAGACTCGCCGCACTTCCTCACTGCGGCACTTCTCAACATCAACCACCATCGCCCATTGTCTTGCTGACGATTCAGCGCCGTGCGGTTCTTGGCTCACAGCACTGCAGGCGGTGCCGAGAAGTGGCAAGCCACAACCCACGCCCAATGCGGCTGATCCGGCCTCCTTGAGGAAATCACGTCGGTTCACACCCATCGTTCAGTTCCCTTCCGGCTCGACATGACAGTCCCAACAGGCCGGTGACACGTTCGAGTAGTCGTGACACCGTGTGCAAAACGCGTCTCTGTTGCTGTGACATCCCATACACGTACCGGTGAGACTCATCACGTGTCGTTCACCGGAGGCCGAGATGTACTCTCTTTCGCCGTCCCGCACTACGGCGTTCCGCCATTGGTTCAAGAGGTCCATATGGTTTGCTGTCATGAACTGTGTCTCTTCTACACAATTGTCTTCGCCCTCGGGCAGCTCCAGCTCCGGTGCGCTAGCCGCTGTGGCGGATCCCAACACGGACCAGAAGGGATATGTCACCAGAATGACGAAGACGGCTAGACCAGCAATTGCCTTTGTCTTGTCAGTCATCGCTGCGTTCCCCCTGCTCGGCGTCACCCATCCCAGGGATCGGCTCCAAACGCAAGTTGTGCGTCCGCTCCTTCTCGCCCTCAAAGATCATGGCATTTGCGACCAGCTCGCTGATGCCTGTCACCTTGACTCCAGGCGCCCAATAATCACACACAGTCACCAAAGTTGCTCGGTCGATAGCACACATCGCGGCGAGCTGATTCACCCCGTGCTTATCTTGCACGTACTTCACCGCGTTACCCCTGGGAAGGCCACCGCGCAGTCGCATTTCCATGTTCTCGTCCGTCCCCAGCCCGGCACCACCGCCACAGCAAAACGTTTGCTCACGTATCGTGTTCTCAGGCATCTCGAAGAAGTTGTTGCACACATTTCTCAACACGTAGCGTGGTTCTTCAAAGATCCCCATGGCTCGGGCGGGATTACACGAGTCGTGGAAGGTGACCCTGATGTGGTCATTGCGTGAAGGATCGAGTTTCAGCTTGCCATGTCGGATTAGGTCAGCTGTGAACTCCATCAGGTGGGTCATCTTTGTGGAACGGGCATTCTCGAACACGGTTCCGGTTACCGGAGACTGGGGCACCTCCAGAAAGTCCGCCGGACCATTCATGGTATCCATGTACTGATGGATCACCCTCCACATGTGGCCGCATTCGCCTCCCAATATCCACTTTACTCCCAAACGCTTGGCCTCGGCGTAGATCTTGGCGTTGAGGCGTTTCATGGTTTCATGTGACGTGAACAGCCCGAAATTGCCCCCGTCAGAAGCGTATGTGCTCCAGGTGTAGTCAATCCCCAGTTCGTGGAACAGGAGCATGTAGGACATGCACGTGTAGATTCCAGGATCGGCCACGAAATCGCCCGACGGGGTAACGAAGAGGATCTCTGCGCCTTTCTTGTTGATCGGGATGTCGACCTTGATGCCAGTCGCTTCTTCAATGTCGCCCGCCATGAACTCCAAGGTGTCCGCCAGGCCGTGCGGTTGTATTCCCAAGTGGTTTCCCACCTTGTAGCAGTTCGCGACCGGCTCGATCACCCAGTTTACGTATATCCCTAGTAGGCCCAGCAGCTCCCTCCCAATCATTGTGATCTCGGCCGTGTCGATGCCGTAAGGACAGAAGACCGAGCAACGCCTACACTCAGTACACTGGAAGAAGTAGTAGAACCATTCCTTGATCACGTCTTCGGTGAGTTCGCGGCCGCCGGCTAGTCCGCCAAAGACCCTACCCAGCGCCGTGAAATCCTTGCGGTAGATGGACCGCAGCAGTTCGGCCCGCAGGACCGGCATGTTCTTGGGGTCACCACTACCGATGAAGAAGTGACACTTGTCTGCACAAGCGCCGCAACGTACACAGGTGTCCATGAAGATTCTGAACGTGCGATATCGCTTCAACCGTTCAGCCATCCCCTCCAAGACCGTCTGTTGCCAGTCCTCTGGAAGCTTCCAGTCGTCGTCCGTTACCGCCCACTCCCTCGGATTCGGCAATTCCAGAACCTTGAGGTTCTTGGGTTTGCCGGGATATATGAACGAACCCGGCCTCATGTCCACAGGAGTGTCCATCCACGGCGTGTTGGGAGGCCGCCAATCCAGCTTCAGCAAGTCTTCCCGCTTGTAATAGTCTGGTTCGTCCGGCTTTGACATTGCTTTATTGCCTCTCGACCGGGATGCCGGCCGCTTTCATCTTGTCCCTGAGTTCGTCCTCATACTCTTCGTAGCTGTGCACTTTTACAGGGTAGTCCCAGGGGTTCACGTGCCTGACCGCTCGATTGTTGTTTGCCAAGTTCCGAGTCGGACTCAGAAACACACCGGGCATGTGCACCAGCTTGCTGACCGGGAAGTAGCTCAGCAGCACAGACACTAGAAAGAGGTGCCCATAGAACAGCGGGCTTATTCCGTCCGGGACGCCGGGTGCGAAACGCGTCAATCCCAGGGCGAGTTCTTTGACAGCTGCCACGTTTGTCTTGTCCAAATGCCGGAGCCAGAACCCACTCGTGCCGATTCCCAACAGCAAGAACAGCGCGAAGTAATCGCTGGCCAGCGACAAATACCTCACCTGGGGAATGGCAACCCTTCTGTATAGCAGATACGCCAACGCCACACCAAACACTATCGTGGTCGCGAAGATGACTGGCAGACCCACCTCCATGAACCCGTCAGTCTGTTCGATGAATGTCACAAAGGAGGGCACCGGATTGGTGAAGAACCGCAGGTGTCTGATCAGTACTATCAACAGCGACCAGTGCATCGCCATGGCCCCGAGCCACAGCGATAGATCGGTCCCATAGGCAAGCTTGTTGCCATCGACCAATGCGGCTTTGGTGTTCCGCAGCAAGGAGCGGAAAAAGAGTACTTCCAGCGCCATCCTCCCTACGACACCAAGCGTACTGCTAGGATTGTCCAGCTTCTGCTGCTTGATCCAAGGCAGTGACTTCTGCTGGCCACATGTTGTCGGGATCCGGAAAGGAACGGGGATGTTCGCCCAACCAATGACCCGGTATATCAGACCGCCGAGAAAGAGAGCCAGAGCAGCGTAGGGTACCAGAATACCGAAGACCCACTCCATTCCGGCTGCTGCACCGAGCAAGCCCAGCAGGAAGAGCCCACCTACACCTAAGAGGGGCACCAGGATATGCATCAGAAACCCTTCCTTCTCGCGTTCACTCCCACCGACACTCTCATTGGTGATCGATCTGGACCAATTCCTGACCAGGAACACGCCTGTTCATCTTGTCCACAATCCAAGAGACTTGCCGCTTGACTTCGTTGATGCGCAGCTCGCTCACCTGCTCTCTATACTGGACATAGATGTCGAAGGCCATCAGAGCAATCCCATCGATCTGGCTGTCCAGTTCCGCCAACGCGGATGAATATTCAGCTTGCGTGACCGCTTCGGGCAGTTCAGCTCTGATCGCACTCTTGAGAGAAAACAGGAAGCCGACTGCCTGTGAGGGCAAATGCTGCTGCACCGCTCTGATCCTCATGATCTCGGACACATGTTGGCGCATCACCTCGGCGTTCTCTCGGTCCATTAGGGCTCGGAAAATCCCCCGCGTTCCTTCCCGGAGGCTGCGCCCTATGGGGTTGGCGAATGGATCCCTCTCACGCTTGAATACCTCGGAGGAACTTCCGGGATACATAGCCAATGCATCCTCCAACCACCTAACAAGGATGGCATCCTCGCTGTTACGTATCAGTTCCTCCAGGGACATGCCGCCCTCCTCCACGTTTACCGCCAGTGAGCGTCAGCCAGCCGCTGACTGGCTGCACGATCCAAGTTGCTCTCGTTGCGGTTCGCGGCCGGACAGTACGTACGGCGCTCGTCCGGCCCGCGAGTCGCTCAGCTCACACACAGCCGGTAGGTTTGGGAAGACCCGCCACCTTGCAGGCACCCTTTGCCGGACCGCTGGGAAACAGATCGTAGATCTCCTTCAGCTTGAAGCCCGTCTGCTTGCAAAGCTTGCGGATCATGGGAGCCATGTTGTACTCGAGGTAGTACTCCCTCAAATAGTTGACGACTTTCCAGTGCTCATCCGTCAAAGCGTCAACACCTTCGGTCTTAGCAAGATCGGCGGCAACGGCCTGATCCCAAGCGTCAGGATCCTGGATGAACCCGTCCTCGTCGATGTCCAGCATCTTACCACCGAGTTCCTTCTGTTCCATCTACGTCCTCCGTTCTAGGGCCCGCGTTTCACATTTGGCCGCTCATCACGGCCTGGTTGCGGTCTACATTGATGTTACTATTCACCAGCTGGGGGCCGTACACCCAAGCGATTTGGTCACCGATTGGCCGTGCACTGCGCCACGGACTTCACGTACGGTACACCCCTCACTTGTTCTTCTTCACATCCCCTGTTGCAGCTTGGTGCAGCTTAATCTCGACCTTCTCTTCCAGACCGGCGTAGTAATCCTTCAGAATGGCCAACACTTCGGGGCGGCTGAAGTCCTCTGGTGGATCTCCACCTTCCGAGAGAGTCTTCCTCAGAACCGTGCCGCTCAATAGAAGCCGATCATCCTTGCCATGCGGGCAGGTCTTCATGGAAGCCATGCCGCGACACTTGTAGCAGTAAAAGGTCCAATCGATCTTGAGCGGTTGGGTCTCGAGCGCTCCCGCCGGTATCTGATGGAAGATCTCTTGCGCGTCGAACGGTCCGTAGTAGCTGCCCACTCCGGCGTGGTCACGGCCCACAATCAAGTGACTGCATCCATAGTTCTGCCGGAACACGGCGTGGAGTAGCGCCTCACGTGGTCCAGCGTAGCGCATATCGAGTGGATAACCGCCCTGAATCACCGAGTCCTTCAGAAAGTAGTTTTCCACCAAGGTATTGATACAATTGACTCGAACATCGGCCGGTATGTCGCCCGGTTTCAGTTTGCCAACCAACTGATGGATAAACAGGCCGTCCAGCACCTCCAAAGCGATCTTGGCCAGGTACTCGTGCGACCGGTGCATCGGGTTGCGTAACTGCAATGCAGCTACGGTCCGCCAACCCTTCTCATTGAAATACTGCCGCGACTCCGCAGGCCGCATGTAGACATCTTTGAACTCAGTGGGGAAGTAACTCTCACTCAGCACCTTGATTGGCCCGCCCAGATTGACTTCCTTCTGTGCCATCACCATCGCCACACCGGGATGTTCCGAATCGTCCGTCCGGTATACTTCCTTGCACTCCAACCCCTTATCGATGGTGTACTTCTCCGTCACCTTCATGTTGGCCATGTTTGTCCCGGTCTCTTCGTCGACCAGGGTCACCTCCTGGCCCTCTTTGATTGAGTCGGCGTCTTGCTTCGTAGCCGACACAGTCACGGGAATCGGCCAGAACGTTCCGTCGTTCAGCTGCATGTCCGTACAAACGCCCTTCCAGTCTGCACTCCCCATGAAGCCACCGAGCGGTGTGAACCCGCCGATGCCCATCATGATGGCGTCTCCCGTCTCTCGTGAAGTTATGATGATCTTCTTGAGAGACTCGGCTTTCTTCTGTTCCTCGGCAAGCTCCTTGCCCTTCAGAATAAGGGGCTTGAGCTTCTTCTCTTTGCCATGCGGCTTGACCAGCTGATCCATTTTTGTTCCCCTGTCACGCGTTTGCGGCCTCGAGGGCCTTGTCGGCATGAGATTCAAGCTGCGGCCGGGAGTCTCCCGCCGGCAGCAGTTGGCGACCGTCTGAGTTCCGTCCGGAATGCTCAGCGTACACCAGAGCAACCGTGCGGTATATCAAGTGAGCAAATTTCGAATAGGGCAGGTAAACCAGCAGCCCGAAAACCAGTACCAGGTGTACGAAATACGTGAAGTAGGCTGTGGATGTCAGCCCCGACTGCCCTGCGCCTTCTATCGCCAGTCGGAACACCTCAGTCAGGAACCCCGTAACGCCCACCCCTAGTAGTAACCAGACAAAAAGACTGTCGAAGGCAGTTGTGGCTGACGATTCGCTACGCCTGCGGTCAGTTATCGCCTTCACACACCCAACCACCAATACCACACCACCCACGTTGGCAACTAGCTTCATAGGGTGAAGCAGGTCGAAGGGATAGAGCGAATCCACTCCGAATACGGGCATTAAGTAAAGGTCTATCGTCGCCCAGATCGTGACCACGAACAACGCTACAAAACCGTAGAAAGCCAGTAGATGCGTCCAGCGCCGAGAAGCTTGATCCGTGCACTTGGCGAACTTGTCATGGAAGAGAATCGATCTGAGGGTTCGTACCACGCTGGGAACCACTCCCAGAGCCGGCGGTCCCGAATCGGAGGCTGCGTCAGCCACGCGCATCGATCGCCAGAACCGTACCACACCCACCACAGCACCGATGAACGCCAGGCCCGTGAAGGATGCGTAGAACCCGATCAGCAGCCAATGAGGGAAGAACGCAGCATACAGAGCTTCATGCGGTTCACCGAGCGGCAGTATCTGCTCCAGGGGCTCGCGGATCGTCAGTGCCAGCGCCAGCAGTATTGCCGGCAGAGCCAAGTACAACAGCGGGAAGTACTTGGTGCGATTCACCAGGTTGCCAAGAAATCGCGGAGCCGAATGGTACTGCACCGCTTGCTTGCGTACCGCCGCGAGCACATCCCCCGGTCGTGCCCCCCGCGGGCATTTCTTGGAGCAGTCGTTGCACTGGTGGCAAAGCCAGATGTCAGGGTCCGCCATCAGGCGGTCTTTGAGGCCCCACTGCGCCCAGATCATCTCCTTTCTCGGAAACGGCGTCCGCCCAGTGGACACTTCACATGCCACCGAACAAGTAGCGCACTGGAAGCACTTCTTCAGATCGTCACCACCTGATGCGACGATCTCCTCGACGAACTTCCGGTCCGGCTTCAACAGTAAGGCCTCGGACATCCTCGGCGCTCCTAGATCACTTGAACGGGTTCAATCCAATCTCTTCAATCTGCTCCGCAAATTCGTTGATGATTTGCGGTAGCCTCTCGTAGTCGGAGATGGGCAGTTGCTCCAGCCGTACACGTTCCTCTTCCAAAGCCAGTTGCGTGAGCTTCTCACGAATGTTGTCGCTTCGCGTTCCCATCAGTTCGCTACCGCGGATGAAGTGACACTGGTAATCGTCGCCCGACTTGCAGCCGACCAGCAGGATTCCGTCAAAGCCGCGCGACAGGGCGTCGGCGATCCAGACGACGTTCACGGATCCCAGACACCGCACCGGTATGAAGCGAATGAACGCGCTGTGTCTGATTCGCTTGAGTCCGGCGGTATCAAGAGTGGGATACGCATCGTTCTCACAGATCAGGCCGAGCAGACGAGGCTTCTCCTCGAACTCGTCGGGGATCTCAACCGACTTGATCATCGAGGAGATAATGTCGACGGAGTAGTCCTTGAACGAGATGATCCGTTCGGGACATGCGCCCATGCAAATGCCGCACCGGCGGCAGCGAGTGATATTGGGCTGCGGCGTGCCCTTGACGTCCTCGTTCAGAGTACCAAAGGGGCATTCCTCGGTGCACCGCTTGCACTGCGTACACCGCTGCAGGAAGAAATCGGGAAAGGATGCATCGCCCCAACGAGGATGCACCGCCTCTCCTTTGGCGGCCAACTCCAGGCTCTGGATTGCCTTGAGCGCAGCACCGGAACCATCCTCCATAGAAACCAGCGAATCATTCGGTGCGCGCACGCAGCCGGCCGTGTAAATGCTGGTGCGTCGTGTTTCGTAAGGGAAGCAGATGAAATGCGAATCCGGAAAGTCGTACTTCAGCATCGGGAGGTCTGGTCCCTGTCGATAGGTCAAGTTGAGAATCGAGGTTCCTTCGACATGCTGTAGTTCCTCCACCGTCTTCTTGGCCGCTTCGAGTTGTGCACCTGCTTCGCCCTTTGCAACAACCGCCTCGGCATCTACGAAGCGGCGAATTGCTTCTCCATCGGCCGCCATGGGCACCATACCGGTGGCCAAGACAACCAAGTCGGCCTCGACCAGGATTCTATCGCCGAGCAGCGTGTCCTTGGCCTCAACCTGCAGGTTGTGCTCCCCCGTCTCCTCGACACCCACGACCTCCGCCTTGGTAAAGAAAATGCCGCTGTCTTCTTGAGCTCGGCGATAGAAGTCCTCGTATTGACCCGGCGTGCGGATGTCCTTGTAGAGCACGTAGGCCTCAGTTTCCGAGTCGTACTGCCGCGCAACCATCGCTTGCTTGATCGTCACGCGACAACACACTCCCGAGCAGTACGGCAAGTGTTCCTTATCGCGCGATCCCGCGCATTGGATGAACGCAATGCGACGGGCAGGTTTACCATCAGAGGGACGGTTGATCCTGCCGCTAGCGATCAACTCCTCCATCTCTACGTTGGTGATCACGTTCGGGCAGCGACCGTATCCCAAATGGCCGAGTTTGGAAGCGTCGTACGGCTTCCAGCCAGTGGCCTGCACGATAGCGCCGACACGGAACTCTGCCGACGAGCCATTGGCTTTGACAGCGACATCGAACTGTCCAGGCTGTCCATCAATACGTCCTACTGTGGCACCTTTGTAGACCTTGATCCGTTCATTGCTCTCGACCGCTTCAATGCGCGGCTTGAGATCCACCAACTCCAGCTCTCGGTAGGGCGCACTCAGCGGGAACCGATACTTGAACTTGCCGGCCCAGCCACCCAGCTCTTCCTCTCTTTCCACCAGCACCACCTCGTAGCCAGCACCGGCTGCATCCAAGGCTGCCGTCATGCCCGTCACACCACCGCCTACCACGAGGACAGTCTTATTGATCTCTGCCTCGAAGGAATCGGGTACCTCCGCCTTCTTTGCCCGAGCTACCCCCATCCGCAGATAGTCGTCAGCGAGCATCTGAGTGTCTTCATCGTTTGGCTCGTGGCTCCAGACCACGTGCTCCCGCAAGTTCACCCGTTCCGTCCGGCATCCATCGAACATGAAGACGTCAGTCATGAAGCGCGGTGAGCAGGCAGCGACCACCAGGGCATTTGCGCCCTCCCGTACATCCTGCTTTATCATTTCACGGCCTGCGTCGCCGCAAAGGCATTCGTGGTCGCGGCAAATCGCCGCGTTGCACTCGTCAGTGGCCACCTTGCTCAGTGCCCCGACATCCAACGAGGCCCCGATATCGCAACCTTTGCATATGTAAACGGCTACTTTCTTTTCCACCGCTCTACTCCCCGCTGAAGTGCAAAGCCTTTGCTACAGCGCCAGTGGCATCACGAACACATGTTGCCACTTCCGTCGGGCGCTTAGCACATCCGGCGGCCAGCAGTCCGCCCAGCGACTGCTCGGTCTGCAGGAACCCGTCCTCATCGGTCGACAAGCCACCTTCGACAAGTGTGGCACCGGCACCGTTTGGCACCAAGCCCGTCGCCAGCACGACGAGATCTACCTTCTGTATCACCCGCTCACCCGAGAGCGTGTCTTCCGCCTCGACTTGCAGACTGCCACTAGCCGAATCCTCGACGATCTTAGCGACCTTGCCTTTGATCAGAGTGAGTTTCTCATCTGCCTCGGTCGCCACGAAGAAATCCTCGAGCCGACCTGGTGCGCGGATGTCGATGTAGAAGATGTAGATCTGCGCCTCGGGATACTGTTCGCGAACATAGCGTGCCTGCTTGAGCGATCCGAGACAGCACACTCCAGAACAGTGCTTCAGGTAGTTCTCGTCTCGCGAACCGGCACACTGAACGAACGCAACCGACTCGACTTCCTTGGCATCCGACGGTCGTTGGATCTTTCCTGCGGTGGGACCACCAAGCGCAGCCAGGCGCTCCATCATGACATTTGTTATCACGTTGGGATATGTCCCGAAGCCCAGACCCTCGATCTGCTTTGCATCGTAGGGGTCCCAACCGGTGGCCCAGACAACCGCCTGGACTTCCACTTCGACCACCACCGGTTGCATGGCCAGGTCGATAGCATCGTACGGACAAGCCGGCACGCACTTGCCGCACTCTTCCCCAGGGCACACGCTACCGTCGATCACGAACTGCATCGGGTAAGCCATCTCGTAGGGCAAGTAGACTGCCTTGGTCGACCCCATCCCGTAGTTGAATTCGTCGGGTCGCTCAACTGGGCAAGCATCTACGCAGGCGCCGCAAGCCGTGCATTTGCTGTTTACAAACCGCGGATGGTGGCGGATCGTTGCCTTGTAGTGACCCGGTGTACCAGTGACCTGGTCGACTTCCGACGTCGTTAGAACTTGAATCCGCGGATTGGTCTTGATGCGACGGAAGTTTATCTCCAAGCCGCAATTGGGCGGACAGAGTTTCGGGAAGTACTGGTTCATCTGAGCCACTCGGCCACCCAAGTACGGATTCCTCTCTACCAGCACCACCTCGCAACCCACCTCGGCTGCTTCTACAGCTGCAGTCACGCCGCTGATCCCGCCGCCAACCACGAGGATCTTACCCTTCTTGCCATTCCCGCTCATCATGCATCCTCTTCGGAGGTCTTGACCAACTCTCTGTCGAACAACCGCTTCTTGTCCACGCTTCCCTTAAAGGCTTCGAGAACGCCCTCTTTCACCTTCATTGTTGGCTCGCCGAACAGGCCGAATCGCAGCCACAAAAACGCGAACCGCAACAACGCTTCGTCCTCGTAGCGCATCTCTTCAACGAAGTCTTCGTCCATCTCGAACCGCTGCAACAGCGTGCTACCGAACACGAACTCCCGGAACTTGTCCAAGTCGTAGCATGCTGTGAAGAACATGTGCATCTTCTCAGGTGAAAGCACACCACCTTCCTCGAAGAACTTGTGCAGCGTCAGTTCCTTGAATGCTTCTCCCCACTCGTCGTACTCATCGACGCCTTGGTCATCGAGCCATTGCTGGACCGTCCATTGCTGCCCTTCCCCGAATCCTTTACACTCTTCTTCTTGCAGCACAAAATAGAACCGATCACCCCGCCATCCATCTGCCGTATCCTTTTGTGCCGCCAGTCCCAACGGATACATGCGACAAGGCCATGGTCGGTCCGAGTAAATACCGCACCCCCCGTCCGTCAAGTGAGGGCAACTCTTGGCATGGTCGTCGTTCATACGCAGCATGACGACTGGTGTCTTCATGTCCTTCTGAACGGGCATGAGGGTGTATTTGTCCAGAAAAGCGGTCGAACTCATGCCGAGCCGCCGCTTCATTCGCAACACGTCATAAGGAGAAAGGAATATGTTGACGTCGCCACAGCACTTGTTGAAGCAGGACACGCCGGGGTGACAAGAGAACTGGAACGTGTCGTCCCGCCCGAGCCGAGGGTATTCCGTCAATATCTTCTCCTGCAACTGTTCACGTTGGTCCCTGGTCGGGGAGTCCTGACCGTCGCTCATGCTTCATCTCCTTCGGCATCCTCCACCACCATTTCCCGAGTTGCGGAGTCAGACCACACTGGTATCATCGATGCGGCACCGGTGTTGGGATTGATCATGTATCGATAGGAAGCTTCTTGGTTGTACGTCTCCTTCATCCAGCGCCAGCCATCCTTGTAGTAGGAGCAGTCGTCATTGAAACAGACCAAGAAGAACTCCTCGCTCCAGCTCGCCTCAGCCGGAACCAACCACTTCTTGAGGTGGGATCCACAGTGGGGGCAGGTTCGACGTGTGTCTGCCATGGGATTTCTCAGTTGCTCCACGGTCCTTCGGATTGGTCCTGGAACCGCGATCATCCGTCCACGGCCCCGCAGTCTGTAAGGACGCCTTCGGACTTGCACGAAGGAAAATCGATGTTGATTCAGGAGTCAGGACCCTCGGACGCCGCAGCGCGGCGCCCAAGGACCCTGGCAGATCTATCTAGCCTACGCTGTGATACGCTTGACAGGCCTCTTGATCATCTCCCACTCGCCCGTGTCCCTCTTGTAAACACAATTGCAGAAGGCGAGCCAATTCTTGTCGTCCATGTTTGGCTTGTCAGCCCGGAAGTAGTAACCTGGCCAACGAGTTTCCTCACGGAAGAGAATGGAGCGCATGTGCGCGTCCGCCTGGTACATCCGATGGACGTTCTCCCAGCACCGCATCAGCTCGTGTAGGTTCTCCGCAGCGAGTTGTGCAGCATCTTCCTTGAGGTAACCCAGCAATTCCATGCCCTTCTCGAGGAGCTTGTCATTGGTCTTGAACTGACTTGACACACCACCCGAGTACTCGTCCATGATCTTCTGCAGCCGGTACATGAACTGCGTTGGGCGGATGTAGTTGGGATTGATGTTCGGATCAGTCGTGGCACCCTTGAACTGCTCAAAGGTGTCGAGTGGCTTCAGGATCTCCTCTGTCAACGCGTCGACTTGCTTCTGGTCCACCTTGGGTGGGGTGTTGTTGTCGACGATGTAGGAGATCGCTCCCTTGGCAGCAATGCGCCCTTCGGCGTGCGAACCGGAGGAGAACTTGTGGCTCGAGGCCCCCGACGCATCACCCGCGGCGAACATCCCTTTGACCGTTGTCATGTGCGGATAGCCCCAGAAGTATTCAGCCTTGGTCTCCGCAGTCTGCAGGTCTTCCGGTCCAGAGACCCAAGCTCCGGACGCACCGGAGTGAGAGCCGATGAAGTAGGGGTCACAAGCCATGATCTCGGACGGCTTCCTCTCGGGCTCGACATTCGTTGCAGCCCAGAGAATCGCCTGCGAGATCGTCATGTCGAGGAAGTCCTCCCAAGCTTCTGCCTCCAACTCCTTCAGCTTCTTCTTGGCGGCTTTTTCGTCCGGTGCTTTGTCGGCAATTGCCTTGATGGCGTCTGCTGTCTGCATGTAGATTGGGCTCTTGCCTTCCATTACATCCAGCATCATCAGCCAATTGCGGATGTTGGCGGGACGCGGCTTCACCTTGCCGTAGGGCTCCCACTTGTCAAGCTCTGCGGCGTTGTCCTGCATGTAATTGCCGCCGTAGGCATTCGTAGCGATGGACTTGAATAGCAGGAACCACGCACCGACCGGTCCATACGCGTCTTTGAAGCGCACCGGAATGAACCGGACTTCCTGACAGGTCATCTCGGCACCAGCATAGATCGTGAAAAAGGCGCTGGCGCCGGAGTTGAACGGCGGATACCAGGAGCGGCCGAAGCCCTCACCAGTGGAGCGCGGCTTGAACACGTGCACCGCTCCACCCATGGCCACCAACGTAGCCTTGGCCTTGAAGACGTACACCTTGTTCTCTCTGACGCTGAAGCCAATCGCACCCACGCACTTGTCGCCGTCCATCAGTGGGTGGGTTATGAAGACCCGCTCGAAGTACTCCCCACCGGCCTCAGCCAGAGCGTTCTTGGCTGCCTCGGCAACGATGACTTTGTACGACTCACCATTGATCATCAGCTGCCAACGACCCTCGTGGACATAATTGCCGTCCTGGTCCTTCCAGATGGGCAGACCCCACTTCTCGAAGAGGTGCACAGTCGAGTCCACGTGACGTGCGATGCTAGCTACCAAATCCTCGCGCGTGATACCCATGAGGTCGTTGCGGACGTAGTCGATGTAGTCGTTCAGCGTGTTGTTACCGCTGTTCAGGTCCACGTACTGGTTGATGGCAGAAAGACCCATCGCGACAGCGCCAGAGCGGTCCATTGCCGCCTTGTCGACCACCGTGACCTTCAGCCCATGTTTTTTGGCCCAGTACGCCGCTTCTACAGCTGCACCGCAGGCGGCCATCCCGCCGCCGCAGATCAGCAGGTCAGTCTCAACCGTTACGGTTTCGAAATTCGGCATTTTCGCTTTTCTCCTTGGAGTTTCCTCAGCCGAAGAAACAGGTTCTTTGCATGACCGTGCTCGACTACAGCGTCGGCACCTTATCCATCTTCACCGGACCTCTCTCTGTGTTCAGTCCGGTTGGCTCACACATCAAGGTCGGGCTCTTGATATCATCGTCGCCCGTCGGATAGTGATCGAACGGTTGTGCTTTTCCTTCCTCAACACCCCTGCGGTGGGGGAACTTGAACCGCTTCGGCTTGATCTCCTTACTGCGGAACTGAACCGTCCACATGATATCCTCGGTGCTGCGCATCGCCGTAACACTCGCGCCCAGCGGCACGAAGTCAGCGTAGCCACGTACCTCAATCGCCTGGGTAGGGCAGATCTTCACGCAACTGTAGCACTCCCAGCACATCTGCGGATCCTGGTTGAAGGCCTTCATGGTGTCCTTGTTCAAAACCATGAGGTCGTTCGGGCAAATGAACTGGCAGGCCGTCTTGTCGAGAGCCTTGCATCCGTCACATTTGTCCGGGTTTACGAAACTTGGCATCTTCCTTCATCCTTTCTACTCAGATAGGGCATCCCCGGGATTACGACCCAACCTGCTTTAGAAATCCACACCGGCATCACCCGCTGACAGGCGCCAAGCAACGGAGTGTCGGTACGGACCAGACCGAGATGCTGCCCTACCCGTCAGACACGCTACAAACGGACGGCCGTTTTGGGTGGGCAGCAGCTGCACCTCGCATTGTGAGATTTTTGTCACGATTTCACACTCAAGCTCATATTAGCTCGTGAAACACCCCCGTCAAGGCCTTGCGAGATATTTGTCACGGTAAGTTGCCTCAGTGTGAGATTTTTGTCACGATTAAATTTGGCAGGCCGGCCCGGTGGAAGCAAGTCCAGCGGGAAGCATTACGAGATGTTCATCACGATATCACATCCGCATGTGATATTTTCGTCACGATTGGCTCTTGGCGCTTGAGACCACGCATGCTGCGGCGGGACGACCCTGTGGGGAGGTTCCTTCCAGCATCTTCGGGAAATCCCCGGGGCTGGCCCAGGGCGCTCACTCCTCCGCCCGGTCCACCTTCAAATGGTAGGCGAGCACCGACAAACCCAACGAAATGTGCTCGTTGCGCACGAATACGCTCGGTGGTACCACGAGATGTGTGGGAGTGAAATTCCAGATCGCCTGTATACCCGCCGCCACGAGACGATCCGTCACCTTTTGAGACACCTCGACCGGCGTCGTGAGGATAGCAAGGCGAATCGTATGCCTCTTTATGAACGGCGTGAGCGACCTGGTGGATTGAACCGTGTATCCCGCGATTCTCCGGCCTATGACGCGCCGGTCGTTGTCGAACGCCGCCACTATGCGCAAACCATAGGAATCAAACCCGGAGTATGTCATGAGTGCGGCACCCAGGTTACCGACCCCTATAACCACGGCCTGGTATTCCTGGTCGAAACCCATTACCACCCTGATAGAACGGCACACCTCGCATCTATCGAATCCGACGCGGCCCATACCCAAGAGGCCGATCGCACCGAAGTCTTTGCGCACTTGCGTGGGATCGAGATCCAGAGCCTCGGCAATTTGAGCACTCGTGACAGTCTTGGGTGACTTCCTGCCCGTCGATTCGGAGAGGAACCGATAGTACCGCATCAGCCGTTCGAGTACCAGTCTTCTAAGGCGTGCCAAAGAGCCTCCGCTCAGCGACGTAACGCTACCACCGTCTGCGCTTTGCGAGATATTCGTCACGTTTGTGCAACTTTTCTCATTTTAGCTCCTGACGGACCCCAGTCAAGGCCTTATGAGATTTTTGTCACGTTTACAGGTTTGGGGAGGCAGCGGACGGCGGACAGGCCTCCCTATCGCGCGTGGTCGGCGGGGGATCAATTACTTTCATAAGTCGATAGCTCGACCGACTGAAGTGGCGAAAGGAACGTAGCATGCATTCGCTGTCCGAACTGCCCCGTCCGTGGCGCCGCCCCCGCCGACTGCGACGCAACGCCGTCATACGCGGCTTGGTACGGGAGACTAGCCTCAAGCCTAGCCACCTGGTTCTGCCGTTGTTCACAACAGCTGGTCAGAATGTATCCCAACCGATCGGAGCGATGCCGGGACATGCTCGCCTGTCAGTGGACCTGCTCGCCGAGCGATGTGAGGAGGGCATCTCACTGGGCGTAGGTGCTTTCGCCCTGTTCCCTGCTATCGATCCGTCTCGCAAGACACCAGATGCACAGGAGGCAGTGAACCCGGATAACCTGCTCTGCCAAGCGGTTCGAGCACTGAAGCAAGCGGTCCCCGAGGCCTACATCGTCACTGATATTGCTCTTGACCCCTATTCGAGTCATGGACACGACGGACTGGTCTCTCCAGATGGGGTAATACTCAATGATGAGAGCGTGGAGATGTTGGCCAGGATGGCCGTGCTGCACGCGGAAGCCGGCACAGACATGGTTGCTCCCTCCGACATGATGGATGGGCGGGTCGCCGCCATCCGCGCTGCTCTAGACGCGGCTGGAGCCTTTGATGTGGCTATTCTGAGCTACACCGCGAAGTATGCCTCAGGGTACTACGGACCTTTTCGGGAGGCGCTTGATTCCGCCCCGGCTGCCGCCGCAAACGTCCCCAAGGACAAGAAAACCTACCAGATGGACCCGGCAAACGCCCGCGAAGCATCTGTTGAGGCGTTGCTCGACGAAGACGAAGGTGCCGATATCCTAATGGTCAAGCCAGCTCTCCCATACCTCGACGTGATCAGCCGGCTCCGAAACGGTACTGACCTGCCAATCGCTGCATACCAAGTGAGCGGAGAATACTCCATGGTCAAAGCGGCCGCAGCCAGGGGCTGGCTCGACTACCGGGCCTGCATGACAGAGGCGCTCTGCGGGATATCACGCGCCGGTGCCGACCTGATCTTCTCCTATGCAGCGCTGGACTACGCTCGCTGGTGGCGAGAAACACTGGGGTGAGCAGCTACTACGGCCAGTCCTGCAGCTCTGCCATCAGCCTGCGGGCCAAGCTCACGCCGACTGCCTCTGGATCCATACCTGACTCGATACCTGCCGCGCAGCGACTGTAATCGCCGCTGAACAACTGCCCTTGGAGTGATATCCGCTGTCTGTCCACCACGGCCAGCGCTCCGACCGGTGTGTGGCAGCCCGCGTTGATCTCCTGCAGCAAACGCCGTTCGGCCGTCACGGCGGCGCGCGTCGCTGGATCCTCCAGGACCGTCACCAGCTCCGCGGCTGCACTCCCCGCACGCACCTGAACTGCCAACGCACCCTGGCCCGGTGCGGGAACGAAGCTATCCGTGGGGAGCTCGATCACGTGGGGATGGTCGATCCCCAGGCGCCTGAGTCCGGCCGCAGCCAGGACGATCCCATCGAGACCTTGCTGCTCCATCTTGGCTATGCGAGTCGGAACGTTGCCTCGCAGGGGGACGATTTCGAAGTCCCCCAGTTGCAGTATCTGGGCTGCCCGGCGCGGACTGCTCGTCCCTATGCGTGCGTTGGACGGCAGGCTGTCCAATCGTACGTCCGTTCTGGTTAGGAGCACGTCGTTGACAGCCTCCCGCACGGGCGTTGCCGCAATGCACAGGCCTCTCGTCGCAGTAGTCTGCAAGTCTTTGTAGCTGTGCACCGCGACATCGATCCGCTCTTCGAGCAGGGCGGTCTCCAGTGCGCTGACGAACGCACCTACCGGCCATGACTGAGCAAGGTTCTCACTTGCCGCCACGTCGCCATAGGTCTTGATGACAACTAGCTCGGCCGCCACATTCGGGTGCGTATCGCGCAGCCGATCACGGATCCAGTTCGCCTG
>Ga0209536_100005489_pt1 | contig 19685 bp, 16 predicted proteins | sample DeeMarSeWOR28_12_FD_187461 | JGI IMG/M metagenome (GOLD analysis project Ga0209536, IMG submission 187461) | Marine sediment microbial communities from White Oak River estuary, North Carolina - WOR-2-8_12 (SPAdes) (version 2) | ecosystem: Environmental > Aquatic > Marine > Intertidal zone >...
GATGAGCTGCTTGAGCTCGGCCAGGTCCGTATCCCCTACCGGTGGCGGGGTGAGCGTCTGGAGGACGTCCACGCCTGCGTCCTGAAAGCCACTGTACAGTCGTTCACAGGCCTCGCGTACGCGTGTCGATTTCTTCATGTTCATCGGCAACAATGCGACGCGGAACGGGGCGATAGGGTCTGGCCAGAGAATACCTTGCGCATCATGGTTCTGTTCGATGGCGGCGGCAACGATGCGCGATACACCAATCCCGTAGCAGCCCATGCTCATGACAGTCTCGCGTCCCTGCTCGTCCAGTACCGTGGCCGCCAGTGCCTTGCTGTATTTGTCGCCGAGCTGGAAGATGTGCCCGACCTCGATCCCCCTGGCAATGGACAACGTGCCTGTCCCGTCGGGACTGGGATCACCGTCCCGGACATTGCGCAGATCGGCCACCTCGGGTTCGGGTAAGTCGCGGCCCCAGTTCACCCCGGTAAGGTGACGGCCGTCTTCGTTTGCGCCGCAGACGAAGTCTGCGAGTGCGACAGCGGACCGATCTGCGATCACTGGAATGTTCAATCCTGCGGGTCCGACGGAGCCGGGGGCGGCGCCTGTCACGGATCTGACGGCAGGCTCTGATACAAAGGCGAGCGGGCTTGCCACGGCAGGGTGCTTCTGCGCCTTGACCGGATTGAGCTCATGGTCACCGCGCAGCACCAGCGCAACAACATCCGTCTGGCTGCCCTGCACCAACAGCGTCTTTACGCAGCGGGCCGCATCGATCTGCAGAAAACTGCTGACTTCTTCGATACTGTGCTGAGCCGGCGTATCGACTGTTTGTCGGGTTGCCGAGGGAGGCGGGCGCTGCTGTGGGGGCGCAAATGCCTCCGCCAGCTCTATGTTGGCAGCGTAATCACTCCCGGTCGAAAAAGCGATGGCATCTTCACCCGACTCGGCCAGCACATGAAACTCATGGGAGACTGCGCCACCGATCGCGCCGGTGTCGGCGTGCACGGCACGGAACTTGAGCCCCAGGCGGGTAAAAATGCGCGAGTAGGTATCAAACATCACCTGGTAGGTGTCTGCGAGAGACGCCTGATCCACATGGAAGGAATAGGCGTCCTTCATGACAAACTCGCGCGCCCGCATAACGCCAAAACGTGGACGGATCTCGTCACGAAACTTGGTCTGGATCTGGTAGTAGTTGATAGGCAGTTGCTTGTAGCTGCGGATCTCGCGTCGCACCAGATCGGTGATGACCTCTTCATGGGTAGGCCCGAAGCAGAACTCGCGGTTGTGACGGTCCCGCAATCGGAGCAGTTCCGGCCCGTACTGGTCCCAGCGTCCGGATTCCTGCCAGAGCTCTGCCGGCTGGACGGCGGGCATCAACAGCTCCAGCGCGCCAGCCGCATTCATTTCCTCCCGCACGACCGCTTCAACCTTGCGCAATACGCGCAGTCCCAGTGGTAACCAGCTATATACCCCAGCCGCCAGTTTGCGGATCATGCCTGCGCGAAGCATCAACTTGTGGCTGGCAATCTCGGCGTCTGCCGGTATTTCCTTCAGGGTCGAGAGTGGGAATCGGGATACACGCATGGGTGAGGAGCGCTCGGTCCGCCGTTGGTTTCGTTCGAAGGTGGGGATTGTAGCGATAAGGCGGGCGCGGGGGTAGAGCGTGTCGCGCGAGAAAACCGCCCTGCGCTTGTGCGATGTGCCTCACGCCAGACTGATCTCGTCCCTGCGGTTGGGTGAGTGTTAACTGGGCCTAGAACGTGCCGCCGTTCCAGCCCCACATATGGCGTGGCGCATTGGTGAACTCGATATAGATGCGGTCCGTATCGATTGCCAGGAGTTCGTGGACAAGCCGGCACAGGGCCTGAGAGAGATCGCGGGTCGACTCCTCCGGCAGGCTGATGCTCTTGAGCTCAAGGTAGGCCAGCGGCGCGTCGGATTGCGCAAAGAGCATGGCATCGTTGCGTGCCACACTGACCATAACGTAGCGTTCAGGCTTGGCGAGAATCTCGGCAACGGTCCGCGAGGCTCGTGTCATCAGCTCGGATAGCGTATCGGCATTCAGATTCTGGTTAGTCTGGATACTCACAACTGGCATAACAGCACCCTCGCGATGATGCGAACATGGATGGTGACAGCGGAATGCGCGGGGAGCGCGGGCGTGGAGCTAATCGCAGTATTCGTCGATCTGCTTCTGTGTGTCGGTAAGAAGCCTCTGCTGCTCTTCTTCTGCCAGATACCGTGCTACGCCGTCTGCACCGATGATACGTTTACGCCCGCCCGTTGTCAGCCCGGTGAGATTGCTGCGGGCCTTTGCGCAGTTGTCGCGGCGCTGTTGTTTTTCGGCGGCCGATTTGGCCTTCTCTCCGGCGGCTGTCTCCCGTGCCTCGCGCTGGTCTGCCAGTGTTTCAAGCTGGTTCTCCAGCCGCTTCTGGGCTTGCGCGGCATCGGCAGCGGATGGCGGCGGGGAAACAATGACTCTGACCGGGCTCTCGGCAGGTGGCGGCTGCTGACTATAATTCGTGGTGCCATGATCGTCGACCCATTTGTAGATCGCGCTCTGAACCAGCCCGCTCCATGCCAGCAGAAGTCCTGCAGCGATCGCGTAATGTGCTCGGTAAGTCATTGGTTTTGGCCTTGTTACCTCCCATGTCGACGACGCCCGACGGGAGGATCTGCACGTAAGTAAGCACAAGATCGGCGTGAAAATAATTTCCTGTAATCACTTGACCTTCGCGATGAATATAAGTAGCTTCTAACGTTACGCGTGACGGCACCGCTGCAGTTGTTTGGCAGGCATTCTCGTTTTTTCGGGGGAAGTTCGCGAAAACTGTATACACGTTCCCGAACGGGGTTTGGGAAGTTGCAACTGAAATTAGGCCTTTATCATGGCCCAGGAGCTGGGATCTGTGGAACTGACGGGCGCTGAGATCTTTGTGCACTGTCTCAAGGATGAAGGGGTCGATTGTCTCTTCGGTTATCCCGGGGGCGCCGTCCTGCACATCTATGACGCCCTTTATCAGCAAGATGACGTAAAGCATGTCCTCGTGCGTCATGAACAGGCCGCGACCCATGCGGCCGATGGTTACGCGCGTGCCACTGGCAGGCCAGGGTGTGTGTTGGTGACCTCCGGTCCGGGTGTCACGAACGCCATCACCGGCATCGCCACGGCCTATATGGATTCCATCCCTCTGGTCGTGTTCACGGGGCAGGTGCCAACGAGTCTGATCGGCAACGATGCGTTTCAGGAGGTTGACAGCATTGGTATCAGCCGACCCTGCGTGAAGCACAACTTCCTGGTCAAGGATGTCAACGACCTTGCGGTCACCATCAAGAAGGCATTTTATGTCGCAACCACAGGTCGGCCCGGACCCGTTGTCGTTGACATCCCCAAAGACATCACGGCGCACCGCTGCGAATACAAATATCCGAAACGCATCAAGATGCGTTCCTATAACCCCGTCGTAAAGGGTCACTCCGGCCAGATAAAAAAGGCGGTAGATCTGATGCTGTCTGCAAAGCGGCCGATGCTCTACACCGGCGGCGGTGTGATTCTCGATAATGCTGCCAGCGCACTTGCCGAGTTCACGCGGCTGCTTGGATTTCCCATTACCAACACCTTGATGGGGCTGGGAGGTTATCCGGCCACGGACCGGCAGTTTGTGGGAATGCTCGGTATGCATGGTACCTATGAAGCGAATATGGCGATGCACAACTGTGATGTGCTGATCGCCATCGGGGCCCGCTTTGATGACCGGGTGACGGGTAATGTCGATAAGTTCTGTCCGAGCGCCACGATTGTGCATGTCGACATCGATCCGGCCAGCATATCGAAGAATGTGAGGGTGGACATCCCGATCGTCGGCTCGGTGGACAACGTGCTCAGGAGCATGATCAAGCTCACCAAAGAAGGCAAGGAAAGACCGGATGAGGAAGCACTGGGTGAATGGTGGAAGCAGATCGATGAATGGCGGGCAATGGACTGTCTCAAATACGATCGTGACAGTGACATCATCAAACCGCAACACGTGATCGAGACGCTTTACCGGGTGACGGGAGGTGATGCCTATGTCACTTCGGATGTGGGTCAGCATCAGATGTGGGCGGCCCAGTACTACGCTTTTGATGAACCGCGGCGCTGGATTAATTCAGGTGGTCTGGGCACGATGGGGTTTGGTTTTCCCGCCGCTATGGGTGTGCAGATGGCGTATCCGGATGCGACCGTCTGTTGTGTGACCGGTGAGGGCAGCATACAGATGTGCATTCAAGAGCTGTCGACCTGCCGTCAATATAGCCTGCCGGTCAAGATTATCAATCTCAATAATCGTTACCTGGGAATGGTGCGGCAGTGGCAGGAATTTTTCTATCAGAAGCGCTATGCCATGTCGTACATGGACTCACTGCCAGATTTCGTAAGACTTGCCGAGAGCTATGGGCATGTGGGGATGTGCATTGAAAAGCCGGGCGATGTCGAGGGGGCGCTGCAGGAAGCCATGAAGGTGCGGGATCGCGTCGTGTTTCTGGATTTCATCACCGACCAGAAAGAGAACGTGTACCCCATGATCCCGGCCGGTGCCGGCCAGAATGAAATGATCCTGGTTTGACGTGCGGGGGCGGAACGCCAAGGAACTATGCTATGCGCCATATCATCTCAATTCTGATTGAGAACGAATCAGGGGCTTTGTCACGCGTCGCCGGACTGTTTTCTGCGCGCGGTTATAATATCGAGTCACTGACCGTCGCGCCGACGGAAGATTCTTCCCTGTCGCGAATGACCCTCGTGACAACCGGCACGGAAGAGATCGTTGAACAGATCACCAAACAGCTACACAAGCTGATTGACGTTGTGAAGCTGATGGACATGACTGAGGGACCGCACATCGAGCGCGAAATGCTGCTCATAAAGATACGCACCGAGGGCCATGCCCGCCAGGAGGTCAAACGGTTAAGCGACATATTCCGCGGGCGGATCATTGATGTTACGGATGCGTCCTATACGGTGGAGTTGACCGGCACCAGCAGCAAGCTGGATGCCTTCCTGGAAGCTGTCAACGATACCTGGATTATCGAGGTCGTGCGCTCCGGCGTGTCCGGAATCGCGCGCGGCAAGCGGGCGATGGTCGTGTGAGCGTTGCGCCAGGTTTTGCCGGTTGCGCCGTACTGGCTCCTGCACTGAAAAATTCTTTAAATCTCGTCTTTGGAGTTATTGAATAATGAAAATCTATTACGATAAGGACGCTGACCTTTCACTCATCAAGGGCTACCGGGTGGCCATAATCGGCTATGGGTCACAGGGTCACGCGCACGCCAATAACCTGAGGGACTCGGGTGTCGAGGTGACCGTGGGCTTGCGGCCCGGTTCCGGATCGGCTGCAAAGGCCGAGCAGGCAGGGCTCACGGTTAAACCGATTGATGAGGCGGTGAAGAGTGCTGACGTAGTCATGGTGCTTGCGCCTGACGAGCACCAGAAAGAGCTTTACGATGAGCTTATTCAACCGAATATCAGGAACGGCGCGGTGCTGGCCTTTGCGCATGGCTTCAACATCCATTTCGGACAGATCACCCCGCGCGAGGATCTGGACATCATCATGGTTGCGCCCAAGGGTCCCGGGCATCTGGTGCGTTCCACCTACACACAGGGTGGCGGTGTGCCCAGTCTGATTGCGGTTTTTCAGAATGCCTCGGGCAAGGCGAGGGAGATTGCCCTGTCGTATGCCTCAGCGAATGGTGGCGGCCGGGCAGGTATTATTGAGACAAGCTTTCGCGAAGAGACCGAGACGGATCTGTTTGGCGAACAGGCGGTTCTGTGCGGTGGCGCGACAGCCCTGGTTCAGGCCGGTTTCGAGACGCTGGTTGACGCCGGCTACGCTCCGGAAATGGCCTATTTTGAGTGCCTGCACGAGCTCAAACTCATAGTCGATCTCATGTACGAGGGTGGCATTGCCAACATGAGGTACTCGATTTCCAATACTGCTGAATACGGCGACCTCACGCGGGGCCCGCGCATCGTGAATCAAGAGACCAAGGCAGAGATGAGGCGGATACTGGCGGAGATTCAGAGTGGTATGTTTGCACGGGAATTCATCCTTGAGAATCAGGCCGGCGCCCCGTCGCTTAAGGCGCTGAGACGCACTGGACGTCAGCATCAGATCGAGGAGGTCGGCGCGCGCCTGCGTGATATGATGCCCTGGATCAAGGCCGGCAAGCTTGTGGACCGCTCGAAAAACTAGGCGCCGGCCTGGGATTCGAACCGGCAGGTACACTCATGAACAAGCGTTAAGGTATCCCGCCGCTGCCTGACAGAGATGGCTGTATCCCGGAACCCATTCGTTGCGCGCGAAGGCTGGCCAATCATCGGTGCACTGGCGGTGGTTGCAGCCCTGGTGTGGCAATCCGGCGGTTTCATATGGTCGGCCCCGATCTGGGTCATGGCGCTCGTGGTGATATTCCTGTTTCGCGATCCTGATCGCGAGATACCCTCGGCACCCTTGGCGGTAGTCAGTCCGGCCGACGGGGAGGTGGTTGCGGTCGAGCAGACGCGGGGCCGCTACCTTGACCGGGACTGTGTGCGTATTTCCATCCGCATGTCGCCCTATGGGGTCTACAGCACCCGCAGCCCCGTTGAGGGAAAGATCCTCGAGATTCCGCAGACCAACGGCTTCAATCCGGGTATGCCAAACGGCGTGTGGCTGCAGACGGCCGAAAAAGACGATGTAGTCGTGGTGATGAATCGAGGCCGACTGCATACAGCGCCGCGCTGCTATGTACGCATTGGAGAGCGTGTCGGGCAGGGTCAACGGTGCGGATTTGTGCATCTCGGTTCACTCGTGGAAATTTACGTGCCGGCTAGTACGCGTATCAAGGTCAAGCCGGGTGACAGGGTTCAGGCAGGTAGTGCCATTGTTGCCACACTGGTCCACAAGTAGTTCGGGCGTCCAGACTTGCTGAAGAACTCGACGACGGGCGCTGGGTTATTTTCTCGCTTGGCAATGTTGCATGATCGACGAAACGACAGACCGAAAACCGCGCCGGGGAATCTACCTGCTCCCCAACCTGTTTACCACCGCAGGCCTGTTCGCGGGTTTTTACGCCATCGTGGCGGCTATGGGCAATCGCTTCGAAGTGGCGGCGATCGCAATCTTTATCGCCATGATCATGGATGGCATCGACGGTCGCGTCGCGCGACTGACTAACACCCAAAGTGATTTTGGTGTTCAGTACGACAGTCTGTCCGATATGGTCTGTTTCGGGCTCGCGCCCGCGTTGGTGATGTATGAATGGGCCCTGCAGGACATGGCGCGCTATGGCTGGATCTGGGCGAAGATCGGCTGGCTCACGGCTTTTATCTACGCCGCGGGTGCGGCCTTGCGGCTGGCGCGGTTCAATGCGCAAGTCGAGGTTGCAGATAAACGTTACTTTCAGGGCCTGCCGAGTCCCTCTGCGGCAGCGGTACTGGCGGGGCTTGTCTGGGTGGGCGCCGACATGCAGGTTCCCGGGCGGGACCTGCTGATTGCCGGTTTCGTGCTGACCCTGCTGGCGGGCATGCTCATGGTGAGTAATCTGCGCTATTACAGTTTCAAGCAATTTGACTTCAAGAACCGCGTGCCCTTCGTTGTGCTGCTGTTAGGGGTCATGATATTCGTCTTTACCTCGATTGACCCGCCCAAGGTGTTATTCACGGGCTTTCTTGTTTATGCCCTTTCCGGACCGGCTGTTACCCTGTGGGGCCTGCACAAGCGCCGCCGCGCACGAAAACATGCCGCGTAACTGCTGGCAGCATAACGGCTTTGGGTTGGCAAAAGGCCGAACTTGGTCTATAGTGATCGCGGAAAATTCGAGTTAAGTCGATCGTGCAGACCATGTTGTCAGTGACCCGTTCACAGCTAGAAACACACCCATCAGCCCCGGCATCCCGCGGGCTGGCGCTGCGACTGCTGCTGCCTTAGGCAGCGCGCACCCAATTCCCCCATCACAACCTGTTTTCCACTGCCTGACCCGCATTCCAGGGCGGCTCTGCTATATTAGCGTGTCAGGATCGTTTTCTCGGGATGCCTTGGCCCGGCAGTTTGCCAGACGAAGGGAGCCAGACCATGAGCCAGCAAGACAAACTCGTAATTTTTGACACTACCTTGCGTGACGGTGAACAGAGTCCCGGCGCGTCTATGACCCGGGATGAAAAAGTGCGCATTGCCAGGGCGCTGGAGCGCATGCGCGTCGATGTTATCGAGGCCGGATTTCCCATCGCAAGCGAGGGTGATTTCGACGCCGTGCAGGCAGTCGCCCGGGCGGTAAGGGAGAGCACGGTCTGCGGCCTAGCGCGCGCACTGGATAAGGATATCGATCGGGCAGGTGAGGCGCTGAAACCTGCCGTCAGCGCCCGTATTCATACCTTCATCGCAACTTCCCCGATCCATATGAAAATGAAGTTGCGCATGGAGCCGGATCAGGTGCTCGAGCAGGCGATAAAGGCGGTACAGCGCGCCCGACGCTACACGGATAACGTCGAATTTTCGCCGGAAGACGCCGGGCGGTCCGAAACCGATTTTCTGTGCCGTATCATTGAGGCCGCTATTGATGCCGGCGCGCGGACGATCAATATCCCCGATACGGTCGGCTATAATCTGCCGGCGCAATTCGGGGCGCTGATCCAGACCTTGATTGAGCGGATTCCCAACTCCGATAAGGCGGTCTTCTCGGTCCACTGTCACAACGACCTCGGGCTCGCTGTCGCGAATTCGTTATCCGCCGTACTCAACGGTGCGCGCCAGGTCGAGTGCACAATTAATGGCCTGGGTGAACGCGCCGGCAACGCCGCCCTCGAAGAGATCGTCATGACGGTGCGAACACGCCAGGACGTGTTCCCCTGCGAGGTCGGGGTCGATACCACACAGATTGTTCCCTGCTCGCGCCTCGTTGCCGGCATAACCGGTTTTGCCGTTCAGCCTAACAAAGCCATCGTGGGGGCGAATGCCTTTGCCCACGAGTCGGGAATCCATCAGGATGGTGTCCTCAAGAGTCGCGAGACCTACGAAATCATGCGCGCCCAGGACGTAGGGTGGTCAGCCAACCGCATCGTGCTGGGTAAGCATTCCGGACGTAATGCGTTTCGTACGCGCCTGGCAGATCTCGGGATCGAGTTTGATTCCGAGGAAGCTCTGAATGAGGCATTCGCGCGGTTCAAGGATCTTGCGGACAAGAAACATGAGATTTACGACGATGATCTTCAGGCGCTGGTCACTGAGGCCAGCCTCGAGACCGGAAATGAGATGTTCAAGCTGATTGCGCTCAAGGTTTGTTCGGAGACGGGTGAGAAACCCAATGCCGAGCTGACGCTCTCCGTTAATGGTGAGGAGCGTCAGGGGACGTCAGAAGGAAGCGGGCCGGTCGACGCTACCTTCCGGGCCATTGAGACGATTGTCGACAGCCACACGGAATTACAGCTCTATTCGGTGAGCAATATCACCAGCGGCACCGATGCGCAGGGTGAGGTGACAGTCAGGCTGGAAAAAGCGGGCCGGATTGTGAACGGGCAGGGGGCCGATACGGATATTGTCATTGCCTCGGCCAAAGCCTATGTGAACGCCCTGAACAAGATTATCGAGTCGGCAGACCGGGCGCACCCGCAGTTGGGGGAGGTTTGATTTGACGGCGAAAGGTGCCAGGGGTGAGGTAGGCCGTGGACTCTGATCTCAGGGACCAGTACCTGGAAGTCATGGGGATTGCGCAGTGGGTGCTGCGTTCACGGGCGGTCAGGCCCTTGACGCCGAGCGCCGGGGCGGCTCAGGCTGAAGCCGCACTGGCTCCTGAATGCGAGGTCGAAGCGCCGTCGAATCCGTTGTCAGCCGACGGCGGCGTGTCAGGTCTGGACTGGCAGCAACTGGAAGCCCGAGTGGCGGCGTGCACAGGCTGTGCGCTGCATGCGAGTCGTACGCGGACGGTGTTTGGCGTCGGGGACCGCCACGCCGAGTGGATGATCATCGGAGAGGCGCCGGGTGGTGACGAGGATCGGCAGGGCGAGCCCTTCGTGGGGCGCGCCGGTCAGCTCCTGAATGCCATGCTGCGGGCGGTGGGTCTGGGACGTGATCAGGTGTTCATTGCCAATATCCTCAAATGCCGACCGCCGCGCAACCGCGACCCCCTGCCTGGCGAGGTGGCCGAATGTGAGCCCTATCTGCAACGGCAGATTGCGCTGCTCCAGCCGAAGCTGATACTGGCTGTAGGGCGTATTGCGGCGCAGAACCTGCTGAATACGGACACCAGCATCGGGCGCCTGCGCGGGCAAGTACATCGCTACGGCGCTGAGGGGATTCCGCTCGTCGTTACTTACCATCCCGCCTACCTGTTGCGTTCACCCAAGGAAAAGCGCAAGAGCTGGCAGGATCTGCGACTGGCGCAGTCCGTGATCCGCCAGCAGCGACGTTAAAGAAAAGCTCGTCACGGGCGGCTATGTTTCGCAGTCGAGATCCTGCGCTACAGTGTCCATGTGTCAGCGAGTCAGCATGGTGGAGTAAACGCCTGGCATTTCAGGCAGGGATGAATCTGCAGGTGTATGGCAGAGGGGCGTGGATCTCGGGAACCGGACCGACGATGCCTGCGGTTTTGACAGAGGGTCCGTGCCTCCGTGGCTGTAACAGGGCGTGGTAGTTATTATGGTGAGATTGTCAACCGTTCGGGTTAGCAAGACACGATGAGCGCAATTTTGAAACAGCCCGACCGGCGTTTTCGGCCCATGAAGGAGTTCGACCTCAAGGAGGTGATGGGTATCGAGCAGCGGGCCTACCGTTACCCCTGGACAGACGGAATCATGCGGGACTGCCTGCGGGTCGGTTATTGTTGCTGGGTATTCGAACGGGACAGCATGATTGAGGCCTACGGGGTGATGAGCGTCGCCGCTGGTGAGGCGCATATCCTGAATCTCTGTGTGCGCCCGGAGTCCCAACGCCAGGGCCTTGGAACCAGGATGCTGAATCAGTTGATTGAGGTAGCAAGACGGCATGGTGCCGACACCCTGTTGCTCGAGGTCAGGCCCTCGAATCGGCCGGCGCTCAGCCTGTACCGCAAGGCGGGATTCCATGAGGTCGGCGAGCGCAAACACTATTATCCCGCGGATCGGGGACGGGAAAACGCCCTGATCCTCGCGCGCAGCCTGAATATCTGAGGTCGGAAAATGCCAGCCCGGCTGGTTTGTTGGCGCCGGCACCCTGTTGAACGGGCTGCCGAATCCTCGGAATGGCGACTTCAATTTCCGTCGGGTGTTTTCCCCTGTCTATCACACGGCGCAGCGGGAAAACGGCGACGGCGAGACGTGAGTCCAAAGCTCAGGTAAAATGGCCCTTTAGCTAATCACAGTTCGGTTTCTTCCATGAGTGACACTGCCAGCGAAGCGGCCAGGCGCCGCACCTTCGCTATCATTTCCCACCCCGACGCCGGTAAGACGACACTTACCGAAAAGCTGCTGTTGTTTGGCGGTGCGATCCAGTTGGCCGGTACCATCAAGGGGCGCAAGGCTGCGCGGCATGCTACGTCGGATTGGATGGAGCTCGAAAAACAGCGCGGCATCTCGGTGACCTCTTCCGTTATGCAGTTTCCTTATGCTGACTGCGTTATCAATCTTCTGGATACGCCGGGACACGAGGATTTTTCCGAGGACACCTATCGGACGTTGACGGCGGTGGACTCGGCGCTGATGGTCATAGATGTCGCGAAAGGCGTCGAGGCGCGCACCATCAAATTGATGGACGTCTGCCGGCTGCGCAACACGCCCATTATGACCTTTGTTAACAAACTCGACCGCGAGGGCAGGGAGGCGATTGAACTGCTCGACGAGGTAGAAGAGATCCTGCAGATCCGCTGTGCGCCGGTCAACTGGCCGATCGGGATGGGACGGCGGTTCCGGGGTGTATACGACCTTCTCGAGGACAGCGTGCACCTTTATACGCCTGGCAAGGGCAGTGTCCGGCAGGACGTTACTGTCATCCGGGGTCTCGATAATCCCATGCTCAATGAGGTGCTGGGTAATCAGGTGGCGGAGCTGCGTGATGAGATCGAGCTGGTTCGGGGCGCGAGCCACGCCTTTGCCCATGATGCCTATCTGGCCGGCCAGCTCACCCCCGTCTTCTTTGGTTCGGCAATAAACAATTTCGGTGTCCAGGAGCTGCTCGATCTTTTTGTCCAGTATGCGCCGAGCCCGCTTGAGCGCGAGACAACCACCCGTGCGGTCGCTCCCACCGAGGAGAATTTCACGGGGTTCGTGTTCAAGATCCAGGCGAATATGGATCCTCAGCATCGTGACCGCATCGCCTTCCTGCGTGTCTGTTCCGGCAGTTATAAAAAGGGCATGAGGGTGAGGCATGTGCGCATCGGCCGTGATGTTCAGGTGGCGAATGCCTTGACCTTTCTTGCCGCTGACCGCGACCATGTGGAAGAGGCCTGGCCGGGCGATATTATCGGCCTCCACAACCATGGCACCATCCGTATCGGGGACACCTTCACTCAGGGCGAAGAGCTCAAATACACGGGAATTCCGAGTTTTGCGCCGGAACTTTTCCGACAGGTGATTCTGAAAGACCCGCTGCGTATGAAGGCGCTGCAAAAGGGACTGGACCAGTTGTGTGAAGAGGGGGCGACCCAGCTCTTCCGGCCACTCAAAAACAACAATCTGATTCTTGGGGCCGTCGGCGCCCTGCAGTTTGATGTCGTCGCCCAGCGACTGCGCGACGAATACAAGGTGGAATGCGCTTTCGAAAAGGTTTCAGTGGCAACGGCCCGCTGGATCGTGTGCGATGATGCGATGATGCTGGAGCGTTTCAAGGAAAGGGCCTTCGACAACCTCGCCATTGATCAAGGCGGCGATCTCGTATACATCGCCCCCACCCGGGTAAATCTCGAAATGACCCTGGAGCGCTGGCCCGAGATCCACTTCCGCGAAACGCGGGAGCATTAATCGGCTCTGCGCGACGCCCTCTCGGGCGCGTCTACGCGCCCCATCGTTGGTCAACGCGGGGGAAATCCGGTTCAATTTGGGTGCGCAATAGTCAAAAACGTGCCGGATCCGTCGCCTGTTGTTGCCGCATATCCTGTAACCAATTGTTTAGTATATCAGAGTTTGGTTTGGCACGGGATCTGCATCCTTCAGAGCGAAGATGCTTTCAGTCGAAGTGTCTTTGCCATTATCTCTCCTCCTTTCGTTAGTATTCGGGGTGCCTTTGGCGCCCCGTTCTTTTTGGGGCAGAGATCGGCTGAAGAATACCCGGGGTGCGCCAACCCTGTTCCCGGGTCTCAGAAACTGTAGCCCTTGGGAACCACGACAACCCCGTTTTCCGACACCGTGAAGCACTGTCGATCGGCCTCGAGGTCATAGCCGATCTGCATGTCCGGTGGAATTCGCACGTGCTTATCGATGATGCACCGGCGCAGTTGCACGCGGTCGCTCACGTGCACGCCGTTGAACAGAATTGCATCCTGCAACAGCGCCTCGTCACCGACGTAGACATTCGGAAACAGGATGGAATGCTGCACGTGGCCACCGGCGATGATCGTGCCTTCCGCAACGATTGAATTGATAAAGATGCCTTCGTTGCCGGACTCGCCAGGGACGGTGCGCGCGGGGGCATTTTGTCGCTGGTAGGTCCGAATGGGCCAATCGTCCTGGTACAGGTTGAGGCCGGGCACTGGCTCCAGCAAGTCCATATTGGCGTCGTAGTACGAATCGAGCGTACCTACGTCGCGCCAATAGCGATCCGGCGTGACGCGCCCCTCGTCCGTGCCGAAGGGGTAGGCATATACGCGCCTGTCAGTAATAAGTCGCGGCAGGATGTCGCTGCCAAAGTCATGCGCGGAGTCCTGGCGCTCATGGTCATCGCGGAGTGTGCTCACCAGGAGTTCCATGGAAAAGACATAGATACCCATGGACGCCAGCGCATGCTCTGGATCATCGTCTATCGGCGCCGGAACTCCCGGCTTTTCGGCAAAGGCGGTGATGCGATTGTCGGCATCGGCTGTTATCACACCGAATGCTCTGGCTCCCTGGAGGCCGGTCCGCATGCAGGCAATGGTGACATCCGCATTCCGGTCACGATGGAACTCGAGCATGGCCGCGTAATCCATGCGGTAGATATGGTCGCCCGACAGAACAAGCGCATGCGTGGCCTGGCTGCGTTCCAGCAGGTACAGGTTCTGGTATAGAGCATCGGCAGTGCCGGCGTACCAGCTTTCGCCCATGCGCATCTGCGGCGGGACGGGCGTGATGTACTCGCCCAACTCCGGGTTGAAAATCGACCAGCCATCACGCAGATGCTTTTGCAATGAATGGGACTTGTATTGCGTCAGCACCAGGATCCGACGCAGGCCCGAATGCAGGCAGTTGGCGAGGGTAAAGTCAATAATCCGGTATTTGCCGCCAAACGGGACGGCGGGTTTGGCCCGGTCTGCCGTCAAGGGGTTGAGCCGTGAGCCAACGCCGCCGGCAAGAATCAGGGTAATTGTCTGGTCCAGCATGTGGGAAACTCGGGCCATTGCTAACGAGGTTTGAACCGGCTCGATGATGCCGAGCTTGTCAGTTGCCGATCTCGGGTTGGCGGTAGAGGAACCTAGCCGTTCGATCCGGCGCGGTCCTGATCAGCCAGTAGGACCGCGAAGCTACCGCTTGAATGTGGATGCACGCGCCTGGTGCTGCACCGCCGGCCCGGACAGGTGCTGCCTGGCGTTGGCGTCTTCACTCCTTGTCACTCTCCGTCCATGGCCCTGCCGAACCGCACACATATGGGAGAACTCCCGCTCGACAATCGACGTAAGTATCAGCAACTGGGCGAGTGTATCGATGCGATTCTTACCACTCTCGGCAATCAGCAAGCTCCAGCAATCCTCAATTTCCGGAAGATCCGAGAGTTCACGTATCGCCTCTTCAAAGTCATTATCTGAAATGGCTTCCTGCATTTCCTTCCCCCGGTCGTCTGCCTTATGTATTGGCTAATCTTGATTATTCTTGACAAATTATAGCCGCTCCTCGACCAGCAAACTCGACAAGCCACGTTTCACGCTGCGATTGTCATCCATTATCCCTGTGGCCGCAATTCCAGCAGGTGGTGAACTGTGCCTCAATCCGTTCCTGACAGCCGGGGCACACCCAGTCGTGTTCAGGTTTTTCAGTATCTTGCAGCGCCCGGCGAATGAGGTCTTCAGCCTGTGGGAGGTCAGAATCTTCCTCGACCCATACCTCGGGCCAGCACTCGTTGGGTGGGAGTTCTCCGGCAGCGCCGGAAAGAAACTGATTGCGCCGCATGCAGGGAATGCCCTTCGCCTGCAGCAGGCCGTGGAGGTAATCGATAAGCAGACCGTCCTCGGAACTGTATACGCGCTTCACGAAGGGGGTATCTCGGTGGGGACCAGGCGGTAGAGCGTGCGCTCCAGTTTAGGCAACGGATAACTGGTTTGGCCGAAATGGGCACGCAGGATATAGCGTTCAGAACGGTAGGGGCCAACCGGAGACAGGGCGGTCTGCAATTGATAAAACCCTGGCGCAAGTGCGGATGTTTCGAGCAGATAGGCCTCGTTTTGCTCGGTGAGCCGGTATCCGTTGAAGGGTGCTGCGAGCGGTTCGCCGATAAAGATACCTTCCCCTGGCATGGCGACGCTTTTCCAGTACGCCTCAAGCAGCGTGTTTCCCTGCAGATAGTAACCTATCAGCAAGGCCGGGTCAGGGAATTTACCGGTCAGGTTGCAGGGTTCAGTCACCGTTCCATAGCTGCCCGTTGCACCGGCTTCCAGCCAGGCAAGGCTGCTCATCTGCCTGCTGTCCGTGAGCTGGCCACCGGCCGATGTCAGGTGATCCGCTATGGCACCCGGGCGAAAGTCCAGTGACTCCAGATCCCGGACGCTTGCCAGACCAGTGAAATAGAACAGCACATCGTCGCGGTCCTTAAGTGTGTCGGCGTTGACGATGTCCGTTCTCAGGACAGCGCCGAACATTTCCCTGATCCGCGGAAAGCGTCCGGCGCGGACATTTCGGGCCTTATCCGGTGTGCTTACCAGATAGGCGGTGCCGGGTGGTCGTGTCCCGTCAGAGGCTATCCCTCGGTCGATGAGTGCCCTGGCCTGGGCAAGATCGCGCGCCGCAATGGCCATCGCGGGGCGTAGCCGAACATCCTCGAACGGCCTGTGCGTCACGGAGTTGTACAGAGGGTTGTGCCGGGTCGGCGCACAGCGTTTCTGGGAGCACCAGCGGTTGTCGAAACCTGCCGCGAAGGCCGTCGTAATTGACATACAGCCGACGCGGTAAGGTCGTGCCCAGGTCAACGCATAGGCCTGGATGTGCGGTGCCGCCTCTGCATCGACCTGTGCCTTCAGCACCGAAAATTCGTGTGGTGGCAGATTACTGCGGTGCGGTTCGAAGGCAATATGAATGATATTCTGTGAGGGAATCTGACGGCGTTGCTGGTAGTACCTGCCTATTCGAAGGCTGAGTGGGTCTTTGTCGTTCACGACTACGGCAAGCGACCCGGCTGCCAGGCGCGACTCGGGCAGGATGAGTTGCGGCAAGCCTGCCGGCGCGGACCCTGCCAGGGCGAACAGGCTGACGAGTGCTGCCAGGCGATACAGCGCTGCAAAAGGTCCACCCTGCCAGTTGCGGGATCTCATTGTCTGCCTGTGGGGCCACCAGCGCTTCCCGCCCAATTCTGTCATTCCGGTATCTGCGGATTAGTTCTGTTGCAGGATATGGTGCCTGTTTAACCTGCTACCACACTATCTTGTGTCGCGCTCTTGATGTGGTGGGCGAGGACGATAACATTTTTTACAGTTTTTTACATAGAGTTATATCTCCTTGCTTGTGTTTGATGCGGATTATCGTTATAAGCTACCTTGTAGAGGAGGTTTTATCGGTTTCAGGGCGCAGGCGGTAGCGATGCCCGACGAAAAGGGAGGGAACCTAATGCCAAGTGCGGATGGAAGCGCTCAATCACTCAGTCACTTCTATGACCAGCTTACTACCCAGTTTGACCGGGACAAACGCATCCTCTGGTGTTACCTGAATCCTCAACCCCGTCCGTGTTTTACGCCCGGACTGCTTGAGGACCTGAAAAAGTTTCTGAGTGTCGCCCGCAACCTGGTCACGACAGAGAGCGAGGCCGGCAGGCCATCGCCAGTCGAGTACCTGGCCTTTTGTTCCTATCATCCGGGTATCTTCAGTCTGGGCGGGGATCTGGGTCTTTTCGTCGAGCTGATCAGGGCGAACGACCAGGCCGCCCTGACAGCGTATATGAAGCTCAGCATTGATGTTATGTACGGCATTGCGGTCAATGTCGGGTTGCCACTGAACACCGTCGCAATCATCAGGGGAAACGCCATGGGCGCCGGTTTTGAGGGTGCGCTGGCGTGTGACACGATTGTTGCCGAGCGTCAGGTCCAGCTCGGTTTCCCCGAGGTCCTGTTCAACATGTTCCCGGGTATGGGCGCCTACAGTTTTCTCGCCCGCCGGATCGAGCCAACACGCGTGAAGCAGATGATTCTCAGCGGTCGCATCTACACCGCTGAAGAACTGTATGAGATGGGGGTGATCGATGTCCTGGCAGAGAAAGGTGACGCCCTTGAAGCCTTTCACGCCTATACCAGGCAGCACCAGAAACACCGTAACACATATCATTCTCTGACTCGGATCCGTGACCGGGTACAGCCGGTCAGTTACCAGGAGCTTCTGGATGTTGGCTACATGTGGGTAGATGCTGCCCTGAATCTGACGGACAGGGAGTTACGGACCATGGAACGGCTGGTGCGCGCCCAGACCCGGTTGGCGAGTACCGGCAATGATGATGAGATCGTGGAGACCGTGCGTCGCGTCGGGGATGCGTCCTGAGGTGCGGCGTGCGGGGCAGGCTGGTTCAGGTTCCCAGTGACCGCGCCTGTTCCTTGAGGTATTTACGAAATGCCGGCACCATGTCCCGGTAGCAGTGATGAAGTTGCTTTAGGTTCTCAACGGCCCGGGAGTCCTCCCCCTGCATGGTGTGAACGGCCACGTCGTAAAGGGCTCTGGCGCCGATGTTTCCGGCGCTGCCCTTCAGCGCATGCACCAGGTCCCGAAACTCGCCATAGTCCTTCCGTGCAACGGCATGTTCCATCCGTTGAAGCAGTTCATCGGTATCAGCGATAAATCCTTCGATCAGACGCGGAAGGAACCGGTTGTCACCGCTGATCGCAATCAGGCTTTCCAGCACCTGGGCATTCAATACCGCGTCCGCGTTGCCTGTTGTCGATGCCTCCTGTGCGGGTTCCCGCCTTGCGTCCCTGGCGCGGGCTGTCAGCGTGGGTGACGAGGTTTCTGTCAGTGACGCGATAGTTTCCAGCAGTAGCCGCGGTTCTATGGGTTTGGTCAGGTAGGTATCGATGCCTGCCTCTTGACATTCCTGCCGTGCCTCGGCAGTGGCATTTGCTGTAAGCATGATGACAGGTGCTGTTGGCTTGCCGTTGTCCATATATCTGTAGAGCTTGGCGGCTTCGATGCCACCCATGACCGGCATCTGCATATCCAAAATGACCAGGTCGAATGATTCGGTTTCCAGTTTGTCCAGCGCTTGCTCGCCATTCTCAACCATTGTGCTCTCGTGCCCGGCCCGGGCGAGGATAGCCGATATCACCTGCTGGTTGGTGGTATTGTCCTCGGCGACCAGTATCCTGAGGCCCGACGCCGTATGCTCGCTGCGCCGGTGTTCCAACAGCTGGATCACACCCGTGTTGGAATAGCGGTCCGCCCAGGTCGAATGAAGTGCATTGAACACCTGGGATTTGTTCCAGGCACTGGATAGAAGTGACGCATAACCGGCCTTCAAGAGTGGCTCGCCTTCACTCGCGGCAATGCCGGTGATCAGGAACAGAGACAGGTTGGTCAGTGACGGCTCGGCAAGGATCGCCCTGGCAAACTGGGCAGCCTCAATATCCATACTGGCATGATCGACCAACACCGCGTGGAAGTCCCGTTCCTCATCGGCGGCCTGAATCAATCGGGCCATACCGGTCGCCGAGTTTCTGGCAACCTCGTAGTGAACGCCCCAGCTGTCCAGGTGTTCCCGGAGCGTTTGTACCGTTGTGTGGCGACCGCTCACAATGAGGACGTTTATGTCGCTCAGCTTTGATATGTCGGGATGTGTGTGTCTGGCGGTTTGCAGCCCGAACACTATTTCAAACCAGAAGGTTGTTCCCACGTCGGGTGTGCTGACCAGGCCGATGGTGCCGTCCATCAACTCTACCAACTGCTTGGATATGGTTGTACCCAGTCCTGTGCCTCCGTACTTGCGTGTCGTCGAGACATCGGCCTGTGTAAAACTGTCGAAGATGCGCGACTGCGCCTCTTCGCTGATCCCAATACCCGTGTCGGTCACCTCGAACCGCAGGCGGGTCGAACTCTCGTTGCGGTACAAGGGCTTGACACTGATTTCGACATTCCCTTTGTGGGTGAACTTGATGGCGTTGCCCATCAGGTTGATGAGGATCTGGCGAAGGCAGACCGGGTCACCCTTCAGAAGAAACGCACTCTCGGGATCGAGATGTGACAGAAGGTGCAGGCCTTTTGCCTCTGCCTGTGGCCTGAGAATCGCGACGACGCTGTTGATGAGCCCGTGGAGGTCAAAATTTGTGCGCTCGATGTTGAACTTGCCGGCTTCAATCTTGGAAATATCGAGGATATTTTCGATCAGCGAGAGCAGGGT
>Ga0209536_100005490_pt1 | contig 19684 bp, 12 predicted proteins | sample DeeMarSeWOR28_12_FD_187461 | JGI IMG/M metagenome (GOLD analysis project Ga0209536, IMG submission 187461) | Marine sediment microbial communities from White Oak River estuary, North Carolina - WOR-2-8_12 (SPAdes) (version 2) | ecosystem: Environmental > Aquatic > Marine > Intertidal zone >...
GCCGATATCTTCGTCGTCAACAAGGCCGACCGTCCGGAGGCGAGTCGGGCGGCCGGTGAGCTGAAGACGATCCTTCGACTTAGGCAGGGACAGGTGTTTCATCGTGTTCCGGCTCACCATGGAGTAGATCTGACGGAGCTGGCCAAGCGTCAGAGTGCGAGCGGGGGCGGGGCTACCGGGCAAGGCGCGGAGACGGCGCCAACGGCTGCCGTCGAGGCGCAAGGGTGGCAGATCCCGGTGCTGCTGACCACGGGCCATACCGGTGAAGGGGTTCCCCAGCTGCTCGAAACGTTGGACGCACATTTCGAGTGGTTGCAGGCGAGCGGCGAACTTGAGCTGCGGCGCCGGAAGCGGCTGGCGGAGCGCGTCCGAGCCGTGGTTGAGCGGGGACTCAAGGTACGCGTATGGATGGAAGGTGACGGCGAAGCGATTCTTGAAGCGGCCCAATCAGACCTGGAATCGGGGCGCCGGACGCCGTACGATGTAGCGGGCGAGATCTTGGGGCGCGTCCTTGCCCGGGGCGAGAAGTGATCAGTAATTGGTGACAGTTAGCTAGTCGCATTCTGAATGGGTAGACGAAATGGCTCGACAAAAGAACAAACCGTCCCTTGATGAACTAGCGGCTGAGAACGAGCAGCTCAAGACAGAGGTCGAGCGCTTGAGGCGCGAACGGGCGGCTTGGATTGGGAAGTACCGCTCGAGCCCGACGCGAGACGAGGTGACCTTCGATTCGCTCTCGGGTCGCGAGCTGGCGCCCGTCTACACGCCGCTGGACAGTGGTGTCTTCGATCCCTCGTACAGCGAGAATCTAGGCTTCCCGGGTGAATACCCGTTCACTCGCGGTCCCTATACCACCATGTATCGCACCCGGCTCTGGACCATGCGGCAGTTCTCGGGTTTTGGGACCTCGGAGGAGACGAACCAGCGCTATAAGTACCTACTCGACCATGGCCAGACCGGTCTCTCCGTCGCCTTCGACTTCCCGACGTTGATGGGCTACGACTCGGACGACGCCCACTCAGAGGGCGAAGTCGGTGTGTGTGGCGTGGCGATCTCGAGTTTGGCGGATATGGAGACGCTGTTCGAGGGAATTCCCCTCAAGGATGTCTCTGTGTCCATGACCATCAATGGGCCGGCCATGATGCTCTACTGCTTCCTGCTGGCGACGGCGGAGAAGCAGGGTGTCGACCTGAAGGAACTCAGGGGCACCATTCAGAACGACATATTGAAGGAGTACATGGCGCAGCACGCCTGGATCTACCCGCCGGAGCCGGCGCTCAAGATCATTGGGGACATCTTCGAGTGGTCGTCCGCCAACGCACCTAAGTTCAACACGATCTCCATCAGCGGCTACCACATTCGAGAGGCGGGCTCCACCGCCGTACAGGAGCTGGCCTATACACTGAAGAACGGCCTCACGTATGTGGAAACCGGCATTAAGCGCGGACTCGATGTCGACGAGTTCGCACCGCGGCTCTCCTTCTTCTGGGATGTGCACAACGACTTCTTCGAGGAGATCGCGAAGTTCCGCGCCGCGCGCCGCATCTGGGCGCGACACATGAAGGAGATCTACGGAGCCACCGACCCGGACAGTTGGCGACTTCGCACCCACGCCCAGACCGCGGGCGTATCGCTGATGGCGCAGCAGCCGGAAAACAACATCACACGCGTCGCCTACCAGGGATTGGCCGCCGTGCTGGGCGGCACGCAGTCCCTGCACACCAACGCCCTCGATGAGACTCTGGCATTGCCGACGGAGAGGGCCGTGCGAATCGCGCTGCGCACGCAGCAGATCCTCGCTTACGAAACCGGCGTGGCCAACACGACCGACCCGCTCGCCGGCTCCTATTACGTGGAGTGGCTGACCGATAGAATGGAGGAGGACGCGGAGCGGATCTTCGCCGAGATCGACGAGATGGGCGGCGTGGTGAAAGGTGTCGAGGAAGGGTACTTCCAGGGTCAGATCGCGCTCTCGGCAGAGCGCTTCCAGCACGAAGTCGAATCGCACCAGCGTGTCATCGTCGGTGTGAACGAGTTCACCGGTGGCAACGAAGACCTGTCCATCGATCTTCTGAGGATCGGCCCCGAGATCGAGCAGAAGCAACGTCAACGCCTCGAGGATTTGCGCTCGCGCCGCGACCAGTCTGCCGTCGAGCGCGCTCTCGAACAGCTGGTGTCCGCGGCGCAGAACGATGAGAACTTGATGGAACCCATGCTCGATGCCGTACGGGCCTATGCCACGCTAGGCGAGATCCGGCACGCGTTGGAGAGGATATACGGACGGTTCCGAGAGCCCGTGTTCTTCTAGATGTTCTCTTTTCACTGATTACCGATTCCAGACGAGCGAAAGACCGAGCCGTGACGCCTGAAATCAGATTCAATGCCTTAACCGGTGTACGCGTGATCATAGCACCGGGCCGGGCCGGACGACCGAACCTCCCCGACCATTCGGGCACCCAGGAGCAACTACCGCACTACGACCCGAGTTGTCCGTTCTGTCCGGGAAACGAGAAGCTGTCGGCGGCAGAGCTGTTCCGCATGCCGGAAGGAGAAGAGGTCTGGCGAACGCGCGCGGTGGCGAACAAGTATCCCGCACTCGTCGAGGACGTGCAGGGGGGAGCCGTCGAGGATCCGGATAGCTACCGCTATGCCGAGCCGGCGCTGGGTCGTCACGAAGTCATCATCGAGCACCCCCGTCACGATATCGCCTTTGTCGAGCTCAGCGACGAGGAAGTCCTGGAAGTGCTGCAGTCTTACCGGGCCCGTTTCGCCGCCGCGGCCGCGGACGACAAGATCAGACACGTGGTTATCTTCCGGAACCAGGGCAAGATGGCCAACGCCACGCTCATGCACCCCCACTCCCAGCTCGCCGCGCTCAGCTTCGTTCCCACGCACGTCAAGCACGTGCTCGAGCGGTCGCTGGAGCACCGTGGTGCGGGCGGGCACGCGCTTCTGTTTGACATCGTTCAGGACGAAATCGAGAGCGGTGACCGGCTGGTAATGGCGACCAAACGCTTCGCCGCCTTCGTCCCCTTTGCGCCGACGCACGACTTCGAAATGTGGGTGGCGCCCCGTTTCGTTCCGCCCCGCTTCGATCAGGCCGACGACGAGACGCTGATGGAGTTTGGACAGGCGCTTCGAAGTGCGCTCATGGCTCTGGACAAGGGTCTCAATGGTACCGACTACAACTACGTTCTCCACACACCCCCGCTTCTGGGCACTGAGAGCGCGCTTCCCTGGTACATCCAGGTCATCCCGCGCCGAACGCTGTCCGCTGGTTTCGAGCTGGGCGTGGGGGTCCAGATTCTGGTCACGTCGCCAGAGACCGCTGCGGAGCGTTTCCGCGAAGGCTTGACGTAGGTTGCCGCGGTCTGAGGCCGCAGGTATTATCCCGTCGCGAGCCACAACCTGAACCACGATTCCAAAACGTTATGGCAGAACGCAAGATACGGGTGCTGGTCGGTAAGCCCGGCCTCGATGGACACGACCGCGGCGCGAAGGTCGTCGCTGCGGCACTCCGTGACGCCGGTATGGAAGTCGTCTACACCGGTCTTCACCAGACGCCGGAACAGATCGTCCGGGCAGCGATCCAGGAGGATGTCGACGTCGTGGCGCTCTCGATTCTGTCGGGAGCCCATATGACCCTGTTCCCCCGTGTCCTCAACCTGCTGCGCGAGGAAGGCGCCGATCAGGTGCTGGTGACCGGCGGCGGCATCATCCCTTCGGAAGACATGGAGAAGCTGCTGGAGATGGGGGTGGGCCAACTTTTCGGTCCCGGGACGTCCACCAAAGAGGCTGTCGACTACATCCAGGACTGGTTCGCCACGAATAGACCTGATAACGAGTAATGACCGTCAACCCCTACTCCCACTCGTTATCGTACTCGTACTCGTAATCGTAATCCTGCTCCAGAACACGGACTGGAGTACGAGCACGACCAGGAGTACGATTAAGAGTAGGATGAGAGAAGCGTAGACGTCGTGAAGCCGAAGAACAAACCACGCATGAAAGAACTGGCGCAGCAGCTTCAGCTGCTCGAGGCCGAACTGCGGATGGGCGGTGGCCCGAAGAAGATCGATAAGCAGCACAGCGAGGGGAAACTGACGGCCCGGGAGCGCCTCGACCTTCTTCTGGACAAAGATTCCTACTTCCAGGAAGTCGGCCTGCTCGTTGCCTATGATCAATACGACGGGGCGGCGCCGGGCGCGGGAGTCGTAACGGGATACGGTCGCATAAGCGGCCGCGAGGCGGTGGTGGTAGCCAACGACGCCACTGTAAAAGCCGGCTCGTGGTGGCCCGAGACGATTCCCAAGATGCTTCGGGCACAAGAGATCGCGATGCGCTGCCGCATCCCCATCGTATATCTGGTCGACTCGTCGGGCATCAACCTGCCGTACCAGGGTGGCGTCTTTCCCGGTCAGTACGGTGCATCCCGACTCTTCTACTACAACTCGCTCATGCGGCGCTATCTACGGGTGCCGCAGGTCTCCGCGGTCATGGGGAACTGTATAGCCGGCGGCGCGTATCTGCCCGCGCTCTCCGACGTCATCTTCATGGTGAAGGGCACCAGCTTCATGGGGCTGGGCGGTCCCAACCTGGTGAAGGGCGCGACCGGCCAATCGGTGGACGCCGAGACACTGGGTGGTGCCGATACCCACACCAAGATCTCGGGCGTCGCTCACTACGAGCCGGAGAACGACGAAGAGTGCGTCCAGATGATCCGCGACTACATCGCGGATCTGCCGCCTACCGATGGACTGCCGATCACCGTCTCCCAACCACGGCCGCCGAAACGGATGCCGGAAGATGCCTACGAGATCATTCCCGAGGACCATCGTGGCGGATACGACATGCGTGCGTTGCTGGAGACCATCGTCGACGACGGCGAGTGGAACGAATTCCAGCCCGAGCGCGCTCAAGAGATGATCTGCGTCGATGCCAGAATCAACGGTATCCCCGTGGGCATCCTCGCCAATGACCGCGGCGTCTTCAAGGACAAGAAGGACAAGACGCCCCGCTTCGGGGGCATCATATACACCGAGAGCGCGGAAAAGAACGCTTACTACATCGAGACATGCGACCGGCATCGTCGGCCGTTGCTCTACGTTCAAGACGTTTCGGGCTTCATGGTGGGCACCGATGCTGAGCATTCGGGGATCATCCGGGCGGGTGCCCAGATGGTCGAGGCTATGTCGGTGGCTACGGCGCCGAAGATCGTCCTCACCATCAACCACGCCAGTGGCGCCGGTTACTACGCAATGGCGGGGCAGGGTTTCGACCCCGACTTCATCTTCTCCTGGCCCACCGGTCGCATGGGCGTCATGGAAGGCGAGTCCGCGGCAATCGCGGTTCACGGCAGGGCCATAGCGGAGGCGAAGGAAGGAGGCCGCGAGCTGGACCAGGAAACGCAGAAGGCTGTGCAGAAGACTATCGAAACCTACGACCACCAACTCGACGCCCGCTTCGCCGCTGCCCGCGGCTACGTCGACGCCGTGATCGTCCCCGAGAAGACCCGCGACGCGCTGACGTTGGCGCTGACGGCCGCGATCCAGAACGCTGGCCCCCATATCGGCCCCTTCGCGCTTCCGGGTTCGCTGGAATCTTTCCTCAAGTGAGCGACAAGGTCGTCCGCATCGCCGCCGGGCAGGGGTTCTGGGGCGATTGGCTCGAGGCTCCAGTCCGCCAAGTGGAGGCAGGGCCCATCGACTACTTGGTGATGGACTACCTGGCCGAAGTCACCATGTCCATCCTTCAGAAACAGCGGAACCGTGACCCTTCGGCCGGCTATGCCCGGGATTTCGTTCCCCTCATGGGCCGCATTCTCCCCACCTGTATCGAAAGGGGCATCCGCGTCATCGCCAACGCCGGTGGCGTGAACCCACTCGCCTGTTCCGAGTCGGTCCGCGAGCTGGCCCGGCGAGTCGGGCTGGAGGGCAGGGCGCGAATCGGAGTGATCACAGGCGACGACCTCATGGATCGTCTCGATGACCTCCTCGCCGAAGGAGTCGAGCTCCGAAACATGGAGACGGACGAGCCGCTGGAGTCGATTCGCGACAAGATCCAGTCGGCCAACGCCTACATCGGTGCCGAGCCGATGATCGAGGCGCTTCGCAAGAGCGCCGACGTGGTGCTGGCCGGGCGCACTACCGATACGGCCTTGACCTATGCGCCGATGATGTTCGAGCACGGTTGGGCCGCCGACGATTGGGACAAGCTGGCGACCGGGGTGGTGGCGGGTCACATCAACGAGTGCGGCGCCCAGGCCACCGGCGGAAACACCGGAGTTGACTGGCAGAGTATCGACTACGCAGACATCGGCTATCCGATCATCGAGTCGCGCCCCGGCGGCGACTTCGTAGTGACCAAGCACGATAGCCTGGGCGGACGAGTCACCGTGGCCACGGTCACAGAGCAGCTGCTCTACGAGATGGGTGACCCCGCCGAGTACATCACACCCGACTGCGTCGCCGATTTCCGTACCATCCACCTGGAGCAGGAAGGGAAAGACCGAGTTCGCGTCCACGGATTGAAGGGCGGTCCGGCCACCGACATGCTCAAGGTGTCCATATCGTATCACGCGGGCTGGAAGGCGATTGGGCGAATGGTCTACTCCTGGCCCGATGCGTACGAGAAAGCACAGGCTGCGGACCGGACTCTGCGCGCGCGTTTGGATCGTGCCGGCCTGCGCTTCGATGAGGTCTACACCGAGTACCTCGGTGCGGGTGCGACGCACGGGCCGCTCGTTGGACCGCTGCCGGCTGATCTCCCCGAAGTCGAGTTGCGCATCGGTGTGAAGAGCTCGAGAAACCGTCATGCCGTGGAGCGCTTCACTCGTGAGATCGCATCGCTGATCCTCGCGGGTCCGCCCACAGCGACTGGCTTCGGCGGCGGACGCCCTCGCGTCCAGGAGATGGTGGCCTACTGGCCCGCCCTCATCCCCAAGACCCATGTCCACCCCGAAGTCCAGGTGGAGGTGGCGTGATGCGGGTCAGGCTGGTCCAGATCGCTCACGCCCGCTCGGGCGACAAAGGTGACACCGCGAACGTGGGTCTGATCGCCTTGAGGCCAGAGTTCTATCCCATTCTGGTGGAACAAGTTACGTGCGCACGTGTAAAGGAGCATTTCAAGGGGATTTGTCAGGGTCGCGTGGAGTGCTTCGAGCTGCCCAACCTCAACGCCCTCAACTTCCTGCTCCACAATTCGCTCGGGGGCGGCGGCACCCTGTCGCTGCGAACCGATGCCCAGGCCAAGACCTTCGGCGCCGCGCTGCTCCGCATGGAGATCGATGTCCCTGACGAGCTTCACGATTCGATCGACTAGCAGTCGCGCCGGCGAGCGAGTGATCCATTCCACGGGTTTGAGGTCACCCGGCCGTTCATCGGCGACGGGAACCGGACTAAGAAGTCCCGCTCGGATGGACCCTGCTATCTTCCGGCACCAACGAGTTGTAGAGCGTCACGAACGCCACCGGACCGTCGGTCAGAGTCCTCTTGAGCGCGTCTCGACCCAGCTGAACGTCGATCGTCTGGGCCATGTGTGCGCCAACGATGTAGTAGCCGCGGTCCGTGACTCCCTTCCTCCACGACAGCTGCTGCAACTCCTCCTCCGAGACGACCCCAACTTGCGCGAAGAGCGCGTTGACCTCAGCTAGCAGTCGCGAAACATCCTCTGGGCTCTGCAATAGGCGGTAGTCGACTTCGTCCGGAGCCGGAAACGTTTGGTCCGCCAAGTATCCTACGTACGTAGCCGTGCCCTCGTTCTGGAGCGCGTCGAGCATGCCGTAGACTTGTTCATTCTCCAGAGCGGCTTCGGTCCGGCGGGGACGCGTATGCGAATATCCAACGTGGAAGATCTCGTGCGTCAGGTTGTTGAGGATGTTCTCGACATTGCCCTTCCAGTACGTGGCCGAGACGTTGATCACAACCCCTCCGCTCACGAACGACAGCCGCGGGACATAGGCGGTGAAGTACACGGGTATGCTGATATCGATAGTGTCCGGTAGGAACGAGCAGACGTGGGGGATCGCCTCTGCCAGGAAGTCGCCTTGCACGGCGATGATCGAGTCGGTCATGACCAGCATAGGGTGGGTACGTCGCTCCTCTTGTGTAAGGTCTGTAGGCACAACCACTTGCACCCACCACCTCATGTAGGGTATGCGGACGTTGACCGCCTCCGCCCAGATCTGTGTGTAGCGCATGGGCTTCTCGTTCTGCCAGAAACTCCCGCCTTCCTCGATCACACCCTCCGGTTCGCGGACGATCCGTTCAAGGGTCCCGGTTTTGAATTCGACGAGAGAATCGAGGCAGCGTGCTGTTTCTTGTGCGCCGGCCGGATCGCAGAGGGGGGGAGGCGAACGTCAGCGCCAATAGCACGGAGCCTGGAAGTCGCATGCCTACCTCCGTCCTTCGTGGGAGATACTGGGGCTGACCGCCTGTGAAGATGACTACACGCCGGCTCTCGTATTATTCGATAGGCTGGCCCTCATTCCGTCATCGCCCACGCGAACGAGATTTCGTCGACGATCCACTCCACCTGCGCGTCCTTTCGGCTGGATCCGTGTCCGACGCCACGCACGAGGCGCAACAGGGCCAGTCGTTCCGGGTCGCCCATACTTTGCAGTTCAGCTATGTACTTGTAAATGTGGCCCGGCTTGCAGCGCGGGTCGTTCTCGCCGACGATATTCAAAATCGGCGGATAGGGTCCCTCGTGTCGCACGGTGTGTAGCGGCGAGTAGCCGAGTAGATATTCGAACATCTCTCGGCTCTGCTCCGGGTCCCCCAGCTCCATGGTGACGGTGGCGCCCACGGGGGTGTCCTGGATCCGCAGCATGTCCACGGCGGCAACCTCGGAGACCACCGCGCCGAACAGCTCCGGCCTCTGATTGTAGACAGCGGCGGTCAACAGGCCGCCGTTGCTGGCGCCGATCACCGCGATGCGTGAGGCGGTCGTATAGCCCTGCTTCACCAAATACTCGGCGGCCGCGGCGAAGTCGTCGAAGACGTTCTGCTTGTTGAAGAACTGACCCGCCTGGTGCCAGGCGTCTCCATACTCGCCGCCACCGCGCAGGTTGGCTAGAACGTAGGTCCCGCCGAGGTGCAGCCAGGCGTGGATACGGTTGTGGAACCCGGGCAGCAATGGAAGACCCCAGCCGCCGTACCCGTACAGCATCACCTTGTCCGCGCCCTCGATGGGCACGCCTTTGCGGCGGATGATGGTCATCGGGATGCGGGTGCCGTCGAAAGAGCTATAGAAGACGCGTTGGACCTCGTAGTCGGCGAATTCGGCGGGTGCCAGTACGACTTCAACCGGAGAAAGATCGCCCGTCGCCGTGTCGTAGGCGTACGTAGACTGCGGCACCAGGAACGACTGCAGGCCTAGATAAAGCACCGGGTCGTCGGTCTTCGTTCCGATGCTCGAGACGCGACCCGGGAAGGGGAGGGGGATTTCCCCGGTGAGTTCACCCTCCAAATCGTAGACGCGGATTTCGTGGACGTTGTCCTGGATGTAGGTGATGTACAGTCGATCGTCGTGCAGAACCAGATTGCCCGCGTTAGTTCCTCCGTAGGCCGAGATAGGCTGGTCCGACTCAGGCACGACCTCCCGCAAATTCTCTAGACCCGGCCGAGTCAGGTCGACGGCTACGATCCGCCAGTTGGGCGATCGGTAGTCGGTCAGCAGGAACAACTCCGACTCGGTGCTTCCTACATATGAGAAACGGTACTCGATCCTTGGATCGATGAGCCAGGTGACTTCGGTACCGGCGCCGCCTTCAAGATCTCGAATCCCCCAGCCGCCCCTGGCTCCCATGACGTTCATGTCTTGAATCAGCAGGTGCTCCTCGTCATCAGCCATGACGGCGAAGGCCATGAACCGTCCCTGCCACGGGCGATCGTAGATGAGCACGTCATCGTCTATCGGCGTTCCCATCGTGTGTCGATAGATCCCAGGCTGCTTGTCGCTGGGCTCTCCCTGCCAGGTAGGTAGATCGACGTAGCTGTAGAAGAATCCCGACTCGTCCGGCAACCAGGCGGTCACCCCCGCTCGCGCCTCGGGAATGAACTCGTCCAGCTCACGTCCGGCTTCGGTGTCGTAGAAGTGGGTCTCGGCCGCGTCGGCGCCGGCGTATTGGATGGGATATCCGACGTAACGTCCGTTCGGGCTCACCGTGATCGAAGCTTGTGTGGAGCGCAGTCCGTCGGGGTCGTTCTCGTTCAGGTCGAACACGACTTCCGGCTCGGCGCCCTCACTTCGGATCATGTAGAGGACGTTGTGGGGTTTCCCCGGCACCGCCTTGAAGAAGAAGGCTTTGTCGCCTTCGCGGACCGGCACCATCACGACGCCGTCCAGCCAATGGTCCTCGAGATACGTTACCGTCTCTCGTCGTTCTGGCAGCAAGGCGAAGAAGCGCTCGGTTATGTCATCCTGAGCCGAGATCCAGCTCTGGGTCAGCTCCGAGCCCTCATCCTCCAGCGCCCGATAGGGGTCCGGGACCTCCACTCCGTAGTACACGTCTGCGTCGGAACCTCGCTCCACCGCCGGATAGGCGATCCAGCTGAGGTCCAACTCGTCGTCGCCGTTCTCTGGTGCGCAGGCCAGCGCGAACGCGACGAAGACGAGGCTCGTGATGGGCAGACGGAATACTGCGCCTGCCACAGGTGGGCGAAGCGGGAAGTCCCTCATCGATGATCTCCTCGGATTACGAACGCCGTGAAGTTCAAGACTGTCTATTCTTGGGCAGGGAAGGTCGGGCCGCATCGCTCACTAGCGTCGCCAGTCGGTCGGCCAATCGATTCAAGTCACGCTTGCCTCTCGTGTTGCCAGCTCGGAAGTAGAGCTGTACCGCGGTAAAGCCTCCGATGGCGCCCAGTGGTAGAGCTGTGAACATGATCGCGTCTTGGCCCAGGCCCGTTACAAGCGCCAGCAGAATGCCGGTGATGAGCCCCGTGCCAACGCCCCAGCCAGGGATGAACATCCTCCAACCCGAGAGCTCCAAGCGTTCTTCGATATGGATCCGCGTCTTCCCCGCGCCCGGCGTTACGGTGACGACGATCTTGCGCTGATCGGTGCCGGGGTCCGCAGGGCTCCAGGTCAGCGTTCGGCCCAACGTGGAGATATGACCGACGATGCCGAGCGAATCCTGTATCGCGGCCACCATGGACTCGTGTGCGGTCTCATCCACTTCGCCGTCGATGATCCTATCGACCGCGAACCTGTCCTTGGGAAGGATGCCTTTCCCCGATTCCCGTGTCTCCACTGGCGGGCGAAAAGTGGACGGCTCCAATTCTCGTGCGGCTTCACGCACACGCTCAGGCAAGATCCCGACTTCCGCTGCGACTTGCTCCACGGATCCGATCGACAACGCCCCTTCTTCGCTGGGGTGCTCGTCCTGCAGATCAGCGGCCCGGCCGAGGATCGCACGAACCTCGCTGTCGCTCAGCTTGCGACCGCTGCCCTCCGCCGCCGCTTGCAGGGCGTCGGCGAACGCCCCCGGCGTGGCGAACCTGTCGGCCGAGCGGACGGCGAGAGCTTTCGTCAAAGCCTGCTCGACTCTACCGGGAAGCCCGTCTAGCCTCTCGCGATGATCGCGTGGTGCGTCGGAGAGCCGGCCCAATCGCACGTCCTCCGCCATGGGCCACACAGCGGGCGTCACACCGACGAGCATCTCGTAGACGACGCAGGCGAGGCTGTACACATCGGTCCGAGAATCGAGCTCGGTCGTTCCCATCGCTTGCTCGGGGCTCATATACCCCGGTGTGCCCAGAGGAGCGCCCGTGCGTGTTAGGGCTTCACGACCTACCGTGCTGACGGCCTTGGCGATCCCGAAGTCGCCGACGACGGCGTGGCCATCGGAGAACAGGATGTTCTCGGGCTTAACATCACGATGAACGATGCCGAGCCCGCGTGCATGATCGAGCGCGTCCGCCACCTGCCGCGCGATGCGCAACGCGACGTCTAGGGGCAGCGGTGTCTCCGGAGTCAGGCGTCGGCGAAGGGAACCGCCGGCCAGGTACGGCATCACGTAAAAGAGAACGCCTCCGGCTTCACCCGAATCGAGAAGTGGCAGTACGTGCGGGTGACTGAGCTGGGCGGTGATCCTGATCTCACGCAGGAACCGCTCTCCTCCGACCGCTTCGGCCAGTTCCGAGCGCAAGACCTTGACGGCGACTTGCCGACCGTGCTTGAGGTCGGCGGCGAGGTACACGGTGGCCATGCCACCGCTACCGAGTTCGCGCTCGATGACGTAGCGATCGGCAAGGGCCTTCGACAAGCGTTCGATGTCGTCGTTCATCTTGTGGGCCAAGATGCTGTGGATGGGGGCTAGCCGCCAGACCGGTTGGCCACGATACACTACGAGGCTGTCGCAAGCGCTGTTTCGTCCGGCTTGTCCCGGACGCGCGGAGAGCAGAGCGGCCACGGAACCCAAAGGGCAGGAAGGCAGGCATGGTTCCCGGCGTGAGGCTACTCTTCGCTCTGCTCTCCAAACGCGCGTTACGCGTTGTGCAGGTACTGCTACTTGAGATACACACGGCCACCGGGTTTATTCGAGGCGGGCAGCCGTAGCCGAACCTCAGCCCGACCGCTAGCTTGAAGTCACACAACGGCCAGCTTTGCGGATGCGAACGTACCGGAGATCAGTGAATGAACGGAGAAGACGTCTACGAAACGATAAGCGTGCTGGTGGATGGTTCCACAGGGGTCGCTACGGTCTGTTTGAACCGGCCGGACAAGCGGAATGCCTTGAGCCCTCTGCTTGTCGATGAACTGTCCGACGCCGTGGCATGGGCCGATGCGGACGAGCGTGTGGGTGCCATCATGCTGCGCGGAGAAGGGAAAGATTTCTGCGCGGGCGTCGATCTGCAGTCTCTTTCGGACTTGATGGATGAGGGCGTCGGAACTCAGTTGGCCGACGCGGACGCCCTGGGCGATCTGTTTCTCATCTTTCGCCGCATAGAGACTCCGATCATCGCCGCAGTGCACGGAAACGCCATCGCCGGTGGGTGTGGCCTTGCTACCGCTTGCGATATCGTGCTGGCGTCGGACGATGCCAAGTTCGGCTATCCCGAAGTCAAGATCGGCTTCGTGCCGGCGATGGTCATCGCGATGCTGCTTCGTGCGGTCGGCGAGAAGCGGACGTTCGATCTCGTGACCACCGGTCGGATCGTGGATGCCAGGACGGCGGAATCCTATGGTCTGGTCCAGCACGTGTTCCAGGCGGCGGAATTCGAGATTCGTGCTCAGGAGTTCGTTGAGGAAATGGCGCAGCGCAGTACCAGCGCAGTGGCCTTGTGCAAGCGGCTCATCTACCAGACCGAAAGACACTCTTTCGAGGCCGCGATCCGCGCCGGAGCGGAAATCAACGCGCTGGCCCGCATGACCGACGACTATCGGGAAGGCGTGAGCGGCTTCGTTGCCTCCAAGGGGAAGAAAGGAAAGAGCTGATCCTTCTCCATCTCAAACTCGCGCTGATCTTCGTGGGGGCGCCGCTGGCGCTGGCGGCTCAACCATTGAACCAGCGCTGGCTGTTCTACGTCGGCTTGGCTCTGCTGGTGATCGCGCTTGGCTTACCGTCACACTCCGGGCAGAGCGTCAGCGACCGAGTGAGCAACCTCGTTCGGCACTTGCCCGGCGTGAAGTGGCTTCGAAGAAGGGATTAGCCAGAGAGACTACCGGTCTAGCGTATCCAGCAGCCCGGCGATGTCTGTCGGCGTGGATTCCGATCCGGGCTCGATCCATTCGGCAGCGACCTCCAACTCCCCGCGTTCGTGTAAACTCGCCGCCGCTTCAGCTACGTCGGGGTCGAAATGACTGCCCGCACTGCTCCTGATGTAATCGACAGTCTTGTCGAACCCCAAACCGTCGCGGTAAGAGCGCTTCGAGTTCAGGGCGTCGAGCACGTCGGCCACTGCCAGGAGCCGACCCAGGAACGGGATATCGGAGCCCTTCAGTCCGTCGGGGTAACCGCTGCCGTCCCACTTCTCGTGGTGGTTTCTCACCCCGGGCATGATCGCCTGGAACTGTGGACTCTTGATGTTGCTCAGGATGTTCACCCCGTGAACAGGATGCTTCTTCATCTCGTCGAACTCGGCCTCGGTCAGCCGACCCGGCTTGTTCAGAATAGACTCCGGCACCCCGATCTTGCCCACGTCGTGCAGTAGACCTGAAAGCTGGACCACCTCTATTTCCTCTTCGCTGACCCCCAACTCGCCTGCTATGCGAGTTGCAAAGGCGGCCACGCGCTCCGAGTGGCGATGCGTGTATCCGTCCTTCGCGTCGATGGTCGCGACGATGGCACGGATCGTATCGAAAAAGAACCGCTCCAACTGAGCGATCAGCTGGGCCCTGTGAATCGCGACACCGGCCTGGTTCCCGATGAGGGCCAGCAGCTCGAGGTCGCTCTCCGAGAACGCGCCCTTCATGCTCCGGCTGTCGGCATAGAGGACCCCGAGAACCTGGTCATCGGTCGCCACGGGCGCACACAGCACGGAGCGTATTTTCTGTTGGATGATGCTGTCGCCCGCACGATAACGAGCATCAGCGGTGGCGTCCTGGCTCAGCGAGGAGACTCCGTTCTCGAGTACGTCGCGCACGACGGTGCGGCTCACCGTGATCTCTTCCATCGCTTGATCGTACGAGCGCGCCCTGGCAGCAACGACCTTCAGGTCCTCATCATCGTCCGTCTCCTGAAGGATCAACGCGGCGCGGTCGGCGTTCACCGCCGCGAAGACAGAGTTGATCACTCCGTCGAAAAGGTCCTCGAGATCTCTAGCATTGGCGAGCATCTTGGAGACTTGATAGGCAGCGGCGAGATTGCGCTGCGCCCGTAGCAGGTTCTCCAACTCTTCCGGCTTCGCCGCCTGAACGACCTCGACTCCGGGGAAGTAGGTGTCCACGACCTTCCGCACCACCATCGTGGAATCCTCTTCACGGTAGGCGAGCGTCGCCTCGCCCGGAGTGCGCTCGTGAGACGACTCGGACCGGCACTCGAAGATCGCAGGCCCAACGGCCAGCTGATCGCCTGGGTTCAGCGAGCCCTTAGAGATCGGCTCGCCGTTGATGTAGCTGCCGTTCGCCGAATTCAGGTCCACGACCTCGAGCTGCTTACCCAAATTCTCTACCGTGCAGTGGAGTCGCGAGACCCCCTGGTCCGGTAGGCGAATGTCGCAGTCCGGCGAGCGCCCAACGGCCTTGCGTTCGCCTGTGGCTATTCGGAAAGTGCGGCCGTGATGCTCACCCTGGCGGACGACGAGCTCGAGTATCATTCGCGCCGTCTACCCTGCTACTTGGGAGGTAGGTTCAGTCTGCCCAGGCTCACATCGTCGAAGGGCGGAACCTGGAACTCGCGCCGCAGGATCTGATAATTGCGCTCGTTTTCGAAGGTGGGGTGGAGCTCGAGCGTGTGCCGGCCTGCGAAAAGAACGTACCCGGCCAGCGGTGTCGCTCCGACTTTCTCGCCATCGATGAAGACGTCCGCGTACGGCTCGGACGCCACGGTAACCGACCCGAATGCCCGGATTTCCTGCCGAAACTCGAAGTGCTGGCCGGGCTCGAGCATGATCTCACGGGTGTGCAGCGGGACGGTGTACGAGGAATTCATGTCCGTCCCAACCAACTGCACGACGTGCCTGCGGTTTGGGTCGATCTGTCGGCGCATGATGGGCAAGTAGCCGATCGTCTGGCCGTCGATGAGAAGTTTCACCCGCTGGGTCGCCTGCGGCGGCGTCACGCTTACACTGATCACGGCCGGTTGCACCGGAGCGCGCCTGGGTGCCGGACCTGTAAAGAATGCAATGCTGTCGGCCGCCACCGGGTTGCCAGCGCGGTCTGTTACGCCCGGGGCCACGATGAGCGCGTAGTTCGTGCTATAACGAAGCGCCTCCGCCGGCTGGACTTGAGCAGTCTGAAGGTCTTCGGTGAGCGACACCTGAACCTGGACAAGGTTACCCTGATTGTCGCGAAGCTGCAGACTCTCTCCGTCCACCGATGACGGATTGATCTTCTCGTTGAAGGTCACGGTCAGCAACTGATCGACCGGCACGCTCTGCGCATCCTTCGCCGGCGTGCTCTCCACCAGAAGCGGCGGCTCTCTGTCGGGCGGCGTCAGCCGCGTATTGAACTGGAATTCGACCCCGGGCTGTGTGTCTCGTGAGTTGCGGAAGATCGGCAGCCCGTTAGCGCTCCTCAGGCCATCGGTGATCTGGACTGTGTACTCCGTCTCGTACTCGAGTCGCTCGAGCGCCTTGACTATGAGGAGGCGATTCTCGTCTCGCGGCGTCAATTCTGCCTGGACTTGCTCGCCACCGGGCCCCACCAACCGCACGGTCTCCCGACTGACCGAGACGGGATCGATCGGTGCACTGAAGGTGAGCGTGAACTCGGGGTCCTCCACATCGGAACCGCCTTCGACCGCCGCGAAAACGAATCCGGTGGCATAAGTCGCCCCGCTTCCGATGTACGGGATCTGGGCCAGAACCGGGAACTTCTCCTCGCTCAACGTGCGGAAGCCTTGCAGGTCATAGGTGTAGGCGGCGACCGTGCCGGCCAATACCGCCGACGTCGCCAGCAGCCAGGGCCAGACTCGGCGTTTCTTCTTGGGCGGCTTGGTCGTCGCTTCGTAGGACGCGAAGGGCCGTTGCGCCCCAAGTGCCTCCTGTGCTGCCCGCTGCTGCTCCGGGGCTGCGGCCGCGGCCGCCGGCTTCGTCTCCGGCTCTCTTGGCGCGATACTGACGACGACGGAGCTTTGTCCGGCGCCCATAGCGCCGGTGAGGTCCTGTCGCAGGTGGTCGGCGCCCTGGTATCGGTCTGCCGGGATCTTTTGCAGACACTTGAGGATGATGCGCTCGATCTCGGGGCTGAGTTCCGGGTTCTTCTCTCGCGGCAGAGCGGGGAGTTCCTCGATGTGCTTGCGGCCTAACTCGAACCAATCGCGCCCGGTGAACGGCGCTTCGCCCGTAGCCATCTCGTAGAGCGTCACGCCCAGAGAATAGATGTCCGAGCGATGGTCCACCCGCTGGCCCCGCGCCTGTTCCGGAGACATGTACTTTGGCGTGCCCACGTAGACGGTGGTCCCCGTCGCCGCCGTGTAGTTGGTGGCGGCTTCGGCGATTCCGAAGTCCGTGACGACGGCGTTTCCGTGACGATCGAAGAGGATGTTGTCCGGCTTGAGGTCGCGGTGGACGATCCCGCCTTCGTGAGTGTGAGCAAACTGCAGAGCCGAGGCCACGTCGAGCCCCACCTTGATGATCACATCCTGGTCGAGCCCCTGTCCGCCTCTCATTAGGTCCTTTAGCCCCGCCTCCAGTAAGTCCATCGAGAAGAAGACGATGTCGTCATCTTTTCCGGCATAGTGGATGGCGATGACGTTGGGATGACGGAATTTTGCCGCGCGGTGGGCCTCGCGCCGGAAGTTCGCCTCGAAGACCTCGTCGTAAGCGAACGCCGGCTTCAGGACCTTTAGCGCCACATCGATCTCGAGGTTGGTGTCGCGCGCCCGATACACATACGCGAATCCACCCTCACCGAGGAACTTGTCGATCCGGTAGACCGCTACGCGGCGGCCGAGAAAGATGTCCTTCTTCACGCTCTGTCCCTAGGATCCTGGCCCGACGTTCCCGAAGTACTGCCGTGTCTCTGGGTTGTATATTGTCAGGTCGTAGAGTTTCTGCAACCGGGGGATCTCTCGGCTCAGGTTGAAATTGGACCTCACGCTGTACACCTGCTTGTAGACGTCCTCCGCTTGGGTCCGACGCCCGAACGCGTAGTAGGCGGCCGCCAGCAGCTGCCAAGAGATGACCCTCTGTTCGACGCTCAGCCCGCCCTCGGTCAGGGCGCCCTCGAAGAAGCTCACGACCTGCCCGTAGTCGGCGTTCTTCCAGTGCTCGATGCCTGGACCCAGCTTGTCCCGGGTCGAGAAGACTGTGATCGAGTCCTCGTACGCGAAGCGGACCTGCTCGTCAACGGTCTCGGGTATCGCCTGCGTGTAGAGCCGCATAAAGTCGAGCGCGTCCTCTGCGTACCCGGCACCGCGCAGCATTCGGTAGATCTGGAACGATTGCTGAATCACTTCCTGCCGCTGGAAGTAAACGGGACGAGGTCCCTGACCGACCAGCGTCAGGATATGCTGACTTGCCTCCCTCGGCTCACCCAGGCGCAGGTACACCTGGGCCAACATGAACAGGAACTCGACGAGATCCTCTCTCGGCATCGGTATTAAGGCGGCGCGCTGAGCCCAAGTGACCGCCTGGGAGTACTCGCCAAGCTGGTACGCACTGGCGAAGCTGAGTCGAAGCAGCTTGCCCTTCACGTCGTCGCTGGCATCGAGGATGCCCTCGTCGATGAGACGGACACCCTCGGACGCGTCCTGCAGCGCTGTTTGATAGTCGCCTTGCTGATAGGCGGCGGATGCGGTGAAGTACGAGAGCGGCATCGCTTCCGTCGGCGCGCCCCGCACGCCCGTCGTGAACACCGGAGCCACGCGCACGAATCGTGGCGGCGATTCGGGCAGTTCGGTCGATCTGATCCGATAGGGTGGCGTTTCCGCCGTCGCAATGAGCCGGTACGGTCCATCGGGGCTGTCGGCGCCTTGGATCTCGTAGCCGCTCGTGTAACGCTCCGGTCCAGGCTGCCAGTTCAGCACCGCTACATCGCCTTCGTACTCGAGATCGAGACCGGCCAGCGGCGGGAAGTGCACGTCCCAACGATAAACTACGGTGCGGCCCGTTCCCTCATCCGAGATATAAATGTTGCCCTCGCCGTCCACGTGAAGCCGGGTCGGCTCGTCGAGGGCATTCTCCTCGCCCAACTGGATCAAGATGCGATCCAGGCCGGCCTCTACGATCGTCACCCGATGCGTCTCGACATCCAGAAGGAACAGATTGCCGGCCTCATCGAACGTGAGGGCGGCAACGGGACCCGGAACGATCGTCGGAGGCAGCGGTTCGAGACGCGCTTCGTTGGGGTCGAGTCTGCCTACGACCGTCCCGTCCTCGTTCCAGACATAGACCTCGCCTTCCGGCGAAACGGCGACACCGACTGGCTTGACCACCGGATAGCTAGCCACCAGGCTGGCCAGGTCTGAGCTGAAGACCTTGACCCGGTTGTTGCCCGTGTCTGCGATGATGACCCGACCGTCGGGCAGCACGGCCAGTCCGCGAGGATTCTTGAGCTTGCGGTCGTCCTGGTAGTTATCGCCGAAGGTGCCCAGCAAAGCTCCGGACGTGGCCTCGAAGATAGCGAAGCGGTTGCGGCGCGAATCGGCGATGACGACCGATGAGTCGGTCATCACGGCGGCGCCGACGTCTCCGACATCCTGGGTGAAGTTGCGCTGCAGCGTCTGCGGGTCCGGCTGGTAGGCCCGCACGCTATCGCCGTATACCGTGGCGTAGGGCTCGGCCTTCGCCGCCAGCAAAGAGGCGCCTCGCTTCTCAATGTCCAACAGCAGCAGCGGCGTACCGTCAGGGCTATGGCCAACGTCTAGGAGAGCTTCCGGCAGGCCTCGCGCCACCTTCGTCACGCGGACGGGGAAGTCTAGGTTCTCCCGAATCTTCAGGTCACCTTCCGTCGTCAGGTGGATCCTCTCGACCTTCCTCAGTTCCTGGTCGAGTATCAGGAGGTCCTCCCCGCCGACAAACGCGATGTCCACGGCTTCCCGGAACGAGCCCCGACCGGTTCCTATCCCACCATACAC
>Ga0209536_100005492_pt1 | contig 19679 bp, 12 predicted proteins | sample DeeMarSeWOR28_12_FD_187461 | JGI IMG/M metagenome (GOLD analysis project Ga0209536, IMG submission 187461) | Marine sediment microbial communities from White Oak River estuary, North Carolina - WOR-2-8_12 (SPAdes) (version 2) | ecosystem: Environmental > Aquatic > Marine > Intertidal zone >...
TTGAAAGGATAGGCCTGCTTTCGTATATTTAGATTGCTTGCCCGGATGGCGAAATTGGCAGACGCGCTAGCTTCAGGAGCTAGTGATCGCAAGATCGTGCAGGTTCAAGTCCTGTTCCGGGCACTCGCTCTAGTCGTAACACTCCGCCTTGACATAGCCTCCTCGATTTGGGGGTTTACAGCCGCAATCCGCCGCACGTAGAATCGGGCAACATGCTTCTCCCGGTCCACCTCAATCTTCGAAATACACTTCTTGACTAGCTCTTTCCTCTCTTCAATCGGGGCCTTATCGATCTTCAAAATCGACCATGAACTGTGCTACGGCCTGCCCTATCTCTTTGGGGCTCAGGTCAATCCCGATAGCGGCCTAGCGTTTGGTTAAACCGGGGAGGCGCAAACAAGATTATCGGCTAAATAACATCGGATTCGCGGCGAAGTCCGGTTCAAACCATTGTTATACTGTCTGACTACAATCGATCATTGACTACATCGAATAGATAGACAGCTGGTACACATCCCTGATATCGTCTGTTCGGATCATAAGGATCTGCGAACAAGCCCGCTTCTACAAGTTCCCGATTGGCTATACCAAATATATAATGCCAGATCTCGTAAAAGCCATCGGCGAGAGGTACTCCATACTTCACATAAGTTAGATCGGTTAGTTTTTGATCTAGGTCTGAATAATGTTCATCGAACCAGTTCAGGATGACTTCTTTACCAATCTGACGCAATTGGTTCACCTTCTTTCTATCACGATTTGTCAGTACTGTTATGACAGCACGATATTTTCCATTCACCTCAACAATATACTGAAGGTCTTCAAGTAGGTTCACCAGTCGTTCGATCTCATCTTTTGGCAGGTCGAGGTTCCTTGAGAGCTCAGATACGCTCAGATCTTCTTCTCTGAGCGCGATCATGATACGTCCAACTCCCAGACGTATCAATCCCCTTGCTGCGTCTATCAGACTCCTATTGAGCGGTTCAGGTGCATCCACTTTCATTCGCCAGTTGATATCCGGCAAAACCTGACGAACCGTATAGTGATCACCAAACGAAGAAATCGCAATTTGTGAATGATAGTTATGACTTCCCCAATACAGAGCACGATTCGAGCCACCCCCTCCCGGTTGAATCGCCTGAGGTATATATTCCCCCCTTTTTGGCTGAGTAAGATATCCTTCATTTCTTGATATTCTCAGACCATCCCAATCCAGTGAAACGCATCCAACAATAAACAAAGCCGTCTCATGCCAGTCTACTGCTGAGGGTTGATCACTCTTGATGATTTTTTCAATATCTGTTCGTTTTGCCAAAATGCCTTCTGCCAGTGATTTGCCCATTTCCTCAGCCACTGAGCGAATCATGTCCATATCCTCACGGGTATACAGTACAAAGGACAGTTCAAATCGCTCTCCCTCCTGTCGAACTAATTGCAGGTGCAGTAAATCATCGAGCTTAACATTCGTATTTTTTGATACACTCTCGATATACTCAGCGGTTCTGGGAGATTCAGCAATTTCCAACAGTACTTGCTGGACTTGAGGGTACATCATTATTTTCTTAAACTCACCACCCAATTTACTCGACCCTGAATAGCTATATTTCAGTTTTGTTCTCTCTTGAACCTTCTTTTCGGCTGGTATTACGTAGCCATTGAATAACAAGAAGATTATCGCATTGAAAAGAATGGATCTGGTTAAGCATTTCACACGTTCAGTTTTCATAGCCACTTTAATCCCTTCTTATGGACAGTATAACATCCGTCGTGAGCCGAGCGCGGGACGAACTCACCGCATTCGACCCTTGTCAGCGTAAATGAAAGCTATCGCGGGACTAGACAATTGTCAAGGCGGATCTCATGTGCAGCAGGCAAGGGAAAAAAAGCGCGGCGCTCACCGGGACTCTTCTACCCCTCGTGGTATTGTCACCATTTTGTATTACCAACTGGTACCACATCGGTGCGTACGTTTGATTCAGGAGCTAGTGGCCGCAAGGTCGTGCAGGTTCAAGTCCTGTTCCGGGCACCCTAGAAATCAGAACGGGCGCCGATCCATGCAGCGCCCGTTCTGGCTTTCTTGGAGTGGTGGTTCTTCATTCCAGCGGCCTACCGATACTTCCCACCCCACAGATTGTTGAAGAATTCTGCAAACGGCAGGATCACGATATTCCCGAGCGTCCGGCGGTGTGTCTCCAGGGAGGCACAGACGTAGCGTTTGAGTCTCTTCTCCTCTGCCAGCGCCCTCAACGAACGCAAGTCTGAATCACCCACGTTGCGCTTCGCTTTTGCTTCAACCGCAGTGTGGTCACCTATGATGAAATCCACCTCGAAACCTGACTCTGATCGCCAGAACGTGATAGGATCTCCTCCTTCGTAGTCTCGAAAGCAGATGAGTTCATGCATGATAAGTGTTTCAAATGCTTCGCCAAATTCCGTTGTTCCTTGCTTGAACTCGCGACCCTGTAACGAGCCGACCACGCCGACGTCAAAGAAATAATACTTTGACGAGACGAGCGGCTTTCTCTTCTTCGAGAGTTTCCAAGCGGGAAGCTCGTGCACGATCAGTGTGTCCTTGAGGATCTCAAAATACTCGTAGACCGTTGTTCGCGGAACCTGGGCATCATTTGAGATATTCGTAAAGTTCACGGCCGTTCCGTTAGCCTGGGCCGCGACATGCAAGAACCGACTGAAGGCGGGGACGTTGCGGGTGGCTCCTTCTGCGACGATCTCTTCTTGTAGATACGAGCCACTGTAGGCTTGGAGATCTGCCGTTGGATCGTCGGAAAGGTAAATTGGCGGAAGAAGCCCGTGACGGGCAGCCCGCGCAAGATCGTATCGATCGGCCAGTTCCCTCCAGCTGAATGGATGAAAGTACTTCGTTCTCGCTCGCCCACCAAGAAGATTCACCCCTCCACGGCGGAGTTTCCTCGGACTCGAGCCTGTCATAAGGAAGCGAAATCCGCGGGTTTCAATGAGGCGATGGACTTCATGCAGGAGGGCAGGAAGCCGTTGGACTTCATCAACGATAATGTACGCCGACCGGCCCTGGACTTCTTCGCCGATCCGTCCGGGGTTTTGACTCAACGCCGCAAATACCGAAGAGTCAAGCAAATCATAAAGCCTGACATCACCGAGTGTATTGCGAATGAGGTAAGTCTTGCCGGTTTGCCGGGGACCAAAGAGAAAATGTGATTTCTTCTCGAGGAGCGCGCGGAGGTTCAGAGTACGATCGATTGAGGCGTCCATGCTAGATGTCGTATCTGTCGTCATTTAAGATAATATTTGACGATTATGCTGTCAAGTAGTCTTTCTAGGAATTTCTTGACGCTCGCGCTCAAGCATCCACCCTCAGGTGCATCGCGAAGATTGTGTGCCCTGCCGTTATGAGTGAACGATGTCTCCGGTTCCGGGCACAGCCACTCGCCAACGCGCGATCGCTGGTTCCGGTATCACTCTTCCAACTCCTCGAACGACAACTCCTTGAAAACAATCCCTTCGTAGGGGCTCTCCACTCCAGCCTCAAACAGGCAGGCCAGGTTACCATTGGGCAAGACAACCAGGTTGGAGTAGGCGGAAGGCCCCGGATGAACGACCTGCTTCAGCGTCCATGATGAACCCTGATCAAAGGAAATCCTCACTGTCATTTTGGTCCTGGAGGTCCGGCTCGCCGGATTTGAGAAGGCCAGCAACGGGCCCCGGGACTTGTGGTCATACCGGATCAGGCTGGCCTGGCAAACCGGCTCAATCAGGGTGGTGTCCCCCCGCAGTTCCGACCAGGTTTCGCCTCCGTCGCTGCTGGTTGATGTCTGACGGACGCGGGCCGCAGTGTAGTTGCGCATGTTCAGGAGCAACTTCCCGTTTGGCAACTCGGCAACGGTACACTCGTTCACCTGGTCGGTAGGCGTGGTTCCTCCCAGCACCCAGGTAACCCCGCCGTCGTCGGAATGAATCGTGTGCGAATAGTATCTCTTCGTCCCTGCCTCGATGTGATCACAGGGGACAATGAGCCTCCCCCTGAAATTCCCGCTCTGCACCTGGATGCCGTTGACAGGCCCCGTGGCGTACCAGGTCCAGTCCGGCTTCTTCACATCCGGCGTGATCTCCCGGGCCTCCGACCAGCTGATGCCATCATCCACTGAATACATGACGAAGACCCTCCGGGTATCCTGACTGCTCCCATCGATGATCTGCGGCTCGCGGTCGGTTCCCAGGTTCCAGGTCGAGAGGAGGCTGACCTTTCCCGTGGCGTGGTCAACCACCGGTGCAGGGTTCCCGCAGGTATTGTCCCCATCGTCTCGAACAACGCCCAATTCCGACCAGCTCTTCCCGCCGTCCACGGAGCGCTTGACCACCAGATCGACATCGCCCGCATCGCCGCAACCATTGTTCCGCCCTTCGGCAAATGCAAGCAGGGTTCCCCGGGTGGTTGTGACAATTGCGGGGATCCGGAAGCACTGATAGCCCCTTTCCCCACTTTTGTAGAGATGATCCAGATGTTGCGCTTGGGGCCGGACATCTGCGGACACGGCGCCGATAAACAGGAAGGGCAGGACGGCTTTCCTGATGGGGCTCAAGGCATGTTCGTCCTATTCAGATGGCCAGATAGAATTCAGCTCATACACCTTCAACTCATGTATTCGGATGCTGGCTGCGTCCCCCGCAATCTGCACACCGGTCTGGTCGGCAGGTTTCTTGAGGGCATCCGCAAGAACCACCTGCCCGTCCTGGTAGAACGTTTCAATGGAAGTGCGATCGATCAGGATCTCCAGGTCGAAGAGCAGAGAGCCCGGTTTCTGCTGGGGCACCTGAATCCCGTTGACCCCATCGGCATCAATGGTGATGTACCGATTGCCCCTGTAGTCCAACGAGATCTGATGGCCGGTCAGCGATTCCAGACGGACAACCAGATGCAGCAGGTCGTGAATGATTCCTTTCAGTCTTTCATTGGCTTCTGCAACGCTCAGTCCCGACAGGTCATGCTCCTTCGCGTGCAACTGCCTGATCGCATCGATCGGCTCACTGAACATCCGGACGCCCTCAGTCGTGGTTCGAAGGGTCAGTTCCGTCGGGAAGAGCATCATCTGGTTGAACGGCATACCAGGCTGTTCAATCCTGCCCCAACCTATCTGGATGCGCTTTCCGTCTGGAGCGTTGTTGTAGGTCTGCGCGGCATAGTGCGCGCCGTACGTGGTTCGGTATTTCCCGTACCGGGGCGTGTACCGTTTTCCGTCGAAATCGCCCAGCATATAGGTTCCCGAACCTCCATACACCACCCAGCGGGTCGTGTCAGGTTTCCCGTCCACCGGAAGCTCAAACAATTCCGGACACTCATAGAATCTTCTGATGTGGCTCTCTTCTCTCCACAATTTCAGTTCCCTGGATGTGAAGAAGCTTATCCCGGCGATCTTGTAAAGGGCCATGACCCATTCATTGTTCGGCTCGTACCAGAACACTTTGGGATCGCGTGTCTCCCCCGCCACAGGGTTACCCTGGTATTTGGTGAACGTCCTTCCCCTGTCGTTGCTGTAGGCGATGCACTGTACTTCTTTCCCTCCCTTGTCAGCGGTGTAGATTGCCACCAGAGCATTCCGTCCCCAGCCGGCGGTATTGTTCCGGTCCACCACTGCGCTGCCCGAGAACATGGTCCCAAGCTCGCCGGGATAGAGCGCGTCGTTCAACTCGGTCCAGTGAATCAGATCAGGGCTCACTGCATGGCCCCAGTGCATGTTCTCCCACTGGATCTCATACGGGTTGTGCTGGTAGAACAGATGGTATTCACCATCATCGTACACCAGTCCGTTCGGATCGTCGTTCCACCCCCGGCGAGAGGTGAAGTGAAACTGCGGACGATTCGTTTCCCGATACAGACTGTCTTGCCCCGGAAAGCGGTCCGATTGGTGGATCTGCTCAATGCCCCGCACATGCTTGCTGAATACCAGTGTGAGTTTCTTCCCTTTCTGACCCGCCCCCATCGGTTGTACCAGGTACTGTGTAGTTGTTTCCGCTTCATGCCCTGGATTCCTGGAGCGGAAGAATGGCCTCGGGTGCTGGCGCTTGATAACCAAGTGCACTGTGTGGCCTGAAGGTGTTGTACTCCCGCCGGTATTTCTCCACAAGCGTCTTGGCTTCGAGAACCGTATCGAAGATCTCTTGGTTTAGCAGTTCATCCCGGAGCTTGCCATTGAATGATTCGATGTAGCCATTCTCCCAGGGGCTTCCTGGCTCGATGTAAAGGGTTTTGACGCCCAAGCGATGAAGCCAGCCTCGGATGACCTCTGCCGTGAACTCCGACCCGTTGTCCGACCTGATGTGGTGAGGGATACCCCGGGAGAGGACCCCCGCTCCGCCAGCTGCTCGATGACCTCGATGGCTGTGATTTGCCGTGCCACATGGATCGCCAGAGATTCCCTGGTGTATTCATCCATGATGGTTAGCATCTTCAGTGGCCGTCCGTCACTGGTCCTGTCAGAGACGAAGTCATAGCTCCAGACGTGATCCTTCCTCTCTGGCCGCAGCCGTAGGCACGAACCATCGTTCAGCCACAATCGCCTCCGTCGGGGTTGTTTCTGCAGTATTCCTTCCCCCACCGATAGTACGTCACATCGGTAATCTCGAGCTGACGGCAAACCTCCCCCAAGGACATGCCCTTCCCCTGCAAGACTTCGGCTTCCCGCAGCTTCGCAACGATCTGTTCCGCGGTGTACTTCTTCCCCTTCATCGTGACCTCCTGCGATCCGAAATCCAATATACAAAACGGATCGCTATGACGGGGTCAGGTCACCTCCTCCTCTCAATCAACTCGAGCGGAACTGATCCTCCCTTCAGGAGGTGTTGGCTTGCTTTCCCCCTCAACCACGATTTGAAGCTCTGTTGATTATATCCGATGGCGGTTTGCGGCTCGATGACAAGCAATGACACCTTCCACGAATTGGAGGATGCGGTTGGAGTGCCGACGAACCAGTCGAAAGGCTTTCGCTATCGTCTCGGCGTGGGTGTGGCCATCAGTTGCTGCTTTCGGAAAAACGAGTAGTCTTTGAGTGGGATTGCACAACTTGGTGTAGGCAGTGAGAGCCACACGCGAGGAGAGACACCCTCATGTTAGCGTTTGCCCGGGGCACTGACACAGCGCAAGGGTATAGATTTCAATTGGAATTCGCTATTTTATGGCCGACAGAGTTTCCAGGAGAGACCTGACGCAGTGTCCCACCTTTTGACCGAACGCAGGACAATCGAAAGCACTGCGGGGAAAGAACGCTACATCGACTGGTGGGGTGGTGGGGCACTTCTGATGAGGCGACCCGATGTCTACCGCGATTCTTCTCGGTGGCGGGCGGCGGCTCGGTGAACGTACAACCATGACGCGTTGAGAACGCCAGAACAGACGGAAAGGGAGCAAATATCATGAATCTCTCAGTGGCAGAAGAAAAAGCGGCAAAGGTTTACGGATATATGAAGAGAGGAACCGCAGGCCTGACACAGGAGACTGCGCATGAGGTTGATCATGATCCCGCTAGTTGGGGAATGGATATTGATGATTGGGATTGGAACGCAGGAGTGGGTATGATCGCAATTTCCGACTACTATGAAAAGACGCAGAATCCCGAAGTCTTGCAGTACATAGCAGATTGGATTGCCAAGAACAAACACCAGTGTGCAAAGAAAGACCATGTTAACTACCTGACGCCGCTGGCCATTTATCCGGAGATGTACCTGAGAACCAAAGCGCCGTACTATCGGGAGACAGCGGTTGAGTATGCGGACTGGGTCATGGCAAATGCTGGGAGATCAAAGGATGGCGTCTTCTTTCATGGCGCCTCTGTTTCCGGAGAAGTTTGGGCAGACACCGTATTTATGGCGCTGGTGTTCCTGTCACGCACGGCGAAACTCACGGCCAATCACGGAATTGCTGGGCAGGTCATCAAACAATTGCTTTCACATCTGCAACTCCTGCAGGATGAGGCAACGGGGATTCTTTTTCACGGTTACCATTGTGTGGGCGATCATCACATGTCGGGCGCCCTCTGGACTAGAGGTAACTCATGGGTGGTGATTGGAGCTCCCATCGTCATCGAGACCATAGGTGACCTGGTAGACGTGCCAGAGGAGATCATCAGCAGGTATAGACGCCTGGTGGAAGGACTTCTGAAATACCAGGCAGAAAACGGGCTGTGGCACACCGTCATAGACAGACCCGATTTCTATCAGGAGACATCCGGAAGTGCAGCTATTGCAGGAGGCATTATGAAAGCGGTACCTCTCCAGATGCTGGACTCCGGTCACATGTCCCATGCCCTAAGAGCCATGAAGGGAGTGACTGCAAACATCAATCCCGAAGGTGCAGTCGAAGGCGTATCGGGGGGTACGCCAATCATGCCCACGATCGATGCGTATGGCAAACTGACGCGCTATCCAACGCTTTACGGCCAGGGTTTGACACTTCTCATGCTCGACGAGTACATGTTTCAAGAAAACGCGCGCATACAGATGACTCCTTAGGATCGAGGCAAGTCACAGTCTCGGCTCTCGCTTGGCACATCAATACGCTTGCTCTGGCCGGAATGACTGACGCATCCATACCCACACACTAGTATAGTGAGGCAGCGACTTGACTTCTTCTCTCCCCATTCGCATCGGCGTTCGTGCTCACGATTTCGGGCGATTGTCAGCGGGCGAACTCGCGGCGAGAATCGCGGCGAAACACATGGTCTGCGCCCAGCTCGCGCCTGGCAAAGCCATCGCCGGACTGACGATCAGGCCCGGCGTTTTGAATCCTGGTCTCGCGTTTGACATCGGTGAGGAGTTTCGAAAGCATCGCATCCAAATCGCGGTGCTCGGCTGCTACGTGAATCCGATTCACCCCAATCTCATGACGCGCAAATCCCTGCTCGGACTATTCAAGGAACATCTGCGCTACGCGCGTGATTTCGGCAGCGGACTCGTCGCGCTCGAAACTGGCTCGGTCAACGCGGACTATTCCCCTCATCCCGAGAACCACAGCGAAGGTTCCTTCCAACAGTCGCTCGCGAGTATTGCTGAACTCGTTGCAGAGGCTGAGACATTTGGTGTCATCGTCGGCATCGAAGCGGTCACATCGCACGTCGTTTCAACGCCGCAACTAATGAGACGGATGCTGGATTCCGTCGCGTCGAATAACCTGCAGGTTGTTTTCGATCCGGTGAACTTGCTTTCGCTCCACAATCATCATGATCAGGAGCGGGTCATTGGTGAATCGCTCGAACTGTTCGGCGACCGCATTGCAGCCATTCATGCGAAAGATTTCGTTATCGACAACGCCCAGTTCACGTTTGCCCGTGCGGGCCTTGGAAAGCTCCGGCACGATCTGGTGATGCGATTTGCAGTTCAAGAAAAGCCAGGCATCAGTATTCTGTTGGAAGATGCAAGCGAGGACACAGCTCAGGAGAGCCGGGCATTCCTGCGGCAGGTCGGAGAAAGGGTGAAGTGAAATGCGTGCAGCTGGAAACTCGTTAAATCATCGACGAGTGAGGAGCCGCCCGGGATGTGATCCGAAACATCACGTCTCTCTCTCGACACCACACCAGGGATGGCATACGCTGCGTCTATTGTTTGATCTGGTAACTGTAGAGGTGCGAGCCGCTGGCATAATAGATACGCCCGTCGAGGTAATCGCCACCAGCGTCGATGGGGACTGGTGATTGGACAAGCATGGTCAGCTCGTAGGAGGTCGGGTCGACGCGGGTGATCCCTTTGACGAAGAGGACATAGATGGTTTCTCCATCTCCGCGAACGAAGATCCGAGGTCCTTGTTGGCCTGTCGTCGGTCCGAGATCGGCGGCAACATCCCGTTCATAGACGACGGCCCGCTTCTCGGCATCGAACACAAAGAATCTCTTCCGGTCAGCGATCCCATAGACCAGACCCTTCGGTCCCGTACACAGATCGGAGTATTCCTGAACGCCAGGGAAGACGGCATGATGCCAAGCCACTTTCTTTGAGCCCATCTCCAAAATGTAGAGCTCGGCTTCCTTCGCTTTCCTTTCACCACCCGTGCCCGGGCTGGTGGTGGTCCCGCCCAAGAGTTTGTCTTCCGGCAAGACAGCCATGCTGACGGTCGAATGCTGGGGGATGATGTCAGTGTGGTTCAGCAAGACTCGCGTCCGCTTCTCCCGGTCCCAAAACAGTAGGCCGCCGCCCGTGTAGCCGTAGTCGGGAGTGCCGCCCATGATAACCGTCTTGCCGTCGGGATGCAGAACCAGCCGGTGAGGACGGTAGATGGTCGGGGCACAGTCGGTGAGGAAGCGCGGATTGCAGTTCGTGTTGTCTTTTGCCGTATCTACCCACGGCTCGGAGGGATCCCATTCCAGAAGAAACCCCTGGGTGTAACCGCCGACAAAGAACCGATCTCCCTGCCGCCCCACTGTATTGCACTGGCCGTAGGCTTTGTGGTTCCTCCATTCATCAGTCCTGGGAGAGTAGCTGAAGAAGCGCATCGGAAAGGCCGTGCCTCCGCTGATCGAGCCGTCTGGCGCAGCCGCAACGCCCATGATGTGGGCTCCCTCACTGGTATATTCGAAGTGGAACTCGTCGACGGAATTCGTTTTGGGGTTCTCGATAAGAAGTCGACGGTCGATCAAGTTGCACTCCTTGATCCTCTTGCCGTCGGGAAAGTCGGTATGGAACAGCGCCTGGCTACCGGTGATGATCGGTTCTGGCTCGCTCCGATCGTGCTTGGCGATCACCCTGCCCCCTCCGTTGTGGAATTCATACCAGATCTCGTCTTCGCTGTGAAGAGATTGGCCATAGACCTTTCCATCGAGGTCGCGATAGAGATAGGCACTCCCCGTCTTGCGATCGCCTTCTGCGAGCATCGGTTTGGCCTGGCCGCTTGCGGGGTCAAAGGCAACGATCTGGCTGGCCGTGTTGCCCACGGCGAAATAGATCCAGCCGGTGTCGTCAGACGCTACATACCGCTGATACTGGGGCCAGTTCTGCGCGTACACGTAGCCGTAGTCCTTCAGCTCCCGGTTCTTGGGGTCGAACGACACCACGCCGCTGTTCGGGTAGGTGACCGACCAGATGAGGCCGTGGTCGTCCTCGGTCATTCCCATTGCCATCTGTGGCCGGGTTTCACGGAAGAACGTGAAAGCCCGCTTGACCGGATCGAATTCCACAAAGTAACTGTTGAAGTGAGTGTAGAACTTGTTCCCGCTCGAAAGGATCGAGGCGTAGGGGCAGTCGCCTCCGGGAGGAAAGGGGGGAGGGAATTCTTCGCTCTTTCCGGTTCCGGCGTCGATGAGCAGCAGGGCATAGCCACCGCGGTGGTCGAAGAGCCAGACGAGGACGACGTCGCGGCCGTCACCATCAACGGTAGCAACGGTACCGCGGTGATTGCTGAGAGGAGTGGCCACTCCGTGATGAAATAAGCCGTTGCCGAGATCTTCGGAGGCGGGGGGCGGAGCCCCGACGGCCAGCGTCGCGGTTATCAAGGCAAAGACGGTGATTGGGAATCTCATCTCAGTACCCCATATGTCACTGCTAATAGGCTTTGGCGGCCGATTGGTGTTGCCTCAGAATGTGGCACTTTTCCCTCACACGGAGCCAGTAGAAGGTGGTGTACACAGTAGCCTAACCCCCGCGTTCAGCAACCATCGAGCCCATCTCTAGGACCATCCGAATCGGTGCTGGTCATCGCAGAAGGACTAGCTTGCACGATTGAAGATGATCCCCTGCCTGCAACCGACAAAGATAGATCCCGCTGGGCATGTTCGATGCATCAAAGTTGACCTCATAAACACCCGCACCTCTTTTCTCATTCATGAGAATTGACACTTCTCGACCAAGGATGTTATGAACACTCAGCCTCACTACAGAGGCTCTGTGCAGCTCGTACTTAATGGTCGTGCTCGGATTGAAGGGGTTCGGGTAGCTCTGCAGCGTGACGACGGCGGGAATCGCCGGGGGCGTTGACGTGACCTCCGTGGCCGCGCCCCATCGCGCCACATGATTGACCCTCATTCCTCCCGCGGCTTCGAACTCCCCACCGGCATACAGCTGTTCCTGAAATACAACGATGGCTCGGACACTGTTGTCCGTACCCGATCCAAGAGCCTCCCACCTGCTGCCATCCCACTTCGCAATGTTGGATGCCGCCACACCGGGTGCCGGGCCGACGCTGGTGAAGAACCCTCCCACATAGAGGTCGCTCTCTTCAGCATGCAGTGTGTAGACAGCTCCGTCAGCGCCGCCGTTAAAATCGTTTCCTCGCTGCGCGAGACGGCTTGCACTGGCACCCGCACCGGTGGAAGCAAACGACCCGCCGGCGACGAGACCACCGGCGTAATTGGCAAATGCGAATACGGGGGCATCGAATCCTCCCCATACCGTCGCTCTCCACGCCTGATACGCGGGATGATACCAGGCGATCCTCGACAGGTCCTGCAGGACGAATGCCCCCCCGACATACAGGTCGGCATACAGGTCGCTGGCGTCTGTGACCGTGAGTACATGGACCGTGTTGTTCACGCCGCCGGAGACATCCCTCCAGCCGCCCCCATCCCATGCCGCTATGTGATTCACAGACCTTGTGCCGGCCCTTGTAAAGTCACCTCCGATGTAGAGGACCCCCTGATAGTCAACCATCGAAAACACCGGACCATTCAGGCCGCTTCCGACCGGCGTCCAGCCGCTGCCATCCCATCGAGCGACATGGTTGCAGGCCATGCCGCCACAGGACGTGAAATCCCCACCGACATGAAGCTCACCGTCGTACACAAACAGCGCATGCACCGCACCGTTGGTGCCGGAACCCAGTGACGACCACCCCACACCGTTCCATCTCGCGATGTTCGCAGCCGGAGCGACCCCGGCAGTCGTGAACCTGCCCCCGGCATAGAGCTCGTTTTTGTAGACCGCAAGACAGTAAACCGGACCGTCGACCCCCACTCCCAGAGCAGTCCAGCCCTGGCCCACAGCGGGCCCTGCAATCGTTGCCAGGAGGATGATTGTCTGCAGCGGACGGGCCATCAGGGGATTGGCAGCGGTACGAGCAGACACGTGGGCGGATGAAGTCATGCGCTATTTCAGCAACACCATCGCCTTCACCTCAACGTACGCGTCGGCAGTGAGTCGACAGAAGTAGACACCGCTTGGGAGCCCGGCCGCCTCCCATCTCGCTTCATAGCGTCCGGGGGCTCGCGTCTCATCAACCAGGACCGCCACCTCCCTCCCAAGCATGTCCGACACTGTGAGCCTCACACGGCTCGGCCCCTGACCGCCGACAATGAACCGCATCACCGTGCTCGCATTGAACGGATTGGGGTAGTTCTGCAGAAGGACATAGTCCTCCGGGATTCTATCTGCCGGACCAGGATCTGTGTCGGCTCCCGTAGGCACAGCGAGTGCATTGAAGACCGCGTCAGTATATGCCTTGAGGTTGTTCGCGGCATACACCATGATGCCCGCCTTGGGAGGCGAGGCGGGTTGCCACGCGGCGGCGCTCATCGCGTGGGACACGTCATAGTAATCGTTCAGGACACCGATCATCGTCTTTGAAGAGCCGATCGAATCGGCCCATTGCCTGAAGCGGGCAGCATAGTCCCACACGAAATACGCCATGTCCATGATGAAGTTCATGTATGCCGTAGTCTCCCGGGACTTCCCGATGACGGGGCCCGGCACTCCTCCGGCGTAAATGGCCGCTATATACATCTTCGATGTGCTGTCGGGCGACAGCGGGCCGAAGTACTTCCCGATTTCCTTGATGAGCGAGATGTATGTGCTGTTGCCCGTCGCCCCGTGCTCGATGTCGAGGGAGATGCCGTCGAGACCCACCGAATCGATCGCACAGGCCTTGATGAAGGCGGCGAATTCCTGCACGTTGAGCTGCGTTCCGTCGTAGGTGGTGAACGGCGTTGCGCTGCTCCACGAGGGCGCGTCATCGACGTTCATCAGCACTTTGACGCCCTGCGCCTGCAGGGCCTTGATATCCCTGAGGACCTCGGCGTGCGAGTGATAGTTGACGTTCCTCATCCAACTCGTGGCGTAGTGTGTCGAATCCGCCAGTTCCCACAGCGTTCCCTCAAACACCACTACGATGTTGGCCGCATCGGTGAACGTCGGCATAGGATAATGGTCGGGTCCGCCGGAGTCGAAGACATAGTAGGCCACCTTGTTGTTCCCCGGCGCGGGAAGGTCCGTTTCCGCACCCCGGACGTCTGGACAGATGGGTGCCAGTAGGGACATCACGGCCACTGCTGCTGCCACACTCGCTCGCCAGTTCATAGAACGTTCCGGTTACTGTCACGGAGGTAACCCGCACGTGACGAACTTATACCCCTCCGCGTACAATGTCAAGCAAGGGCAACGCTCTTGCTCATCCCGATCCTCCTGCGTACCTTGCACCGCAACACATCCCAGGAGGCGATTCTGATGATCCGGAAAACCCGGAGAGACTTTCTCCGGAATACGACATTGGCCGGCGTCGGCCTCGCGCTTGCGAGCGCGACGACCGGCGCCGGTGCTGCCATTCAGCTGACAACACCCGCCCGTCCGGCGCCCGCCGGAAAGCCAATGAAAAGAGTGCGGATCGGATATGTCGGGGTCGGCGGCATGGGCACCGCCCACGTGAGCAATCTCCTGAAGATCGAAGGGGCCGAGATCGTGGCCGTGTGCGACATCGTGGAGAGCAGGGTCACCCGGGCCCAGGAAATGTGCGTCAAGACAGGGCAGCCCCGTCCCGAAGGGTATACCCGCGGCGAGGAAGACTTCAAGCGGCTGTGCCAGCGCGAGGACATCGACCTCGTCTACAATGCGACCCCGTGGGAATGGCACGTCCCGATCTGCCTGGAGGCGATGAGCGCCGGCAAGCATGCCGCGACCGAGGTTCCCGCCGCTACGTCAATCGCCGATTGCTGGCGCCTGATCGAAACCTCAGAGCAGACCGGTCGGCACTGCATCATGATGGAGAACTGCAACTACGACAAGGTCGAAATGATGGTCCTGAACATGGTGATGCAGGGAGTCCTCGGGGAGCTCCTTCACACCGAATGCGGGTACCTGCACGACCTCCGGGAAGTGAAGCACAACATGGAGGGTGAGGGCGTCTGGAGGCGAGCTCATTCGTGGAAGAGGAACGGGGACCTCTATCCGACGCATGGCCTCGGCCCGATCGCACAGTGTCTCGAGATCAACCGCGGTAACTACTTTCAGTCGCTGGCCTCGTTCGGCACGAAAAGCCGCGGCCTGCATCTCTATGCCGTCGAACGGTTCGGACCCGACAGCCCGCAGGCGAAAGAGACGTTCGCTCTGAGCGATGTGGTCACCACGGTCCTCCAGACAATGAACGGAGAAACGGTGATCCTGAAGCACGACACCAGTTCTCCACGTCCGTACAGCCGCGGCATCCTCGTCCAGGGGACGAAAGGGATTGTCCGGAAATATCCGGAACCGCTTGTGCACATCGAAACGAAAAGCCCCCCGCATGAATGGGAAGCGGCGGACGCATATATGAAGGAGTACAACCACCCGGTCTGGGCGGAGCTGGAGGAGAAGAGCAAAGGGGCCGGCCACGGCGGGATGGATTTCATTGAGGACTACCGGCTGGTGAAGAGCCTGCTGAACGGCCTCCCTCCCGACATGGATGTCTACGACGCCGCGGTCCTGAGCGCGGTGTCGGAGCTGAGCGCGCAGTCAATCCATCGTTCAGGGGAGCCGGTGCCGTTCCCCGATTTCACCCGCGGGATGTGGAAGACCCCGAGGCAACTTGAGGTCATGAAGAAGGTTTAACCGGGTCTCCAGACCTCAGCTCATGCACGAGAATGTACACGGAAATGCAGAAGGAGTTGTTTCCTTGATCCCATCTCCAGCGAAACGCATCTTCGCTGGGAGTCTGGGAAATTCGTGCACAACCGGGGGACCCTTCAATGAAGACTCTACTTGTCGCGCTGCTTTTGCTGTGGTCTCTCTGGATCCACCCCGCCGAGATCGCCCACGCCACCGGAGACCAGACGAGGAGAGTCCGGATTGCATGCGTTGGGACCAGCATTACATTCGGCGAGGGAGTAGTTAACAGAGAGGCCAACAGTTATCCTGTCCAGCTACAGGCTATCCTTGGAGATGGATACGAAGTCGGCAACTTCGGAAAGAACGGAGCAACTCTCTCGCACCGGGGAAACATCCCCTACGCCCAGCAGCCAGAATTCAATCAGGCACTCAAATACCTCCCGAATGTCGTCTTCATCGAACTCGGAACAAACGACAGCAAGCCACAAAACCGCCTCGACAGTCTTTCCTTTCGCCACGACTGTTTGACCATCCTGGGGAGCTTTCGGTCTCTCCCGACAAGGCCGCGGATCGTGCTCCTTCTCCCTCCCCCCTGCTTCGCCACCGACACGACGGGAATTAGCGACACCTACATCCGGCAGCACGTCATTCCCCGGCTGCGCGATGCAGCGTACGAAGCCGGTGTAGAGATTGTCAATCTCTACAATTACTTCTTCGACGGGGCGGGATGGTTCCCCGACCAGATTCATCCCTCATCCATCGGGGCGGGTCTGATCGCTTCCCGGCTGTACGATCTGGTGAAGCTTGAAGAGGGGGATCGCCCGAAGATCGCCGGACTGATTGGACGTACCGCACTCACGAGTAACTACTACGGGTTCGAATGCGTCGATTTCTCGTTCGCAGGGAGAAACGCGAAGATCATAAAGCCCAAAAGAACCGCGAAAGGAGTCCCGTGGATCTGGCGAGCCCGATTCTGGGGACACGAGCCACAGACGGAGATCGCTCTTCTGGAAAGAGGGTTCCACGTTGCCTACTGCGACGTTGCGGAGTTGTATGGAAATGACGCAGCGATTGAAGTCTGGAATCACTTCTATGAATCTCTCACACGAGCAGGGCTTTCTACCAGACCGGCTCTGGAAGGGTTCAGTCGCGGAGGCATCTACGTCTATCGCTGGGCGGCAGCCAATTCGACGCGCATCGGATGCGTCTATGCCGACGCACCGGTGCTTGATTTCAAGAGCTGGCCCGGAGGGAAAGGGAGGGGCCATGGAAATCCAGAAGAATGGGAACGATTCAAGCACAACTTCGGCCTGGAGAACGACGGGGAAGCTCTCATGTTCAAGGGGAATCCCATCGATCTGGCCCCGGAACTAGCCCAAGCCGGGTTTCCTATGCTCCACGTTTGCGGAGACTCAGACAGAACAGTACCGATTGAAGAGAATACCGACATTTTCGAAAAGAAGATTTCTGAGGCGGGGGGCAGTATTGCCGTGATACGAAAACCGGGGATCGGTCATCACCCCCACAGCCTTCGCAATCCACAACCGATCGTCGACTTTGTGCTGAATGCGACAGGGCACAAGACCAACTTTGCAGTCGTGCCAGCCCCGGGGAATGAGTACCGCGAGGGGGCCGGCTGGGGGAAGGGACTCGACTGGCACGGAGTCTTCAATGAGATGAACAGGAGCTGCGACAGCCTCGACCGCGCAGACATCATCTTTCTCGGAAATTCCATCACGCAGGGGATCGGGGGAAACTGCCGGTCGCTGACCTACATGCCCGGAGATTCGGCATTCAACTACTGGTTCAGCAAATACCGGTGGCTGAACCTGGGAATCTCCGGAGACAGGACCCAGAATGTTCTCTGGCGAGTCACGCACGGCACCTGGGCGAAGCTACAACCAAGACTGATCATCCTGGCCGTCGGGGTCAACAACTTCCCGAGTGATACAGGCGAGGAAGTTGCAGAAGGTATTAAGGCAATGATTCCAGAACTCCGGGCAAGGGCGCCGAAGGCAAGAATCCTTCTGGCGGGACCCCTACCGGCAAAAGAGGTGGGGAGTCCGTTCCGGAGGAAATTCCAGGCGATTCACCAGCTTCTGGAGGCTGATGGCGAAACGGTGTTCACCTCCACCGTCCCTTTGATGATGCTCCAGCCAGACGGATCGTTGGACCCGTCCGTCTTTGCTGCCGACGGGATACACCTGACTCGATACGGGTACGCACGCTGGGCCCGATTGCTAACCGAAGAGATCAGCCGGCTAAGTCTTCTGGATTGACGGGGCATCCGGCACCCGCATGAGTTTTGGCCGGATACTGGTTGACGAAGCGCCAATTTCCAGTTCAGAAGCTCCCGGCTCGATTTTCCACACTGCATCTTGAGAGAGAGTCCGAATGTGGGGTGTGCGCGCTGAGGAAGTAAAGGGACCAAGAAGTCCGAGCCCTGTACGTGAAGGAGGAACGGCCTCACGCCTGTCAGTGCAAAAGACGTCTCTTCTACAGGAGCCTTTCCTTCAAAATCGACACTATCGCGGGCATTCGATTATTCCCAACATAGTTACATCCGGTTTCGGGCCCAGCTGCCCTGCGAAAGGTTATCGATGATTCCGGTTTCCCCCTTCGGATTCTCTATGCGGAAGTCCTCACCCCCCTTCGACGATCTCTCAGGCTGGACCTTCCACAAGCGGCTAGTCAGACTTGACCTGAGCCCTGCACACTGTTATTCCAAAGAGGGGAGAACGCCCTTGGTCAGATGCAATGTACGGTCAACACATAGAGAAGTAATATTGCGGCCCAATCTTCTATTTCTACAGAACGATTGATTTTCCCGGGGTGCTCGCGCATTGCAGTACCCACGCAGTCACGAGAAATTCACCTGGATGCTCCAAGCATGCCTGAGTATGACCTCCCCGTTGCCTCCGATTTGACTCTAGTCGTCTACTGCAGTAGCTTAGTTTGCGGACAGTTCAACGTCCGCGAGATCAGCACCCCATGCCTGGCAACCGCCGCCTCACACCCGAATCGAAGTACGAACTCCTGAAAGACATCTCCTTTCGGATCCGAGAAACATTCGATCTGGAGGAGATACTCAATCACCTGCTGGACACAGTGCGGACGATCATGCCGTACGACGCAGCGGGCATTTTCGTTTTGAACGAAGACTTCCGCCAAACTCGACGCCGGAGTCCTGAGACCCTAATCGCGGGGATCGTCCAACGCGGATTCGATAGACGTCCACCCCACACAGATCTGATGCTCACGGAAGGGAAGGGTATCGTTGGGTTTGTCATTAGCACCGGCGAATGTCTCGTCATCCCCGATGTTCGCCTTGATCCCCACTACATCGAAGGACGCAGTCAGACACGGTCAGAGATCGCCGTCCCGCTCATTCGGGACGGACGAGCGTACGGAGCCCTAAACCTCGAGAGCGACACATATCGGGCGTTCGACGAGAGTGATCTTGAGATCCTCCGCTTCCTCGCGGACGCAGCGTCGATGTCGATCGAGAAATCCATGCTTCATGACCAGATTCTCGAGAGGAAATGGATCCAGGATCAACTCAGTATCGCACGCGAGGTCCAGGAGCGCCTCCTCCCATCTGAGCCGCCCCATGTGCCGGGCTACGACATTGCGGGTGTCTGTCTCCCCACATATGAGATCGGGGGGGATTATTTCGATTACATCCCACTGGAGCAAGGGAGGATGGGAATCGTCGTCGCCGACGTTGCGGGTAACGGCATACCCGCAGCCCTCCTCATGACGGCTTTCCGGACCCTCCTGCGAACAAGCGCCAAGAGCCACCGGGACCCTGCAACACTGCTAGGGAACATGAACAGGGCGATTCCCGGTTTCGCAAGGAAGAGAGATTTTATTACTGTCTTCTACGGCATCCTCGACCCGCAAGCGCACAGACTGGTCTA
>Ga0209536_100005493_pt1 | contig 19675 bp, 21 predicted proteins | sample DeeMarSeWOR28_12_FD_187461 | JGI IMG/M metagenome (GOLD analysis project Ga0209536, IMG submission 187461) | Marine sediment microbial communities from White Oak River estuary, North Carolina - WOR-2-8_12 (SPAdes) (version 2) | ecosystem: Environmental > Aquatic > Marine > Intertidal zone >...
TTATCATCGGTACCGGCACCGGCGGTGGGCTGGTGGTCGATGGCAAATTGCTGAACGGACCGCATTCGATCAGCGGCGAATGGGGACACAACCCGCTACCCTGGCGACGTGAAGATGACGCCGTGGTTACCTGCTATTGTGGCAAGCAGGGCTGCATCGAAACCTTTCTGTCCGGGCCTGGCCTCGCGCGCAGCTACCAGGCGCGCTTCGGCGAGGCGCGCGACAGTGCGGCGATTGTGGCGGCCGCGGCGCGTGGGGAACAATCATGCATCGATACGATGGAGCGCTATTACGACCAGTTGGCGCGATCACTGGCGCACCTGATCAATATCATCGACCCGGATGCGATCGTGTTCGGCGGCGGCATGTCCAATGTCGACTCCATCTATCCCGAGGTTGCCGCCAGGCTCGGCGACTACGTGTTTTCCGACTTCGTCGAGACCCCGCTGCTGAAGGCCGAGCACGGTGATTCCAGTGGTGTCTTCGGTGCCGCGTTGCTGTGGGAATAGCCCGCAGTGCGACTGCATGGATGCCGCGGAGGGCGCTCCGGCTTTTCGCCGGTTGCCGCTAAAATCGGTGAAATAGGTCAGCTAGCTGCCGGTCATTCACTCTCGCCGAAGCGGTTGCTGATCAGTTCGACCAGCGCCTGTTGACAGGCTTGCTCGTCGTTACCGTCGACTTCGAGCTCGAGCTCGACGCCCTTGCTGGCGGCCAGCATCATCACGCCCATGATGCTCTTGGCGTTGACGCGATTACCGTCACGCCCGATAAATACCTCGCTTTCAAACTGGCTGGCGCAGTTGACCAGCTTGGAGGCCGCACGCGCATGCAGGCCAAGCTTGTTGATGATGGTAATGTTCTGCTTGATCATGCCTGGCCCTGTTGCTTTACGTTTTGTTGAATTCCCGACCTGGCGCCGGATACCGCAGTGTCGCACAATTGTTGCAACGATTGCTCGGGATAGTTTAATACACGCAGCAGCATCGGCAAATTGACCCCGCTAATCACCACGGCATTGCATTGCGCGCCGAAATAGCGCGCCAGGTTATCCGGCGTGGCGCCGTAGACGTCGGTGAGAACCAGTACGCCGGCGCCGCTATCCATGCGTGTCATGGTATCGCGAATCTGGTCGGCGAACTTACCCAGTTGTTGCGGCTCGATGTTCGACGGTACCGCTACCTGGGCGATCGACGCGATATCCCGACAGCATATGGTTGCGGCGATCGCCGCCAGTTGCGCGCCCAGTTGCTCGTGGGTTACCAGCACGATGCCGACGCTCATACCAGATCCCGGTGTCGCAGCGACAGGTTGGCGCGTTGCTTGCCCAGCGCGGCGGCCAACCGCTCAGTTAAATAAACGGAACGGTGTTTACCACCGGTGCAACCGATGGAAATCGCCATGTAGCTGCGGTTTTCTTTTTCGAAGCGTGGTATCCAGGTCGACAGGAACTGGAAAATCGATTCGTACATCTCGTCGACTTCGGGGTAGTTTTCCAGGTACTTGATGACCGCGCGATCGCGCCCGCTCAGCGGTTTCAGGCTTTCTTCCCAGTGCGGATTGGGCAGGCAGCGCACGTCGAATACAAAATCGGTGTCCGCCGGCACGCCGTTCTTGAAACCGAACGACTGCATCAGGATACCCATCTCCGAGCCGGATTGAGAGGTCAGCCGGTCAATGATCGTTTGGCGCAATTCGTGTACGTTCATGTTCGAACTGTCGATCGACAGGTCCGCATTGGCGTGGATTTCCTCGAGCATCTTCTTTTCTTGCTGGATGGCGTCCGCCAGCGGCAGCCCGGCGCGCGACAGCGGATGCTTGCGCCGCGTTTCGCTGAAACGCTTGAGCAGGCGGGAGGTGTCGCAGGTGAGGAACAGGACCTTGAGATCCAGGTCATGTTTGCCGATTTGCCGCATGATTTCGTCGAAGCGATCCGAGCTGTCCACGCCGCTGCGCGCATCGATAGCAATCGCCACCAGGTCGTAAGGCCGCGGCGTGGCGTTGATCATGTTGCCGACCAGTTCGGGCAGTATGCCCAGTGGCAGGTTGTCGATGCAGTAGAAGCCCGAGTCTTCCAGGGTGTGCAGGGCCACGGTTTTGCCGGAGCCGGAAAGACCGCTGACGATGACCAGTTTCATGTTGCCGCGTTCCTCGATGAGTCAGTCCGCAATTTTGACATCGCGGGCAAGCGCCAGGTTCTGCCGCGCAATCAAATCCTGCGCCGCATTGTAATCATTAGCCTGCAACAGGTAGTTGCGCGCCGCCGCCTCCACCAGCACCGCCAGGTTACGCCCTGGAGCTACCGGCAAGGTGACTTCCGGGAAATCCAGTCCGAGAATCTCGCGGGTTTTCTGCTGATCGCCGAGTCGGTCGAATTCGGCTCCGTTGTCGGGGTCGAGGGTGACCAGGTTGATGATCAGGCTGAGCGGCATGTCGCGCTTCAACGCGTTGGCGCCAAACATCGCGCGCACGTTGACGATGCCGAGCCCGCGTACTTCAAGAAAATCGGTAAGCAGTTGTGGGCTGCTGCCTTCGACCAGGTCAGGCGCCGTGCGCGCAAACCGGGTTACGTCGTCGGAGATCAGACGGTGGCCGCGGGAAACCAGCGCGAGCGCCAGTTCGCTCTTGCCCACCGCGGCCTTGCCGGTGATGAAGATGCCGAGGCTATAGACCTCGAGGTATACGCCGTGTTGATTACAGCTTTCAGCGAGCGCATGTGACAACAGGTAACGCGTAATGTCGAGCAACTCGGAATCGTTCAGCGCGGATTGCATCACCGCGATTTGCCGCGCTTCACATAATTCCACCATCGCTGCCGGCAGCGCATTGCCCTGGCTGCAGATGATGATGCATACCGGACCGCGAAACAGCGTTTTGAACAGGGCGGTCTGCTGTTCCGGGGACAGCGTGGCAAGGTAACGCGATTCCTGGTAGCCGACCAGGACCACGCTCGAAGTTCGAATTACGTTGAAGTAGTCGGCCGCATCGAAGGTGTCGGCAGCCTGGCGCGATACCTGGATCTCACGCTCCAGTCCAACCTGGCGGGAAGTGAATTCTAGTTTGAGTTTTTGTTGGTACTGGTCGAGGAATTCGCTGATTTTTAACGAGGGTCGCATTACTCTGCCGATTGAATGATTTTCTCGATCTCTTCCTTGTTGGCGGCGTCGCGGATGGCCTGGCATACCTCGGGCTGGGAAAATATGCGCGCTAGCGACGAGAGGATGAGCAAGTGCTCTTCGGTGGCTTCTTCAGGAATGACGATGGTGAACACCAGGTCAACCGGCTGGTTATCGGGGGATTCGAAATTGACCGGTTGTTTCAAACGGAAAAAGCAGCCGATGACCTGATTCAGGTCTGGAACCCGCGCATGCGGCACCGCAAATCCCTTGCCGAGGCCAGTACTGCCGAGCCGTTCGCGGCCTAACAGGTTGTTGTAAATGGTTGATTGCGCAAGATTGGACCTGTCGGCGACGATATTTGCGATCATTTCCAGCAGTTTCTTTTTACTGGTGACTTCAGTATCGATAAAGATTTTTTCGGGCGACAAAAGTGCGGAAATTGTCATTGTGCGAAGGCTGGAAGATAACCCACCTGAAAATTAAAGCGCGAATCTTATTCCTATTCTACGAGTATGCAAGTGTAAAGAATCTCGTTTTGCTTGAAAAAGGGGGGAGTAATCTCCCCCCGGGTAAATCAGGCGAGCTCTTCGGGTACGATCTTTGGACGATGACTTTTCACTTTTTCCTTGTGCTTCTTGCCCTGGCGATCGAGTTTATCGACAAGGCCGTCGATCGCGGCGTACATATCTTCCTGCACATCTTCGGCGTGCAAATTTCCGCCGCTTACGTGGAGGGTGGCTTCCGCGCGGTGACGCAATTTTTCAACGGTGAGTACGACATGAATGTCAAGCGCCTGGTCGAAATGCCGGTGCAACCGATCTACTTTTTCGTTGACGTAGTTTCGCATGGAATCTGTTATATCTACATGATGGCCGCTCAAACTTACTTGCATCTGTATAACCTCCTGGGTTGTAGAAATCGCATTGCTGCGATTTATAAGTATCTCAAAAGAGACGTTTGCGCTCGCTGGACGAGGGTATGTTTAACGCTTCCCTGTATTTGGCTACGGTCCTCCTTGCTACGTTTATCCCCTGGGCACCCAGCAAGCTGGTGATCCGGTTATCGCTTAGTGGTTTCTCCTTTCTTTCGGTATCGACGAGTTTTTTGATCATGGCGCGTATCGCTGTGGCCGAACATTCGCCGCCATCGGCGGTGCTGACGTGGCTGGAAAAGAAATACTTGAACTCGAATACGCCGCGCGGAGTATGCATGTACTTTTGCGTGGTAACCCTGGAGATCGTCGATTCATGCATCTCCAGTGATGTGGCAATGTCCTGCAGCACCATGGGTTGCATGGCTTCTTCACCGTAGTTGAGGAATGCCTGCTGGCGCTCGGCGATGGCGCTCGCCACGCGCAATAATGTCTCGTTGCGGCTTTGCAGGCTCTTGATGAACCAGCGCGCCTCCTGCAGGTGATCTTTCAGGTAGGTGTTCTGTTCGCTGCTGTCGCTGCGCTTGATCAGATTTGCATACTGGTCGTTTACCCGCAGCTGCGGCGCGTGGTCGGGATTGATGGTGACGCGCCAGCGTCCCGCGTGCTTGCTGACATAGACGTCCGGTACCACGTATTCCGCTTGGTTCTGGCTGATGCTGTGCCCGGGATGCGGGTTGGTGGTCTGGATCAGCGCAATGATCTGCGCGAGTTCACGATCACTGGCCTGCAGGCGGCGCTTGAGTATCGCCATATCGTTGGCGGCGAGGTGTTCGAGGTACTTGTTCACCAGCACCAGCGCCTTGGCCAGATGTGGCGTTTCCGCGGCGTATTGACCCAGCTGTATGCTCATGCATTCGCTCGGTGAGCTGGCGGCGACGCCGACGGGATCGAAACGCTGCACCAGGTGCTGCACCGCGATCACCTCGTCGAGCTCGAGGGTCGGGTGCTCCTGCGTCAGTCCCTGGTGGATTTCCTCGATGGAATCGGTCAGGTAACCACGGTCGTCGATGGCATCGATGATCGCGAGGCCGATATCGTGATCGACCGCGGATAGATGCGAACAGTCGAGTTGCCACTGCAGATGGACCTTGAGGCTGTCTTCGTCTCCGGCCTGGTTTTCGAACAAATCGCGGTGATCGTCACCCTGGCCGGTGGATGCGGTGGCGGAGTTGCCGGGGCTGTCATAGATATTTTCCCAGCTGGCGTCGATCGCCAGGTCGTCGGGCAAACCCTGTTCGGCGCGATTTTCCGCGAGCTCGCCGCTGTTGATGCGGAACTGGGTTGAATCTTCGGAATCCCCCGAGCTGTCGAAGTTGAGAACGGTGATTTCACCGAGGTTATCGTCCTGGTCGAGCAGCGGGTTGGCATCCAGGGTTTGCTGGATTTCGGTTTGTAATTCGAGTGACGAAAGTTGCAGCAATCGAATTGCCTGCTGCAACTGGGGTGTCATCTTGAGGCTTTGCCCGATGCGCAGTTGCAAGCTTTGTTTCATTGGCGGGACGGTCCCCTTTGTCTACTTATATCGGGATTTCTGTGATCTCGCATGAATACAGTTATAGCTTAAAATCATCGCCCAAGTAAATCTTTCTCACTATTTTATTTTCCAGGATTTGCTGCGGTTTTCCGTCCGCCAGTATCTCTCCCTGACCCATAACGTAAGCCCTGTCACAGATGCCCAGGGTTTCACGCACGTTATGGTCGGTAATCAGCACGCCGATGCCGCGCTCGGCCAGTTGTCGGATAATTGACTGGATATCGATTACCGATACCGGATCGACCCCGGCAAAGGGTTCATCCAGCAAAATGAAGTCAGGCTGATTTGCCAGCGCGCGGGCGATTTCCACGCGCCGGCGTTCGCCGCCGGACAGCGAGATGCCCTCGTTGTTGCGCAGGTGCTCGATCTGGAAATCTTCCAGCAGGTTTTCCAGCATCTGCTTGCGCGTGGGCTTGTCGATATCCTTGCGTAACTGCAGGATGGCATAAATGTTCTGTTCCACCGTGAGGTTGCGGAATACCGAGGCTTCCTGGGGCAGGTAGCCGATGCCGAGCCGGGCGCGCTGGTGCATCGGCAGGTGGCTGATGGTCTTGCCGTTCAGCCGAATGCTGCCAGAGTCGTTTTCGATCAGGCCGACGATCATGTAGAAGCAGGTGGTTTTGCCGGCGCCATTGGGGCCCAGCAAGCCGACGATTTCACCGCCATCGACGTGCATCGATACGGATTTGACAACGGCGCGGCGCTTATAGGATTTCGCCAGCGCCTCGACTTCGAGCCGGTTGTCGGTTTTAGGCCCCATATCTCAACAATTTCCCCGGCAATTGCCCAAACCTCGGACTGCTGTATTGTCCTGCCTGCGGGACGCCGGACCGACGGAACGCTGCCCGATGGAGCGCGCCCGCAACTGCCATCCAGTAGTATTGCGGACGGCATAGCCTGTTTGCGATGACCTCGCGATGTAAACCGGAGGAATATCAGGGCTAGCCACCGCTTCAGTCATTGCCAGCCGGTGCTTCGCCTTGCCCGGATTCTGGCGTCGATTCTTGTTTTGCGGGCGTGGATGTCTTGCGCGGCGGTATCACTACGGTAGTACGCACATCGGACTGGGCGCCACCGGCCTCGAGGCTGTTGGTCGCGGTGTCGTAGCGGATCAGGTCGCTGTTGATGACTTTGCCGTCCTGATCCAGTGATGCCCTGCGGCGCAGGATCAGCAACGAGTCGAGGTCACTGTAGTCGATTTGTTCTGCTTCGCCGCGTATCAGCTGCTGGGCATTGTCGAGTTGCTGAAATTTTGCCAGGTTGCCGGTCATTTCCATCATCGTCAGTTCGTTATCCTCGTTGAAATGTATCACCAGGCGGTCCGAGTTGATGCGCAGACTGCCCTGTACCAGCTGCACGTTGCCTTGATAGATGCTGATGTTCTCCTGTTCACGGATTTCCAGTTGATCGGCTTCGATATTGATCGGCTGATCGCGATCGGAATCCGCCGCCCAGCAATGCAACGGCAGCAGCAGCAATAAATAGACTACTGTTCTAACCTTTTTCATTATTGTATACGGAGCTCGTGCGGGTGAATCTATAGATCTTGCGGGCGAGATCGAACTCGGCAAAATCCGCGCGGATTCTGGCCTGCGGAATGACCATCAGGGTTTCGCTTTCGGCGGTGACCAGCTCGCGGTCCGGCTCGAAGCGAATGCTTTCGGTGTAAATCTGCATCGGGGATTCTCCGTTTCTCTTTATGACAACCTGTCGCGTCAGGCGCAACAGGTTGTTTGCATGTTGATATTCTCCCGCCAGCGAATCCACCAGCCAGGGGTCGGTATTAGTCTGAATTTGCATCGAAGGCACCTTGATTTGGCTAACGTCGTTGTGCGGGAAATGATCGAGGCGTGGGGTGTAGAGCTGGAAATCGAGCTTGCCCTCGGCGTTCAACGCGCGGTAATTCATATTGGTCAGAAAATAATCGATGTCGTCCGGGATGACGAGGTCGGCCTTTTCCTCGGGCGCGCGCAGACTGCGTTCGTAGACCCAGCCGACGGCAATTGCAGCGAAACCGACGATGGTGACGAGGATGAGCAGGCGCAATTTCATTCGAGGTACTGGTTTTGCATGGCGTCGAGCAGGCCCTGGGCCTGGAGAATGGAATCGGTGACTTCGCGTACTGCGCCGCGCCCGCCGGGCAGCGTGGTCACCCAGTCGCAGTGCTGTTTGACGAAGCCGTGCGCGTTCTGCACCGCGATCGAGAGGCCAACCCGGCGCAGGATCGGTAAATCGGGCAGATCGTCACCCACGTAGGCGACCTGCCCGGGTTCGATAGCGGTTTTCTGCAGCAGTTCGTTGAAGGCCGCCAACTTGTCGTCGCATCCCTGGTAAAGGTGTCTGACCCCGAGCTCTTGCGCGCGCTGACTGACGATCGTCGAATTACGGCCGGTTATGATCGCTACCTCGATGCCGCTTTCCAGCAGCATGCGAATACCGTGGCCATCGAGTGAATTAAAGGTTTTGTATTCCGCGCCGTGCGCATCGAATAGTAAGCCGCCATCGGTCAGAACGCCGTCCACGTCGAGGATTAACAGGCGGATCCGGCTTGCTTTGCTTGATGTCATGCGAAACTCCTAAACCACACCGGCTCTTAATAAATCATGCATGTTTAATGCTCCCTGAACGCGCAGCTCGTCGTCGACCACCATCAGCGCGTTGATTTTCTTATCATGCATTATTTTCAGGGCCTCGCTGGCAATGCGCTCGGCGTCGATGGTGACGCAGTTGGCGGTCATGAAATCTTTCACCACGGCTGAGTCGATCTTCGGCATAAGCTCGAAGGTTCGGCGCAGATCGCCATCGGTATAAATTCCCACCAGCTTGCCGCTCGCGGCATCGATGACACCGGCCATGCCCAGGCCCTTGGCGGTCATCTCCAGCAGTGTATCCTTCAGCGTGGTATCGGTATTCACCAGGGGAATCGCGCTGCCGGTGTGCATGATGTCGCTGACGCGCAGCAGCAGCCGCCGTCCGAGGTTACCGCCCGGATGCGACAGGGCGAAATCCTGTTCGGTGAATCCGCGCGCTTCAAGTATCGCTACCGCGAGCGCGTCTCCCATCGCCAGCGCTGCCGTGGTACTCGAGGTGGGCGCGAGGCCCAGCGGACAGGCCTCGTGACTGACGCTGACATCGAGGTGGATATCGGCGCTGCGCGCCAGCGTCGACGCGGGCTTGCCGGTTAGCGCCAACAGCGGTATTCCAAGGCGTTTCAGCAATGGCAGTAACAGCGTAATTTCACTGGTCTCACCGGAGTTCGACAGCGCGATGACCAGGTCATCGGCGGTTATCATGCCCAGGTCGCCGTGACTGGCTTCGCCGGGATGCATGAAAAAAGCGGGTGTTCCGGTACTTGCCAGGGTGGCGGCAATCTTGTTGCCGATATGCCCGGATTTGCCCATTCCGGTTACCACCACCCGACCCTTGCAGTGCAGAATCAGCTCACAGGCGCGCGTAAAGCTGTCGTCCAGCCGCTCCACCAGGGCTGAAATCGCGGCGGCTTCGGTTTTCAGAACGGCGAGGCCCAGATCTATATAGGTTCGTTTTGTCATCTTTATGCCAGTGCAGCCTCATAATACAGATAGAACTGGTAGGTAATAAAGGCCAGCAGCAGCAGCAAGCCCTTGATACGAGTCAATTGGCGCGGCAGCGCGCTCGGAAAACGCGACATCAGCAGCAGCACGAGAGTCAGGCCGACGACTACAACGAGGTCGCGATTGCGCGCCGACGGGTCGATGGCGAAAGGGGTAAACAGCGCCGGCAAGCCGATAACCGCCAGCGAGTTGAACAGGTTGGAGCCGATGACATTGCCGATGGCCAGGTCGGGTTTGCCTTTCTTGAGGCTGGCAATGGAGGCTGCGAGTTCGGGAAGACTGGTGCCGAGAGCCACCACGGTAAGGCCGATGATCAGTTCACTAACGCCCAGCGTGACGGCAATACCGCTCGCGCCCCACACCAGCAGCTTGGAGCTGCCGACCAGTATCACCAGCCCCAGCACCAGCCAGCCGAGCGCGGCCGGCATCTGCATTTCGTGCACCATTTCTTCGTTCTCGTGCTCCTCGAGCGCGTATTCCGCCGGGTGTTTGCGATGCTCCTTGATCAGGTGCAGCAGGCTTAGGATCAGCAGTCCGAACAGCGCACAACCGTCGACGAAGTCGAGCGACAGGTCGTAGAGAGCCCAGGCCATGATGCCGGTAGCCAGCAGCAATAGCGGATACTCGGTTCTGAACAGCCGGCCGGCGACCGGAATCGGCGCCAGGTACGCGGTGGCGCCGAGAATCAGGCCGATGTTGGCAATGTTGGAACCGAGGGCATTACCGATCGCGATGTCGGGCGTATCCTCCATCACGGCGATGATCGACACCACGATTTCCGGCGCGGAGGTGCCGAAGCCGACGATGGTGATGCCGATGATCATGATCGACACGCCGAGCAGGCGTGCCATGGCGGCGGCACCTTCGACAAACTTGTCGGCGCTCCAGATGAGCAGCGCCAGTCCCGCTATGACGGCGGCCAGGTAACTTAACATGATCGGGATCGGGGCCTGGAAATTGTCAAAAGTCGTCGGTGGAGGTAAACAGGCCAACGCGCAGATTTTTGGCGCTGTAGATTTCGCGGCCATCGACTTCCATCACGGCGTCACCAATCCCCATCACCAGTTTGCGCATGATGACGCGCTTGATGTCGACACGGTAGGTAACCTTCTTCGCCCCGGGCAACACCTGTCCGAAATACCTGACCTCGTCCGCGCCGAGCGCGCGCCCGTGGCCCGGGCCGCCTTTCCAGCCGAGGTAAAAGCCGATAAGCTGCCACATCGCGTCAAGCCCGAGGCAACCCGGCATGACCGGATCGGTTTCAAAGTGACACTTGAAAAACCACAGCTCGGGTTTGACATCCAGTTCGGCGAGAATTGTGCCTTTGCCGTAACTGCCGCCAGTCTCGTCGATGTTGACGATGCGATCGAACATCAGCATGGGAGGTAGCGGCAGCAGGGCATTGCCGGGGCCGAAAAGTTGGCCTTTGCCGCATTCAATGAGTTCATCATAGCTGAAGCTATGTCGATCGGTCAGGGAGCTGGACATTTATTTGGTTGTTTATAAGATTGTCGGAAATTCGAACACTAACGATTATGCGACAAATTTACCAGCAATTCATCGGAATGACCGGTAAAACAGAGTTCGGCGTTCACTTGCACCTGCGAAGCGGATAGACTCTGCGTGGATCGCCAGATGGAGTCAGCCTTTATTCAGCATCGATGCGGAAAAATCAAACTCATGAATAAAATTGTTACCCTGTCCATTGGAATGCTGGTCGTACCCTGGCTGGGCTTCGCCGTGCAGGCGCAGGAAAAATTGAGTCTCGAGCAAGCCATCGAGCTCGCGCTTGTCCACGATCCCCGAATCGACGAGAAGGATGCATTTGTGCGCAAGGCTCAGGGCCTTTTGCAGGAAGCCGAGGGCTCCGAGGGTTTTCGTTACTCGGTGGACAGTTTTCTTGCTATCGCCCCCGGTGTGGATGGCGGATTTTACAAGAATGGCGCGGATTCATGCAGTAACGATTGTGAACCGCGCGACGATCTCTACGATTTGAACGACGGTTTGTCGTTGTGGGGCGGGTTGACCTTCAGCATCATCAAGCCGCTGGCGACCTTTGGCCGCCTGGAAAATTACCAGGAAGCCGCGCAACAGAATATCTACATCAAGCAGCAGGATGTTACGCTGCAGCGGGATGAAACCGCGTTGCAGGTAGTCAAGGCCTATTACGGTTACCTGACCGCCCGCGACAGCCGCCTGTTGCTCGAAGAAACGCGCGAGCGGCTAAATAGCGCGCTGAATCTGGTCGAAGACTGGCTCGACGAAGGCACTGGCAAAGTTAGCCAGTCTGACAAGTTTGCGCTGCAGGCGGGGCTCGGGCTGCTCGGTAAATTTCTCTCCGAAACGCGTGCGCTGGAGCAAATTGCGATGGCTGGCCTGCAGCTGCTGACCGGGCGTGAAGAAGATGTGATCGAACTCAGTGACAGCCGCCTGCAACCGGTGCCCCTGCCTGCAGAAAGCCTCGATGAATGGATCGAGCTGGCGCGTGCCAACCGAGTCGAATTCAAACAGGTTGCCGCCGGCCTGACCGCACGACGGGCGCTGGTCGAGGCTACGCGCGCGGAGGAAAAACCGATCGTGTTTGCCGGCGTCGCCGGCTCGCTCGCCTATGCCCCGGGCCGTGACCGGCTGGATAATCCCTACGTGAACGATCCTTTCAACCATGCCGCGATGTCGCCGGTGCTCGGTATGCGCTGGCAATGGGACCAGGGCGCGCAGCCCGCGCGCGTGGTGCAGGCCCAGGCAGACCTGGATGCTCTGGTGCACAAGGCGTCTTTTGCAAGAATGGGGATTCCGTTCCAGGTGCGCGAACAATTTTTCACGATGCAGGCCAAGCACAATGCCATCGCTTCGATGCGCGAGAGCTCGAAAGCGGCGCGGCGCTGGATGATCGCGGCCTATTCCGACTTCGAGGCGGGTCTCGAAGAAGCCGACAAGGTGATCAACGCACTGCAGGCATATGTGCTCGCCTATGCGGAGTATCTGCGCGCAGTGAATGATTTCAACAATCACGTGTCCAAGTTGAAAAGCGTGAGTGGAGTATTTCAATGAAACAGTTAATTTTCGGCCTGATGTTGATGATGACTTTGCCAGTAATGGCGTCGGGTTCGATTCAACAAATGATCAAGGAAACCTCGGACAAGGTGCTGGACGAGATGAAGCTCAATGCGGAGACTTATAAAAGCGACCCGCAAAAAATCTACGCCCTGGTCGACACTCTGGTGCTGCCACATTTCGATTTCGCGACGATGACCGATCTTGCGCTCGGCCGCTACAGCGAACAGGTCAGTTCCAAGCAGCGGCCGGAGATCATCAGCGAATTTCGACACCTGCTGGTGCGTACCTACAGTTCGGCATTGCTGGAATATACCGATCAGAGCGTGGTTTATCTGCCGATGGAAGGATCGGAGGCCGATGGTGAGGTGACCGTGCGCGCCGAGATCCAGCAGGCCGGCGGTTTCCCGATCCCGATAGATTACCTGTTGCGCAACGGCGGTGAAGGCTGGAAGGTCATCGATGTCAGCGTCGATGACGTCAGCCTGGTGACCAATTATCGCTCCAGTTTCGCGCGCGCAATCAAGAAGGATGGCGTCGACGGATTAATCCAGACCCTGCGCACCCGCAACCAGTCGCAGTAGTTCGCCGCTGAACTTGCGGCAGACTGCGCGCTGAAGTGTTGCCTGGCCTCTGCGGCCAAAGCCGAGCGTTGCACCTGTAGCTGGACCGCATATCTCATCGATTTTTATTGCCCGCGCCCGGGCGTATTTGCAGCAATCCCGCTATTTGAAAACGATGAGACAGGCCGGCTGAACGCTGCGCGAAAAGCGGCGCAGCGTTTTTTTTCCTGCTAGAATGTGCGGCCTTGTTTGCGATGATCTTGCATGAATAAGCTAACTATAAGAGGTGGCGTGCCCCTCTCCGGAGAGGTGCGGGTTTCGGGTTCCAAGAACGCGGTATTGCCGATACTGGCCGGTACGTTGCTGTCCGATAGCGCGGTGATAATCCGCAACGTGCCGCACCTGCACGACGTCACCACGACGATGGAATTGTTGGGCCGCATGGGGGTGTCTCTGACCATGGGCGAAAAGATGAGCATCGAGATCGATCCGACCACCCTGGAGAATACCTTTGCGCCCTACGAGCTGGTTAAAACCATGCGCGCCTCGATCCTGGTGCTGGGTCCTTTGCTGGCGCGTTACGGTGAGGCTGAAGTCTCGCTGCCAGGCGGTTGTGCGATCGGCGCGAGACCCGTGGATATGCATCTCAGCGGGCTCGAAGCCATGGGTGCTGATATCGAAGTTGAGCAGGGTTACATCAAGGCGCGCTGTGATCGCCTGAAGGGCGCGCGCATCGTCATGGACCAGGTCACGGTAACCGGCACTGAAAACCTGATGATGGCGGCGAGCCTTGCGAAAGGCACCAGCGTCATCGAAAATGCCGCGCGCGAGCCCGAGGTCGTCGATCTTGCCGATTTCATCAATGCGATGGGAGGGCAGGTCGAAGACGCCGGCACCGATCGGATCACGATCCATGGCGTGGATAATTTGCGCGGTTGTGATTACACGGTGCTGCCGGATCGAATCGAAACCGGCACCTACCTGGTGGCTGCCGCGATTACCGGCGGCAAGGTGTTGATCAAACATACCGATCCGCGCCTGCTCGATGCGGTACTTGCCAAGCTGGAAGATGCCGGCTCGATCATCGATGTCGGTGACAACTGGATCGAACTCGACATGGAAGGCCGCAAACCCCGCTCGGTCAATATTCGCACCGCTCCCTATCCCGGTTTCCCCACCGACATGCAGGCGCAGTTTTGCGCGCTCAACTCGATCGCCGAAGGTACCGGCTCGATCACCGAAACCGTGTTCGAAAACCGCTTCATGCACATCCAGGAATTTGTACGCCTGGGCGCCGACGTCCAGCTGCAGGGCAATACCGCCATTATCAAGGGTGTGGCAAGGCTGAACGGTGCCCAGGTGATGGCGACCGACCTGCGCGCCTCGGCCAGCCTGATTCTCGCCGGGCTGATTGCCAAGGGCGAAACCGTGGTCGACCGGATCTATCACATCGACCGTGGCTACGATCACATCGAAGAAAAACTCGCGGGGCTGGGTGCAATAATCCAGCGTGTTCCCGGCTAACCGGCGGTTCGGCTACCCATGTCTATCGATTTGACCATTGCGCTTGCCAAGGGCAGGATTCTCGACGAAACCCTGCCGTTGCTTGCGCGTGCCGGTATCGAGCCGCTGGACGACCTGCAGCGCAGTCGCAAACTGGTATTCGCCACCAGCGAGGCCAGTATCAACCTGGTTTTGATACGTTCGGCCGATGTGCCGACCTATGTACAGTATGGCGCGGCCGACCTCGGTATTGCCGGCAAGGACGTGCTTGCAGAGCATGGCGGCGAGGGCCTGTACGAGCGAGTCGATTTGAAAATTGCGCCCTGCAGGATGATGACTGCGGGATTTGCAGACCGCCCGTTGCCGCGCACGCGCCTCAAGGTCGCCACCAAGTATCCGGGTATAACGCGCGAGTTTTTTCTGCAGCAGGGTCGCCAGGTTGAATTGATCAAGCTCTACGGTTCGATGGAGCTGGCCCCGGTTGTCGGGCTTGCCGACATCATCGTCGATCTGGTTGACACCGGTAACACGCTGAAGGCAAACGGCCTGACTCCGCTTGACACCATTATGCACATCACTTCGCGGCTTATCGTCAATCGCGCGGCGCTGAAGATGAAAAACAAGGCGGTCAAGGCGTTGATCGAGCGTATTGAGGCCGCGGTGGAATAGCATGAAGATCCGTCGACTCGATAGCCAGCAGACGAATTTCGATAACGAGCTGCGGGCTTTGCTTGCCTGGGAATCGGTTTCGGACGATGCGGTTTTTGCCACCGTCAACGAGATATTGCGGGCAGTCCGTGCGCGCGGTGATGCCGCATTGCTCGAATTCAGCAGGCGCTTCGACGAGCTCGAAACCACCAGCGTGGCCGAACTGGAAATGCCTGCCGAGCGCCTGCAGCAGGCCTTTGCGTCGATCGCTGCCGCTGAGCGTGGCGCCCTGGAGCAGGCCGCCGAGCGAATTCGCGCCTATGCGGAGCGGCAGAAACTTGAATCCTGGCAATATACCGAAGCCGATGGCACCTTGCTGGGCCAGCAGGTCAACCCGCTGGATCGGGTCGGGTTGTACGTACCCGGTGGCAAGGCCGCCTATCCCTCGTCGGTGCTGATGAATGCGATCCCGGCGGTAGTCGCGGGTGTGCGCGAGCTGGTAATGGTGGTGCCGACGCCGCGCGGGGTCATCAATGAAATGGTGCTGGCCGCGGCGTACATCGCGGGCGTCAATCGCGTGTTTTGCATCGGTGGCGCACAGGCAGTGGCCGCGCTCGCCTACGGCACCGAAACCGTGCCCGCAGTCGACAAGATCGTCGGCCCTGGCAATATTTACGTCGCCACGGCCAAGCGCATGGTGTTCGGTACCGTCGGCATCGACATGATTGCCGGGCCGTCCGAGATCCTCGTCATCTGCGACGGCAACACCGATCCCGACTGGATCGCGATGGACCTGTTTTCGCAGGCCGAGCACGACGAAGACGCGCAGGCGATCCTGCTGTCGCCGGACACCGGGTTCCTCGACCGGGTCGAATCCAGTATCGCGCGCCTGATCGAGGAGATGCCGCGTAAGCCGATTATCGAGCAGTCGCTAAGCTCCCGAGGGGCGCTGATCAAGGTGCGCGATCTTGACGACGCGGTCGCTGTCGCCAACACCATCGCGCCCGAGCACCTCGAGTTGTCGGTGGATAACGCCGAGCAGGTAGCAGCTTCGATCCGTCATGCCGGTGCAATTTTTCTCGGCCGCTATACCGCCGAGGCGCTGGGTGATTATTGCGCCGGTCCCAATCATGTATTACCGACCTCACGCACCGCGCGCTTTTCCTCGCCGCTCGGCGTTTATGACTTCCAGAAACGCACCAGCCTGATCGGCTGCTCGGCGAGCGGTGCCTCCGAACTCGGCAAGATTGCGTCGCCGCTGGCGCGCGGCGAAGGGCTTGTCGCGCATGCGCGCTCGGCCGAGTATCGAATCAAGCCTCGCCGCGAATAGCGGCGTCATCTTTTACGGGATCATCCGCGCTGCCGGACTGCTCGAAACCGGGCCGTAGCCGCAATTTGCCAGGCCGCGAGGCGGCGCATCTCCACAAACGACGCGTGCCTGTATCGAATGATCAAGCCATTGGAGCACTCGGACTCCAGTATTCGACTTTTTTAACATTGCCGTCTTTTTGCCCCTCATGGTGTTGCATTTATTTAATTTGGGAATATAATCCCAAATAAGAATATTTTTACCGGATTCGAACCAGGTCCGGTTTTTTTGAGACTAATCGACTGATTGGGAATATAATCCCAAAGGAGAATGTGATGAATACCTCGCCGATGATCCAACGAATCCCCGTCGTGATGCTGGGAACAGCCCTGCTACTGGCCTCCGCTTGCGGCGGGGGTGGCGGTTCCACCGATTCCACAGCGGGCGGCACCAGTGTCGCCAGCCGCGGTATCATCACGGGGTTTGGCAGCGTGTATGTCAATGGCATAAAGTATCGCACCGAGGGTACCCGGATATCGATCGATGACGACGAGGGTAACGAAGCGGAACTTCGCGTCGGCATGATTGTTACCGTCAGGGGGCGGCTGAACGATGACGGTAGCGCGAGTGCCGAGCAGATTATCTACGACAATGAACTCAAAGGCCCGGTGACGGCGATTACTCCCGACGCGGGCGATCCCAGCCGCAAGACGCTAACCATCCTTGGCCAACAGGTTCTGGTCACCGCGGATACCACGATTGACGATGACGGCGGCCTGACTTTCGATACCATCAATGTGGGCGACGTGCTCGAAGTCGGCGGCTACGTCACCGAAGCGGGTTTTACCGCGACGCACCTCGAGTTGCAGGACAATGACCTCAATATCGAGATTAAAGGCCATATCGAAAACCTCACGGCCAACAGCTTCGAAATTCGGGGCCTGGCGATCAGTTATGACAGTAGTACCCGCCTTGACGATATCACGACTCTGTCCGAAGGGCTGTTCGTAGAGGTCAAGGGTCAGCTCGATGGTTTGGGAACGACTCTGCTCGCGTCGAAAATCGAAGCGGAGGGCGAGGGTCTGGATGACGATCTCGACGAGGCTGAAATCAGGGGCGTCATCAGCGCTTACGACGGCGTCGATAATACCTTCATGATCCAGGGGCAGGCGGTCGATGCCAGCCGTGCCACGCTGAAGCCGGAGTCTCTGGTGCTTGCCAATGACCTGACGGTGGAAGTCGAGGGCCGAATCGAGAACGGTATTTTGATTGCCGAGGAGGTCGAGCAAAAGGGCCGGAAAATAAAGATCCATGCGCCAATTGCCGCTGTGAACGTCGCAAGCGGCACGATTGGCTTCAGCTTTAATGGCGGCGACATTACGGTTCGAGTTAACGCGGGAACCGAAATCGAGGACGAAAATTCCAGCCAGGATCTGCTCATTTCTGACCTGATGCCCGGCGATTTCGTCGAACTGGAAGCATATGCGGACGGCGCGGATATCAACGCGGTGGAGGTGAAGCGAGGTTCTGCCGATTCGATTCGCCTGGTCGCAGCGTTGGAATCCTTCGATAGCGGAGCCCTGTCGGTTGTGCTGCTCGGCATCGACTTCGATCTGTCCGCTGCAAGCTTCGAAGATGACGAGGACAACAGCCTGTCGGCCCTCGAATTCTTCGATCGGCTGGTCGCAGGAACCTTTGTCACGATCAGGGATCAGGACAGCAACGCTGTTTTCGATAAAGCGGAGCTGGATGACTAGTTAACTCGATGCCCCTGTGCTGAAATACCGGCACAGGGGCTTTATTACTGGACGACATGCAAGAAATTCTAAGAAATTCACTGCGAAAAATCCTGATGGCATTGTTTCGTACATGGTTGCGCAACGGCATGTCCTACGGTGAGTTCGACCAGGTTGCGCGCAAGTGCCTGGTCGATGTCGCCTACCGGGACTTCGCTCCCCGCGGCAAGAAGCAGACGGTATCCAACGTCGCCATACTGACCGGGCTCAATCGCAAGGAAGTCAAGAAACTGGCCGAGCTCGACCTCGCGCAGCCCGTCGTGGATAGCAATCAATACAACCGGGTTGTCAGGGTGCTCGGCGGCTGGATCAACGATCCACGGTATCATCGCAAGGACGGCGAGCCGCGCGACCTGGATTACGACGGCAGTGGATCGTTCAGCGACCTGGTCAAGCGTTACAGTGGCGATATGCCGGTCGCGGCGATGCAAAAAGTGTTGCTCAACTCGGCGAACATCAAGTTTACCGACGACGGCAAGGTGAGGCTGATGAGCCACGCCTACCTGCCATCGAACGACCCGCTTGAAAAGCTGGTGATCCTGGGTAACGACACCAGCGAACTGATCGACACCATCGATTACAACCTGACGGCCGCCGAAGATGCGCTCCGGTTTCAGCGCAAGGCCTCCAATCCACGCGTGGCAACGAGCTCGATTCCCGCAATCAAGCGATACCTGCAACGCAAGGGACAGGCGTTTCTCGAAGAGATCGATCTGTACCTGTCTCAGCACGAAGCTGACGACGACTCCACCAGCAAACTTAGCATCGGTCTGTTCTACCACGAGACGGACGATTCGAACCAGGATGAAAAATGATGAATAGCAAACCAGGCAAAAGCACGATGAGACTATGGCCATTGTTGTTAAGCGGCATTCTTGTCAGCGCCTGCGGTGGCGGTGCCGGATCGTCGCAGTCGGCCGGCATCGGCGGTACCGGGATCGTCGCCAGGGGCTACGTGCAGGGCGAGGTGACCGGGTTCGGCAGTGTTTTTGTCAATGGCGTCGAGTTCGACACCGATTCGAGCGAGTTTTTCGTGGACGGCATGGGGGGTGCCATGCAGAGCGATCTGGCGATCGGCATGGTGGTGACGCTCGAAGTTGAAACCCTGGATGGTGCATACACCGGAAAAGCCTTCAAAGTGGTTTACGATGACGAGGTGCAGGGTCCGGTTAGCGCTACCCCGATCGATGTGCCCGGTTCGGGCGGCACTCGCAAAACCTTCAGCATTTTTGGCCAGCAGGTGACGATCGACGACACCCAGACCGTATTCAGGGACACCAGTTTTGAGGATCTGGACGCGAACGATGTTGTCGAGATCAGTGGTTTTCGCCAGTCGGATACGGAAATTTTCGCCAGCTATGTTGAATGGAAGGAAGCCCTGGTAATCGGCAGTGAAGTTGAGCTGCGCGGCATCATCAGCGGTTATACGCCACCGACCCAGCAGTTCATGCTCGACGGCGTTTTGATCACCTTTGACGACATGACGCCTATTGATCTGGAAAGCGGCAGCCTGGCGAATGGGCTGTACGTCGAGGTCGAGGGTACTTACCAGGCAGCGTCGTCGGTGCAAGCCACGCAAATCGAGGAGGAAGGTAATCAGTTCGATGGCGGCCTTGGTGACTTGA
>Ga0209536_100005494_pt1 | contig 19673 bp, 20 predicted proteins | sample DeeMarSeWOR28_12_FD_187461 | JGI IMG/M metagenome (GOLD analysis project Ga0209536, IMG submission 187461) | Marine sediment microbial communities from White Oak River estuary, North Carolina - WOR-2-8_12 (SPAdes) (version 2) | ecosystem: Environmental > Aquatic > Marine > Intertidal zone >...
AAACTGGTCGATCTGCCTTCCGGTGAATTTGAACAGCTTGTGTCTCAAGCCAAACCAGTATCCGTCGGGGATCTGAATCATATATTCGATATGCTTTTCCACGCCGAAGCTGCCATCCGGTTGTCACCTCAACCCAGATTGGCCTTGGAAATGACCTTGATCAGATTGCTGCGGACCAAGCCGGCCTTATCTATTGATGTGTTGATTGACAAACTTGACGCCCTCAGGCAGGAGGTGTCTTCCGGAGAACCCGGGCACAAAAATATGGCCGGAAGTCCTGCACCCGGGCCACAGATGCAATCCACGTCCGCCGGTTGCCCGGATAAGCCCGAAGTGTCCGGGGGGGGTGCTGATGCGCTTTCCCCGGCCGAGGCGTCATCCGGCAATGCGGATCAGAAATGGAAGCAGGTCGGCGAGATCATTTCGCAGAAAATTCCTTCACTGGCCGCCAACCTGTTAAAATGCAGATTGAAAACTTCCGTCGGGCAAACCCTGGAAATAGAGGTGCCAGACAACGGATTCACGATCAATATGATCCAGCGTGACAATAATATGGCGATATTAAAGCAGGTTTGCACGGAGGTTTATGGAAAGCAGCCAAACATTGAATTAACGCTCAGCAGTTCGATGGGCGGGCACAGTCAAAAAAAAAAAAAAGATAGTCGACTAAAGCAAAATGCGATTCGCCATCCCCTGGTAGCCGATGCAATTGAGATATTTGATGGGAAGTTGGTCGACATTAAGGTTCTGAAGGCATAATGAACGGATAGCCAAAGATTTGTTGGCGAGATTTTAAAGTTATCAAATCTTGAAAACCAGAGGTTCAAGGTTCAGGGTTCAGGGTTTTGAGGTTGAAAAATACCGCTTTCACACAATTAAAAGGATTCACCCTGAACGGTGGACGCTTAACCTTTGAACCCTTATACAAGGAGGTCTTTACATGAAAGGCATGGGAAACATGATGAAGCAGGCCCAGCAGCTTCAAGCCAAAATGATGAAACTGCAAGAAGAGCTGGCCGATAAAACGGTAGAGTCCAGTTCGGGCGGCGGTATGGTCAAAGTCACCGCCAATGGCCGCCAGCAAATTGTATCGATCCAGATTGAAGACGAAGTCGTTGATCCGGATGATGTTGAGATGCTGCAGGATCTTGTGCTGGCTGCTGTCAATGATGCCCTGGCCAAAGCCCAGGAAATGGTCAGCTCGGAAATGGGCAAACTGACCGGTGGACTGAATATACCAGGCTTAACGTAAGAAAATACCAATTTCCTGATTGACGATGATCTGGTTCAGTTAAATTATTCATGAGGAATTTATGAGCTACTATCCCGCATCGATTCAAAATTTGATTAAACATATTGCCAGGCTCCCGGGTATCGGAGAAAAAACCGCTGAGCGCCTGGCGCTGCACATCCTGCGAGCACCGCGCCGGGAAGCAGAAGAACTGGCGCAAAGCCTTTTGGATATAAAGGATAAGGTCAAATTTTGTTCCAAATGTTTTGCGCTCAGCGACAATGAGCTGTGTCATCTATGCAGTGATCCGGCGCGGGATTCATCTGTTTTATGTGTGGTCGAGCAGCCGGCTGATATGGTCGCTATCGAAAAATCGGGGGCCTTTCGGGGAATGTATCATGTTCTATCAGGCGCACTGTCTCCCATGAACGGGATAGGTCCTGAAAACATCCGTATTCGCGAGTTGATGAGCAGGCTCCAAACAGATCAGATACAGGAAATCGTTCTGGCCACCGCTACCAACGTCGAGGGAGAAGCGACGGCGTCTTATATCGCCCAGCTGCTGGAAAAGCATCCAATTAAAGTATCCCGAATCGCATCCGGTGTACCCATGGGGGGGGATCTCAAATATGTCGACCAGGTTACCTTGAAAAGAGCCATGGAGACCCGGCATGCCCTCTGACCCAATTGACGGCAATGGGCTGTTTGAGTGCCGCCTGTGCGGCAATTGCTGTAAGGGATATGGTGGTACTTTCGTAACCCGCCAGGACATTGAGGCAATTTCCCGCTATATCGGCACTGATTCGCGCAAATTTGTAGCCGAATATTGCCAGTTATCCGGCCAAAAACCCGTATTGGCGCAACGGTCGGATGGCTACTGCATTTTCTGGGACAAACTTTGCAAGATTCATCCCGTCAAACCCCCGATGTGCAAAAGGTGGCCGTTTGTGAAAAGTCTCCTGGTGGATTCAGCCAACTGGCAGATTATGGCTGATTCCTGCCCGGGCATCCAGCCGGACGTTGCCGTTCACACCCTGGAAAAACACGTAAGGATAATCCTTTCTGAAGAGTGATGGGCCATTCAATGGACGATCAGGAGAAATCCCGCCAACAGCTCGGCAGCCTGGTGGACGCCATGCAGCAGAAAATCCAAGAGCTGGAGACCCGCCAGCGGCAGTGTGAAAAGGCGCTGCACGACAGCCAGCAGCAGCTTCAACAGGCGCAGAAGATGGAAACCCTGGGCACCCTGGTTGCGGGGGTGGCCCATGAAATCAATAATCCCATCAACCTGATTATGTACAACATCCCGCTGCTGCAAAAAATATGGTCCGACTTTATGCCCGTTTTAAAAGAGCGCCAGCAGCAGGCACCGGACCAAAAATTCGGTGGTTTTGACTATGCTTTCCTGGCCGACAACCTTGTCCAGCTTCTGTCGGATATGCAAATGGCGGCTCATCGCGTCGCCAAAACGGTGTTGGATTTAAAAAATTTTTCCCGTCAATCCAATGTCGCCGAAAAAACCCCACTGCAGCTAAACAACGCCGTCAACAATGCACTGCGATTGGCGCAAACCACCCTGCGGGCATCATCGGTTGCAATCGATGTTCAGCTGGGTGAGAACCTGCCAGACATCGAAGGCAATCTTCAAAGCATCGAGCAAATTATTTTAAACATCATCGTCAATGCCATCCAGGCCATTGATCACGACCGGGGCAGGATAGAAATCACCACCGGTTACCGCAACCAGGACGGCAAGGTTTATATTCGCATCGCAGACAACGGACGGGGAATTTCACAGGCCATTTCTGATAAAATTTTTCTGCCGTTTGTAACCGACAAACAGGCTGAAGGCGGTACCGGCCTGGGTCTCTCGGTCAGCTATTCTCTGGTTAAAGCCCATGAGGGAGAAATTTTTTTTGAAACCACCCCGGGGCAAGGCTCCGCCTTTACAGTTCATCTGCCCTCGGTGATGAAAGGGCAGGCTCCCAAGATCCTGGTTGTCGATGATGATAGCGCCATCCGTCAGATGCTCATTGAAGCACTGACCATGGATCGTTTGTATTTGGTCGAAGAAGCTGCCAATGGCATTGAAGCCTCCATAAAGCTGGGGACCTACCGGCCGGATCTCCTCATTCTGGACATCTTCATGCCCGAGATGGATGGGCTCGAAGTGTGTCGGACGATCAGCAACGAGCCGGAATTGTCGGAAATGAAGGTGATCATTACCACCGGCTATCCGGAACACCCCAAGCTGGATGAGGTCGTCGCTCTGGGTTATACCAATATTTTTTCAAAGCCCTTCGACCTGCTTAACTTTATTGAGGCCATCGATAGGATTCTTGCTGGTTAATAATAGACTTGTTCAACTTTGGTGATTGGATACCGCGGCTTGGCGGCAGGATGCTTTTAGAGAGGTGTTTGGTATTTAGTGTTTCGTGTTTGGAAGACAGGACAGACCGGCCGCACCTGCCGTTCACCATAACACCAAACACCAAATACAAAATACTAAACACTGGCCAGGCAGAATGTTACCGTCTTCTACACTCTTAGCAACCTTGCTTACTTCTTAAATACCTTATTCCTCTAAATGACCCTTCTTAACATAGACAACCCGACGGGGGTAGGGGATCTCAACTCCGTGTTCATCGAATTGGGTCTTAACCGTGTCGGTTATGTAAGAAACTGTGGTCATTCGTTTGCGCGCATCCTTGATCCATACCCGCAGTTGCAGATCGACCGCCGATTCTGCAAATTTTCTCACCACTACTTTGGGCGGTGGGTCTTTCGCCACCCATTCCGCTGAATCTGCCACTTGCAGGATGATGTCTTTGGCTTTTTGGATGTCGGCGTCAAAGGCGATGCCAATGTTGATGCGGACCCGTATGCGCTCTGAGATGGTCGTATAATTGATAATATCGCGCAGCATGATTTCGTTGTTGGGGATTATGATCACAATATTGTCGGTTGTCTTGATCTTGGTTGCCCGCAGCCCGATGTCGATCACATCTCCCCAGGTGGACGAACCGGCCGGCGCGCTCCAGACTTCGATCCGATCGCCAACTTCAAATGGCCGATCGATGATGAGCAGTATGCCGGCAATCAGATTGGAGAGCGTGTCCCGGGCCGCGAAGCCAATGGCCACGCCAGCCACACCGGCACCGGCGATAAAGGGCATCACATTGACCCCCAGAGAGTCGAGGGCAATGATAATGGCGGTGGCGAATATGATAAAGCCCATAAACCTGCTCAGTAATTCAAATATGATGTCATCGACTTCATTTTCAGTTTTATGGGCAATTTGATGTTGTAAAAATCGAATGGCTATCACCAGGAAGTTTTTAACCGGAAATGCCATTGCGATAATGAGCAGGGCATGGAAAATTTTTTCCAGGATGGGGATTTGGGTTATGCGCAGCAGATAGGTGCCCACCATTAGCAACAGAGCCAAGAACAGGACCCTGCGAATAATTTGAAACACCCGGTGATTTGATTGGACAAATTCGGATTGTTTGAACCGTCTTTCAACAAAATACAGCAGCCACCTCAAGATAATCCAGATGAGCAGACAGCCGGCAACAGCAATAAAGACTTTATAGGCAGCGCGTAAGCCGGGGGAATCCCCGGGCAGCAGCGCAATCAAATTGTCAAAAAGAACTGATATGCTTTCCATTATATATCGGTTTTTAGGGTGCGATCGATTGCGGATATTCCTTAACGCTCACCCCGCGGCTGGCAACTCGCAAAACAACTTATTTTTCGTCAGACAAAAAGCTTGCTTTCAAGACTTCACGATTCATCCGGGCAATATTGACGATGGAAATCTCCTTGGGACACTCGGCTTCACATTCCCTTTCATTGGTGCAGTTGCCAAATCCCATGCGATCCATGGTTTTCAGCATATTTATGGCGCGTCTGGCGGCTTCCGGGCGGCCCTGGGGCAGCAGGGCCAGATGGGAAATCTTGGCACCTGTAAACAGCATGGCGGATGCATTGGGACAGGCGGCCACGCAGGCCCCGCAGCCGATGCAGGCGGCGGCGTCCATTGCTTTTTCGGCGGCCGCCTGGGGGACGGGGATGGTATTGGCATCCGGTGCACCGCCGGTTTTGGCAGAAATGAATCCGCCGGCCTGTACAATGATATCCAGGGCACTGCGATCGACGACGAGATCTTTGATGATCGGAAAAGCCCTGGCCCGCCAAGGCTCTACGACCACGGTATCTCCATCTGAAAAATGACGCATGTGCAGCTGGCAAAGGGTCGTGCCCTTTTCCGGTCCATGGGCGCGTCCGTTTACCACGGCCCCGCACATGCCGCAGATGCCTTCCCGGCAGTCATGATCAAAGGCGATCGGGTCTTGGCCGTTTAACGTCAATTTTTCATTGATGACATCGAGCATTTCAAGAAACGACATATCGGTTGAAATATCGGTGGCTTGGTAGGTATCAAGACGGCCTTTGTCATCCGGACCGCTTTGACGCCATATTCTCAATGTTAAATTGATCGTTTTTGTCACTTGTAGCTCCTTTGTGATAGTTCGACATTTTCAAACACCAGGGTTTCTTTATGAACTTGCGGTTCTTTCTCCTTGCCGGTATACTCCCAGGCCGCCGCATAGCAGAAGTTCTCGTCATCTCGCTTGGCCTCGTGTGATTCGGTTTGATAAGCTTCGTTAAAATGCCCGCCGCATGATTCCTGGCGATCCATGGCATCGATGATCATCAGTTCGGCAAATTCCAGAAAATCGGCCACGCGGCCGGCCCTTTCCAGGCTCTGGTTCAAATCTTTTTCGGATCCCGGAACGGTGATATTTTCCCAGAATTCCCCTCGCAATTCTCGGATAAGATCGCGGGCTTTCTCAAGCCCCTCATTGTTGCGTGCCATGCCGCAGTAATCCCACATGATCAGGCCCAGTTCTTTGTGAATGTCGTCCACCGTACGCTTGCCATCGATGGCAAGCAGTTTATCAATGCGGGACCGGGCGTCATTCTCAGTCTCCCTGAAAACGGCATGGTCGGTGGTGACATCGGTAAATTCGGCGCCGGTCAGGTATCCGCCGATCGTATAGGGGATGATAAAATACCCGTCCGCCAAGCCCTGCATCAGCGCGCTGGCTCCCAGACGGTTGGCACCATGGTCTGAAAAATTGGCTTCTCCCAGGACAAACAGCCCGTCGATGGTGCTCATCAGGTTGTAATCCACCCACAACCCGCCCATGGTGTAGTGAACCGCCGGATAGATTCTCATCGGTGTTTCGTAGGGATCCTCTCCGGTAATTTTTTCATACATCTGAAACAGGTTGCCGTATTTTTTTTCAATCATAGCCTTGGAGTCGCGTTTGATGGCATCCGCGAAATCCAGATACACTGCCAACCCTGTCGTTCCGACGCCTTTGCCCATATCGCATTGCTCCTTGGCGTTGCGGGAGGCAACGTCGCGCGGAACCAGGTTGCCGAAGCTGGGATATTTTTCTTCCAGAAAATAGTCCCTTTCCGATTCCGGTATCTGGCTTGAAGGCCGCTTGTCCCCGGGATTTTTGGGTACCCACACGCGCCCGTCGTTTCTCAGGCTCTCACTCATCAGTGTCAATTTAGACTGATAGGTGCCGTGGACCGGGATACAGGTGGGATGGATCTGGGTGAAGCACGGATTGGCGAAATAGGCGCCTTTTTTATGAGCGCGGAAAGCGGCGGTTACATTGGAAGCCATGGCATTGGTGGAAAGAAAGAATACGTTGCCATAACCACCGGTACACAAAACGACAGCATGGGCATCATGGCGTTCCAGCTGGCCGTTTATCAGGTTGCGGGTCACAATTCCCCTGGCCTGACCATTGATCACGACCAGGTCAAGCATTTCGCGGCGCGGAAACAGCTGAACATTCCCGTCGGCGATCTGGCGCGACAGGGCGCTGTAGGCACCCAGAAGCAATTGCTGCCCCGTTTGTCCCCGGGCGTAAAAGGTGCGCGAGACCTGGGCCCCTCCGAAGGACCGGTTGGCCAGCAGGCCGCCATAGTCCCTGGCAAAGGGAATTCCCTGGGCGACGCAGTGGTCGATAATGGCGTTGCTGGTCTGTGCGAGCCGATACACATTGGCCTCGCGAGCCCTGAAATCACCCCCTTTTACGGTGTCGTAAAACAGGCGCCAGATGCTGTCGCCGTCGTTGGGATAATTCTTAGCGGCATTGATCCCTCCTTGGGCGGCGATACTGTGGGCCCGGCGGGGACTGTCCTGGATGCAGAAGGTTTTAACATTGTAGCCCAGCTCAGCCAGGGTTGCCGAGGCCGACCCGCCGGCCAGACCCGTGCCGACGACGATAATGTCATACTTGCGTTTATTGGCCGGATTGACGAGTTTCAGCTCAAACAGGTGTCTGTCCCATTTCTCCGCAATGGGACCTCCGGGAATTTGCGCATCAAGCTGCATAATTTTTCCTTTCTACCCCGCAAACGATAAATAAATCGGAATAATACCAAAGCCGAATCCAACAGCCAGGCTGAAAAAAAGACTGAAGGCCATTATAAACGGCATATATTTCAGATGGTTGGCACCGATTGTCTGAAAGGCGCTCCACAAGCCGTGGCTTACATGCACAGCCGCCACGATCATTGCCAGGATATAGATCACCACGTAGACAGGATTGGCAAACGTATTGGCTACGATTTGATAGATCGTCGTATTGGTTTTATCCACAAAATGGAAATTTAACAGATGAAAGATGACAAAGCCCAGCAGCAGCACGCCGGTATAGGGCATGGTGGCCGAACCAATGGTTCGTCCACCGGCCTTCTGATTGACGACATAGCGACTCGAACGCGCCCTGAAATTCTGGTAGAAAAGGATGAGACCCGTGCATACATGCACGACGGCAAACGCCAGGAGACACCATTCCACCGCGGTTAACACCGGGCCCAGGGCATGCAGGTGCTCGGCATAGGAATTAAACGCATCCTTGCCGCCGTAGATCGTCAAATTACCTGCCAAATGGCCGGCGAGAAAGCCGCAGAACGCGAGACCGGTCAGGGCCATCAGGAGTTTTTTCCCGATGGAGGACCAGAGAGTTTGGATCATCCAATTCATCGTTCTATCTCCCCAATATGACATTTGTCGACCCATAAGGGTCGTTAAAAGGTATTAAGATAATTGGTTTGTCGTAGACCTGTCAACAGATTTGTTGTCCCAATCAAAATCGGATGACGGATCCCAGCTAGGCATTGCGCAACCATTACTTTTCGGATGTCTCCAGGTCCTGCCACCACTCATCTCGATTGGTCCGCATAATGGCGCTGCCGATTTTTTTCCCGATGTCGGTCTGCAGGCGATTGATGACATTTTCAATCCAGGCTTTGGGTGGTTCATAGCCAATATCGATGAGTTCTTTTAACTCCAACACCAGGGCTAAATGATCGGCGTCCCGGGCAAGCCTGGCCTCGGTGGTGCGACCGTCGCCAAACTCTTTGATCAGTCCCGTCATCTGGTGGGCGAACGAAAGCCCTGCTGTTGCGTCTTCAAGGGCTTTGGGCTCGTCTGTCACGACATATTTTTTATGAACCGTATTGAGATCTCCGGTTCGGGCTTCCGGAAAATCGTGCAGCAGGCACATGCTGATGAGTTTCAGTGCATCTACATCCGGCTGCAACTGGGACATTGTATAGGCAATAAACGTCGTGCAGAAGCTGTGCTCCGCCACCGATTCCCGGCCGGCCCCCAGGAAATGGAAACCGGATCGGGGGATTTCCTTAAGAATTTTTGCTTCAAATAAAAGATCCGCAATTTTTTTCATATGAATTCCTTTTTGATTCGGTTATGATCGTCTGGTTCGTTTGGATGGGTTAGATGGTTTGGATAGTTTGGATGGTTTAGACCGTTTAGATGGGTTGGATTGTTAGGATGGTCTAGATCGTCAGAAATGCCGCAGTATTTCTGATCTTCTACTTTTTCTGCTGGGATAATATGACCTGTCTAGTGTCATGTGGAGCTAAACGGACTGCCCCTGCCCAACGCTCCAAACCTTCCAAACCAACCAAACCATCAAAACGATCCAAACCTTGATAATGTATTTATTGCCCGGTGAAATCGAAGGCAAGCTAAAAGTTGAATAGAATATACAAAAGTCCAAATATGTTGACACTTTGACCAATTTCATATAATTAAAAATAATTAAAACAGAAAGTTATTACGCTTGCTTACGCTTTATTTGTTGTTATATTGCAGATTACCAAAGAATCCGAAACGTTATTGTTTTAATGTTTCGGACTTTTTACGATTAACCACCCTTTCAGATGGGGCAAGACCCTTATCTTAGCAAACGGAGTGACCAATGACGGTCCCTAAAATCGACTTGATTCACATGATCGGCAATGCCGGCGTTGTCGTGCAGATGGTGATGCTCATTTTATTGTTTTTCTCGGTTAGTTCATGGGCAATTATTCTGATCAAATCGCGTTATATCAAACGGGCTGTGAAACAATCAGCTGAATTTACAGAATTTTTTTGGAAAAGCCGCGATCTTTCCAATGCCTTTGCCAAGGCCAAACAGCTTCACGGCAGCCCGCTGGCCCGTATATTTCGCATCGGCTATGTAGAGTTAAAGAAAACAAGTCAATCAAGCGGCCAGCCAGGCGGAGCATCATCCCAGACCGCCGGTGACAGCATGCCGTTTAACACCCGATTTGTCGGCACTGATAATGTCAAGCGCGCCCTGCGCCGTGCGATCAATACCGAAATGACGCGCATGACGCAAATGGTTCCATTTCTGGCGACCACCGGCAACACAGCGCCGTTTATTGGTTTATTCGGAACCGTATGGGGAATTATGAATTCATTCAGCGGCATCGGGCAAAGGGGCTCGGCAAGCCTCGCGGTGGTGGCCCCCGGTATCTCAGAGGCGCTTGTGGCCACCGCAGCAGGTCTGGCCGCGGCCATTCCGGCCGTTATCGCCTTTAATTATTTCATGAACAGGATTCGAATTGTTGAGACGGAGCTGCATAGTTTCTCCGCCGATTTTCTCAACATCATCGAGCGGGATATATTGCGGATCGAAAGGAGGCAGCAATGACCTCCGGCGGCAATAACAAAGAATTCATGTCCGAGATTAACGTGACGCCGTTTGTCGACGTCATGCTGGTTTTGCTGATTATCTTCATGGTGACCGCACCGATGATGGTTCAGGGTTTGAACGTCGATTTGCCCGAGGCAACCGCCAAACCCCTGGAGTCCGAAAAAGAGCATCTGATCCTCACCATCAACAAGGACCATCAGGTCTTCATCAATGATTATCAGGTTACGGTGGAATCCCTGGGTGCTAAATTGATAAAAATACTCCAGGGGCGCAGCGATCGTGAGGTCTACCTCAAAGCCGACAAGTCGATTCCCTACGGGATCGTTGTGCAGGTCATGGCGGAAATAAAAGGGGCCGGGGTTGAAAATTTGGGCATGATCACCGAGCCGGCGATCATGGAAAAAATTGACGACGCAAAAAAATCCAAAGGCTCATGAAAAGAAAAATATACGCACAGGCCTATCCGATGGGCACGGGGGTCGGATCCCGTACCATCGTGCTGTATTTTGGGATATCGCTGACCCTGCATTTGATTCTCTTTGGCTCGGTGATATTCTGGCCGTCCTCTGTTCCCAAACCAAGGTTTTCGCCGGGATCAATCAATGTCAGCCTGGTCTCGTTGCCGGGACCGGCGCCGGCGGGACCCGTGCCGGCGGCAGTGGCCAAACCTGCAGCCAAGCCTGCGCCCGAACCCAAAAAAGTAGCTAAAGCAGCGCCAATTGAAGAGGTCGCTGTCATGCCGCCGCCCAAGGCGTTGCCGGCGATAAAAACACCACCGAAGACGGTTTCACTAACGCCCAAGCCCCAGGAAATTAAACCCAAACAGTCTTTAAAGAAAAAGACCCAGAACCGCCAGAAAATGATCGATCATGCCTTAACCCGGGTAAAAAAGAAGGTCGAGAAGTCAGAAACGGATTCCGTCAGCCAGGCGCTTGATCGATTAAAAAAGGAAGTTGAGCAAACCGAGGCAAGCCGGGCGGCAAGCCCTTCGCCCGGCCAGACCGCCGCCGGAGCGGGAGGAGGTGGCGTCCCTGGCGCTTCTGGAACCGGCGGGCTGCGCCGACTGGAAATTATTGACATTTACAAAGTGGAAGTCGCCTATCAGGTAGAGAGAAACTGGGCCTTTTCCCAGCAACTGGCCGGAGAGGGCAAGGCCTTGCAGGTCAGCCTGGTGTTTAAGGTTATGCCGAACGGTGAAATCACCGACATCCGTTTTACGGAGCACTCCGGCAATTCTTACTTAGATGAATCGGCTTATCGGGCCATCGTTAAGGCCAATCCGGTGTCCCCGCATCCAACCGGTGTCCAGACACCCTACGTGACGATGGGGGTAAGATTCACGCCCGAAGGTATTCGAAAATAACCCCTACAGGCCTTTTCCGGTTAGCAGTTTGTAAGCATTTGAATCCAGTCGTACCATCAAGATCAACGTGAGGTGTCAGATTTCAGACGACAGAGGTAAGAGAGCAGAAACCATTAAAAATTTCAGCAAGGATATCAGAATGATTCTTCGTTGGCTTCGATGCACGCTTTTCATCATTGTGGCAATTTTTCTTATCGGACCGATATATAGTTGGGCCCAGGACGACAAAGATCAATATGAGTATATTGATATCAGCAATCCATTTCTAAGAAAAATTCCGTTGGCTGTTCCGTTATTTAAAACTGAAACCGGCTCGCAGGAAGCAAAAAACCTGGCAACATCCACAGCTGAACTGCTTGCTTCCAGCCTGGAATTTACAGGTTATTTTAAACTGCTTGATCGCGGTGCATTTCTTTTTGACCCCAACAAAGACGGTGTATTGACCCCTCAGATAAATTTTGCGAATTGGACCGTTATCGGTGCGGAGCTTCTGATCACCGGCCTTTTCGAAGAAGTCGGCGGTAACATTACGATGGAACTGCGCCTTTTTGATACCTTCAAGGCGCGTCGGATCATCGGCAAAAAATATACCGGCAGAAAAAACGATCAACGAAAAATGATCCATCGCTTTTGTAGCGAAGTAATCAAGTATCTTACCGGCCACCGGGGCGTGTTCGGTAGTAAAATTGCTTTCGTTTCCACCGGTTCGGGAAATAAAGAGATTTACAGTTGCGAATTTGATGGTTATAATCCTCAGCAGGTGACTCGGAACCAGTCGATCAGTTTATTTCCAGCCTGGTCGAACGATGGGCGCTATTTGGCTTACACATCCTACAAAAGTGGAAAACCGGATCTTTTCATCAAAGATTTGGCCGAGATGCAGGAGACGTCCATCAGCGAAAAAGGCCTCAATATAACGCCTGCGTGGGTACCTGGAAAATTTGAATTGGCAGCGACACTTTCCTTTTCTGGTGACCAGGAAATTTATCTGTTGACTGGATCGGGGAAAGTTATTAAAAGGTTAACAAATATTCGGGGCATCGATGTATCACCAACCTGGTCGCCGGATGGCAAAAAGTTTGCTTTTGTATCCAATCGATCGGGTTCTCCGCAAGTTTATATTCAGGATCTGGCATCCGAAAAGGTCAGGCGACTCACCTTCGAGGGTAGTTACAATACCCAGCCGAGCTGGTCACCTAAGGGAGACAAAATTGCCTATGCCTCGGTGGTTGACGGGCGGCGCAACATCGTTGTGATGGATCTCAACGGTGAGGAAGCGCTGCAGTTGACCCATGAATCCGGTGATAACGAAGCACCCTCATGGTCACCTGACGGTAGTCTGATCGCTTTCAGCTCAAACCGTGAGGGACCTTTTAGAATATATGTTATGACTGCGTTTGGAACTGATCAGCGCCGCTTGCTTGTGATGACCGGTGAGCAAACAAACCCAAAATGGTCAATGAATGATTTCAATAACTGATGTTTTTCCAAATGTGAAAGGAGGAAAAAAATGCAAAAGAAGAAATGGATTTTTCTAGCTCTGTTGTTGGTGATTCCGGGATTAATGTTCTCCGTTTCCTGTCAAAAAAAGCTGGTAGATGCATCCCCGAAGCCGGTGACTGAGCCGGAACCGCAGCCAGAACCGGAAAAAGAGGAACCACCGCCCCCGGTTGTTTCCAAAACACCTGATGTCATCATGCAGGAAGACATTTATTTTGATTTCGATAAAGCCACTCTGACGCCTGCGGCTCAGGACAACCTGCTGCGGAAAGCCGAATGGCTGCGCGAAAATTCCGATGTGACGGTGACCATCGAGGGCCATTGCGACGCCAGAGGCACCAATGAGTACAACCTTGCATTGGGTGACAGGCGCGCTGAGAGTGCCAAGGCCTTTCTGGTCGATCTCGGAATTGCCGCTTCGCGCATCACCACGATCAGTTACGGAGAAGAACGTCCGGTTTGCACCCAGCAAGATGAGGAGTGCTGGGCCAAAAACAGGCGCGATAACTTTGTTGTAAACTGATCTAACTTATTGAACAGCAGAAAATACCGCATCTTAAACTGCGGGTGATAATCCAGGGTATTAACCCTCGGCAAATTGATACGGCAGCGGGTGCCGGTGCCGCCGGTACCTGCTGCCTTTCAGCCAAACCCGCCTTTATCGGCGGGTTTTTTGTAGGTGATACCATTATGAACAAAGCAGTTGTGAAATCCGCTGTCCTGGTCAAACTGATATGCTTGATCTTCTTTACCGGCTGTGTAACCAAAAACGAAGTTACCTCTCTTGACACGCGTCTGAATGATCTTGAAATGCGCAACGCCGAAGCTCGAAAAAGAAATGAAGAGCTGAAGTCGGATCTGAAGGTTCGCGCGGAGGATGAGCAGGTGCTGCGGCATCAATCGGCTTCGCTGAGGGCCAAGATCGAGGCCTTGAATGAAGAGATCCGGGCTTTAAACGGCCGCATTGAAGAACTGGAGCACCGCCTATCCCGTCAGAGTCAAAAAGAAGCCAAGGGAATAGAGGCCGAAGAGGGGCAGATTGAGAAACTGGCCCTTGCAACCAAATCCAATGGTGAACGCATTTATCGCATTGAGCAGTACTTGAATTTTGAGCCGTCCGTGCAGAAAGAACCCGCAACAACACCCCGCGAACAAACCGTAGCGAAAATTATCCCTGCCGATCAAACCAAAAGTCAAGAAAGCGAGGATGAAATTTATCGAATGGCGAAACAAGCCTTCGATCAGGGGGACTCCGATGCTGCCCGCAAGAAATTTCAGGAACTCATCGAAAAGTTTCCTCAATCTGAACGCGCCGACAATGCGCAGTTTTGGATCGGTGAGATTTATTATCGCGAAAAGTGGTATGAAAAAGCGATACTCGAGTACCAAAAAGTAATCGAAAACTATCCCAAGGGCAATAAAGTGCCGGCATCTCTTTTAAAACAAGGCCTCGCCTTTTTGAATCTAGGGGATAAAACCAATTCCCGCCTTATTTTAGAAGAACTCATCAAAAAACACCCCAAATCGAATGAAGCCAAGATTGCCAAAGATAAAGTGAAGAGTTTGAAATAAGACAGGATGATAAAAATCATCGGTATAGATCCCGGCCTTTCGGCAACCGGTATCGGAATCGTTCGGGGAGACGGGTCGACGATAAGCGGCTATTCCTTTGGCAGTATAAGCACCTCAAAAAATAACGCGTTGCCAGACCGCCTTGGTCATATTTATTCGAAACTACTTCAAATCCTAAAAGACGAAAGTCCCGATTTACTGGTAGTGGAAGATGTTTTCTCCCTGGACAAATATCCCAAATCGGGAATAACGCTGGGCCAGGTGAGCGGTGTGGTAATGCTTGCCGGCCATCAGGCTGGTGTGCCGTCGGTGCAGGTTGCGGTGCGGGAAGCCAAACAGGTTTTAACCGGCAGCGGGACTGCCAGCAAACAGCAACTGGAAGAGGCCGTGCGCCATCGATTGGCGCACAAGACATCGATTCGACCCTTTCACGCATCCGACGCTTTGGGATTGGCTATGATTGGTCTTTACCGCTTCAAGAAATTTTCAACTCCAAGTCCCTCGTGAATAGCCCATGGGTCTATCTGCAAACGAAACCACAGAATTACCGTTATGATTGGCTATATTGAAGGCAAAATTATAAAAAAGGAAGAGGACCGGATCCTGGTTCTGACGAATCAGATCGGTTATGAAGTGTTGATGCCTGCCGTCGTGATGACGTCGTTGCAGGATAAGCAAGTTGGTGATGATGTTTCCCTTTACATCTTTTATCAGCAGACTGAACGCCAGCCCAAGCCGGTTTTGATCGGTTTCAACCTCGAGGTCGAAAAGGAATTTTTCCAGTACTTTATTTCTGTCGAAGACATTGGCCCCCTTAAGGCCGCCAAAGCTTTAACGGTGCCTGTCAGAGAGATCGCCACCGCCATCGAAGCCGGCGAGATTAACGCGCTTACACAGCTGAAAGGCATCGGCCGCCGAACCGCCCAAAAGATAGTTGCCACCCTGGGGGGTAAAATGGGTAAATTTGCCCTGATCCGCCCCGAGGATCGCCAGGCCCAGGCACCCGTTGAGGACTTTTCAAAACAGGTCCTTGATGTTATGATAAAGCAGCTCGGACATCGCATGACAGATGCCCAGCAGATGATTGAAAAAGCGCTCAAACGCAACAGCGCCATAAAGACCCCTGAAGAGCTTTTTGAGGAAGTCTACCGGGGGGAAAGGGAAGGGAAATAGTTAATGGTTATTTGTTATTCGCAGTGATTGAGAAGAAACCGCCTATATTTGATCCTCATTCCCAATAACGAATAACCAATAACAAATAACAATTTGCTATGCCAGACGACATCATCTCATACTCTTCAGATGATAAGGACCTGACATCCGGTGTCGCCATGCCGGAAGACAGAGATCCCGAAATACTATCCCTGCGGCCGGAGAATCTCTCTGATTATGTCGGCCAGGCCGAGGTGGTGGAGACGCTCAAAATTGCCATCGAGGCCTCCATGCAGCGTCAGGAGCCGATTGATCATGTTCTTCTGCATGGTCCTCCGGGTTTGGGTAAAACCACCCTGGCACATATCATTGCAAACGAGATGGGGGGCCAACTGACCGTGACATCCGGTCCGGCCCTTGACAAGGGTGGTGATTTGATCGGGCTTTTGACAAACCTTGATAGCGGCGACATCCTGTTCATCGATGAAATCCATCGCATACCCAAGGCGGTGGAAGAATTCCTCTATCCCGCCATGGAAGACTTTGCCATTGATTTCGTGTTTGATAAAGGGGTTCACGCCCGAAGTCACCGTTTCCAATTAAAACGCTTTGCCCTGGTGGGGGCAACAACCCGGGTCGGTCTGCTGTCGGCGCCTTTGCGGGATCGGTTTGGCATTTTTAGAAGCCTGGATTTTTACGCTGAAGCTGATCTGGTCAAAATTACGAAGCGCTCAGCGGCGTTGCTCGGCGTTACCCTGGGGGATGACGGTGCCGTCACCCTTGCCCAACGTTCCCGGGGAACCCCCAGGATCGTCAACCGGCTGCTCAAACGGGTTAGAGATTACAGCCAGGTAAGGGCTGATGGGGTCATCTCCAGATCTACAGTCTCCGCTGCTTTAAAACTTGAAGGTGTGGATGAGCAAGGCCTCACCGAACTGGATCGACGCTATTTAAAGACCATTATTAAATTTTACCATGGCGGGCCGGTGGGAATCGAAGCCATTGCGGCCACCCTTCAGGAAGAGTCGGATACCCTGGTGGATATCGTGGAGCCTTACCTTTTGAAAATAGGGTTCATCACACGAACCTCTTCCGGCAGAAAAGCATCCGAGGCCGCCTTCAAACATCTGGGATTCAAAGTTCAAACCCGGCAAACGCAGATGTTTTAACAGGGAAGGGTTCAGGGTTCAAGGTTCAGGGTTCAGAGGTTGAAAACGTTGATTAAGGTGTAGGCTAACGTTTCCATAAGATTAGTTCCTTCTTCAGTTTATTCCGGCTTTTATAACCCTGAACGTTGAACCCTGAACCTTTGAACCTTTTGTATAGCTATGTCAGTTATAACGCTTTTAACGGATTTCGGGACAGACGATGAGTATGTGGGGTTGATGAAAGGGGTTATATTGTCCATCAACCCCTCGGCCACCATCGTAGATGTCACCCACGGGATCAGACCCCATGACATCGCTCAGGCGGCCTATACGATTTACGCCGGATATCATTATTTTCCGGCACAAACGGTGCACCTGATTGTCGTTGACCCCGGGGTCGGCACCCAGCGGCGCCTGTTGGCCCTCCGATTGGAAGATCATGTTTTCATTGCCCCGGATAACGGTGTTCTCTCCCTATTGCTCGGTCATAAGCATATCTCATCCCTGAACCAGATTACCAATCCGAAATATTTCAGGGCTGCGGTCAGCCGAACCTTCCATGGGCGGGATATCATAGCGCCGGTTGGTGCCCATATCACCAACGGGGTCGATGTGCGTGAGCTGGGTCCTGCAATGGATGTGTCAACGGCCGTCTGTCTTGACCAGCTTGAGGCGCGGTGCACCGAGACGGGCGAACTTAAGGGTGAAGTGGTGGCGATCGATCATTTCGGTAATCTGATAACCAACATCAAATCCGAGCAGCTAACCGAATGTTTGCCTGCCGGCCCGCGGGCAAATACCCGGATCAGGCTCGGATCCAGACTTATTGGGGGCCTGGTCGAAACCTATGCCAGCATGCCGGCCGAAACTCCCTCGGCCCTGATCGGCAGTCGCGGGTATCTCGAGATCGCCATCAACAAAGACAATGCCGCCCGGTTTCTAGATGCTCAAATAGGCGATGACGTGTGGGTGGTGCCATAAAAATTGAAAAAATTCGATATACAGGATAACTTTAAATTACAATGAAGCAATATCTAAAGAAAAATTCAAACCAAACCGGTCAATCCCGCAGAGCCGGTAAACGTTCAAAGCAGGATCGGCGCTGGACCCTGCTGTTTATTGGAAATCACGGCAGGACGGTAACATTGAAACGGTTTAAGGGTATTGTCATACTGTCCATATTTATATTGACGGTTGCCGTTGCGGTGACTGCCGGCCTATTTATTTGGAATCAGAAAATTATCATGGACAACCATGGGCTTAAGGATGAATTGAAAATTTTAAATGAACGCCTCGACGCCCTGCGGCATGACAAGGACATCCTGCTGACCCGGCTGGTGGTGGCTGAATCCAGGGTCCAGGAAAGTGTAAATCGCCCAACGGAAGAAACGGAAACAGACCCACTAGCCGAACAGCCGCCACCTGCTTCCGACGATGCTGCCCAGTCCAGCCCGGCGGTTGCCGGGAAAATGGAGGCGCCCGCCCCCCAAAAGGTTGAGCCGCCGCCAGACGATGCGCCGAGCGATGCGGGCTTAAGCGTGGCGGTTGAAAATTTTCAAATCCTCAACCACACCGACGATAATCAATTAAAAGTTCTGTTTAAGATAAAAAATACCAGTCCGAATTCCCAGCGGGTATCCGGTCATGTGATTGTTGTCTTGAAAGGGGAGCAGACCGGCTGGCTGCCCATTCCCTGGATGCCTCTGGTCGACGGACGACCGACCGGCAAGCAGCGCGGTCATTCTTTTGGCATTAATTATTTTAAAACCATGCGACTTTCGGCGCCGTCTCCCAAGCATCCGGAGAAATTTCAAACCGCTTCGGTATACGTCTTTACACGCAAAGGGAAATTGTTGCTGGAACAAGGGTATCCGGTCGAGCTGTCACCAAACAAGCGGCAAACCGCCAGGCCGTTGCCCGGGGTGCATGCCCTGCCGGCGGAAAACTCCCAGCCGCCTGGAGCGCCAGCCCCTGCTCCTGCGGAGGCATCACCTCCTGCCCCCACGGAGGCATCACCTCCACCGCCTTCACTAAAGGACGCCTTCAAGGAGGTACTCAAGGATGCGCCTCCACCGTAAATGCCAGGATTGATTGATAAGCTAACAAGTTGAAGAGTTGATTTGGTTGGAGGTTTGCAGGCTGTCCGACTATCCAGCTGCTTCGCAATCAACGTAATCGACTATACACACATTCTAACATGGGCCTGCAGCCATCAAGTGTAAGTAATTCTGGATTGGAACGTCGATATCCTTGAAGTTGTCAAAGGTAACGTCTGTAAATTTCAGATCCAGTTCTTTCCTGATGATATCGAATATTTCAAGGTAATTGCCCAGGATTCGTCCGTCCCATGGCAGTCCCAGGCGCCGGGCGTATTGCTTGATATGTTTTTCGGCCCCCTCGATTTCAAGAAAATTCCCATACGGCATGGTGTCCAGGCAGAAGAGGGCATTTTTGAAGGTAAAAGTCTCACGCCATTTTTCGTATACCTGCTGACAATGAAACCCGATCGATTCCAGAATGCGCCTCATGGTCGCAAAATCACTGATTTCAACTTCCAGCTCTTTTAAAACCTTAACCTGGCGGCTGTCTTCGGGCGGAGGTGATTTGAAGGTCAGGGTTGATTTCTGGTCATGACGCAGTCGCAAAAG
>Ga0209536_100005496_pt1 | contig 19668 bp, 20 predicted proteins | sample DeeMarSeWOR28_12_FD_187461 | JGI IMG/M metagenome (GOLD analysis project Ga0209536, IMG submission 187461) | Marine sediment microbial communities from White Oak River estuary, North Carolina - WOR-2-8_12 (SPAdes) (version 2) | ecosystem: Environmental > Aquatic > Marine > Intertidal zone >...
CAGGAATCGAATGGGAGAGGTCCCTAGAGACCAAGAGATATGGGCCTACTGTGCTGTAGGTCAAAGGTCTTATTACGCCTCCAGGGCGTTGAGTCAATATGGTTATGACATTAAAAACTTAAGTGGAGGATTTAAAACATTTACCTTGAAGGAGGCACTCGAATATATATAAGATAATTATTCAGCTAAACGGCTATTCTTTTACTCGTTCTTGCGCCTCTTGCGCCTTTTCGCGGGCCTTTTGGGCTTCTTCCCAGGCCTTTTTCGCTTCTGCCTCAGCCTGCGCGGCCTCGCTTTCAGCCTTCATGACATCATCCTCGGTTACTCGATTTTGGCGCTGCTGCCTGTCCTGAGTCGCTTCTTTGTATCTTGTATCAAAGGCCTTTTGAACCGCTTTAGATGCTTTGATATTGGCCTCTTCGGCTTTTTTAGCAGCTACGTCCGCCTTCCGCTGAGCCTCAGCAGCTTCCTTCGACTCACGATCTGTGATTTCGCCAGTCTCCGGCTCTTGACTATCTGAAACTTCAGTCTCTGTTTTGCTTGTATATGGAGTCACTTCTCTGAGCTTGGCGCCTTTTGGCGGCGGGGATTTTGTGATGTGCAAATTGCCGTCTTTATCGGTCCATGTGTAGATTTCCGCGGCGGGCAAATAGGAAGCACTGATCCAAATGAAAATTGAACTTAAAATGATACGGAAAATAGCGGTTTTCAATCTCATTTTAATTCTCCTTTCAAGTCTGCAGATCAGGAGACTCATCGAAAATACCGTTGTCATACCGCGCATGTCAAGCATAATGCGCATTATTCCGTAAAATAAGATATCGGAATCCTATTGACATCAACCCGTAGAACCTTAATTTATTACATGAAAGCTTAAGTTTTATCGACGCTTCTTTTTGACTGCATTAGTGCCATATCATTCTGGACCTGTTGATAATCTGAGATCCAAGCATTTAATAGGCAATTATGGTGATTATCTGTGTGGTCTGGTAACCCTTCTTTCGAATTTTGATCTCATTTCTCCCAAGCATCCGACCATGATCTGATCGGGTCTGTCATAACTACAATTCCTGCCTCAGCCAGCTGGTGTGCAGCCTGTCCGTTACTAAAAAGCTTTCCAGGTACTCCTACAAACCCACTTAACATGAGGAGGTGCGCAATGAAAGCAGGTATTCTATTTACGGGAACAGGGCCCATATTAATTTTGACCACTTATGCTGCGCTGGATGATCCGAAATTGATCGACAAGCTGACCCAAAAAGGTATCAAAAAATACATCGCCTATGAAGTTCCCGAGGAGCTGGTCAAACAGCGCTATGGCCAACACTTTAAAGTAATTTTAGGTGATCTAAAACAAACCGACGACTTGCGGGTACTGGATTACGATGGGCATCATGTCTTTTATAATTTCTCCCTGGATGAAATCGGACAGCCGGTTTTTTACGAAGCCTAAATCACAAACCGTATCATTTAAACCGATCTGGTTTAAGAAAGGAAAAAGACCATGTATCTAAAACAAAAAGATATTTTTTGGGGGATAGACAAAGGTTTTGTAAAGGAAATCATGGACATGGCTGCTACCGAAACCCACAAAGAAGGAAAATGGCTTTTCCGTGAGGGCGACCCTGCCAATTCTTTCTATATCTTACTTAAAGGTCGCATCAAACTGAGTCTCGGGGAAACCGGACACATCGTTTATGTTGTCAGCAATGCGGGAGAAGCCTTCGGATGGTCAAGCCTGATTGGTCGGGACAGTTTCTCTGCCTCGGCCGAATGCATGGCCGAATCCAAATTGCTCAAGTGGGATAAAGACAAGCTACAGGAAGTTCTAAAAAAAGATCCGGCCAATAGTCTTTTGCTATACAAACGCCTGGCTGAATTATTGGGCAATCGCTTATTGCAGAGTTATACCATCATATCATCCGTATCGCCGGATGAAACCCACCTGTCCTACGGTACCGGACAGGTCCTGGCTTCACCGGAAATGGAGCCTGAGTAAAACTTTTTCTGAAAAGGTGGAGGCAAAAAATGTTTGAAAACATTGTGTTAGCCTTTGACGGATCCGAGTATAGCGATAAGGCGTTGTTGCGCGCGAAGGCGATCGCCGAACGTTTTGATGCCACCTTATGGTTAGTGCATGTTTTTCGCAATCCTTCTGATTTATTGGGTTATACTGATTTTGAAAAAATATATGCCAAGCGCAAAAGTGCGGCTCAAGCGGTCATGGATGATGCGCGACAGAAGTTGGGCCGCACAACGTTCACCGTACAGGAAAAACTGCGGGAAGGCAATGAGACGGACTCGATACTCAAGGTCGCCGAGAATTGTGCGGCTGATCTTATCGTGATGGGCACCCGTGGCCTGGGTGCCGTCAAAGGTTTTCTGGTGGGCAGTGTCAGCCGTAAGGTGATTCATTATGCAGCCTGTCCAGTAATGGTCGTCCACTAAATACTTAAATGAGCGTTCCAAAATAAAAATAGGGTCTTTACTTTAAAGGAATCCTGTCAATTTAAATATTTTTATTTTGAAACCCCAAGGGGGCTTGCCGATCTTACCGCATCTACTGTGTTAGATGCCGTTCCGCATAGTAGACTATAGCGGAACGGCATCTGCCTTGTAGCTGCGGCAACCTCGACAATCGCTCAATTTAAGCATACCTAAATGAGCGTTCCAAAATAAAAATAGGGTAAAGCGTTTTAAATTTTAAAAAGAGAAAAAATAATTTTTATTGACATTTTATCGAATGCACCTTAGACAGAAGCATAATGTACACGATTCAAGCACCTCATAGAGACATTTTAAACGGTAACTGGTGGTGGCGCACCGCTAACAGGGAGCTGTGCCCATCCATCGCAACCTAATATAAAACTCTAGCGAACAACCGTGGGCCGCCTCCCGGGGCGCCTGCGGTTTTTTTATTATTTTTGAAAGGCCGTGGGAAATAGATCCTACGGCCTTTTTTCATTTTAGACGGCTTTTTGAAAACGACTAAAAATCAAGGAGGTATTGAATCATGATGAATCAGGCAATTGCAAAGTTGGCAAATGGAGACGATCTTGGTGAAAAAGAAATGACTCGGGTAATGGATATGCTTTTAGATGGTATGGCTGAACCGGCTCAGATCGGGGCTTTCATTACAGCGCTGCGGATGAAAGGAGAAACCGTAGAAGAGATAGCAGGGGCGGCCAAAGCCATGCAGTCCAAAACTCAGAAAATCAAGCTCGATGGACCTTTGATCAATATCGATCGAGATGAGATCAATGTCGAAGAGGAAACGATCCTCGATACCCATGGTAACGGCGCAAACGGCACCCAAACGTTTAATATTTCGACGGCAACTGCGCTTGTGGTGGCCGGTGCGGGACTTCAGGTGGCCAAATATGGAAACTGGGCGCTTTCCAAGCAGTGCGGTAGTGCCGATGTGCTGATCAGCCTGGGGGTCAATCTGGACATCAACCTGGCTGATGTTGAAAAGTGCATCCAGGATGTCGGAATTGGTTTTCTATACGCACCGCTTTTTCACGGTGCCATGAAAGCGGTGGCAGCACCGCGGCAGCAGGTCGGGTTAAGGTCGATCTTTAATGTGCTGGGGCCTCTGGCAAATCCCGCCGGAGCCACTTCTCAGGTGCTGGGTGTTTATGATGCCGAGCAAACTGAAAAGATGGCCCGGGTTCTTCAAAAACTCGGAATCCGACAGGCATTTGTGGTCTGTGGCGAAGAAACCTTTGACGAAATCAGCATTTGCGGTACCACGCAGCTGTCACAGCTGAAAGACGGAGTGATAAATTCTTTTGAAATGACACCGGAAACATACGGTTTTAAACGGGCAGCGCCGGAAGCCATCAGGGGCGGGGATGCAAACCAGAATGCCGCTATCATCCGCAAAATACTGGGCGGACAAAAGGGCCCGCAAAGAGACGTGGTGCTTTTAAACGCTGCAGCAGCTTTCGTATCCGCAGGCCTCGACAGCGATTTCAAAGCAGGCATCCAGCGGGCCGGACAAGCGCTTGATTCCGGCCGTGCTGCCGAAAAATTGGATAGACTGGTTAATTTTACGCGCCAATGCAATGTTTTTGTGCGCCGGGCGATGTAAACCCAATGGTAGGTAAAAGGTCTGTGACCCGTCACAGGAAGGTCTGCAGCCAGAGTCAGGCCTATAGGCGGATATCGAAAGCGGGGCTCAAGAGGTTCATGTTGCGGTGACGGTTTTTCGGTTTCACCCTTTTTCTGCGATCCAGACCAATTCTGCGATCGATGGCATGTCTACGCTCTCTGCCGGATCTTCGGTCACATATGCGTTTAAACGTAACGCCGATCCCATTCAGGCTTGAGCGCACCATCCAGCCCCGGACCCATCTGATTTTATCAATATGGTTGTTGGGGATGACCAGTACTATGGATTGACCAAACTGAAATTTGGCACTGGTTTCAATAAAGATACCAGAGCGGCTGACATTTTTGATGACGCCTTTGAATTGTTGATCGCGAAAATTGAAAGATATTGGTTTAAGGTAGGCTTTGCGCGGATATTGCCTCGGGTCTTTGATAAGATTAAGACCGCTGACCTTCGCCTCCTGCCCCGCATACTTCGTTTGAGCATATTGTTTTGCGATCGAATTCATAATCATATTTTGATATAAATAATTTCTGAACCCAAGTCAAATCATTCGAATCAATTTTTAATTAATGAGGGACATTTGAAATTGTGAGGTAAACTTCAAAAAATTGGTAAAATTTTTTCACATTTAAGGCGGGTCCACGCAGCAATCTTTTTAAATAACTGTTATTAATCATAAAAATAAATTCAAAACCAACTTGCGATTTTCGCATAAATCTTGCATAAATTTTTATTATTTAATATTTGAAAGGATTGTGCCGATAAGGCTTTATGGTATCTAACTATTTAGAACTCATCTCAAAAATGCATCCAATCCGCCGCAGGCGGACCCTCGCACGTGATCTACTATTTTTGAGATAAGTTCTAATTTATTGACCTTTAGCGATTTATTAAAATGCTGGACAACGTCATACCCCAACTTCGATTGCAGGTGGCCAAGGCCCATAAAATACTCCCGGAGGATATCGCCGCTTCGGTAGAAAAGGTGTATAATGACATATTGCTGATGCGCGATTTTACACTGAACGAATTTAAGAGAATTCAATCCGATAAAAATTTAAACGAGAATGATCGCAATATTGCGCGGCGCCGGGTTTTGGAAAAAGCCATCACCAAGCTTGAAATGTTAAAGTCACGCAGAAGCACGGCGGACTTAATTGAACAACTGGAAGCCAAATTGTCGGAAGATCCGCAAGCCAATGGTGATCGCCTGCTTCGATATTTAAAAGAACGGGAGGTTCGGGACCGTCTGGCCGGTATGACCGAATCGCAGATCATTTCCCATTTTGAAAAATCGCTTATGGAGGGCAGCAACCAGTTATTGCTGGATGCCATTTTAAACGCCCCCCCCGGATTTGAGATGTTATCACCCAAACTTTTGAAGAAACTAAAACGGGTCCGGGGAAAACATTATTATCCGGAAGTCGTGGCGCAACTCGAGTCGATGCAGAATATGAGCGCCATTATTGACAAGATGTTCAACATCGTGAGAGCCGAGCTAGACAAGATCAGAAAAAAATATCTTCCGATATATATTGTCGAGAAATCAGCATAAAATGAATTCATCGAGGCGAGAATACGACATGGAAGAAAACCCTGAAAAAAGAGATAATGCCCGCATTGATCATCAATGCCTGGTGTCGATTGAAAATCTAAAGGCCGGAACCATAAACAAGGCCAAAATGCTCAACTTCAGTGCCACGGGCTTATATTTTGAGGCCGATAATTTACTGCAGCCCGGCGAAGAGGTGTTTGTCGGTATCGATAATTCACCGTTTGCATCCGCCCAGGGGATGTACGAGTGCTACCGGGTTGAAATTGTCTGGCGCAATGAATTGAAAAAATCCGTTTATTATTACGGTTACGGGGCCAAACACACCATTGATTATCATAAAGTCAATTTGCAAGAGGATGAAACCAGAGAGTGGCAAGATATCCGCAGGCATCAACGCAGGAATTATAAAAAATCGGTTCAAGTAGCTGTCGATGATCGTATTTTTAATGGGCTTATTAAAAACATCAGTCCTGCCGGCGGTTTTATTGAAGCGGACGAGCATCTTGCGGCCGGTCAGAGCATCAAATTTGTGCTGCCGCTAAAAAGCCGACAGCGGGCCATTGTCACAGGCGAGGTCGTATGGTCCGGCCCCGATGGATTTGGTCTTAAATTTTTAAGTGTTGATAAGCAAGAATCTTCCTCGGACCCAACATAAATCTTAAAAACCAAACCATAACATCTCCTTTGTTTCTCAGATCTCCTTTGGAAGTCGATTCATCCGGTGACTGCATCCAACCGGTTTACGCCCCAATAATCCATTGACAATCGATTTCAAGATGTTAACTAATCTATGCTGATAACATGGCCTACACCTTGTAGGTATCAAAGGAGGATGTTATGAAATACCGCTATCTTGGGAACACCGGCCTTCTGGTGTCTCGCCTGTCCCTGGGAACCATGACCTTTGGCGCACCGGATTGGGGATGCGATGAAAAAGAATCCCATGCGATCATCAGAAATTACATCGAAGCAGGGGGTAATTCTCTGGACATCGCAGACATCTACGCCGGAGGGCAGTCCGAAAAAATCGTCGGAACCCTCATGCCCGAGCTGAATCGCGACGGGCTGATTATCGCAAGTAAATTTTCACTTCCCTCGGGTCCGGCAATCACCCAGTTCGGTGCCAACCGCAAGCAGATCATCTCATCATGCGAAAAGAGCCTCAAACGCCTGAAAACCGATTATATCGATCTTTATCACGCCCATGTTCCAGACCCGATAACGCCCTATGAGGAAACCCTGCAGGCGATGGATGATCTTGTGCGGCAGGGTAAGGTCCGCTACATAGGCTCCAGCATGTTTTTTGGGTGGCAGCTGGCCAAGGCGCAAGGCATATCCGCAGCGTACAACCTGGAAAAAATGGTAGCTGGTCAATACATCTACAGCCTGATTCACAGGGAGCTGGAAAGGGAAGTTATACCGGCGGCCGTCGATGCGGGGATTGGAATCACCTGTTTCAGTCCACTGGGTGGCGGGCTGTTGACGGGAAAGTACAAGGGACAGCAGGAACCCGAAAAGGGGTCCCGGGCTTCATTCCGGACTGAAGTGGACGGTCCGCGCTTCTGGCATCCCACGGGGTATAAAACTGCCGAAATAGTGAAGGATGTCTCCAAGAAATCCGGCATCCCCATGACCCAGCTTGCGATTGCCTGGCCGTTGGGGCGGAAATTTGTCACATCTGTGATCATCGGAGCCAAAAACGTCGATCAGCTGGAAGAGAATATGGAACCCGCTGATAGGGACCTGCCACAAGATGTGTGGAATGAATTAGAAGAACGGACCCGCCCCCGGGAGGAATATCTGACCTGGTACAATAAGTTCAACTACGACCGTTTTTTCAATGCAAGCGAGTATCATAACCCGGATGTTGAATTGATTTAAATCCAATTGCCTTATTGAGCGCTAAACGCTTAATAAGGTGTTATCTCTTTAAGCTGCCGGAGTACATCCACCAGCGCATCTGTATCACCGACATTGCCGGGAAATACAATAAAGGCCATACCCGCAAAACGGTTTTGCGTACCCAGCTGCCAGACCGGCACCCCCGGTAGTATCTGACCGAGCACCAGGGCCTTTTTGACATTCAAGGCCCGGGTGGCGATATCACTGGCGGTAATCCCGCCCTTGGCCAAAATGTAGCGCGGCGCGGTTTGAATGCGCTGCACGATGTCGATCAGACCCTGCGAAATCTTCTGCCCGATATGAAGGTTGCTATCAGAATCCCTGCCGGTGACCAGCTGGCGGCTGGTGAATATCAGCATATCGTTTCCCTTGTGCAGCGTATGTTCTGTTTTTTTGGCCACCCGCCAGATCTCATCGTCCCGTCGCTGGTTATCCAAAAGAGCGTTGACGTTCACTTCGGCCCTGGAGATATCGGTTGTGGACAGTAATGCATTGACCTGCTGGGTACTGCGTGGCACATAGGAGCCGACCACTATCAGACCACCACCGGCGGGTGCCATCTGCAAATCGGATGCCGCCAGCAGGGCTCGCGGTGAAATGCCGGCCCGCACCTGCACAAAAGAAGCCGCCGTCCGGTACAAAAAGCGTTTGCCGCGGGCTTCGGCTGCCAGCAGTCCCTGCACAAAGACCTCCAGATCGCGGTAACTGGCGGCGTTTACCGTGCAGCATTGGCCACCACGTAATGTCATCAGCACCTCGGTTACGGCCTCCGGCCCCTTGTTGCGCAGCATGGTGATCGAAACGCTGGCCACATCTTTAGCCGTTACTTGCCCGTTGGTTTTTTCGGCTACCCAGTCGCGCAGATTAGATGTTGCATAGCCAAATGCGCGATCGCGGGCAAATTCAGTTTGCGCAGCGGGTACCAGCATGCCATCCTCATCCACATAGTGCACGTCACCCACGGTGTAGCGTCCGCCTTCTTGGAAAAACGGGATAATCATCCACCCGTCAAAGGTCTGCCCCAGGGCCTCCGACAGCGCTGTCACCTCTTCAGGAAAGTGTCCGCGCAAAGTTGAATCACTGCGGCTAATCACCACAAATTTGCTCTGGGTTTTTTCAGCTGCCGCTATGAGGTTGTTGCCGATTTCAGCATTGATCTTGCGGGCTTCCGGCGGTGTCAAACTTCTGGAATTGGTCAGGATGTAGAATGCGGGCAGCTCATTTTGAAGCTCGGCCACAAGTTGTTCCAGCGACCACTCGGTGAGCACCGGCAGGCCGTGGACCGTCTGGGTGCCGGTGGGATCATCGTCTAACACAACCACCTTGCGGCCATCGGCTTTGATGTGTTTTTGAATGGCCGGTCTTAGATCCTGCGGCCATTGCGGCGGCAGGCTGTTGAGCAGTTGGTCTTTAAGCAGTTTTTTATCTTCCAAAATTTTTTCATACCTGAATTTGCACGAGTTGGAGGCTTTCATATGCAAGGCACTTAAGGGCGAGGCTATCCCGCTAAAAGCGGGATGCCTCGCCCTTAATAACACAGCAGATGGATGCCTCCGGCTCGCCCGCAGGGTGAAAATTAATGAGATAAAATGATTTCAAACCTTTATAAATGCGTTGTAATATTTTTTACTTCTATATTTTGTTTAACTGGCTGTTGGTTACTAGAAAAATATTCTCTCATTAATTTTCATGAAAAATTCGGGGAAAAATTAGTCCTTGTATATTGGAATACCCAATGCTTCGGCGTTGACAATGCTGGGTGCCGCCTGCGGTGCCTCGCCTTCCAGAAATACCGAAATATCCGGTCGCTGCCAGGCAGGATAGCCCTGAAAAATGGCGGCCACATTGCTGGCGGCCAGCGTGGCCATGCCCTGGCGGGTCCAGCTGGTGGCAGAGGCAATGTGCGGCACGATGACGACATTGTCCAGGTCCACCAGGCCCGCTTTCATCTCGGGCTCGTCTTCGAATACATCCAGGCCGGCTTTAAATTCGGGGTGTTTCTGGCAGTGCGCTACCAGCGCGGCCTCATCGATGACCGGTCCGCGGCTGGTATTGACAATAATGGCATCCGCTTTCATCAGTGCCAGGCGTTCGGCATTGATCAGGTGATGGGTGCTGTCGTCCAGAATGGTATGGATGCTGACACAGTCGGCTTCCTGCAGCAATTCTTCGATGGTTTCTGCGCGCTTGCAGGTTACCGGCGCCCGGCCCTGGGATTTCAAAAAGTTGCCGTACTGGGCGATATGATCCTCCAGCGCATCATTTTTATAGGGGTCGTAATAGACCAAATTCATCTTGTGGCCTTCGACCATCATAAGGGCATAGGCGGCGCCGATACGGCCGGCGCCGACAACGCCCACCGTCTTGCGCCATAAAAGATTGCCCATAAACAAAGAGGGCAGCCAGCCTTTGTAGCGGCCTGCCCTTAAAAAGCGTTCGGCTTCGCCGACGCGGCGGGCAGCCGCAAAAGTCAAAGCCACCGCCATCTGGGCTGTGGTTTCCGTCAACACACCCGGCGTGTTGCCCACCGGGATTCCATGTCGGGTGGCGGCATCCACGTCAATATTGTTAAAGCCCACGGCATAATTGCTGTAAGCAGTGCCACCGGCGGTTTTAAGGGCCGCATACAGCGCATCATCCCACGATTCGGTCAACTGGCCGATGGCCCCATCACACGTATCCCCGATGGCCGCTATAATCTCAGCGCTGCTGAGCACATCGGGTGAGATGCAGATTTCGATTTTACAATTGGCGGCAGTCAGGATGTTGAGCCAGCGATCGCCGGGCAGCTCTTTGGTCACGATCACCCGTTTGCTTCCTGAAGGATTATGGGTCCGCCATTCTTTTGCGCCCATGATGACAACCTCCTTATAGATCAAATTACACGCCTTCCTTACCACAGAAAATCTGGCAATCAAAGTGGTTTAATGCGACGGCCACTGTTTAATTATTCACCGCAGAGACGCAGAGACGCAGAGAAAGTATTTTTTTCATTTGTCGCTGATACGCCGACACATGAAAACCACTCAGCCGCTTCGCGGCAAAAACAATTGGGCTATCGGATACTGCTCGGTAAACCAAAGGAACCTATGATTCTTGCCGAAGGCAGATTGTTTTTTGCTTTCCGTCCCCCGCCCGCCATGCGAGCAAGGCGAAGCGGGCGTGGTCTCAACGGAAAGCAAAAAGAAAAAAACATCTCTGCGATCTCTGCGTCTTTGCGGTAAAACTATAATATCATTTTCGGCTAATAACCTCTTCCACCGCAGTGATGATGTGTTTGGCGGAGAGCCCGTATTTGTCAAGCAGGTCCAGATAGGGGCCGGACTCGGCAAAGGTATCGCGCACCCCGATGCGTTTCATTGGGATGGGATTGTTTTCAACCAGGACCTCGGCCACCGCACTGCCCAATCCCCCGTAGAACATGTTGTTTTCAGCCGTAACAATGGCGCCGGTCTCGCCGGCCGCCGCCAGCACCGCTTCCACGTCCAGGGGTTTAAGGGTGTGGCAATCCAGTACCCGAACATCCAGCCCTTTGGCCGCCAGATGTTCGGCGGCAATCAGCGACTGCACCACCAGATCCCGGAGGGCAATGATGGTGGCATCTTTACCGTCACGCAGGGTGACGGCCTTTCCGATCTCAAAGGGGTAATTGAGATCAAAGATGGCCGGCACCGGATCCCGTGTGAAGCTCAGATAGACCGGGCCGTCATATTCGGCGGCCGCCCACACGGCCAGTTTGGTGGTGGCCGGGTCGGCCGGTGCGATAATGGTGGAATTGGCAATCGCGCGAATGATGGACAGGTCTTCCTGTCCCTGGTGGGTCACCCCATCGGGTCCCGGCGTGATGCCACCGTGGCTGGCGGCGATCTTGACATTCAGTTTCGGGTAGTGGATGCTGTTGCGGACCATATCCAGTGCCCGCATGCTGGCAAATACAGCGTAAGTCGTGGCATAGGGAATCAGACCGGTGGTCGCCATGCCGGCGGCCGCGGCCATCATGTTCTGTTCGGCCACACCAAAATTAAAAGAGCGCTCCGGAAACTTTTCGGCGAACTCGTTGGTTTTGATCGACTTTGACACATCCGCGTCGAGCACCACGACCTTGGGATTTTTTTCTCCCAATTCGAGTATGGCCTCGGCGTAGGAATAGCGCGTCGGCTGTTGCTCGGTCTTGGTAAATATTTCATCGGATGCCAGCAGCGCTGCGATTTCGGGACGAAGATAGTGGTAATGGTTGCTTGTCACGTTATTTACCTCCTGAGCTCTTCTAAGGCCCGGTCGGCCTCTTCCTGGCAGGGCGCCTTGCCGTGCCATTCACACACATTTTCCATATAGGAAACCCCCTTGCCCTTGACGGTGTTGGCCACAATCATGGTGGGTGCACCCTGGTGGGCTTTGGCTTTTTCCAGAGCATCCACCACCTGCGCCATATCGTGGCCGTCAATCTCGAGAACATGCCAGCCGAAGGCCTGCCACTTATCCACCACCGGATGAATGGGCATGATGTCATCCACGCTGTAGTCGTTTTGCAGGTGGTTGTAATCCAGTATGGCGGTCAGGTTGTCCAGTTTGAAGTTGGGCGCGGCCATGGATGCTTCCCAGATGGATCCTTCCTGGGACTCGCCGTCGCCGATAATCACAAACACATGGTAGTCTTTCTGCCGCAGCTTGCCACTCAGGGCCATACCCAGTCCGGCCGGCAGCCCGTGGCCTAAAGAACCGGCAGTCATATCAATGCCGGGGGTTTTGAGCATATCCGGATGGCCCTGCAGGATGCTGCCCATCTGGCGCAGGGTTTTCAAATGTGATTTATCAAAATAGCCGCGCTCTGCCAGGGCGGCATACCAGACCGGACAGGCATGGCCTTTGGAAAGAATAAAGCGATCGCGGTCCGGCCAGTCCGGATTTTCAGGATCGATGCGCATCACCCGGAAATAAAGTGCCGTGACCACATCGGCGGCCGAAAGCGATCCGCCCGGATGGCCGGCAGCCGCGGTACAGATCATATCGATGATGTCACAGCGGATGATCACCGCCATTTTTTTGAGTTCTTCTACGCTCATGGGTTTATGTGACATTTTAACTTAAGCTCCTTTGCTCTTATTTTAACGAAAAGATATGGGCCTCAATGAATTTCCATGTCTCCAGGTAATCGCCGCCGGCAATCAACCCCTCAAACTCGTCCAGGTCGATCTGTTCCAGCAGATTCCAGATTCTGTTTGTCAACCGACTGTTGGCCTCGAAGGTGCCTATGATATCCCAGCGGGTCGGCGATGTGTCGGAGGTCAGATAATCGTTGTAGCCGTCTTTTTTTAGGTAATAGAGAAACTCGACATACTCTAAAAAATGTTTGGTCCCGCAAAAATAGTCCCAATCCCACTTGCCGTCATTGTCATTGATGTGGATGTAGTAGCGGTAGGGGCTTTGCGCCAGAAGCGATACGGCTTCGGCCGGATTTTCGTTGCCGTACATGGAATGGCCGAAATCCAGGGTGACGCCCATGTCTTTGCACTGAATGTCGTTGAGCAGACACAGGGTTTTGGCCGCATTGTCAATAAAGCAGCGGCCGCGGGTTTCACTGGGCTTGTATTCGATGCACAGTGGTATGTCGGTTTTGTAACTGCCGGCTTCGCCAAAGGTTTCGATTAAATATTTCCATGTGGTGGCATAATCATACTGAAAGGAGAACTCATAGCCGTCCCCCAGCGGGCAGCAGGTCACTTTATCGGCGCCGACAGCGGCGGCAAAATCCTTGGCTTCTTTGATAAAGCGCACGGCCTTGTCCCGCACGGCCTTGTCATGGGAGGTCAGACCGCCGTTGCGAAATTCGGGCTCGGCTTTGACATTCACATTGACGGCAGCGACATTAAGACCGTGTTTGTCTAAAATCTCTCTGGTGGTTTTGGGGTCGCTGACCTCGTAAGGATAAACGATCTCCACCCCGTCATAGCCCTCGATCTGGGTCATCAGCTTAAACTTTTGATCCAGGTCCAGCGGCTTGTTGTATTCATGAAAGCGGTCTTTGGTCTGCGACAAAAAACCGGTGATAATACCCATCTTTAACATCACATCCTCCTTCATTGCATCAGCCTTCCTCGGGCGCATCGGAATCAAAGTCGGCCTCGCATGATTTGCGGCGAAATACTTTGTCCATCAATTTGTTTTTAAATTGGCGGTAGGCCGGAAACTGGCTGACCACGGTCCAGACAATAACCAGAAAAAGCACCAGCGAAACCGGCCGGGTAAAAACCGGTAGAAAACTGCCCTGGGAGACCATCAGCGCCCGTCTGAGGTTTTCGTCGGCCATGGGCCCCAGGATCACGCCGATGACCAGTGGGGCAATGGGATAGCCCATTTCGACCAGAAAATAACTGATAATGCCGACCGGCAGCATCAAGTACAGGTTCCAGATATTGATCCCCAGCGCGTAGGAGCCGATGATGCACAAAATGCCGATAATGGGCATAAACAGCTGGACCGGTATGCGCAACACTTTGACCACCTGTTTGGCCAGCAGCATGCCGACCACCCACATGCTCAATGAAGCCAGCAGCAGAATGGCCGCCACCTCCATAATAAAGGTGGGGTGCTCGAAGGTAATCATGGGTCCGGGGGTCACCCCGTGCAGCATCAACGCACCGAGCAGCATGGCCGCCGGCGGGCTCCCGGGAATGCCCAGATTGAGCAAAGGGATCATGGCGCCGCCCACGCAGGCATTGTTGGCCACCTCGGTGGACAAAACAGCGGTAATTTCGCCTTTGCCGAAGCGCTCGGGGTGCTTGGAGGTGTTTTTGGCCGTGCCGTAAGAAACCCAGGCAGCGATATCTTCACCGATGCCGGGCACCGACCCGATGCCGACACCGATGAGGGCCGATCGAATGATTCGGGGAATATTTCTGACAATGGTCCCGAACTCGGGCAGGATACGTTGAAATTTCTGGGTCTCACCGATCTGGAAGCGGTCCTTGAGAACCTGAATAATCTGCGGAATGCCAAAGGCGCCAATCAGGACCGGCACCACCTCGATGCCGCTGTCCAGCTCGGGAATGCCAAACGTAAAGCGCGGATAAAACTGCAACAGGTCACGGCCGACACAGGCCATAAAAAGCCCTAGAAAGCCGGCGATCCAGCCTTTGATGACCAGGTCCGGGCTGGTCAGGGTGCCGCTGATCAGAATGCCGAAAAAGGCCAGCAGAAAAAACTCAAAGGAGGTAAACTGCAGTGCAAAAAAAGATATGAGCGGTGAAATGCTGACCAGAAACAGCATGCTGATGATGGTACCGATGGCCGATGCGGTGGTGGTCAGGCCGATGGCGCGGCCGCCCTCACCCTTGCAGGCCAGCGGGTAGCCGTCCAGGGCAGTGGCCGCTGAAGCTGCCGTACCGGGGATATTGATCAAAATGGAGGCATACGAGCCACCATAGGTGCCGCCCACATAGATCGCCAGCAGGCAGAGCATGGCGGTGGGGGTGTCCATGCCGTAGGTCAGGGCCGTCAGCAGCGCCACTCCCAGGGTGGACGTCAGCCCCGGCATGGCGCCAAACATGATGCCCAACATCACAGAGCTGAGCAGAATCAATATATTCAACGGGTCCGCCGCCAGATGAAATACCATCTGAAAATAGGTCCCGATTCTTTCAAGAATCATCATCGAAAAACGCTTCCTTTAAATTAAAATTCAAAGTACCAGATCGCATCCAGCAGTGCTACCACCAGGCCCTCGGCCGGCATGGGTACCAGCAGAAAGTATTTAAAAATCGAACCCACAAGCAACGGCGCCACAAAGGCAACAATCAGGCCGGTTCGATATTTCCTGCGCAATGGCGGGCTATGGCGAATCAATCGCCAGGCATAAACACAGTAAGCCAGCAAAAAAACCAGGGCCAAAATGTCTTTTGCAAAGGGAAAGGCCTGGCTGAGCCATCCGTCTATTCGCGCTGCAAAGTAAATGATAAAAAAAACGGTTCCGGCCAGGTAGAAAAAAAAGAGCTTTTTGAGAAGCTCGGCCTCATCAAAATAGAACATCAAAATAAAGACGTTTAAGAACAGAATTGCGCTCAGGAAAAAATCGATTCGCGGAATATACAGGTAAACCAATGCCAAAAAAAGAGTGGCAATCGCATAAAAACGTAAATTGGACATGCTGTTTAAAAACTGAAACAATTCTTTGCTGAACAGCCATTGCAGGGTGTTGCCAAATGCTTTCAGACCGATGGTTTTCAATGCGGTTCTGACGAGCAGTAGACCCAGCAGCATGATCATGCCACCGACAAACAGCGGAAATAATGCCGGTGAGACGAACCAGACATTTTGCACCCCGCCCCAGCTGTCTTTCATGGGCATTTTAGACGCCTGCCAGACGATCCAGGCGCCAAACAAAAAAATGATAATGCCCGAATAGACATCTGCCTTTCGAAGCTTTTCTTTTTCCAGCATGATAGTCGACCTTCAACTATATCTATTTGATTTATGTAGCGACCCAATCAATAAAATTTCCAGACTTCGCAACAGAATTCTGTATGAGGCAGACATCTATTATGATGCCTGCCTCTCAGAGCGGTCACGGTTACGGTTTGGGAATACCCAATTTTTCCGGGTTAACTTTGGCTGCTTTCAACTCCCACAGCGTCCAGGCAAAATTGGATTGCAGGGCGTCAAAAACCTTTCTTGACTCTGCGCCGGTTTTGCCCGACAGCAGGTAGTAATTTTCCTTGGCCCAGCTTTTGACTTTATCGGTGGCCATTGCTTGCTCGAACGCTTTTACCAGCACGGCTTTACGGTCTTCGGGGACATCGGCCGGAACCGCAAATCCGATAGCCTGGGAGATCGGCAAGTATTTGGACAGGCTGGGATAGGAATCAAAAGAAGAGGGGATCGTCCCCAATCCTTCAACTTCGAATGGCTCCGGAATCAACATGGCCAGGGCTCTTAATTTGCCGCCACGCAGCAGTTGCTGTTGCTCGGCCAGAGAAGTGACCACCACAGAGACTTCACCGGCCATGGCCGCGTTCTGGCTCGGCGCCGAACCCTTGTAGGGAATGAAGTTGAAATCAGCGCCGGAGCCGTTTTCCACGGCCAGCAGATTCAGGTGATGGATGGAGCCGGCGCCACTGGCCGCCGCTTTGATGCTACCGGGATTCTTTTTGGCGGCTTCGATCAGGTCTTTCAGGGTTTTGTAGGGCGTGTCCGGGGTGACCGAAATCACATCCGGTGAGCCGCCGACGATAAAAACATCCCAAACATTGAAGTTTTTATCCCAGCCGCCCTGCACACCGGCGGTGACATTGGATTCGGACAGGCCGGTCAAGGTGTAGCCGTCATGGGGCCGCGAGAATCCATACATCATGCCGACCGAACCGGCCACACCGCCGGTTTTGTTGATCACATTGATGTTGACCCCTAAGAATTTCTGCATTTCAGCGGAAATGATGCGGTTGCAGGTATCAGTTCCGCCGCCCGCACCCCAGACGACCACGTTGGTAATGTTTTGCTTAGGGAAATCAGCGGCATAAACGCCGGTTGCCATGGCCAGGAGTAACACCAGACCAATTAACAGTACTTTTTTCATTGCCTAATCCTCCTTTATTAGATGTTTGGCGTTCTTTTGATGGACCCTTAAGGTCCAAACCATTGTTTGGCAGCCCGCTGAACGATATCAGTTAATCGATATACTTCGCTGCCGATTTCACAATAAATTTGGTTTCAGGCTAAACCAAACGTCTTTGAGACACGCGTTTTTTATCCTCCTTTCTTCATGATGCCGGTGGGCATGATTCGCCGAATCCGACGGTTGTTGATTTTTTGCTCCGTTTCTTTCGTCTTGTCCTTTTTGAAATCTTGGCGGAAACGCAAAACATTCAACCGCGCCATCCCGCTGTATTAAAATGATCCGACACAAATGCGCCGGGCTTGACCAGCTGGTCGCAGAATGACAGATCGGAGTCATCCAGGCTGAGGTCGGCTGCCGCAAGCAAATCCTTTAAATGAGCCAGAGTGCGCGGGCCGATGATCGAGGCGGTTACCCCCGGTTGATGCAGCACCCAGGCCACCGCCAGCTGGGGCAGACTGCAGCCTTTGTCGGCCGCCCGTTTGGCCAGTTGCTGCGCCACTTCAATGCCCGCCTGGGTGATGCGCTCGGCGTAAATCGCTTTAAAGGCTCCCCGGCTGCCGGGCGGAATCTCAACCGCATCCTGGTAACGGCCGGCTAAGACCCCCTGGGCCAGCGGTGACCAGCAGATGATGCCCATATCATAAGCCTTGCACATAGGCACGATTTCTTGTTCGACCCGACGATCGAGCAAGTTGTAAGGCGGCTGCTCGCAGATAAATTTGGGGTAATGGTGTTTATCGGCGATCCACCAGGCCTCAACTGCCCGCCAGGGCGGATGGGTGGAGCACCCGATATAGCGCACCTTTCCTTGCTGCACCAGCAAATCCAGGGCCGCCAGCGATTCTTCCTGGGGCACCTTAAAATCGGTGCGGTGCAGAAAATAAATGTCGATCCAGTCGGTTTTCAACTGCTTCAGACTGTTTTCACAGGCGTTTAAGATATGATGCTTTGAATTTCCGGCATCATTGGGCCCGGTACCGGTGGGTAAAAACACTTTCGATGTCACCAACACATCATTTCTTTTGCCGCTTTCGGCCAGGGCTTCGCCGATGATGCGTTCGCTTTGGCCTTCTGCATAAACATTGGCGCAGTCCAGGATATTGATGCCGGCATCCAGAGCCGCATGGATGATTTTAAAAGAGTCGGCCTTATCGGTTGGATTGCCGAAATTCATGGTGCCCAGCGCCAGTTTGGATATGTTTAGGCCGGATCGTCCCAGCCGGCGATATTCCATATCTATATCCTCCAGGACCCGGGTTTCAGGTTAAAATGATGGCCGGATAATTTTATCACTGTCAGATTCCTGCTTTTCTTTTTCGATATCCTGTCTGAGGTGTGCAATGGTCTTTCTTAAATGTCGCCGCATTATAATTTCGGCGGCCTCAGGATTCCTTTCGCTAATGGCCTTTATGACGGCCAGATGCTCTTCGATGGTTTCATTGGGTGGTCTGACCAATCCCTCGGTAGACAGGTACTGGTAACTGGCTGTAATAAAGTTATAGGTTTGCAGGATGCTCTTTAAAAATTCTTTGGCGCCGATTTCAGTGATAAAATTGTGAAACCGACGGTCCTCTTTGGCGTAGGCTCTATAATCGGTTATGTTTTCAGATTCTGCAAAGGATCTGAAAAAGTCTTTCAGAATATCGATTTGTTCATCGGTGATGTTGCTTGCCGCTCTTTTGGCGGCTAAACCCTCCAGCACTTCGCGCAATTCAAATATGCTGACCATTTCCTGTTTGGAAAATAGACGCACGAAATACCCGCGGCGGGGCTTGGACTCGACTAATTTTTCATGTTCTAAAAATTTAAGGGCGCTGACCAGGGGGGTGCGGCTGATACCGAGTTCCTGGGCGAGTTTTTCCTGGGGGATTTTTTCACCGGGCAGAATCTGGCGTTCGGTGATCATGTTCTTGACGATTTCATAGGCCTTCTGATCTAAATTTTCATGCTCTGCGCCTAGATTTTTCATGGCCTAATCCTTTCACACGTCTGGGCTAAAAATCTTATTCATACGTCGAAAAGGTTGAAATGCCAGTGGGTCAAGGGGGTGAAAACGCTGCCTCAAACACACTTTGTATTTTGCATTTTGTATGCAAAATTCAATACCGGTTTGAACCCCTATTGTCAAGAAATATTTTTAGTTTGGTATTATAAATTATTTTAAGTAGTTATCTGGTTGTCTGCGGGTGAATATCCTGATATGCATCTCACCACGAAGAACACTAAGATCACAAAGGGAAAGCACATGTTAGACCCAGTTGATGAGGATCAGTAAAACGGGCAACACGATAACGAGCAGTGCGGTGGTAAAAAGCCAGCAGGAATTGGCCAGGTCCAAATCCAGGTCATAAATCGATGGCGGTATCAAGGCGTTAAATGCCACCGGCATGGTGGCCAGAATCATCACAACCTTCAGCGGCAGGCCGTTATCGATTTGGCCGAAGCCAAACATTTACGCCAGCGAGGTTGCCAGAATGGGGACCA
>Ga0209536_100005498_pt1 | contig 19660 bp, 13 predicted proteins | sample DeeMarSeWOR28_12_FD_187461 | JGI IMG/M metagenome (GOLD analysis project Ga0209536, IMG submission 187461) | Marine sediment microbial communities from White Oak River estuary, North Carolina - WOR-2-8_12 (SPAdes) (version 2) | ecosystem: Environmental > Aquatic > Marine > Intertidal zone >...
TGATCGGCACCTCGTCCACGGGCCGATCGGGCCACACATGCGACCACATGCGACGTGCCACCGATCCGTGCAGTCTGCTGACCCCATTGCAGTAAGCTGCCATATGCAGCCCCAAAATAAACATGGAAAGCGGTGCATTGTTGTCCGATCCAACGGGTTGTCCCCAGGAAAGGATTTTGTTTTCCGTTGTTGAAAGTCGTTCTTCGAATGATTTGATATAAGGCTTTACAAGCTCGGCCGGAAATTCGTCGTGACCGGCAGCAACCGGAGTATGGGTGGTAAAGACGGTCGTTCTGGGAATGATCTCCCTTGCCGTTTTAAGATCAATGCCGTATTCGGACATGGTTTGCGCGATGCGTTCAAGGCTTGAAAAAGCAGAATGCCCCTCATTCATATGCAACACCTTGACTTTTATTCCCATCTGAGTAAGCGCCCGCATGCCGCCAATCCCCAACAATATTTCCTGTGCCAGGCGAATTTTGGGGTTTCCGGCATACAACCTGGAGGTTATTTCCCGGTATACCGGCGGATTTTCCAGCACATTGGTGTCCATTAAATACAGAGGTATGCGGCCGATCATTATCCGCCAGACGATAGCGTGTATGTCACCCTCGGGTCCGGCAATCCGAATGCGCACCTGGTCACCGTTGGCATCTTTCATGCGTTCAGCCGGCAAATTATAAAGATCGGTTTCGGGATATGCCTCCTGCTGCATGCCCTCGTGATTGAGAAACTGACGGAAATAGCCGTGGCCGTACATGAGCCCGACCCCGATCAATGGAAGCGCCATATTTGATGCGGCTTTGAGATGATCCCCGGACAAGATGCCCAGGCCGCCGGCAAAGAGAGGCAGGCTCTCATGAATGCCGAATTCCATAGAAAAATAGGCAATGACTTCGTTGGGGCCGAAGGCTGAATTCGGCCGTTCAATTGGATTGAGTACCAGGTTCCGATAGTTTTCCCTGACCTGTTCCAGATGCGCCAGATAGCCATCGTCGCCGGCCAGGGTTTCAAACCGCTTTTGGGTAATTTTGGATAAAAATACGATCGGATTTCTTCCGGATTCACCCCAGGTGGGCGGATCGATACGGCGGAAAAGATCGATGGCGTCCTTCTTCCAACTCCACCACATGTTGCGAGACAGTAGGTCGAGAAATTCAAGCGCTTTGGGTATATTTGGATAAACCTGATATGTTTGAAAATTTTTCATGTAAATCGTTTCCCTGAATGATACGTTGGTTGTTAATGGTTTGTCAAAAAGTTATTTTCGATCGATTTTTAGCCCAGCCCCAAACGATATTGATGAAAACAAAAAAATCAAGACAACCGAATAAAAAACAAAAACGGATTGATTAAGACAATGGCGAAAATAATCAGGACCCCCGAATGCTGCCATCGTCTCGGTTGGATAGCGCAAGCCACACCCTGAGCAACTCGCTTGCCCCCCAGGCCTGAGCATCGCATCCTCTCGGGGCGTGGGGGAAATCGCCGTCCAGGATTTCGGGTATGTGACCCACACACCCCTGCTCCAGCAAACGCGCACTGCTGGACAGCCATGCCAGCGCGGTTTGTGCGCCCTTCTGACCATAAACGATTGCCCATGCTTCGCAGAAAGAAGGAAAGAGCCAGGTCCAGGCCGTTCCATTGTGATAGGCGGGCTTGCGCTGGGTGTCTTCATCGCCCTCGTATTTTCCCCGGTAGGGATGATAAGGGTCAATCAACAGTTTTCCGTTCCGCATGATTTCAAAAGGTCGGCCGACCGGCCGATCGGCAAGGCTGCGAATAGCGCCCGGCACCAGCAGTTCTTCGCAGGCCGCTAAAATTTGGCGGGCCATTTGCGTTTCGGTCACAGCACCCAGGGTTACTGCCAAAAGCTGGTTGGGGCGCAGGGCGTCGTCAGCCAAAGCCTGTTTCGCTGTTTGCCCCGGGGATGCATGCAGACAATCACAAAGGTATCCCAAGGCATTATTCCAGAAAAGCGCCTTGATGGAAGATTTAACCCGTTTGGACAGCGCCTGCCAATTTTCACGCGCGCTGCCCGCATCGATGCGGGCTAGAAAACAAAGCGCGGCATGCCAAAGCGCCTGAATTTCGATGGGGTATCCCTGCCGTGGAGTGCAGGCCGGGTGGTTGGTATCCATCCATGAAAAATGGGCCGGGCTAAATACCAGGCCCGAGTCCGGATCCATGGTTACACCGGACGGGGTGCCGCCGATGATGGATTGGCCAATGGACAATACAATGTCCTGCAGGGTGCGGCGCCCGCAGACGCTATCTAAAAAACTGCGATTGTGCTCTGCGCGAATCAGATCCGCACACGCGGTCAAGAACCATAGCGGAGCATCCGAAGTGTCGCGATTTGCAGCATTTTTGCCGGCAATCATATTGGGAAGGGTACCCTGCTCCTCAAACTGCCCAAACTGCTGCAAAATTGCCCGCGCCCATTCCGTTTTCCGGGCTGCGATCAGTCCGCGGGCAAAAATTAATGCATCGCGTCCCCAGTCCAGAAACCAGGGATATCCGGCTATGACTGTTTTCAGTGCATCGCGATTGACCACATAAGCATCCACTGCGGATTGCAGCACATCCGGAAGGCTGCGCCCCGTGTCTTTCGGTGCTTCCCCAAGCGGCTCCTGTTGATTATCCGGAAAAACTTCCGCCAAAACCGAATTGCGGCTCGAAGAGACCCTGGCCGTCAATGAAACCTCCTGATTTCCTTCCAATTCGGCATAAAAATATCCGGGACTGAATAAATCCGAATCCGGATCCATGCCGCGCTGGGCATCAACGCAACGATGAACCATATAATACCACTCGGGTTCCCAGACAAAATTTCCGGCGCTGATACTCAGATCCAAAACATGGTTCCCATCCGGGTGAAAAGAAAAACCGGTGGTCCCGGCCGTCACCGACTTCGGCCAGAGATGCTCAGGTCCCGTATATGCTTTTGTGGTTTCGTGAAAACTGCGATTTTCAATGTCCGGTCGCAGAATGAGCTTTATGCCTTTGGAATCATCCAGCATGTCTTGTTGCGGTTGAGCGGGATTGCGAAAAAAGCTCAGACGAACCGTATTATCGTTGTCCAGCAGCTCCATTTTTATCGAGAGCAGAACATTTTCACCCTGACCGGCTGGAATGTGGTATTGCCAGCAGCCTCTGGATAAATCATCAATACCGAAGGTGTCCAGACAGTCGGTGTTAATTTGCTGGGAATAATCTTGATAAACCAGCCATGCCCTGCAGCGGGAGAACATGATCCAACGATCTTCAGGATAATCCGGGTTGATGTTGGCGGCCAGCAGGCCGTCGTAACGACTGGTGAGCTGCCCCCATGAAACCGGTGATCTGAGCATGGCGCCCCGGCCGTTGGTCGACAGAAAGAGGAGACTTTTGTTCACCAGTTCGGGATGTTTAAAAATACGTTTTATTTCGATTCTCTCCGATCGAGGCAGTGCCAGTAAGCTGGCTTCATGATGCTGGCAGCCTTGAGACAAGTACACGCAGATTTTAAGGGCGTAAGATTGCATATGTGCCGATGGAAAAAGCGGCGAGAAGAGGGCAAAATAGGATCCCTTTGTATCGGGTATGCCATTTTCAGCCGCCAGAGTTTTGCCCCTATCCACTATTTTGACATAAAAAGGATTCGCTGATTTAATCAATAGAAAATGCCCCGGCGGCAGCATGACCTCCCTGCGGACATCCCGCGGCCATATCCAGGTGGTGACCCCGGGCTCCCCGCTCTCATGATTCAAATTGGCACAGAACACCAGGGGATCATTTTTGAGTTGTTTGGCGGCCAGGTCTATATCAAAATCGGCCAGATCCCGATACCCTCTGTAGTAAGTGACGACATCGAGAACCTTGGCGCGCAGACGCTGAGCCTCCGTTCGCTGAGGTATTGAAAACGTTTGCGGGGGCAAATCTCGCATCAGCTCCAAATCCTGCGTATCCGGCGAAAGGCACAGGACCTGACCCGCCTCCAGAGAATAGGTATGGTAATCGTCGGAAATGGTGATATTTATTTCAGCGCCGCTGATCAGATCGTAAAGGGCCTGTTGTTCCATGCCGGCTTTTATTGGGTTCCAGGAGGCCAGGGCCGGAGCGCTATCATCAAGATTGACGACGATCAGCAGTCTTTTTCCCGTCGGTAAATGCTTTCTCAAAAGCACAAGGCAGTTGCCGCCATCCTGCTGCACCATCTTTAATTCGGTTTCCTCGTGAAAGGCCGGATGGATCTTCAATATATGGTTGAGACGGCGGATGTGATCGACCTGATTGGCTTGTGCACCCCAGTTCAGCGACGGTGAATCGTGGACATTGATTTTTTCGGTGGCAAACCACTCAACACCGTTTGCGAAACCGAAGGCGCCCCGAATCGAACAAAGGGCGCACAAAGCTGTGCGCATGCGGGCATATTCTTTTGTGCGAGCAGCCAGGCGCGGATTGTCATGGGTTTCTGCAAAATGAACCGTTATCCCATCGCTGTGTGAAATATCAATCGCCTCGGGCAGATAATTTTCAATCTGATGGCGATCGTAATTTTGAAACAGCTCCGAATAAGCCCAGTTTAAGTTTGCGCTATTTAAAAGATCCCGGGTTACCGATATTTTCCCCCCCAAACCTTCCAGAAGAAAAACCGTATCCGGATACTGCTCCCGCACTTTTGCGATCATATACTTCCAGGCGGAAAGCGGAATCATATATCCGGCATCACACCGGAAGCCATCCACTCCCCGGCGGCACCAGATGATAAAGACATCGGCCATGTATTGCCAGAGATCTTTATGGGCATAATCCAGCTTGGTCAGATCCTCCCAGCGGACACCCCAGGCACCGGGGACCTTGATGCGGCCTCGAGGGTCTCGCGCAAGCCATTTGGGGTGAGATTCGTGCAGACCCGCTGCCCAGCCGGTGTGGTTTATGGCAATGTCTATGAATATTTTGGCATTGCGCTGATGAACGCCATCAACCAGCTCGCTGAACTGCTCAAGAGGTGTTGCATGAGGATCGAAAACCGCCAGTGCCGGATCAACCGCCGTAAAGCTCAATGCCGCATAGGGACTTCCAAACCTCCCCATCCGGCCATAGGTGGTAGGTGTGGGATGAATCGGCAGCAGCATAATAATTCTGCAGCCGAGGTGGCCGATAATGAAATCGAGTTCGTCGGCCAGGTCACGAAACGTACCCGATGGCGGAATTACGGTAAAACCCGATTTGTCAAGATGTTGAATGGTTTCAGCCTGCTGGGGGGTGAGAGGTTGCCTGCCGGTTTTGTTGGGGCCGAATTGACGCACGAAACAATTGTAGATGATGTTGGCACAACAGGCATCAGCGGGTTCGACATTGACGCCGACATTGGCACCCCGGGGCCATACCGGCTTGATATCGCCTTTTGCTAAAAAGAAACACTTGGCCTCGAAGTGTCCCACTGCGTTCATCGGGAGGGTGACCCGGAAGGTGCGCTCGTCTGCCTGAGTCATGGGTATGTCAAACCAATCTCTTCCCAACAGGGTTTCATTATTTTCAACTTCTCTGATGATCTCTTTTCGGCTGATATCTGACTGTCCGAGATTGGTTCGCAACCATGCCGTTCCATCGCGGGAATGAGACAACGTCAGTGCAAAGGTCAGCGTATCACCGCGAAACCGAATCACACGTGTTCCGGTTGCAGGACTCTGTAAAAGTTGAGCGTCTGGGTTCATCTATTGGGCCGAAAGCGGTCTGGAATTTAGCTGTTGAATTTAGTAATATGTAAAATTCAGTTTAAGGACAAGCTATAAGAATATAGAATTTGTATTATTTTTGCAATTATCAAAAAAACCACCTTGTTTTGACTTGAAAAAAACCATATTTATAAGTAAAAGATATGTTTATATATTTTTGTTATTTTGTGACAAAATCATTTATCGGCAGAAACAGGAAAACAACCATGAGACAGCAAGTCATTACTTTTTTTGTGCTCAGCATTGCAAGTTTGCTCTTTTTTCATCCTGCCGCATTATCTCAGGAAGAGGAGAAAGAGGCCGAGGACGCGGCACCCAGCACATTGAGCCTGTTTCAGGCGGTCATGTGCGAGGAAATATCGGCCAACCTTCCTCGCAACCAGACCGTTGTTTTTTCGGTTGCCCGGGAGAAAGCAATTTGCTTCACATCTTTTGACGCCGTTCCCGAAAAGGTTTTTGTTTATCACAACTGGTATTTCAGGGATCTGCCCAGTGCCAGAATACGATTAACCCTCAATCCGCCGCGCTGGTCGGTATACAGCAGCATTCAGATCCGAAAAACAGATATCGGGCCCTGGCGTGTGGAAATCACCGATGATGAGGGTCACATTTTCCGCGTATTGAGATTCAGCATCACGGAATAGAGCGCTATGGACAAGTTATTAATTTTTCTATCCTCACTTCGCTGGCAAGACGTCGTCGATATTACGCTAACCAGCTACATACTGTTTCGTTTTTATGTTCTGTTCAAGGGGACCAATGTTTTCAGGATATTGATCGGCATGACGATGCTTTGGTTTTTCCAGCGAATCGCAGTCTTTTTGGGGTTAATTGTCACAAGCTGGGTGGTTCAGGGCATTGCGGCGGTGGCCGCGCTCATTATTATTGTCGTATTCCGAAATGAAATTCGCAGCGTGCTTCAAGCCAGAAACCTGAAATCCATTTTATGGGGTTTTGCGCCCAGGACCGTAATTCCCACCATTGAGATTCTTGTAAGCAGTATTTTGGAGATGGCACAGAACAAAACCGGGGCCTTGCTGGTTTTTCCGGGAAAGGACGATTTAGAAGAGAACGTTCAGAGCGGAATTCCCTGGAGGGGAGAGGTTTCCAAAGAAATGATCCTGAGCATTTTCTGGCCCGGGAATCCCGTGCATGACGGCGCAGCCATCATAGCGGGAAATCGTATCCAGGAAGTCGGCGCTATCCTTCCGCTGTCGCACCGTGATGATCTTCCCTCTTCCTATGGCACCCGACACAGGGCTGCCCTCGGACTGGCGGAGGTGACCGACGCAATGATCATTGTCGTTTCGGAAGAAAGAGGCGATGTGATCGTTGCCAAGAATTCAGAACTCAGGGAAGTTAGACAAAAACGAAGGCTGATCCAGAATCTGCAGGAGCATATGGGGGTGGCCAAGAAAAAGCGGCCTTTTTTGAGCAAGGAGCAGTTGGAGACCGCGATGGCTGCCCTTTTATCCTTCGTCTTTATCACCGGCATCTGGTATAACGTCTCCAGAGGACGAGACACCCTGATAACCGTTGAAGTTCCAATCGAATACATGAACCGTGATCCCGAAATGGAAATATTGAATACCTCCGTAAATGCCGTCCGCCTGGATCTGAGCGGATCCGGTGCGCTGATAAAATCAATAAAGCCCGACCAGGTGCAGGTCAGATTGGATCTGAATAAAGCGGTCTCCGGAAACAATGCCTTCACGATCACCAGAGAAAATATTTCCCTGCCTCCCGGGATTATTTTGAAAAAGGTTTATCCTTCCGAAGTTGGTGTTGATCTTGATGTAACCATCAAAAAGAAAATACCGATTCAAATCGATTGGGTCGGAAAATTGCCTGATGATCTCAAGCTGGCGCAGGCAACCGTTGATCCGAAGAAGGTGGAAATCATCGGAGGAAAACGCATCCTGGAAAATTTGGTCACCTTGTACACCGAAAAAGTTCCTCTGGATAATCTGAGGGACAGCGGAACCATCATCGTCAACCTTGCGCTGACACCGGCTTCTCTGAAAGTGGCGACCGGATCCAAGGACAAGGTTACTATCAACTACCGCACGGAGCCCAGATTCTAAAAACCGGTAGGATCAGAAATTGAGGTCGTGATCGATGATTGTGCCTGACTTGATTACCGCCTGAGATTTTTGGGTGTTTCTGATGCGAACGGACCCTTTTATGGTCACGTTGCTTTCAAACAATACGTCACCTTCAATGGTAAGCGCGTCGCAATCGACCAGGGATGGAATTCCGTTGCAGAATCTTTGATCAAGATCGTCCACTTTTTTATAAAATTTGGGGTCGAGGTTTATCTTCACCACCTCGGTTTTTTTCCGGGCCAGCCTTTCAGGATTGAATTTTAAATTGTCCTTTTCGCCGAAAATCATGCAGTCCGAGCGCAAAACCAGAAGGTCGTTACATGTTTTTACCGGGAAAAAGCGGGAGCGCGGGACTTTTACCGCCGTCGCCCCCTCGAACAATTCGACCGCGGCGCCCATGGCGGTTTCAATTTGAAAAACCGCTGGGCTGCCTTCATCACGCGGGTCCAGCGTTTTGGGATTTAAGATCATGGGAAGCTGCATTTTTTGGTCTTTGTCGAATTTCTTTTTTAGCGAACGCAGGTTTACCCAGATACTGTTGGTGTTAAAATATCGATAATGCCGGATATCCTGGAACGCTTTCAATTCATCCTCAGGGCATTGCACGGCCTCTCTCAGAATCAAACGGCCGTTGTTATGTCTGGCCAGGTGCCCGCCCTTGAGGTCTTGCGGTGTTTTTTCGGCAACTTCCATCATAAAGGGAAACTGGTGCTCAGCGAAATAGCCCAAAAGAGAAGCATCCATGCGGGCGCCGAGATTATCCGAGTTTGAAATAAACGCATATTGGATACCTTCATCCAGAAAACCCTGAAGCGCGCCCGATGCATAAAGTGCTGTGTACACGTCACCGTGCCCGGGCGGGTTCCACTCCAGCGCCGGATTTTTCGGCCAGACTGCCGGTGAATAGTTATCTTGCAATATCTTTGGAAATTTATGCTGTAAAAATGTCAGCGGGCAGGCCGATGGCCTCAGTTCCGCCAAGGCATTCAGGGTGTCAGCGTGGGTGCTAAAGCTATTCATGAGAGCCAATTTGACGTTGCTGTTTTGGGCTTGTTTTAAAATGACGCTCAAAAAGGATTCACCGTTTTTGAATTCAAGCACAGATTTGGGGCCGGTGAGGCCCATACTGGTTCCCAAGCCGCCATTGAGAACGATCCGAACGGCATTTTTAAATGCGTTTTTGCCGGCTCCCCCGAAGTCGCTTAAATCTTCAACCGCTTCAATTTCATCCGGGTTTACCGGGTGGATATCCCGATCGCTGATCATGCCGGTTTCCCCGGTAAGGACCATCTGATAATAATAAGCGAATGTATCGATGACCAGGGGCTTTAGCCCCTCGCGCCGCATCTTTGCAATGAACTCAGGCAGGTGGTTTTCCGGTTTTGAATGGTCGATGCTCATGCCACAGGCTCGATCCACCCCAGGGGGTCATCAGCCTTGCCGTATTGAATATCCGTGATGGCTTTGTAGTATTTTTTGGCTACCGGACCGACCTGGTTGTCTGCGATGGTGATTACCCTGTCGCCGTATTTGATTTCTCCCACCGGTGATATGACCGCAGCCGTGCCGGCGCCGAAAACCTCCTGCAGTTTTCCGGACGCGTGCGCGTCCATCAATTCGTCGATACTGATCTTGCGCTCGGATGCTTTTTCATTCCAGAATTTTGCCAATTCCAGAACGGACTTGCGCGTGATACCCGGCAAAATACTTCCGTTTAATTCGGGAGTGACAAGTTCATCATCAATAACGAAAAAGATATTCATGGATCCGACTTCTTCGATATATTTTTGTTCGACCCCGTCGAGCCAGAGTACCTGGGTAAATCCGGCTTCATGCGCTTTTTCTCCTGCCAGCAGACTGGCGGCATAGTTTGCAGGGGTTTTGGCCTCTCCCAGCCCGCCGCGCACAGCCCTGACGTAATCTGATGTTACCCAAATTTTTACAGGATTAAATCCTTCCGGATAATACGCCCCGACCGGGCAGAGCATAATATAGAAAAGATAGGTATCGGACGCCCGGACCCCCAGGAAGGGGTCCATGGCAATCACATTCGGACGCACATACAAAGAGGTTTCCGCTGCGCTTGGAACCCAGTCTTTTTCCACTTTGATCAGCTGTTTCATGGCTTCCAGCACGAACGCTTCATCCATCTCCGGGATGCACAGGCGTTTGCAGGAGCGATTCAACCGCTTAACATTCTCCTGAGGTCTGAAGAGCTGGACGCTGCCCGAATCTGTTCGATAAACCTTAAGCCCTTCAAAAACGGCTTGCCCATAATGCAGAAACATATTGGCCGGATCTATCTGGAATTTGGCGTATGGCTCGATGCGGGGCGCATGCCAGCCGTTATCCGGATCATAGTCCATGTTAAACATGTGATCGGTAAATATCGTTCCAAAACCCAGCTTATCATCGTCGGGTTTCGGCTTTAAACGATCGGCGCGTTTAATCGTAATTTCCATTGCTTCCTCCTTGAGTATAAAAGTGAAGTTATCTTTTATCTACCACAGTAACAACCCTGTCCGGTGTTCGTATTTTCTATCCAGCGGTTTTCCCCGCAACTCTGTCAGATCAATTTCTGCGGCAAAAAGGATTGTCTCAGAAAAAATCCGGCCCCCGATAACGGCACCCTGCTCATTTGCAAATACGCCGCTGGCCAGAATAAATGGATCACCGCCTTTCAAGCTGAGATTACCGGTACAGTTTACAATTTCAAACGGCTCCTCTTTCTTGCAGGTCACATAGACTTGTTGTTTTTGATCATATGTTCCCAATGTGACCGAAGAAACAGCGCCGGATATTGCAAACACCGCCATTTGAACAGATGCCGCTTTGCAAAAGGCTTCGATGGATTTGATTAAATCCTGACGATGCGGCAGCGATCCCAATAACCGGCGTCCGGTTTTGAATTCGTCAAATTTCAAGCTTTCCATTGAAGAAAAGAAAAAAAGGCAGAATATTGGATTAATGTATTAACATTTTTGTATAAATTAACTTTGCACCATAAATCAAGGCTTAAGTTCTGACATGTTGCTGGTGAAACCTTTTTCCCGAACCGGTTGACATCCCGTTTCGACTCGGATATGAAGCCCACCATCATTGAGGTCAGCAAGGAGAGGAAAAATAAATATGAAAACAAAGGACAAAATGGCCGATGTCGAACCCGTCCGACTCGGCAAAGACAGCAATATTAAATTCAAGTGCCACCCCGGTGTAGAATGTTTCACGCAGTGTTGCAAAGATATCAATATCATTTTGACACCTTACGATATAATTCGGCTCAAAAACAGGCTGAACTTATCTTCCGAAGAATTTTTGGCGCTATACACCGAACCTCAGATGCTTGAAAAAACGGGCCTGCCGGTTGTTACCCTGAAATTTATAGAAGAAGATTCAAAAAAACCCGGCAAAGCATGTCCTTTTATCAGAGAAAACGGATGCCTGATATACGATGACCGGCCGACAACCTGTCGGTATTATCCCCTGGGTGTGGCTTCTTTAAGCCATAAAGAAGACGGGGACGACGACGATTTTTATTTTTTTGTGCACGAACCCCACTGTTTGGGTTTCAACGAGGATAAGATCTGGACCGTCCGTGAATGGCGCAAAGATCAGGGGGTTGATATTCATGATCGGATTAATGCCGAGTGGACCGATCTGGTTGTAAGAAAGCGCTCCTTTCCACCGAATATGCAATGGACCGAACAAACCAGGCAGATGTTTTTCATGGTCAGCTACAACATCGATAAGTTTAAGACATTTGTATTCGAGAGCTCTTTCTTGGACCGCTATGAGATTGACGCGGCGACTCTGGAAAAGATTCAAAAGGATGAAATTGACCTATTGAAATTCGGCCTGAAGTGGCTCAAATTTCTGCTGTTTAAGGAAGGCGATTTCAAGCTGAAGCCCGGCGCAGCCAAAGAAGGGGCGTAAATAACCAGGAACTGCGGCTTAAGGGGTTGTAGAAAAAAAAGGTTGAAAATCGCAACATTTTTTTGAAAGCGTTCAACTGGCCAGGGTAAACAGCAACGCCGGTTTCACGCGATTTGCTGTGAAACCGGCGCACGGGGTTTTTCATAATCAATACGTTTCCTTAAGATGATCAAGCAGCGCTTCTAGTATTCAGGATAATACAGATCCTCCCAATTTGCCTTATTTTCCAATCGTTCAGAAATGTCGACATTGAAAAATTCTGCCAGCGGCTGAAATATTTCAGGCGCCTGTGTTTGAACTTTTCGGGCTGCCTCGAGAACCTTTTCGACACCGTTTCGGGTCATTTTACCCAACGGCTGCCGGCACATACCCGAGGGCATTCCTAAAATCGACATCAGCACTTTATAACCTAACGGATTTCTGGCCCTGCAGACCACCTCACCCAAAGGCGTTTTTTCCATTGTTTTTACCGTGACGATATTGAACAGGGGCTCTAGTTTCTTTTTGAGTATGGCTGCTTGGGATGTATTGCCGTCGTTGAGCAAGTGAACCATCTCGACGACGGCCTTCGGCGCTACATTGGAAGCCACGGAAATGACGCCGGCGGCCTTGATTTGTGGATCAACCATCATGTCAAATGTCATACCGTCATCACCGGATAAAATCATAAAATCCGCACCGCAGCATTGCCGGGTTCGTCTCATGTTATCCAGGTCGGCTGTTGCTTCTTTAACGCTGCAGACATTTGGATATTGCCTGAAGAGCAGGGCCAGATCTTCCGGTAAAAGTTGTGCACCGGTTCTGCCGGGGATGACGTAGGGTATGATATCGAGATCCGGAAATGCCTTTGCGACCGGAGCTACATACTCTTTGCGAATTTCAATTGAACTGGGACCATTGTAATAAGGGTCGACGAGCAAGGCCGCATCGACGCCGGCAGCGGCTGCATGTTCGGTTCCTTCAAGCGTTTCTCTGGTATTGTTGCTTCCCGTGCCGGCAATGCATTTGCACTTGCCTTTTGTTTTTTTAGCGATGGTTTCGGTCACCTTGTTGTGTTCATCCCAGGCCATTACCGGGCTCTCACCGGTTGTTCCAACGGCCAAAATTCCGGTGATTCCATTTTTGATCTGAAAGTCCGCGAGTTGTTCGAGGCCTCCGTAATCAATTTCATTTCCTGAAAATGGTGTTGTAATCGCCGTGTAACATCCTGCCTTCATAAGGCACCTCCTGGGCTAAAAAATTAAACTCTCGGGCACAGCCGAATTTTCACAACGTGCCGCCTCTGGCGAAAAACGGTAGTTAAAAGCCGTTGAGATGTCAAGAAAAAATATACTCCTGTCCAGAATCGTTTTGACAAAACCGGCTTATGATATTAGTTTTGTAGTTCAGCGCACAAGCTGTGCTCAAGTTTTGCTAAATCATTGAAAAGGAAACCATGTTCATGCAAAAACCCAAAAATGCTGAGGAGTATATTGCGATACAGCGTCAGGCGATTGCCCAAAACCCGGAATGCGGAAATTCTCACTATAACCTTGCCGTAGCACTCATGGGGCGGCAAGAATATGATGAAGCCGAAAAACACCTGATCGAAGCCATCGAATGCAGCAGCGGTCTGGCTGAAGCCTATGTTGCTCTGGGCGGCATCTGTATGCAGCGCGGCGATCTTGAGGGATGTCTCAAACAAAACCGGATGGCCGTCAAAGCAAGACCGGGTTTCTCGGAAGGCTGGGGGAATATCGGATTTGTTGAACTTCAACGGGGAAATATTGATGAGGCCATCACCGCCCTGAAGAAAGCCACCGCTTTTAACTTCAGATACGTCCAGGCTTTTGCGAACCTGGCCAATGCTTACCTGATGAAGGGGCAAATTGATGATGGCATTGAGGCCGGCTTAAAGGCCATTGAGCTCCATCCGGACTTCGCCCCGGCCCACAACAATCTCGCAATTGCCTATCTCGAAAAAAAGAACTACGATCTGGCTGTCAAACATTGTGATAAAGCCGTCGAACTGGGTTATGATGTCGCCGAAGCGATACGCAAAGAGGTTGAAGAACATCGAAAGCAATCATAAAACTGATGGCTGAAGACAGACGAAAGCAAACAGATAGCAGAAAAGATATCGCATCGCCGGGTCGCGCTACGCAGCCATCTGAACGCCGGCACCCGGCCTTCTGGCTTTGATAAACTCATGGCCGTTAGACCACAATTTACCTATTTCCTCTATCAGCCCGATAATCCGGCATCCTCCGGCCGGCCGATCTGGCGTAAACCACTTCCGCTGACGCGCAATGCAGCGGCCAAGCTCTCGAATAAAGATGGAAGCTTTGCCATAACCTACGGAGATTACTTTCTGGCCGTGCGGCGTTTTCTCCAAAGAAATAACTTTGAAATGATCCGCCGGGCGCTCGGGCAGCGCTTAAACCGGGATGTCATGCCAGGGGCAATAGAAAAAATCCGCATTGTTCTCGAAAAACACGGCGAATTCTATCATCCCGCGCGAATCGAAGCTGTTTTATATGGCACAAAATTTTCCTTCGTTCTCAATGTTGCCGTTTCGTCAACCGGCATGCGGCATGTTGAGGGAGAATACCGACTTTTTAAAAAGCTCAACGACAAATATGATTTCCCTTTTCTGCCCCGGGTATATGGACGCGGAAAAGTTGTCCTGCATGATAACCAAAGCACCGGAATGTTTTTGGGAGAGTGGTTTGAAGGTTATCATGAATTTCATATTTCCCGGGACGGTTCAGGAAAAAAGAATAAAATCATTGTCTGGGATTCTGATTTGGATAATTATTTTTTGTCGGCCAGCCAGACGTTTGACATCTATAACCAAGCCGCCAAGATCCTTACCTGCTATTATGATCTGGAAACCTTTGAGCAAATTTTCCCCTGGCACCATGCAGCCGGTGATTTTATCGTAAAAGCGGGACAAAATCAGCTGGCTTTAAAATTGATTGCGGTGCGTCGATACGCCGCCTTATTTGAGAGCCCGGCGGACAAAAATGCTGATCTCATTTTACAGGCGATGCTGATTTTTTTGTTGAATCTCTCCATTCGCATGCGGATTGATCGCCTCGACGGGGTTGGGGATATTGTCTGGGCCGATGAAATTTCGGTTTATGCTGCGATCAGGGGTTTTTTCGAGGGCCTCGACCAAAAGACCCGGATACCGCTGTTGCCCGACATGCCTTCAAGGTGTTTCCGGTATTATCTTTCACGATGCACCGAAGCAGATTTGTTTGATCTGTCGGTAGCGCTGGTGAATTCATTCCAACCCGAAATTCCGGAGGTGCCTGTCATCAAAAAGCATCTTGGAGAGCACGTTGCCACCCTCTGCCGGTCGATCCGTAATTGCCTATAAGGGCTGCAGCTTTTTCGAATCCAACCGGGATCGCCAACAGTCTCCGTTCAACCCCATGATATGGGTGCTGGTTATGCGGTCATGCACAATATGATGCGGTCTAATTTCCCATGGGCTCAAGATAAAGTATGCCTCGTTGTGATTCCTTTTTTTTGGTGGCATAACCCAATGAAATGACGCTTTTTTATTGACAATAAAAACAATTAATTCTATATCTGCCCCTTAATCCTAAAATCAGCGGTTTGCGCAAAAATTACCGATAAACACAGAAATTCAAATATTGAGAGGAGGTGACGTTAGATTCCCGCATCGTCAGATTTTTTTCTTTTTAAGCCAAAAATAAATGAAATGGAGGTAGATAATGGCAAAACACAAAACCCCTTTATTGGACCAGCTTGAAAGCGGGCCATGGCCGAGCTTTGTGTCTGACCTCAAGCAACAGGCCGAAGTAAGGGCAAAGAACGAAGCGAATGTGGAATACCAGATTCCTGTAGATGTTGTGGAAGACCTTCTGGGGGTACTGGAGCTTTCTTATAAACACGGCCGGACCCATTGGAAACACGGCGGCATTGTCGGCGTATTCGGTTACGGTGGCGGTGTCATCGGGCGCTATTGCGACCAGCCGCAGCAGTTCCCGGGTGTGGCGCATTTTCACACCATGCGCATAAATCAGCCCGGCGGCAAGTTTTATACTGCTGAATACCTGCGAAAGCTCTGTGATCTCTGGGATTTACGCGGCAGCGGTATCACCAATATGCATGGTTCCACCGGCGACATCATTTTTCTGGGAACGACCACGCCGCAACTGGAAGAGATATTCTATGAGATGACCCATAACCTCGGGCAGGATCTGGGCGGCTCCGGCTCCAACCTGCGGACACCCTCCGATTGCATCGGTCAGGCCCGTTGCGAATATGCCTGCTATGACACCCAGGCGCTTTGCTACCATCTGACCCAGGAGTACCAGGACGAGTTGCACCGTCCGGCGTTTCCTTACAAGTTCAAATTCAAATTCGACGGCTGTCCGAATTGCTGTGTGGCCTCTATTGCGCGGGCAGACATGTCGTATATCGGAACCTGGCGGGATGACATTCGCATCGATCAGGAGGCGGTCCAGGCTTATATTGGGGGCGAGTTTGCACCCAACGCCAACGATCACAGCGGCTGCGACTGGGGTCCGTTTGACATTCAGAAAGAAGTCATCGATCTATGCCCCACGGAATGCATGTGGATGGAAGGCAAAAAATTGATGATCGACAACAAAGAATGCAACCGTTGCATGCACTGCATCAATGTCATGCCCAGAGCGCTGAGGATCGGAGAGGACAGAGGACTTTCGATTCTGGTCGGCGCCAAGGCCCCGATTCTTGATGGTGCGCAGATGGGTTCCATGCTGGTTCCCTTCGTCAAGGCCGAGGAACCTTATGATGAGATCAAAGAGGTTATCGAAAACATCTGGGATTGGTGGATGGAAGAAGGCAAAAACCGTGAGCGGCTCGGTGAGCTTATGAAACGCCAGGGATTCCAGAAGCTGCTCGAGGTGACCGGACTTGAGCCCGATCCACGGATGGTCCAGGAGCCCAGATCCAACCCCTATATTTTCTGGAAAGAAGAGGAAGTCGAGGGCGGTTGGACTCGCGATATCAACGAATTCAGAAAATATCATCAGAGATAGGGGGTAAAATCATGGCATTTATATCTTCAGGCTATAATCCTGACAAACCGATGGAAAACAGAATTTCCGACATCGGTCCGAAGAAATACGACGAATTTTATCCGCCGGTGATTGCCAAAAACAAAGGCAAATGGCTGTACCATGAAGTGCTGAAACCCGGCGTTTTGGTGCACGTCGGCGAATCCGGGGACAAAGTCTTTACAGTAAGAGCCGGTGGCGCGCGTTTGATGAGCACCACCCATATCCGCGAAATCTGCGAAATTGCCGAAAAGCATTGTGGCGGGCATGTGCGCTTTACCACCCGCAACAACATTGAGTTCATGGTGGATGAAGAAAGCAAGGTGGACCCGCTGATCAAAGATTTGGAAAGCCGAAAGTTTGCCGGTGGGAGTTACAAATTTCCCGTCGGCGGCACCGGAACAGCGATCACCAATATCGTCCACACCCAGGGCTGGATCCATTGTCACACGCCGGCCACGGATGCCTCCGGACCGGTAAAGGCTACCATGGATGCACTTTTTGATTATTACAAGGAACACAAGCTGCCGGCCAAATTGCGGGTTTCATTGGCCTGCTGTCTGAACATGTGCGGGGCAGTCCATTGCTCGGATATCGCCATTCTGGGATACCACCGCAAGCCGCCGCTATTGGACCATGAATATCTTGACAAGATGTGCGAGGTTCCGCTGGCTATCGCCGCTTGCCCGACGGCAGCTATCAAACCGGCGAAAGTCGAGATCAACGGGCAGAAGGTGAACAGCGTAGCCGTCAATGAATCCCGCTGCATGTTCTGCGGAAACTGCTATACCATGTGCCCCTCCATGCCGCTGGCCGACACGGAAGGCGATGGTATCGTCATTATGGCCGGTGGGAAGGTGTCCAACCGCATCAGCACGCCAAAGTTCTCCAAGGTAGTGGTGGCCTTCATTCCCAACGAAGCACCGCGCTGGCCGCAAACCACCGATACAATCAAGAAGATCGTGGAGGCTTATGCCAAGGGCGCCAACAAATATGAGCGCTTAGGTGAATGGGCCGAGCGAATTGGATGGGAAAGGTTCTTTGAGAAATGCGAATTGGAATTTACCCACCATCTTATCGACGATTTCCGCGATCCGGCTTATTTTACATGGCGTCAGACCAGCCAGTTCAAGTTTTAGCGGGCAACTAAACTCTACAGGGGGCAGTCGACGGAGATGCCCCCTGTATTTGAGGCAAAAAGAGGATAACCATGGATTACGAAGAAGCGAAAGCAAAAATCGTCGAGGGGCTGGAAAAGAAATCAAAGTCTAAAACCAAGTTCTATTTTAACGACCTAAGCAAGATTCTCGATCTAAAACCCCGCGAAGCAAAAAAGCTCATCAACAAATTGGTGCAAGACGAGATTCTCGAGTACTGGTCAAGCGGCAGCACCTCTCTTTACGGCCTTAAGGGCGCCGGAAAACAGGCCGGTGCTGAACACGAAGAGAAGTAGTTGTTTTGGCTCAGCAAGCCGTTTTTCTGATTTTTGAATCATAATAAAAGCAGCAAGATAAAATGGAGTTTCCCAGAATAATTATTGCTGCCCTGCGCGGCGGCTCGGGAAAGACCATACTGTCCATCGGCATCATCGCTGCGTTGTGCAACCAAAATCAGTCCATTGCACCGTTCAAAAAAGGTCCGGATTATATTGATGCGGGCTGGCTGGCGCTTGCGGCAAGCCGGCCCTGCTATAATCTAGACGCCTTTCTTTTAACCGAAGCGGATAATTTCAGTTCATTTCTATCTCATTCCAAAGCGGGCGACATCTCCGTTATCGAGGGAAACCGCGGTCTTTATGATGGCATTGACCTTGAAGGCAGCACCAGTACGGCCGAGCTGGCCAAGTTGCTCAAAGCGCCGGTGGTGCTGTGTGTTGATTGCACCAAGATAACCCGGACAATGGCAGCCGTTGTCTCCGGTTGCATGCAGTTTGATCCTGAGGTGATGATAAAGGGGGTGATATTAAACCGGGTGGCCAATTCCAGGCATGAAAAGAAGCTGCGCGACAGTATTGAGCATTATTGTAAAATACCGGTTCTCGGGGCAATCCCGAAGCTGGGGGCCCAATATTTTCCGGAACGCCATCTGGGCTTGGTGCCAACTCCCGAGCATGATTGGGCAAAGGATTCAATTGATGCGATTACCCGAATTGCCGAAAACCACATCAATCTTCCAGAAATCATTGAGATTGCACGCAATGCCCCGGAGATCGGCCACGACCTGGCACAGGAAAAAAAGCGCCGGAAAGATCCTGCCCCTGAGCAACCCAAACCCCGTATCGGTATAATCAAGGATTCTGCTTTTCAGTTTTATTATCCGGAAAACATTGACGCCCTTGTTTCCGCGGGTGCCGAAGTCCTGTTCACCAGCCCGTTGACCGGCCGGAAAATGCCGGATTTGGATGCCCTGTACATCGGCGGCGGTTTCCCGGAGACGCATGCTCAAAGGCTAGCCGAAAACAGGCAGTTCGCCAGGCAGCTGAAAATGCTGGCCGAAAATGATTTTCCTATCTATGCAGAGTGCGGGGGGCTGATGTATCTGGGAGAAAAACTGGTATTGGAAGGAAAATCCTTTGCCATGGTGGGGATTTTACCCCTGGTATTCGAATTTTTTAAGCGACCCCAGGGGCATGGTTACACGGCCCTGAGGGTTGAACACGAAAATCCGTATTACCCGCAAGGCACCGAAATCAAAGGGCACGAATTTCATTACTCCCGGGTGGTCGAATGGACGGGTGCGAAAATGGATCTGGCTTTTCACGTAAGCCGGGGTGTCGGTATCGACAGAGACCGGGACGGCATTGTCTATAAAAAGGTCCTGGCCACGTACACGCATATTCATG
>Ga0209536_100005499_pt1 | contig 19657 bp, 17 predicted proteins | sample DeeMarSeWOR28_12_FD_187461 | JGI IMG/M metagenome (GOLD analysis project Ga0209536, IMG submission 187461) | Marine sediment microbial communities from White Oak River estuary, North Carolina - WOR-2-8_12 (SPAdes) (version 2) | ecosystem: Environmental > Aquatic > Marine > Intertidal zone >...
GGCTGATTCTCTACTTGCTGATCAATTTGCTCCTGAAAAAAAACTTCTGTTTCTAAGCGGGCAGATACTTCCTCTTCCTGTTCGAGGATGATTATTTTAGGTCTAGACTCAAATGTTGCTAAAACTTCTTTTACACGACCAATGGTTGAATTGTCACATATAATAAACGTGGGTTGGCAATCATCCGTAACCAGTTTTAATCGCTGAGCCGGAGATTTACCATCAACTACCACATAGATCCCATCACCCTTTAAAATTCCTAACATGGCGATGATGTTTCTGTGAATTTCTGATGTGCCGGAGTAAAGTGTGCCTGCGATGCTATCCCTTAACTCCTGTTCTATAATAAATTCTTTCATATAACCATAAGACCCGTGTATTTGTAGCGCATCCAGACATGTCTTTTTAAGAGCCTCGCTTATAAATAGCTTTGAAATAGATGTTTCGATATGGGGTCTTTTATTTTGATCTTTTTGCCAGGCAGATTTGTACAAAATTAACTTGCTTAGTTCCAGGTTCTGCTTCATGTCAGCAATTTTATGCGAGACAGCCTGAAATTTTCCAATGGTCTGTCCGAATTGTACCCTCTGGTTCGCATACTGAATACAGTCTTCGATAACGCGTTCCATTACACCGACATGACAAGCGGAGAAAAGGATCCTTTCGTAAAGGAGAATCTCATTGAGTATCATGCTTCCCTGACCCTCTTTTCCCAATAGACATTCTTCAGGCAAAAAACATTCGTCAAAAATTAATTCCCCGTTTTGCAGGGTTTCCAATCCCATTTTTTCTATTGGTTTGGATCGTGTAAATCCCGGAGTATCTTTTTCAATTAAAAAACAGGAAATTCGTGTGAACTTTTGTTTTTCACTATCTCCAATCGCAAAAATACCTGCGAGGTCAGCAATAGGGCCATTCGAGATAAAAATTTTACTCCCATTGATCATATATCCGTTGTCTTTCTTTTGAAATCTGGTTTTCATGCTCATCGCATCAGATCCCGAATCTGGTTCTGTAATCGCCTGAGCGGCAATCATTTTTCCATTGCATATATCAGGAAGATATTTCTCTTTTTGATAATCAGTGCCAAAATGTTCTATCATTATACCTGAAAGTAGTTGGGTTACAATCGAAAATACCAGTCCATTATCCTTACATCCATATGACAGGGCTTCTATAGCAATCGTCGATGTAAGTAAATCCGTTTCGAGACCTCCATACTTTTGGTCCAGGGGAAGACACATCAATCCCATTTCAGCGCATTTATACCACGCTTCACGGGGAAAATCTTTATCCCCGTTTTCTACAGGTATCAGAGAGCTCAATTCTTTTTTTGCAAAATTGAGAATAGATTTTTTTAGATCGGTTTGTGTTTCTGTAAATTCAAAATCCAAAGCACTGCCTAAGTTACATTAATTTTGTCTTCAACCATTGCACATATTGCCTTGAGAGATTCAAAATTTTCAGGCAATAATTCTTCGTCAGAAATTTGAAGTTTGAAAGACTCTTCTATAAAGGTCAGTAGTTTCATAATTCCCAGTGAGTCAATGATACCTTCATCAATCAAATTCGTCGATTGTTGAAGATCAATGTTCTTTTGACCTTTAATAATTTCATCTTGAATAAATTGCTCCAACGATTTCGAAATATCCATTTCTCTCCACCTCAGTCAGTTTGCTGTTTAATATACTAAATAGGATGACAACCACTCCCGGCATCACATTATAATTGGGGAGATCGATACATTACCGTTTTAATATCTAACCGAAAAAATATACTTTTAGGGTTTATTATCGCGTGTGATATACTGCACAACTAGATTAAGAATAAAGTTTTAAAGCAAACTAGAGTAATCCTCTATCCATCTTTAAACGACCACTTTACATCAAATCCACCGAGATACTTAAGCGCTACAGCACGATAATATGAAGGGCCTTCTTTTATAAGCTGATCTAAGTTTTCAATATGGCCAAGGCGTTGTACAGCAGCCCACTCCGATATTCTTGCCGTTCGCCGTTCGCCATCCCAAAAACAGAGGCCATCTGCACCCGCCTGGTAATATCGTTTGGCATTTTTTGCATAACTGGCAGCAGTTTGTGCCCGTGGCATGATATCCGGCCAGATATGGAGACGATTGCCGCCGAGTGTTCGCCACTTTTTTAAAAGGGAAGGGTGCAAGTAGGGGGTAACCATCAGATAATTTACGAGATCTTCGCGAATCCATGTTTCCACATCACACTGATTCTCCTCATAATGAACTTCGCGGCCATTTTTACGGCCTGAAAGCGTCACTCCAAGTTCCCGCCCCTGTTTTTCATCCAGTAAGGAACGAATCTCACGAATAAATGTTGTAAGATATCCGGAAGTATGCTTTAGCCATTTTGGGTCTTCAACATCAAGATTGCGTGGATCCTCATTGTATTTATCCTGAAATGCTTTAACCACAGGTTTCTCATAGAATACATAAGGTTCTGAGCGGTTCAGATGAAGTTGAATTCCGTCAGTTCCATAGGCAAGGGTTTCTCTAAGAAGACTCAGCCAGTATTTTCGTACTTCAGGATAGGCAAGGCTGAGGTTGGTTATAGGCGTGCCTTCTTTTGTGCGCATGGTCCATTCTGGATGTTTCCAGTAATTTGGTGCCCAGGCGATTGGAGAGCGGTTCATGGGATATTGCGGCCCGATAAAGCGCATGCTGGCAAATATTTTCATGCCGTTTTCGTGGGCCAGGTGAGTTAACTCTCCAAGCGGATCCACCCAGTCGTCCTGCCAGATATTATCCTCCGTTCCTAAACTTCCGATGTTTGTCTTGTAAACACATGAACTTCCCCTTAAGGCTTCAAAAATGAGAATTTTGAAATCAGAATTGATAAATGGTTCGATCTCATCTTTGAAAAACGCTTTAGATGTTGGATGAAAAGTGTAGGTTCCTCTCGTATGACCGGTGAATTGCCCGGTACAGAAAATCAAGGCAAGGCGTTGTGTTTTCTCCTGCGGTTGTAACCTCTGCCAAAACTGCAATTCTTCTTCAGTTAAAGGTACAAGTTTTACATATGAAAGATTGGCAATTCTTCCGTGTTCGGGACGGTTATAAGGATATGGCATTTGTCGGAAAATCAATGATTGACCTGTTAAATCTGCTGTTTTCCAATAAGCCTCTGTAATAGATTTTTCAACATTTATATCATCACCACCAAATTTATCAGTACCATCTTCGTCTTCAGTATCATCCTCAGGGCCGACCCGACGAAATCCCTGGTCATTTGTCAATTTCACTTCCATCTGTCCATATGACGAACTTCCCCGGTAATGAGATTTTGATTCATGGACACCCAGAAATATTTTGTAATAACCCTCGGCTTCCAAAGGAAGTGTGAGTTCACCGCAATACTCATCCGGTCTTGCCGAGACCATTAAACCGCTTATTCCCTCAGTTGTTTCAAAATCAATTAGTGCCCATTTATTTTTCTCAAAATTTCGTGACAAATTTTCAGCTGGTTGACAGAGAGACATATCTGCCCGAAATAAAGTTCCTGCTCGTTCACTTGAAAATGTTTTGGGATTTTCTCCGTGACCTAAAGAAGTATCCTTAGGCGCTTTTGCACTGAGGAGTGATGTCGTCATAAACAAAGAGCCTGCAGTGCTGGCTTTCAAAAAATCACGTCTTTTTATCGTCTTGTTTCCCAAGATGTTCTCCCAATTTTAATATCCAAACACTTCTTCTAAGGTAAGTTGTTTGACCATCCCATATTTTTTCAACACGTTAAAATCCATTTTATTGGTATCTCCAAGAACCAGGATCGTATACTTATTTCCTTTAATGTATTCGTCAAAAAACTCCTGGATGTTCTCCATTGTTAATTTTGGAACCTGTTCGTATGTATCCCGGCGAATATCATATTTATCATCACCCATCCGTTTATCACTCTCATAGCGCCACAAAACAGATTCTTTTGTGATTCGCTCTGTCTGAATTTTTTTGATGATGGCATTCTTGGAGTCGGCAAATGATATCTCTGATTTTGCCATATTATTCAGTAACCCCAATAAACCGGCAAGTGCCTCATCTGCTTTATCTGCCTGGGCACCAATATAGCTATAGATATAATGCGCCTCGTCGGGCTTGCCCGGAGAGCGATAAGAACTCCACACAGAATAGGCCAGTGCCTGAGACTCCCGCAGTGTCTGAAAGACAACGGAAGACATATTGCCTCCGTAATATTCATTAAACAAAGTTCTGACAGCAACGTTATCCCTATTATATGGGACGCTTTTTGAAAGCATGATGATTTCTACCTGCTGCATATCGTAGTGACTGAGATACACCTGGTTTTTTGCTGTTGGAAGCTGGGTAAAGGTTTTTGCCTCAGGGATTGAGGTAAAAGAATCTGGTATAATGTGTTTCTCATCCAGCTTATTAACAATCTCAGATTGATTCTGGGGACCATAATAAAGAATACGGTGTTCAAAGGCAGATATTTGCTTAATAATTTCAATAAGTTCATCTGGAGTAAGTGATTTTAGTTCACTCTCTGAAAGGAGATATTTTTGTGGTGAATCTTCGCCATATATACCGTAGTTATACAAAGCTCGAAAAAGAATCGTTCGTTTGTTTAGCTTAGCGTCAGCACGACTCTTGAGAATATCTTTCACCAGATTATCCAGTGCCTCCTGATTGGGCTGAGCGTCTGCCAAAAGGTGTTCCACCAAGTCGACACCTTTATCAAAGCTTTCATTTAATCCCGAGAAGTTGACACGTAACCGATCCGAGGAAGCAGAGGCGGAGAAAGAGAATCCAAGTTTATAAAGTTCCTGTTTAAATTCTTCCGGTGTATATTTAGATGTGCCTAAATAATTGAGATATTGCAAGGCTACACCGAGTTTTATGTTGTGGTAAGTCCCGTAATTAGCCAGGTAAGTCATAGAAAACAGGTCATTTTCGTTATTTTGTTTAAATAGAATAGGGATATCTTTTTTCATCTTCAGTTGGGTAAGGTCTTTGTTATAATCAAGGAATACGGGTTGAATGTCTGCAGATTCCATGTCTTCGATATTTTTAACAAATCCGGACTGTTTGTCACGATTCAGTTCAACTGGGGTGATTGGGGGTTTGGATATTTTGACTTTGTTGGGATCTTCACCAGTTCTTTTATACGCGACCACATAATTGTCTGCATAATATTGATTGGCAAATCGAATGATATCTTGTTTTGTGATCTTATCCCTAAATTCCCATTTTGACACAACATTTTCCCATGGTTGTTGATTAATAAACGCATCCATAAATTGCGCGGCACGACTCCAATTACGCTCAAGTCCTCTGATCTCATTTAATTTTAAATTCTTTACCGCAGCAGCAGGCAGCCAGTCGGGAAAAGCGCCTGCCTTGAGTGAATCAATCTGGGCAAGAAGTAGATCTTTCACTTCTTCAAGTGATTGGCCCTCTCTCGGACGACCTCCCAGCGTATGGGCGGCATAGTCAGTGAGAATATTAGTGCTGCTGTAAGGCCCGATTACAAGTTGTTTTTGATGCAGGTTCAGATCAATAATACCTGCTTCACCGTTCATCATAATCCAGTCTGATATCAGAAGAAGTTCTGCTTCTTCTGTATTTGCTCCGGGGAATCGATAACCTATAATAACACTCTCCATATCCGGTCCCAGGACTTCCTTTGTGACCGGTTCAGAGATTGGTTTCTCCTTGGCTACCTTCCATTCCGGGATCGGCTTAGGCTCGAGTTTGCCGAATGTTTCGTCAATCATAACAATCATCGAATCCGGATCGAAATCTCCCGAAAGGCAGATTGCCATATTGTTTGGGACATAGTAGGTGTAATAATAATCGTAGACATTTTGTATCGAAGGGTTCTTGAGGTGTTCGACAGTTCCAAGGGTGGATTGTGTACCGTATTGATGCGTAGGCCACAAGCCTGCATATAATGCTTCCCATTGTTTACGCCCATCGCTGTCCAAGGCGCGATTTTTTTCTTCATAGACGACCTCCAGCTCCGTGTGAAATCCGCGAAAAACAGGATTCCTGAATCTCTCGTATTCAATTTCCAACCATTGGCGGATGTTATTTGACGGGATATCGTTGATATAACAGGTGACATCATTTCCTGTAAAAGCGTTTGTCCCTGTGGCTCCGATGACTGATAACATTTTATCATATTCCGCTGAAATAGCATATTGGGAAGCCTTATAGGAGAGGCTATCTATTCGTTGATAAATGGCTCTCCGTTTTAATGAGTCCGTTTCCTGTCGGTGTTGTTCGTATAGATTAACAACTTCGTCAAGAAGGGGTTTTTCTTTTTCAAAATCATTTGTACTATACTTATCTGTTCCTTTGAATAAGAGGTGTTCGAGATAGTGAGCCAAACCGGTAGATTCGGCTGGGTCATTTTTACTGCCTACACGTATCGGTATCATTGTCTGTATACGCGGTTCATCTTTGTAAACAGTCATATAGACTTTTAAACCGTTATCCAGTGTATAGATACGCGCTTTTAGGGGATCTCCCTTAACGGTTTCATAGGTATATTTTCCACTCTGTATGACTTCAGTTTTAGAGCAGGCAAAAAACTGACATGCAAGTAAAAGAATAAGGATAGAAATGACAACTGTAAACTTCATTAGAACCTCCTTATGGTTTTGTCCCTAGTAAAAAAAACCACAGAGGGCACTGAGTTAATATTAAATATATATTGATTTAATAAATGTTTTACACTACTCACTCTGTGGTTTTGTATTTCAATTCAAGCAATGAGTGATTTAATATACAAATTCTAAAGGAAAATTAATAAACAGTAAAAACTTTAGATTATCTTTTCAGTCGATTTATAATACCTGCCAAGATATTAAATCTTGGAACCCGGCTACAATATGCCTCATAGGCTTCTGAAAATCTATCTCTTAAGTTCTTTTCTTCATCAATTGTATGAACATAAAAGAGCAAGATTGAAATGAGGGCAATAATAATTATTATCAAATTCTGGGACAAGAGCGTAAAACCAATGACGAATAAAATATAGGCCAGATATTGGGGATGTCGGACGATTCCATAGATTCCTTTTTCAACTACGTTATTTGTCTCGTAATAATTGTCACCCTCGTTTACATTTCCATATTTTTTAAGATGGAAAAAAGGTAATACCCAAATAGAAGCAGCACATACTAATAAACAAACGCCGGCAATTTTTAGATAACTATTCTCACCTCTCGGTAGAATATTAGACAAAATTAAAATTGTAAACGTTAAAATACTGGCGATCAAGTCATAGATGTATGGATATTTATTTGTACTCATGATCACTCACCTAGCGAAGAACTGTTTTGGCGATATTCACAGAGTCATATAGTTTATAAACCGGAAAGGGAAGTTGTCGTCGGCTCCACTGCTTTGTGATGTAACGGTCAAAAAAATTCCAGCGAAGCAGGCCGTCATCACTCTCCGGCTCTAATAGATAGGCAACAACATTTGCCAGCGGCTGGTCCAGGGTAACAATCACTGTTCCCTCTGTAAAGGTTTTTGTTATCTTTTCGTAGGAACCGGATAACGACGTTAAATAATGACCCTGATTTAAAGAACTATCCGATTTTACACTACGAATTATAAAGGATTCCACATTCAACTGAGCATTATCCGTCAATTTCTCGACGACAATCCCATGTGCCATGAGCTTGTCTGAAATTTCATGCATATTACCTGCAAACAGATAAGCATGAGGTAGACGCACTGCTCTCTTTGGATAATATTCAGCAAGAAAGGGCATTGTGTAGGATTTTTCGATATCAGTTTTTATAACTTTTGGCCATTTGCGATCTGGAATCTCCTCTACTTTCATTTCCCAGCCTTGAACAGTAATTTCCTGATCAATAGGGCGAACATCATATTCAATTGCAAATTGGTCTTGGTATGTAGGGTTTAATCCTCGTTTTATAGTCTTCAGATCAGTATTGGACAACAGCCATTTTATCTTGTCTTTGTGTTGATAACAGAAATCAAGTAATGCCCGGAATAATTTATAACACCCCTTTACACGCGTTTCAAAATCAGCGTAGGGATAGTTTTCATTGAGAATGCCAATTCTGTTCCTCAGCCCTATATAATTTGTCAGGTATCTTGGTTGCGGCCCGAGAGGAATCCACCCTTTGTCGGGATTTTTTGCATCAATAAAATCACCATGCGGTATAGACTGTACATCATAGTTTATCCTGAGATTATTTGAGATCTCTGGGTACATTGAATTTTCCGCATAATGAACGAGGGAAGTGTCACCATTAGGATTCAGGGACCAGACAAAAGTAACGGGCTCCTGGTGATAAGAGCCATTATGAGTATGGCTATCTAAAAAAACAAGCGGATCCCATCGGTTTAGCACATTTTTTATCATTCCTCTTACTTCGGGGGTTTCCAGTTTTAGACCGTCCCGGTTTAAATCGAGATTTTGTCCATTGGGACGCACACCAACGCCATTGACAGGTCCATCCTGTCTTTTTCGATTTTCCGTACTGATTTTTTCGTTGCCATCCGCATTAAAAATCGGTACAATTAATATAACCAATCGATCCAGGTATTTCAGTTTGTTATTGAATACCAATTCTCTGGCTAAAACTTGCAGACCCTCTTTTCCTTCTACTTCCCCTGCATGAATGTTTCCCTGAAGATATATAACCATTCGCTCGTCATTGTTTAATGCCAATGGAGAGGAAGGTGGGGGATCACCCAAAATGATCATTGGAATATCCCGGCCTTCCGTCGTTACTGCGATGTTTTCTACTCTTATTAACGGACTTTGTTTTTGCAGTTCTTTAATAAATGAAAGGACATCTGAGTAGCGGGAAGTAGACTGGAAATTACTTGACTCGGCGATTGTTAACGGTTGTTCCTGCCCCGAACATATAGATATTATTAATAGAAGGAATAACAAGAGAATAAACACTATCTGAAGGGTTCTCATAAATTACGATTCATTAGTTATTATTTATGTTTAAGACAGGATAACAGGATAAACTGGATATAATTATTCGTAAATTATTAATTATCAATATGTTAGACAATTTGTACGAGTAATATTAGTAATATCCTGTTAGTCCTGTCTGTTTTTTGGATTCCGATTAAGTCGGGATTATCCCGTCAAAAATTTTATTCATTTATTAGTGTCTGTATAGTAGGGATACACTGGTACTTCAAATTGTGCGGCATAGTCTACACCTGGTACTTCACTCGTGATGTTTATTTTCCATAAGGTACGATCATCTGTTGGTATGAGCTGCGTAGGAGGAAGATCAGGTGGAACATTAAAAAAAATGGACACATCGAGGAGAAGTAATATGCTGCCAATTATCATACACAGACCCGCTCCGCCAAATATGGTTCCAGCTATTTTACCAATATCCAGCGGTTTTTGGTCATCCTTAAGTTTTATCTTTTGTTCCACTTATTTTTTTTATCTTTCATAATGGATTTAACCATTTTCCCAAACTGTTTATCTTTTTGCCGCTTTTCAAGGTACGACAAATTATAATAGGCAGATTCTTTTGACATCTTAATAAAGTTATCAAATCGTTCCCGGGAAATAAAACCATCTTCAAGAGCACTCAAAACAGCACAGCCATCTTCATTTGTATGCGTACAATCATTAAAACGGCATTGTCTGGTCAACTGTGTAATTTCATCGAATGTTTGATCGAGACCTGATTCAATAGCAATATTTCCCAATTCCCTCATCCCGGGCGTATCAATTATCATTGCGCCATTCTTGATCACATGTAATTGTCTGCTGGTTGTTGCATGTCTTCCTTTATTTGTCTTGTCACTGATGGTCAGGGTTTTGAAAATTTCTTCACCAATCAAATTATTTAACAGGGTCGTTTTACCCACTCCTGATGATCCAAGAAGACAGTATGTATTAGCGGGCTTAAAAAACTCTTTAAGGTCATCAATATCAGGTTTATTCAGATTACTAAATGCGATGATCTCAACTTTGGGCATCAGTTCATGAATTTCGTTAATCTTTTCTTGAACTGCGGAAGGGGATAGAAGATCGCTTTTACTCAATAAAACGACGGGTTGAATCCGCCCTTCATGTATCATTGTCAGATATCGTTCCAAACGCCTGATGTTAAAGTTTAAATCAAGTGACTGAATTATTAAAGCGAAATCAATATTTGCTGCAATTAGCTGATACTCTACTTTTTTTCCGGAGGTTTTTCTCTGCAGGACAGTCTTTCTGGGAAACATCTCATCAATGACTGCAAAAGTGTCGTCATTGAAACATTGAACATAAACCCAATCACCGACGGTGGGATAGTCTAGAGAAGATTGAGCTTGAAACAGCAATTTACCCGCTAACTCGGCAAATATTTCATTCTTATTTTTTCTGATTAGATAACTATCTTTGTTTACAGCGACAATTCGGGCAGGTTGAAAATCACCATCTTTTTTCATGTCCAGTTTTTCACTGAACCAGGAATCAAAACCAAGATCTTCAATATTCTTCCAGTCAATCTTGTTATTCTTCGTTTTTCCCATCTCACTACTCCATAGCTCCAGTACTCCAATTCTGCATCACTCCCAATATTATTAATTGCTCACTTCATTTTGGCTGCCTTCTCAAGAATCCCGGGAATCGCCTCATCCATGAACATCTTCATATCTGCATATCTATAGGTTCGCTCATCAAATGAACGTGTTTTAATTGCTTTCATAAATCGTTCTTTGAATTCATCAAAGTAAGAGCCATAGATATGATAGCTATCCGCCTGGTGTACGTATCTGCCTAATACAATATTCTTACCTGAATATTGTGATATAAGATCAGCGATTTTTATTTGTAATTGAATAAATGCAAACATATTCATAAATGCGGCTTTGTAGGCATCGTTTGACCGGAAACGGATATTCGTGTTTAAGTACCATTGATCTGAGTCTTCTCCTTGCAGTAGCCTGCACCAGATGCTTTGCAGACAGGCGGGATCATGACAATAATTGTCTTCCCAGACTTTCCAGGTAATCGCCTGAGCACGCCGGGAATAGGGTGTTTCTGCTAATTTTTTTGACATCATATCAATTTGATTATGTAAATTTTCAATACCCGGAGTGGAATATTGAAACAGTCGTTGGTGGTAAGTGTATTCCCAGCGTGTGTCATCCGTATCTTCAGCCGAGGTTCGTATAAGATGATCTTTAATACCCTCAAGCACCTCCAGGACATATTCCTGGAGATCATCAAAGCCTCCTGGAAAATCCCGATGAATCATCGGTTCAGCCAGTGGATTTTTTACAACTATCGTCATGCTGCAATCTTTACTCGGGGGATCATCGGGTTTGTCATACTCGGTTTTTATATCACACCCTTCATTGTAGACGCTTAAAACAGATTTTTCCCACGCTTCTGCCAATCCTTCACCCTCGGTAAAGAGCACCGGTATATAGCCTTCCATGATTTCGTTCTCCCTAGCAAATTATAAAATATTTGTATGATTCTGATAAAGACGAAAAAATTAAGTCCACGAATTACACGAATTTAATCTAATTACTCGATTTTTTTAAAAGAATATATGAAAAATTCGTGTCAATTCGTGAATAAGTTTTTACAGCTCAAGCCCCATCCATAGGAGATCATAATACTTTCCATCGATAAAAATTTCCTTGCGGAGCGTACCCTCCCTTACAAATCCCTTTTTCTCATAAAGATGAATGGCAGTGAAATTATCGGCTCTGACGCGGAGATTTAATTTTTTTATGATTTGAGTTGATTTGGCCCATTTGAGGAGGGTATCTACCAGGTACGACCCAATCCCTAATCCCCAGTCTGATTTACGAACGACCATGCTGAACTCACCGCTGTGTTGAGTGCGCGGACGCTTTCCACCGGTAAAGTTCAGCATTGCTACAATTTTATTTTCAATCGTGGCCACGAGATATATCTGATTTTTTGAATTGAATTGGGTCTCCAGATACGTTTTTTCTTCATCTTCACCCATATCAAATTCAGCGGATCCAAAGGTAAGATAATCTGATTCAGAACTGACTTTATGTATAAAACTCAGCAGCTCTGCAGCATCCCCACTGGTGGCTTCACGTAATTCGACAGTTCTTCCATTTTTAAGTTTATGAGTTTTTATTTCCATCAATCAAAGATTATCGTCTTTCGCCCTTTGACAAGCACCCGGTGCTCAAAGTGATGATGAAGAGCGCGGGCAAGCACTAACCTTTCCAGATCTCGCCCTTTTCTGATCAGGTCTTTCAGTGTGTCCTTGTGTGATATCCTGATAATATCCTGTTCGATGATCGGCCCTTCATCTAAATCCTCGGTTACATAATGACTGGTTGCTCCAATAATTTTCACCCCTCTCTGATAGGCTTGCTTATAAGGATTGGATCCTACAAATGCCGGTAAAAACGAATGATGAATATTGATGATTCTGTTGGGATATTCTTTTACAAAATCCGGGGATAAAATTTGCATGTAACGGCCCAGAATAATGGTATTGATCTTATACTCATTCAGAAGTTTTAATTCCTTCTGTTCCTGCTCCGGTTTATTTTCTTTTGTAATTGGGAAATGATAATAGGGGATTGCATAATGCTTGGCCAATGGCTCCAAATCGGGATGATTGGATATGATTGCAGTAATACGAATATTGAATTCTCCCAGCTTGTCACGCCAGAGAATTTCATGCAGGCAGTGGTCATATTTGGATACAAAGATTGCAACGTTTGTTTTATCCTCCAGATATTTTATTTCCCAGGTTGCTTTAAATTCCTTCATAAGAGGAATGAGGGCATCATTTAGTTCTGAAGCCGAAATTGAAAAATTTTTCATATCCCAGGCAACACGGATTGAAAAATCCTTTTCTTCCGGGTCAACATGTTCGTCCAAATCTATGATATTACCCCCTCGCTCGAAAATAAAATGTGATATTCTGGCAACCAGTCCGACTCTGTCCGGGCAGGAAAGCAATAAGATTGCAGTAAGATTTTCTTTTCTCATTTTAGTCTCAATTCATCGTCATTGTTTCATAGGGAATATAATATTTAACCAAGAATTACACGAATTCTGACGAATTACACGAAAAAAACTTAAAAATTATAAAAGAATTCGTGTTAATTCGTGTAATATGTGGTTCCTTATTTTATTGATAATTAAACCGCAATGCTTTTTTCTTCTTTAAAAGCATCCAGTTGTGCTACATTTAAGAGGAGCAGAACTTCAATTATAATTGCTGGTATTGAAAGAATCAAGCCTAGAAAAAAGAGTACAACAGTTATCAGAAAAAAACCGACGACAATCTCGAGAATGCCAGCTATTGAAGCCAGTTTACCCAGTACATCTCTTAGCTTATACAAGCCAAAACCGAAAACGATTCCGGAGAATCCATACAGTAACAATACAGAAACGCCAAAAATTTCCTCTTCAATGTCTACCAAGTCCACAGTATACCAGGAATAAAGATAATAGAATATTGTGGTGAGAATGATGATTGCGGAACCGACTACCAGTAAATTGTTTTGTAGTTTATTACCGATGACAATAAATCCGTAATAAAAAACGATGGTACTCAGCGTGGATATGATATATGAGATTATTAGAAAAAATGTGATACTGCCGTTAGGGTCTCCTAACTCACGCATGGTTTCAAAGGTTAGTTCCGGTAAAAAGGAGACGAGATAGACGATTCCTGCAAAAGCGGAGATTTTGATTTTTTTTTGCATGACAGATTCTCCTTACGGATTACATGAAATCATGATTGTAGCGACGCGATTAATCACGTCGCTACTTCTAACTTGTCAATGACCCGATTTTACCAGATCTACTTCTAATCTAACCATTTTTATAGTAATGTTACCGTTCTCGGATTGAGGATAAAGTTTTAAATAGTTATCAACGAGATCATCAATAAATAAAGTACGTAAATTATCGGGGATTTGTTTTAGATAAGGTAACCAGGTTGTTCTAATCCAACCTTTAAATTCATCTCTGGAGGTGTGAATCATTTCTTTAGGAATCAATTCAATCCTGGATTTAATAAATCCTATGGGATGAATCCATTCTTTGTAGTCTTCTGGAGAGTAAAAGTAATAAGGAACGCGAAAATCCTTGAAGTAAAGATCCCACACCCCTGTTTTTATGAGTTGTGAAAGGACATTAATTACTTCTGAGGCGTTTCCTTTCCCGCCCATTTGTAGCAATACTCTACCCTTCGATTTTAGGGCAGTATATATCTTTTTTAGGAGGAATTCGTGATCCTGAATCCAATGTAATACAGCATTTGAAAAAACAACATCAAATTTTTCGAGATAATCAATATTCTGAGCAGACTGAAGTTTGAAGTGCAGATTTGGGTAATTTTTCTGTGAATAATTTTCTTTTGCCAGAGAAATCATTTCAGCTGAACTGTCAATACCGGTGACTTGACCGTCTGAAACGCATTTGGCAATATCTGCAGTTATTTTTCCATCGCCACAGCCGATATCCAACACGTTTTCATTCCCACTCAAATGCAGTTTTTTGATTAACTCACGACCCCATTTCTGTTGAGAACGGGAGTAATTCATATAATCCTCAGCATCCCAGGTGTAGGTATCCATATTATTTATGTAGCCCAGTTTTCAATCTGCAATGAGGGAATTCTTGAAAAATGTTTTTCATTATCGGTTACTAATATATAATTGATGGAAAGGGCGGTGGCTGCAATAATCAGATCAAAATCTGCTATCCCGTTTCCTTTCTGCTGAAGACCCACTTTTAAGTCAGCAAATGTCTCCATGATAGATTTTGTGGTATTCACTATCGGAAATAATTCTGAGATTCGTCTGACAACAGCAAGATTTTTTTCTACATGTTTTGATTTTCTGGCGCCGTAATAAAGTTCACCATACGTAATAACGGAAATAATTCATGAAAATGCAATATAAATTCATGAACACGGGATCTGTTGTCAATTTATTATTTTTTGATATGCTGAATGATATTCTGGCAAATGAATCCAATAATCACTACCAAAAGACAACCAATAAAGTTAAACCACAAATAGGGGATATCGGTAAATTGATATAATGACAGCACTGCAATTTCAGCAATGATTGCTGCAATAAATACGGCATGTCCACCAATTTTCTTAAAATAGAAGGCCACGAGAAATATCCCGAGGATTGTACCATAAAATAAAGAACCGAGGATATTAACCGCCTCAACAAGCGATCCCAGACGATTGGCAAAAAGGGCAAAGAATATGGCGATTGCGCCCCAGAAAATTGTGGCCATTTTTGAAGCGATGAGATAATGTCGTTCATTTCCTTTGTCATGAATGATGCGTTTATATATATCCATTACTGAAGTTGAGGCGAGTGCATTGAGCTCCGCAGAGGTGGAAGACATGGACGCGGAAAGGATTGCTGCTAATACTAATCCTATCAATCCTGCCGGGAGGAAAGCCAGTACAAAACTGAGAAATATATAGTTTGTATCGTTTCCGTCACTGTCTGGATTGTTCTTCTGTATTAATCCGATCGCCTCCTGTCTGATCGATTCAGATTCTACTTTGAGGGAAAGAATACTTTGCTGAGTGTTCTCGACTTTATCAGGTTGCTCGGCAGCTAAAGCGGTCAGCATCCGGTCTATTTCTTCTGTCTTTTTTTCATGAAGTGACGAATATTCCTTTTCAAGTTCCTGATATTCTGTGGCGTATTGACTGGATTTTATGTTTTTTGTTTCGATGGGATTGAAAAAGAGGGGAGGGGAAGCAAATTGATAGAAAACAAAAACCATAGCCCCGATAAATAGTATAAAAAATTGCATGGGGACTTTTACGATACCGTTCATTAAAAGTCCTACCCGGCTTTGTGTTATGGATCTTCCGGCAAGATAACGTTGCACCTGGGACTGATCTGTCCCAAAATATGAAAGGGCTAAAAATGTCCCGCCAATCAGACCTGACCAAAATGTATAGCGATCGCTAAGATTAAATGAAAAATCAATCGTATTTAGCCGCCCCATTTTACCCGCAATATGAGCAGCGTCAAAAAGTGAAACATTATCAGGGAGCAATTTGAATATCATGATAAAAGCAGAAATCATTCCAAAAAAGATGACAGTCATCTGTAGAATATGTGTTTTATTGACAGCTTCTGTTCCTCCTGAAGCTGTATATATGATGACGAGAATACCGATGATCAGGATGGTTAAATCAATTGGCCATCCCAAAAGCGCTGACAGAATCAAAGATGGGGCAAAAACCGTAAATCCCGCTGCTAATCCTCTTTGAATTAGAAATAATATACTACCGAGGGCTCTATTTTTTAAATCAAAGCGATCTTCTAAAAATTCATAAGCAGTAAAAACATTTAACTTATGAAACAAAGGAACTGCTGTGATTGAGAGAATAATCATGGCGATCGGTAAACCAATGTAAAATTGGACAAAACGCATACCATCTACATAGGCCTGACCCGGTGTAGAAAGAAAGGTAATGGCGCTGGCCTGGGTGGCCATAATGGAGAGCGTAACCGTGTACCACGGTGTAGATTTATTTGCTAACAAAAATTGTTTTACATTTTTGCTGCCGCGACTTTTCCATGTTCCGTAGGTGACGATAAACAACAGAAATCCACCCATGACCAACCAATCCAGTGTTTTCACTCAAAGATCCTTCTGATAATGTAAAATGTCAGTAGCCAGAATACCAGGTTTATCATAACGATTGTATAAAGACGAGACCAGTTTTTCAAAATAGGTGGCGCTTCTTCTGAATCTTGATCGATATTTTTATTCTCATGAGGATGAATATTTAGTGATTTTTTACCTTCCTCCATCATTTACTCCTCACCTTTGGCAGAGATCATATTGACAAATATCCGATAAGCACCGGGCACACCTGCCGGTAGTTGCCGAAACCAGGAATATCCGGTAAAGATAAAGACACCTTTTCCATAGGTGGAATATAATAAACCACCCAATTTGGCATTTTCTCCAGGATCATTACCGGATAAAAGAGGTACTAAATTTTCGTCCCAACTATCAGCAAAATAAAGACCACGTTCTTGCACCCAATTATCGAAATCTAATTTGGTGATTTTGTTTGGATAATTAAATATCCTATGATCGGATTGGAGGATCTGAATTGGTGCATTTTCGTCGGATATGCGATCACGTCCGGATGTACTGAATAAATACGGGCCAATTTGATCAACGTCAAATCCAAAACGTGTGTTATGTTGCACTATCCAGGTTCCCCCATCATCTACATAATTTATAAGCCTTTTCTGTATTCTAATGAGTTCCTTTCGTGTATTAAAGGCACGTATCCCACATATTATTGCATCATAAACTGAAAGATCTGCTTTTTCCAGAACCTCGTCTGAAAGAAGTTCGACTTTGTATCCTAACTGGGTAAGCGCCTCTGGAATTTCATCACCTGAACCCATGATATAACCTATATTACCTGCCGGGACGACAATATCAAGATGAACAAGGTTCGTATGGGCAGGCTGAAGAACAGTTTGAACTGGAATGTGATTGTAGTCTATCTCAATAAGTGTCTGATTAAATTCCTTCCCATTCAGTGTGGTTGCTGTCAGTGCAGCAATTCCACTTTTGGCCTCAGTCCCGGGCTGAACCTGAAACCGGCGTACAATTTGATCACCCGGTGATAATAAATTAAAGGTATGTTGTGCTGGTTGAATCTTCCATCCCTTAGGCGTTTCCAATTGAACGCTACCTTGAACATTATGACTGTTTGAGGTAATGCGAAAATTAATATTGTGTGATTTGCTTGAAGCAAATATATAGGAAGGTTTATCGATTGAGATATTAATTTTTGGGCGAATAACGAACGGTCGGATCTGTTCTCCCTTTATCGCATCATTCCATCGATGAACCACTGGAACATCATAATCTAAGGGCAGTCCATAAATTTCAATATAAAAAGTTGTCGTTAAAGCCGGGGGGGTATCTGCCTGATAAATTATGCTTGAGTCCTCGAAGGAAAACATTTTCCCATTATTGGGCAGTTGTAACCAGAAAGGTTGTGTGTAGGGAGCATCTGCGGGAACCGTAATTTGTAATTTTTTTGAGAAGGGTATATTCGTTTCAAGAGGTTGCAATAATAGTGAATCACTTCTATAATAAGTGTTCTCCATATATCTGATCAATACCGGAATATTGGCTCTGTTTAAAATCATAGACTCCACTTCAATCATACTTCCGGGGGATGTACCAGGGTATTCAACGATAGATTCCATCCATAATCCACTACACATCTTGATTAGGTTTTTTACCTCCGCTTTTTTAACCTTGACCCAATAGTTATCGGAGTGATCGTCTAAAAGCTGATATAATTCAATAAGCCCTGCCACAGAATTATCGGGTGTATCGGGATCAAATGAAGCAATTAGCAGATCTATTCTTTCAGAAATTGTGCTGCTATTTTCAACCCTGTTCCAGCTAACATCAATACCTTCAAATAAGTCAGTCCCTGCAGGTTCTCCGGCAGTTAAATCAAACCAAATATATTGCTCTCCCCGCCTGGGACTGACACCAAATCCCTGGCTTTTGTGCATGGTTCGGCTTGCGGCAGCAAACTCTTGATATGATTTACCAAGCAAGGGATCATATTTTCCGATATTTATACTAATGGCAGCTGCGACCATTGGATCAGGATTTTATTATTTTTGGAACTGTTTTATATCGGGAGAAAATCTCAAGAGGAGAGGATTGGTCATACCATCATCGCTTGCATTGGCTGTCGCCACATTCATCATCTTCCTATTCCTCATTCAGATTCCGTGGTATTGCTGGTCCGAAGGTTATGCTGGATATCATGCATTTGATGGGGATTTTGTTTTCATGAATTTATTTCTTTTCTATGCTTTTGTCTCAGCCATCCTCCCAGCTGTGATTGGTAATATCATATATATTAAGGGAGAATTTGCCAAGAAAAAGGAAATACAGAATGAATCTGAATAATGAATCTTACCAAGTGTCCGCAATCATCTTCCCATCAAAAGTTTCGCATATTCCTTGAACATGCACCTGTCCATGACTACAATTAAACCCGCGTCCATGGCCTTGCGGGCCGCATCAATATTGATAACTCCCTCCTGGAGCCATACGACCTTTGCTTTCTTCTGTATTGCCTCGTCGACAATGGGGCCCACGGTCTCGGGCTTTCTGAAGATATCGACGATATCGATTTGCTTTGGGATTTCGAGGAGGTTTTTGTAGGATTTCAGGCCGAGAACGTTTTCATAGGCGGGATTCACCGGTATTACTTCATAGCCTCTTGCCTTCAGGAACATACCAATACGGTGACTCGGCCTCATCTTGTTGTCTGAGAGTCCAACAATGGCCACGACCTTGTTGGAGGTGAGGATTTCCTTGATTTTCTCGGGTGGGGGTACGAATTCTTCGGACATTTCATCACGTCTTTCTTTCAAATATAACTTCACCTTCATAAATGATTTTGTAGATCCTGTGGTAGGGAATCGAGGCATCCCCGAGCACCATGAAGGAGTGCTCCAGATCCACAATACCATCGCCGGATACAATCATGGTGTCGTTTGGCGCGCCGCGGTGGATGTACCATATCTCAGCCTTTGATATATCCCTGTCGCCGCGCCACTTGAGCTCGTTCAGTATCTCCCTGGGAAGGGGCA
>Ga0209536_100005501_pt1 | contig 19641 bp, 19 predicted proteins | sample DeeMarSeWOR28_12_FD_187461 | JGI IMG/M metagenome (GOLD analysis project Ga0209536, IMG submission 187461) | Marine sediment microbial communities from White Oak River estuary, North Carolina - WOR-2-8_12 (SPAdes) (version 2) | ecosystem: Environmental > Aquatic > Marine > Intertidal zone >...
GGGATCCCCAGCTGCTCCAGACTCAGGGCCGCGATCTGAGATGCATACGTCAAATTGAATTCCCGCAACCGCAGCAGATCATCGCGCTCGATGCCCGGAATCAGGTAGACGGGCAGCGGTGCCAGCAGCGATTTTTCCTCGCCGGCAGCGACGAGGTATTCTCCGTCGGGTTTCACCAGGCGGGTGGCCACCTTGGCCACCAGCTTGTTGGGTGCCACCGACCAGATCGGGTCCAACCCCAGGTCGGTTTTGATTTGCCGGCGCAACCGCCAGGCCACATCCCGAGGCGGGCCGAAAAGGCGGCCGGTGCCGGTGGCATCCATAAACAGGTGGCCGTCGTCTTCACCGGTTTCGATCAGAGGTGAATATGGCAGGGCGCGCTTGAGCACATCGCGCATGGCCTGCTCGTAGCGGTGGGGGTGAGGCGGCAGGATGCGGACATCCCTGCACAGACGGACGGCGCGTTGCAGTGCCATGCCCTTGCGGATGCCGACCAGATAGGCTTCGTTGCTCATGTCATAAACGGCGGCGCGCACAGCACCTTCAGGCGCGATGATCACCGGACGCTCGCGCAGCCGGTGGTCCACCGCTCTTTCCACGGCCACGGCAAAATCCGCGACGTTTAAATGGATAATCGATCGATTATAAGGGTTCATAGGTTCAACGTTCAAAGGTTCAAGGTTCAGAATTCACAGGTTCAGGCTTTCGGGTTTCAGCCGCTGGCTTCTCGCTGCTGGCTACTGGCTAAAAGCCTATGACCGGTGACTGACAGCCAGCTGCCAGCAGCCAGCGACCAGTAGCAATTGACCGCAAGCTTTGAACCCTGAACCCTGAACCTAGAGAAGACCTTTCTCGATTAATTGACTGATCAGCCGTCGGGCATTTTTGGGTGCCTGGGCGCGGACATGGTTATTGAAAAAAATGGTCCCGCTGCCAGCCTGCCGGGTCATCGGTGTGATGATCTTATCGGCCCATTCCCATAGCTCTTCATCACTGTAGTCATAGTCAAACTGCATTTGCATATTGCCCGAGCGCCAGCCCCTGGCGTTGCGGCCGTGGAACCGAATGTAGAAAAGCTCCGGATTGGTGACCACATCGAGCCGTGGGAACAGGCCCGGCAAAGCCGGTTCATCCACGGCCACCAGAGTCGTGCGGCGGCGCTCCAGTTCGGCAAAAACCCGGTCGGTGGCCCATGAGGCATGGCGAAATTCCACCGCCAGGGGCAATCCGGCCAGTTCGTCCAAAAGGGCAGCCAGGTAGCGGCGATGTTGCGGCGCCCGCGAAAAGCTGGGTGGAAACTGCAGCAAAACCGCCGTCAGCTGCCGGGCCTGGACGAGCGGCGCTATGCCGTCGCGGTATTGCGACACCTGCCCCCGCCATTGGTTGGGATTTATCTCATGGGTTAGGGTGCGGGTCAGTTTGGCCGCGAAACGAAAACCGGGCGGCGCCAGCTGGCGCATGCGTTCGATGGCGGCGGCTTTGGGCATCTGATACCAGGTAAAGTTCAGCTCGGTGACCGGAAAGGTCCGGGCGTAAAGCGGCAGCATCTGGCCCGATCGGGTACCGGGCGGGTAAAATCCGGCGTTGACCCACTCCGTGTACGAATAGCCGCTGGTGCCGATCCAAAGGCGGCCGGGGGTATTTGTGCGCTCAAGACTCACGTTCAATCATTCGAAAATTGTTGAGTTTAGTCACTCTTTTTTGGCCGCTGGCGGCTTGCTTCTGGCTCCTGGCTGAATCAGAGATAACCCGTTGTGATGGTCGTCACAAATTGTTGCTGCGGACGGGGATAAACGGCTCGACTGAGCTCGCCGAAGTCCCCGCCCCTACAACCCGCATTTTAACCAGTCTCATAGGATCGGATTTTATGCCCGCCCATCAAGCCAGCTGCCAGCCGCGAGCAGCCAGAAGCTATTTAATTCCTTCCGGGCCGCGGTGGATGCCGATGATCTTGCCCTGAACCAGTACTTCACCGAAGCCGTAGCGCATGGGGGCGAAGTCGGTATTTTCCGGACGCAGCTCGATGTGGTCGTCATGTAAAAAGAAGCGTTTGACAGTGGCCTCTTCACTGTTAATCAGAGCGACGACAATCTCCCCATTTTGGGCGTATTGGCGCGGTTCGCAGATCGCCAGATCGCCGTTGAGGATGCCGGCATCTTTCATCGAATCGCCTTTGACGCGCAGCGCGAAGATGTTTGGGTTGCGATAAACGGCGGCATCCAGCACGATGCTGCCTTCCCATTCGGTCTGGGCATACATCGGCAGACCGGCCGTGACACGACCGATGATTGGAATTTCGCGCCAGCGCTGCAAGGCTGTTGTTTCACGGGCCCGGTTTAAAAGATGCACCGTACGACTGTACCGCCCCTCCCGTTTCAGGTAACCTTTTTCCTCCAGCGCTTTAAGAATCTGGGCAATGGCGGTGTGGCTGACACCCAGGTCTGCGGCCGCTTGGCGCAGACTGGGGACCTGCCCGCTATTGGCAATTTCGCGCTGAAGATAATCCAGCACGCTTTGCTGCTTGGGTGTCAACCGGGACTGCATGGGGTCTCCTTTAATAGGTGTCAGGTGTCAGGTTTCAGGTGTCAGCTTCCGGATTCAGCGGTTTTGGCCGCTGGCCTCTCGCTTCTGGCTACTGGCTAAAAGCCTATGATCGGCGACTGACAGCCAGCTGCCAGCAGCCAGTGACCAGTAGCCATTGATCGTAGCCTTTGAACCCACACCCGCAATAATGTACATTTTAATGTAAATATAAATGTAAACATTTTGGCTGTCAAGATGAAAAAACGAAAAAGAGACTTTTTAGGTTAGCAGGACGATCAGATAAGCAATTTGGACAGGCGTCGCCGGCCGAAGCGCATTGGCAGAAAAATGGCCAGCAGGCTGAGAACCAGCACCAAGCTAAAGGAGCCGATAATCCATATCCACGTTGGCAGGCTGATAAATTTATTGTGGATGCTGGCCATAAAAAGATTGTATACCGGACCCGCCTCGATGAGGACCACCAAACCGATGTACCCGGCGCAGGCGACCATAAAGACCAGGCCGCCGAAACTGGTGATGGTCTGGGTTGGATTTTCGGCTTTAAAATCCGGATAGGCTGCTCCCAAACCGATGCCCATCGCTACGATGCCGGGGACCACAAAAAAAACGGTAAGGGTTGAAAGAACCATCATAAACGGCGTTACATCCAGTAGGATGTTGGTGGCACTAATCAGAATTTCGGTCAGGATGAGCAGCGGAAGGTAGTAGATGAAAAATTTTATCCATAAAAACGTGCGGATGGATAACGGGGAGGTTTTGACCAGCCAGAAGGCCTCTCGTTCCAGACTGACAGCCGGGAAAGCAAACCGGGCGGTTACGGCGGTCAGAACGAACAACGCCAGTCCCATGTTTAAAAATGAGAATAAGTTTTGCAGATAAACGGTTTTGATCGGTGATTTTTCAAGGGGTAGGACCTTAAAATTATAGACGTAAATGACCACCAGGGCGGCAATCAGAAAAATTTGCGTCCACTGGGTTTGGTCGCGCAGGAAGGTTTTGATTTCTTTGACTGTAAAGGATTTTATCGGGCCCGGCAGAAAGTTAAACATGCGATCGCCGATGACATTGCTTTTAAATAGGCGGGCCGGGGCATTCTGCGTTTTTGAGAATCCCTTAAAGTAGATTGCATCTGCAAGTAAAATCAAGGCCAATACCATCACTCCGGCAAAACTCAAAGACAGGGCCGTGAAAAATAAGCTGCTGCCGATCGCGCCGGCAAGTGCGGATTGGATGCTGTCATAGATCCAGCTGCTGGGCAAAAACGGTGATGATGGTGTTTGCAGCGAGGTGATATAGACCATAACCGTGTCAAACACTTCCGGATCAACGAGCAATTCCGGCTGTGAAAGGCGAATGGCCAGATAGATGACCACAAAAGATAGAATCCCCATGAGAATGAAGACACTTTTCATGCGCGTAGCGGGGATAAAGATGACTGCCGTCATGACCAGCAACGTGCTGAAGGCCGAGGCAATGGCCGCCAGACAAAGCATCGCAATTACAACGTTTAGATAATAAAAAAGGCCGGTTTGATAGACAATGCCATAGGAGATGAGCACCGGCATGGTATAAATGATGACCATCCAGGCACTGTCAACGGTGCTGTCGATCCAGCGCGTGATGAAAATTTTATAGCTTGAAATCGGCAAGGAATGAACCAGAAAAAGATCACGGGATAGATAGAGCTTGGAAAGGGATGTGAGGATGCTGCTGAATAAAAGCAGGGCAAAAGACACCACCAGCATCATGGACAATAACTTATAGCCCAGGATATCACCGATATCCTCAATGCCTTTAAAATAAACCAAAACCCGCCAGGAAACCGCAAATATGCCGCACCAGAAAAGCAGACCGATGGTGCCGAGAAAAAAGAAGCGTGCACCGCTTTTGCCGTTTGCTTTTGATAAACTGTGATTCTTGATCGGCCAAATGCGGGGCTTAAATAGGGTCAGAATTTCGTTCATTATTCTCGCTGCTGGCGACTGGCGACTGGCTGCTCGCTAAAACCCGTCGAGCACCCATCCGTCGCCTTTTCTAATTGAGATGCGTCTGTAAACCAGTTACTATTTGCCGAAAGATGAAAAATTGGCACCCAAAAGCCAGCGGCCAGCCTGCGACGAGCGCCATTCGACCCGAGCTCATGGCCGAGGGCAGCCGAGTCGTGACCAGCAGCCAGAAGCTAATGTCGTTGAGGGACATTATTGGTTAGATTTAAAAACACCTGCTCCAGGTCGGCCTCGCTGACATTGGCCGCCCGCTGCAGTTCCTGAGTTGTGCCGGTGGCAATTAGGCGGCCTTTGTTAATCACGCCAATCCGATCGCAGGTATCCTGGGCAACTTTAAGGGTATGCGTCGACATAAAAACGGTCACACCCTCGCCGGCCAGTTTTCGGAAAAGCGCTTTGACCATTATGATGGCCGCTGGATCGAGCCCCACCATGGGTTCATCTACAATAATCACCTCCGGATCGTGCAGCAGGGCGGCGGACATGATCAGCCGCTGTTTCATGCCATGGGAATATGATTCAATCAGTTCATCCGCCCAGTCAGCCAGCGAAAATTTTTTAAGGATCCCATAGGCGCTTGCCTGAAATGTTTCTTCCGATACGCCGTACAGATCGGCGGTGAATTTCAGAAATTCTATGCCGCTGAGTTTTTCGTAAAGATACGGCCGATCGGGAATAAAGCCGATTTTACGTTTGGCTTTTTCAGGTTCATGATGCATGTTGATGCCGGCAATGGATACCGTGCCTTTGGTGGGTTCCAGTATTCCGCTCATCATTTTAATGGTTGTGGTTTTACCGGCGCCATTGGGGCCGATAAATCCGAATACCTCTCCTTTTTGAACGCTAAGAGTCAGATTATTGACCGCTTCAAAATCGCCGTATTTTTTTGTCAGGTCTTTTAGTTCAATCATCATATAAAATGTTAAGGTATTTTACATATTATAGCATAATTTTGGATAACATATTCTATGTTCTAATAGATACAAACAGTCCGTTGTTTGTGGTCCGTTGTTCTTGGAAGATCACGAATCCCAATGGCAGTTTTCTACCGGTTTACAACGGACAACTGACCACTAACTACTAACGATTGACAACAAACTAATTTAAGACCGTCAACTTAATTTTGCCGATAATACCCATGATATCCAGCTGCCGCTCCGGTGAACCGGTTGTAAAACGCAGATGGCTGACATCAGCCGGCAGCTGGTTGAAAACCGGGTCGACAGTGACCCATTGACCCAGATACATGAGGTTCCAGGCATGATAGTAAAATCGATCTTTTATATAAACCAGGCCGGCCTCAATACGGGTGGGAATTCCGGCTGCGCGGCCCAGGGCGGCAAGCAATACGGCGTGCTCATTGCAATCACCGACTTTGTTTTCAAGCGTGGAGAGCGCATCGGGCAGCGACAGAACCGGCCGCTTTTCGATATGGGTATTGACCCAGTTGAGCAGCTTTTCAGCCCGGGTCAACGGATCGGCGCCAGGATCATTTTTTAAGATGTCCCGGACCAGATCCCGGATCTTTTGATGGTCGGATTGGATGAAGGGTCCGGGTTTCAAAAATATTTTTTCCAAAGCCTCTAGATTTTCAATTTCAAGCTCGGGGGCCAGATCGGTGAGCGCTTCTTTTTTAACCGTCAGCACCTGTCCATTTAGGGTTTGTCTGCCTCCATTGAGCTGCAAGTTCTTAAACGGTATGCCTTCAATTTTAACCCGCAACACCTCGAGGGCAGCGACATTTTCAAGCGGGATATTGGAGGGCACCGAAGCAAATCTTGTCAGGTCCTGGCTGGATTCAAGGGCGAGCCCATCAAGGGCGTCTTTGCGGTCGGTTTTTACCAAACTGATGCCCAGCAGCCCCTTTTCCTTGATGATATCGCCATCTTTTCCAATCCAGGCCAGTTGAGATACACCTTTAAAATTCATCGATATTTTCGTGGCCGATTGATCGATCCCGCCGACCTCGATGCGTTCGGGGCCGATGACCTCTGCAACGACATCCACTTGGCCCATGGATGCCGGATCAAAAATCGTAAATGCGTACTTGTCACCGGTCCGCAGATCAGTTGCAGCCACCGCATCCATAATGCTGTTCATTACATAAAGCTTACCATTGACGGGTATATCCAGCCTGCGACTTGAACCGGCACTTTCGGTTGTGACATGCAGGGTTTTTCCGTCAACCGCGCCCTGAACGGTAAAGTGAAAACGGCCAGAACTGATTTCAAAATCAAGCTCCTGAAGTGTAAAATCGGGATTTAGCCGGCTTTTGGTGTTCAGGCTGATATCCTGAACCATGCCCATGGTATTGATGCGCATATGGACGGTTTCGGTCAGGCGGTAACCGGTCGGTTCCGTATCAAACCGGGTATGGGAAAAGCCGATTTTACGATCGTTTTGGAAAATGTTCATCCAGGTGTTGCGCTCCGAGACTGAATTGAGCGCCGTGGGGGAAAGCGCACGCGGCTGATAAAGTATTTTTTCCAATATCCCCAGGCGAATGCTGAACAGGACGGCAAAGGTCACTGTAAAAATGCCGCTTGCAATCCAGAAAGTTTTGGATTTATGCACAATCATGTCTAAAATTTTAAGGGATGACCGTCGGTCTGTCAAATTACGCGTCTAATATCGTCAAGGATTTTGCGATGGAAACCGCCGGCGGTTCATGATATGGGCAGGTAGAGCCTATCTCAAAAATGCATCTAGTCCGCCGCAGGCGGACTCTTGGGCGTGATCTACTATTTTTGAGATAGCTTGATATAAAACCGGACATAAATGAGGAGACCTGGATGGAATGCCGAACCGAACAAAATCTCGAAAAATGTAATTGCAGCTATGAGCCCTGCCCCCGCAAGGGAAATTGCTGCGAATGTTTGAGCTATCACTTGGCCAGCCGGGAGCTGCCCGCCTGCTGTTTTCCGGATGACAGGGAGCGCACATTTGACCGGTCGTTTGAACATTTCGCCCGGTTGGTGGCCAAAAACCTAGTGTAGCTGATAGCATCCGGTTTAATAAACCACCCTACTATAGAGGGTTAACAGATCATCCAGCAGGATGCGCATCTTAACACATCATTTTTATGCCCGTGACACTCTGGTTGTCGCCCGTGAATTGCTGGGGAAAAAACTCGTCCGAAAATACAAAGGTCACATCTTAAACGGTCTGATTTGCGAGACCGAAGCATATCTGGGCACAACCGACAGTGCCAGCCACGCCTTCAGGGGCAGGACACCGCGCAATGCAGTTATGTTCGGTCGTGCCGGCGTGGCCTATGTGTATTTTGTTTATGGAATGCACTATTACTTAAACTGGTTTCAGAAGCTTTAGGTTGATGAAACCAGTTTGGAAGGAGGAAGAAACCAATGGCTTTGGATCCGAAAATAGGCTATGCCATCAAGGCGACTATATCCGACGTAAAAGGGGATTGCAGTGCGGGCCATAAAGCGGGCGATCGCTTTGACATCAGCTGTCATAACCCGGCGGGTCTCTGTGGCTGGTTCTATCATGATATTTTCCCGAGTTTGCAAACGTTGCAATTCGGCGGTTCTTTGCCGTGGTGGGAGGGTGATACCATTCAATTGCAATGCCCGGATCCCCTTAATCTTGTGACCATCCAACTGGAACGCATCAAACGAACCTGAGATGCAAATAACCTAAAGACAATTGCGGCTTCAGGCGCGCTTGCCAGAGATTTTCACACCAAACGGATGCGCCTGATTCCCTGAACCGAGCGTCCTAAACGTTAAAACGCAATATCGTTAACACAACGAAAGGAAGGCAACGGTGTTCAATAAAATCAGCGCCCTGTTTGTGGCGGTGGGCATCCTTTTCTGGATTCTGATGATTGCAGGTTGTGCGACACCGGGTCCGGCCAAATCTATTGAAACCATATCCCCGCCGCCGGCTGATGCCGCTGCAACGGCCGGTTGGTGGTCTGCTCAATTTCGCATACACTGGCCGGCGGAAAAGCCGGTCGAATGGCATTGGGATTTATTAATTGCAGATAAAATCGTTGCACCGATTCTTTATCAATACAATGATGCCATTCGTCTTTGGCGGTTTCACCGCCGGGCAGTGCGGGATAAAACCGGTCATCAGTTTAGCTTTATATTTTATGCTTCCGCCGAAACAGCCTATCAGATTTTCAATCAGATGCGTGCCAATGAGTTGCTGGCAGAGATGAGATATGCCGGCGTCATTGATGAAGATCGTTATGATAATCCGCAGAACAACAACCGGCCCCGGATTGAAGATAGCAGCGACGCCGGCTGGCCCGAGGCCATCCAGAAGAGCTGGCCCTATTACATCATGGGTGCCAGCCAAATGTGGCTGAACTTAATCGGCGAGACGGTTGCTGACATGCCGAGTGTATACAGCCCGCTAGCGCTGCAAGAAAATGAGCAGCAGTACAAAAAAGCAGCGGCCGTTATCGATGCCCTGTGGGAGAAAGAGGCACAGCATGCCCTTTTGCATCATCTCGGTGCCCTGTTTGGTTATAAACCGATTCTCTTTCATGAAAAACGGATGTTAAAATTTTAAGCCCTGTTGAAAGGAAGCGCCAATGAATTATATCTCTGCAAAGACAATCTATACCGGAAAAAAAGTCCTTTCTAACACAAACATCATTTTTAGCGGCAAAACGATCAACGCCATTTCAAAATCTAAAAAGGGCCGCTCACTGGGAGATTGTGCAGTTATAACGCCCGCCTTTGTTGATCCTCACAGCCACATCGGAATGGAACGGGCCGGGGAACCCCAAACCGAAGGAGAGGCCAACGAACATCAGGATTCGATTCTGACATTAACCGACGCGCTGGATTCGATTCAAATGGACGATAAGGCCCTCAAGGATGCGGTGGAAATGGGTGTGCTGTATTCATGTGTGCTGCCCGGCAGCGGAAATATTATCGGTGGTCAATCAGCGGTCATCCGCAATTATGCGGCGTCCAGCACGGACGCCCTGATCACCCGTGCGGGTCTGAAAGCGGCCTTTGGATATAATCCCATGAAAACCAATGACTGGAAGGGCAAGCGCCCCACGACCCGCATGGGCGCTGTGGCCATGCTGCGCAGCCGTCTGGATGAGGTAAGGCAAAAGATCCAAAAATACAACAGGGCCAAGGGCAGCAAAAAGCAAGACATTGTCTTTTCAGCCGAAGAAAAGGTGCTGCGGGATTTGCTGGGACGCAAGCTGCGCCTGCGGGCGCACGTGCATAAAATAGATGATATTGCAGCGCTTTTGCGACTGGTCGATGATTTTAAAATTGATGTTACCGTTGATCACGCCGGTGATGTCCATCGACCGGAAACCTTTCTGGAATTAAAAAAGCGCAAAATCCCGGTTGTTTACGGTCCAATTGATTCATTTGCTTACAAAGTTGAACTGAAACATGAGGATTGGCGCAATGTGCGCCATTTATTGGTGTCAAGGGTGAAATTTGGCCTTATGACCGATCATCCGGTCACCTTGGCACGTCAGCTTTTATTGCAAACGCGCTGGTTTATGCGCGCCGGTCTATCCCGACAACAGGCCATCGAATTAATTTCACGCCACAACGCTCAAATTATCGGAATCGATGCGCTCATCGGCACACTGCAGAAGGGTAAATGGGCCTCATTCGTTTGCTGGAACGGAGACCCTTTTGACCTGACGAGTTACCCGGTGGCGGTCTACGGCGAAGGGGAGCTGCTATATTCGGCATCATAGGGTTCATAGAATCTAAACGTCTGTATCTTCAATATTAAATCATTATAAAGAGGTTAAAAATGACCCAGCATGACCGACGTGTGGCTCTGGTGACCGGCGCGAACCGGGGTATTGGCTACACCATTACAAAGGGCTTGGCCGAGAAAGGAATGGCGGTGGTTCTGGGCGCCCGTGACGCTCATAAAGGTGCGGCTGCCGGCTCAGAATTGCGAGACCAAGGGCTGGCGGTCTATTTCGAGCTCCTGGATGTGACCAGTGAAAAAAGCATTCAAAGCGCAGTGGCGAATATCCGAAACCAGTTCAACCGTCTGGACGTTCTGGTCAACAATGCCGGTGTCTTGATCGACGGCGATGCCGATGCGCTCAACGTCAGCCAGGACATCATACTAAAAACGTTGCATACCAACGTGTTGGGGCCTCTGATGCTGTGCCAACATTGCGTTCCGCTGATGAAAGCGGGCGGCTACGGCCGCATTGTTAATATGGCCAGCACCCTGGGCTCTTTGGCGGAAATGGCCGATCCGGATTCGGGATATGCCGGGGTTGAAACACCGGCCTACCGTCTTTCTAAAGCCGCGCTAAACGCCATTACAACGCTGGTGGCTAAAAGAGTCCGTAATGAAAACATTCTGGTAAATTCGGTCTGTCCGGGTTGGGTGCGGACCGATATGGGGGGCAATCAGGCGCCTTTGACCCCTGAACAGGGCGCCGATACGCCGCTGTGGCTGGCAACATTGCCGGATGACGGCCCCTCGGGAGGATTTTTCAGGGAACAGAAACCGATCCCCTGGTAATCTGCTGTTCAGCTTGAAAAGATATGGCGAAGCGCTGGGCACATCAGTCTTGCAAAAACGATTTCGATGGATATAATTAATTGGTAAAAGTGGGTCTCGTGCACACAGAACCATTTCAGGATTCAACCAAGGAGGAAACAATGATCAAACATCATATTTATCTAAAGTTGGCTGTAATATTCATTTTCACCGCATTTTTCATGGTGGCCAATGCTGAAGATGTGGATCCCAAGCTAATGAAAGGCTGGGAGGTTGGCAGCCCATACAACAATCATTATGATGCCCGCGATTATGAAAAAATCAAAGCCTGGTTCCTACGCGCCAAAGAAGTCATTCCCATGCCGGGGATGTCACCCGCCACCGTTGTCGAGGTGCTTGAAGGGGCAGAAGTGATCGAGGTTCATCTCTGCCCGACCTGGTATCGCAAGCCCAGTGACATTAAGTTAAAGAAAAATGAACGGATCAAAGTTAAAGGCGTCTGGGCGGAAATTAACGGCAAAGACGTATTTATGGCCTCAAAAATAAAAAAAGATCCCAACACTGATATTATCAAAGTCCGCCTGACCAAAGATGGTACGCCTTTTTGGACGATGACGCCCGAACAACGCGCCTGGGAGTTGCTGCCGGATAAAGAAAAAGAAGCCCGCATGGCAAAAGGGGAGGGCCCTCCAAAGGCGAAAACGCAGTAACCAACAGCGACAATGGCACAGCGACAATGGCATCCCGGCGAATTGCTTGAGCTTTCCGGTTATTATTGGAAAACTTTTACACTGCATGCAGCCGTCAAACTGGACGTGTTTACCTGCCTGGGCGACGAACAGTTGACCGGCGATGAAATCGCGGCCAAGCTTAATGCTGCGCCGGAGGCCATTCAGCGTTTGCTGAATGCGCTGGTGGCGATGGAGCTGCTGGCAAAAACAGAACATCATTACGCCAATACCCCAGCAAGCAAGACCTTTCTCTCCAAAGATTCTCCGCAATATCTCGGCAACATGATCATGCATCACCACCATCTGGTCGAATCCTGGGCGCAGCTGGATCGATCCGTTCTGACTGGAAAACCGATTGGGCAGCGGTCGTCCTTTAACGATGCAGAATGGCGCGAGAGTTTTTTAATGGGCATGTTTAATACGGCCATGAATGTGGCGCCGCTGCTTGTTCCGGAAATTGATTTGTCTTCTCGCCGGCACCTGCTTGATCTGGGCGGCGGTCCCGGCACCTATGCCATTCATTTTTGCCGGCGCCATCCGGACTTAAAAGCCACTGTTTTCGATCTGTCCACCACCCAGCCATTTGCCGAAAAGACCATCCAACGCTTTGATCTGTCAGATCGAATACATTTTCAGGCAGGAAATTATCTGCAAGACGAGATCAAAGGCCGCTATGATGCGGCCTGGCTTTCCCACATACTGCATGGTGAAGGCCCGGATGGCTGCAGGCAGATCATTCAAAAAACGGTTGACGTTTTAAAGCCCGGTGGCATCATTATCATCCATGAATTTATCCTTAATAATTCCATGGACGGTCCCCTTTTTCCGGCCCTTTTTTCCCTCAATATGCTGTTAAGGACCGATGCCGGTCAGGCCTATTCCGAACAGCAACTGCGGGACATGCTGGCGACTGCGGGAGCAAAGAATGTTCAGCGCCTGCCGGTTCAAACGCCAAACGACTCGGGCATCATCACCGCCACCATTTGACCATTTTCCTCTTTATGATATCATAATTTAAAGCGCTAAAAATTATAAAGGAGCCGATGCCCAAATGGCGGAAGAAGTCTTTGAACCGATCGGTATGATGGGACCGCAAATTTTCGGATTGCCCGTCGATCGCCAGACCTTATTTTCGAATCACAAAGAAATCTATAAAAAGCGTGTTGAAACTCGACAGCGCAAACTGATTATCAAATTGTCTTTTCTCAAGCCATTTCTAAAAAAAGGAGAAAAGATCCTATTAATTTCAACCGGATATTCGCCCATCAATTCCCCGGCCCAGTATGCCACCGGATTTTTGTTTGTGTATCTTAAGCGCTCATTGTTGGTTTTCACCAACTTTCGAATTTTACATGTACCCACCACACCGGGTTACAAGTTCAAGCAGTCCATATCTCAGATTCTTTATGTCGATTGCGAATCCATCGCGCTCAAAGGCGGGACTCTGGTTGTTCAATATGCAAAATTGGGCGGGATCGAAAAATTTAAATCCATTGGACTTTCTGAAAGAAAAAAAATTAAAGCGCTGATGAAACGCATGCCGCTTTCAGGAATCCAGAGCCGTTTGGGCCGGCGCTCCCATCTCTGCCCGCAATGCGCACATTTGCTTGAGGCTGGAAAATACAGCTGCAATGCCTGCCAACTGAAGTTTAAGAACAAAATTGCCGCCTATATTCTGGCCCTTCTATTTCCAGGCGGCGGCTATTTTTATACCCGTCATTATTTAATTGGCTTGCTGAATGCGCTGGTCGAAGTTTTTCTGCTGGGATACTTCTACCTGATCCTGAAAGACGTGATTAGCAAGGCGGAAAACCGTATGACCTATTTGGTGGCGCTTGGCGCTATTTTTGTGGTCGTCAAACTAATTTCAGTCATTCATTCCACCCATTTTATTGATGAATTTATTCCCACAAAAAAGAAAATCCAGACGAATCTTTTGGCCACCAGACCCCGCCCCAAGAAGCAAAAAGAAAAATCAAAAGACCGAAAATAAATTTCGGTCTTCAGTTGGCCGGTTTTGCCCGTTGAGCCGGTTTGCCGGTTGAAATGAATTAAAAAATTCTTGCCAGAAAGCTGGGATGCCAGAAGGCTTGAAAGCTTTGATTATTTAGACATGTCTGATTTTGTCGTTTTCGATAATGCAGGCTTCCTAGCTTCATAGCCTCTCAGCTTCCCAGCGCTTGGCACGGGGGCGGGCTAACCTGCCTGAGTGTGGACAAGCGGGGAACGGGTTCAACCTCATTGAAACAGCCTTATTTAATTGAACACAAATTAGAAGCCGTTTTAAACTGTAGATTACGTCCAAGGGCAAGGCGAAAATCGATTCAAAAGTGGAGCATACACGTTAGTATTCGAGCATTTTGAATCGGTTTTTAACGCAGCCCTTGGACATTAGATGCATTTATGGGATAGCTTCTAACGGTTCCATGAGAATAGTGAGGCCCCCAAACCCAAAAAACCCAGTGTCATCAGGGAAAGGACGATGATTTCCGGACTGATCTGGATCAGTCCGGCGCCTTCATGCATGACTTTGCGAGCGGCGGTGAGCATGTGAGTGAGCGGAAAAATTTTGGCAAAAGTTTTGACCCACGCCGGTGCGCCTTCCATCGAAAACCAGACTTCGGACAAAAACATCATCGGCCAGGAGATAAAGTTTAAAATTCCGGTGGTAAATTCCTCGCTGGTTCCCCGGGAGGCCAGCACTAAACCCAGGGAAGTCAGACTCAGGCTGCCCAGAAAGAAGACGAAAAACAAATCCAGATAGCTGCCCTGAACGTCGAATGAAAAAATAAGATCACAACCCGTCCAGACGACCATCAGGGTAAACATCAGCAAAAAAATGCGCGATATGGCCTGGGCGGTGATGTACTCAAAAGCCGTCAACGGAGTGACCTTCAGGCGTTTTAACACCCCGTTTTTTCGATACCGCACCACGACATAGCCCACACCCCACAGCGCACTGAACATCATGTTCATGGCCAAAATGCCGGGAAACAGCCAATCGATATAACGAATGGCGCTGCCCTGTATTTCCTTTTTTTCAGCGTTGGGTTGGCTGTCAGGCGGAATCAGGCTGGCTTTAAACATTTGCTCGACCACATACCCTTTGGGGGAGGAATCGCTGACCCAATATTGATGCGGTTCCTGGCCGATTTTTAACAAAAAATCTATTCGTTGATGCTTGAGTTTTCTTAATCCTTCGGCGGCATTCTGAAATCCGATGAATTTAAGATGGTTCATTTCCTTGAAGCGCTGTGGAATGTCAAGCGCTGCCATCGGGATCTGCGCTGATTCGGCTGGAAATACGCCGATTTTATATTCGGTGTAGGCTTTGCCGCCAAAGATAATACCGAAGCCGGCCACCAGCAGAAATGGAAATATAAAGTTCCAGCCAAATGCCGACTTGTCGCGGAAAAACTCAAGATTTCTGGCTTTCAAAATAGCCCACAGTCGTTTAAGGCGCATATTTATTCTCGCAACTGACGTCCGGTTAAATTTAAAAACACCGTCTCCAGATTCGGCGAGCGGACGGTCATATCTGATAAGTCGATACCATAGGCGATTAACTGCTCCAGACACTGATTAACATCGTCGGTTTTAATTTCGACCCTATCTTTAACGGTGCGCACGGGCAGCGGAAAGTCATCCGTTTTGGGGGTGAAGCGTTCCCGGGGCATAACCACAGTCGAGCTGCGGCTGTGTTGCCGGATCAATGCATCGGGTGTTCCCTGGCTGATAATCTTACCGTAATCCATAATGGCGACTTCATCACAGAGAAACTGGGCCTCCTCCATGTAATGGGTGGTCAAGATGATGGTCTTGCCTTCAGCTTTAATGTCTTGGATCAGGTCCCATAAATTACGACGGGCCTGAGGGTCGAGCCCGGTGGAAGGCTCATCCAGAAAGAGCAGCTCCGGCTGGTTGATCAACGCCAGCGCCAGCAGAAAGCGCTGGCGCTGCCCACCTGAAATTTTATCATTGTATTGATCCAAAAATTCATCCAGGCGGCATAGCTCGACAAGTTCTTGGATCGAGGCGGTCTGCATGAAAAAGCTTTTAAATGTTTGCAAGGTTTCGCGAACGGTCAGAAAATTCAGCAACGCCGTGCTTTGGAATTGAATGCCGACTTCTTCTCTGAATGATGGGGTGCGGGGGCGGCCTTTATAGAATATTTCTCCAGAGGTTGGCAGGATCACATCTTCAACCACTTCAATTGTGGTGGTCTTGCCGGCACCGTTGGGGCCGAGCAATCCAAAACAGACGCCTTGATCGAGCGCGAAACTGACGCCGTCTACGGCAACCACCGAGCCGTAATGTTTGACCAGGTTTTTGACTTCTAATATGGGGTTCATAGGTTCAAGGTTCAGAGTTCAAAGGTTCAGCGTTCCGGTACTTCAGCCGCTGGCTTCTCGCTTCTGGCTACTGGCTAAAAGCCTATGACCAGTGACTGACAGCCAGCTGCCGGCAGCCAGCAGCCAGTGACCAGTAGCGAGTAGCTGAATAATATGACATTCGAGGCCAAAATACGCTGCTATGATAAATCTTTCGAATGATTTATCAACCTTTTTTATCCAGGCGATTGTATGAATCGAATCGCAATTGGTCTGAGCGAGCAAATGGCTTGACATTCGGTTTATTGCACCTTAATTTTGCCCAGCATGATGGGCGCACACGCGCCCATCGGTTTAACCCGTTGAGCCCGTTAGCCCGTTCGCCGGTTATATCAGGTAAGATTAGATCGTATTCCTTTAAATCGAAAGACAAAGCCTAAGGTAGACTTATGCCCCCGGTAATATCCATTGTGGGTCGCTCTCAATCCGGCAAAACAACCCTGATTGAAAAACTGATTCCCGAATTCAAGCGTCGCGGTTATACCATCGGCACCATTAAACACTCACACCATAATCCGGACATTGATCGGTCGGGCAAGGATAGTTCGCGCCACAAAGCAGCCGGTGCCGATACCGTTATCTTTCATTCACCTGGAAAAATTGCGATGGTCAGAGATGATCATGCCGGCGACATGGATAGCCTGCTGGGCTATTTTAACGATGTCGATCTGGTGATTACCGAGGGCTACAAATCAGGCAACAAACCCAAAATTGAGGTTGTGCGTTCAGCGCGGCACACCGAACCGCTTTTAAAAGATGACACGCTTCTGATGGCGGTGGTCACCGATGTCGACCTGCAATTAACAGTTCCCATTTATGGATTTGAAGATGTGGTGCCGTTGGCTGATATGATCGAAAAAAAATTTCTATGAAGCCGTCATTATCTGCGGATACCTTCAGGAGCCTGACCTGGCCCGAACTTACTCCCGCAACACTGCTCAAACGTTACAAGCGATTTCTGGCGGATGTTTTATTTTATCCAGAGAATGGATGCCCGGGTGTTCCGTCCGGCCGACCACATTGATCCTGACTACGCTCGCCGATTGCGGCAAGCGGTCGCAAAAGGGATTGAAATTATGGCTTATGATGTGCACATAAGCCTTCAAGGGATTAAATTAAACAACAATATCCCCTGCGAGCTTTGATTGTGTGCCGTAACGACATTTGACATCCCTCCAGAAATCAGATAATTTCTTCTTTTTTAATTGGAGAAAATAAACCTGCGGAAAGATGTCCGATTATTCTTTAGAAAATTTGATGTGCCACCGGGATAACCTGGAAAGCGTCCTGGATAATCTCAAAGAAGGGATTATCGCCCATGATATGGACCGGCGCATCTTCTTTTTCAATGCCGAAGCCGAACGCATCACCGGTTACCCGCGTGAAGAAATACTGGGGCGTGATTGCCACGAGGCTTTTGGCTCCCCGTTTTGCGGTGAGCGCTGTGTCTTTTGTGAGCATCCGCCAAACTTGGCGGAAAAATCTGAATACACCATCAATATAAACACCAAAAGCGGTGAACAGCGGCGCATTGAGATGACGGTCACCAGCATGCGGGATGCGGACGACGAATACACCGGTGTGCTGAGCTCTTTTCGCGATATCACTGATATCTTCAGCCTCAAGGAGCGCGCCGGGGAGCTGACCAGCTTCGGCAACATCATCGGCCAGGACAGCAAGATGATCGCGATCTTCAAACAGATCAAAGACGTTGCCGATTATGATTACCCGGTGCACATTGCCGGTGAAACCGGTACCGGTAAGGAGCTGGTGGCGGCAGCCATCCATAATGAAAGCCGACGCGGTGGCGCACCCTTTGTGCCCATCAATTGTGGTGCTTTGCCGGAAGGCTTGATTGAAAGTGAACTTTTCGGGCACGTCAAAGGCGCTTTTACCGGCGCGTTGCGAGATAAAAAGGGCCGCTTTGAGCTGGCCGACGGCGGCTCGGTATTTCTGGATGAGGTCACTGAGCTTTCAAACAACATGCAGGCCAAGCTTTTGCGGTTTTTGCAGGAAGGCCAGTTTGAAAGAGTTGGTGGTGAACAAACCGTCACGGTGGATGCGCGGGTGATCAGTGCCACCAACAAGAATCTGAAAGATACCGTTAAACGCGACAAGTTTCGCGAAGATCTCTATTACCGGCTCAATGTGATTCCCATCCAGCTGCCGCCGCTGCGTGAGCGCAAAATAGATATTCCCCTGCTGAGCGAGCACTTTTTGCAGGAAGCCCGTGAGCGTTACGGCCCTAAAAAATTGCGCATTTCCAACAAGGCGATGTCACTGATGCTTGACTACAGCTGGCCGGGCAATGTGCGCGAATTACAGAATGCCATCCAGTTTGCCATCGTGAAATCCAACAACCGGATCATCAACGCCGATGATCTGCCGCTGGAGTTGCGCGATCTTGAAAATATCTGCGTGCGACGGGGGCCATCTCGTAAATTGGATGTTGATTCAGTTCGATCGGCCCTTGAACGAACCGGCGGCAACAAGGTCAAAGCCGCCAAGCTGCTGGGTGTGGGCCGTGCGACCCTGTATCGATTTTTAGGCGATCATCCCGATTTAATGCAAACGGTCAACTTACCATTTTAGGTTGAGCCCGTTAGCCCGCTGAGCTGGTTGACCCGTTAAGACGGAATGAGGGCTTATTTTATTTTTTGCCGGCTAACCGGCTAACGGGCCAACGGGCTCAACCAATGTCTACAACCTCGGTTTGGATTGAAATTAAGCAGATGCAAGCAAATAGAAAGGGTTTATTATGTACACCTTGGAAGAATTAAAAAAAGAAACTGATTTAATCAACGAGATCGAATGGGACATGACGCCCGAAGAGGCTGTCAAACAATATCTGGAGTGGGGCAATACGGACTGGGGCAGCGGAAAATATGTGATCCGGTCCAAAAGCGATTATACCACCTATTTTGTGGTGAATTGCTGGCGCAAGCCCTATTTGATTTATTTAATTCGCCGCAACTCGGACGAAGCAACCGAGCTGGCGGAATTTGAGCTTCCCAGCCGTTTTGAAAAAGATGTTTGCGAGCTCAAAGGCGTGTATGCCCTGGATGACGATGTTAAGGCTTGGCTGCAAGAGGAGCTCGGCGTATAAAACCTATCTCAAAAATGCACCTCACACCCAATGGCTTTGTTAAAAACCGATTCAAAATACTCGAATACTATCGTGTATACTCCGTTTTTGAATCGGTTTTGCGCCGCGCCTTTGGACGTGATCTACTATTTTTGAAATAGGTTTAAAATTTCTGTCATGGAATTCAGCCGGTCATATCATTCTTTATTTCTTACCGGGCAACGGGCTCAACCAATAAGGATTTAAGGAGATTTATATGGAACAAATCGAAAGCAAAGAGCAGCTGAATCAGCTGGCCAAAGAATTTCGTTACATAATCACGTATATTATGTGCCGGGCAGGCGGCGGGCATATCGGCGGCTCCCTCAGTCTGGTGGAAATTATCATCACGCTGTATTTCA
>Ga0209536_100005502_pt1 | contig 19639 bp, 15 predicted proteins | sample DeeMarSeWOR28_12_FD_187461 | JGI IMG/M metagenome (GOLD analysis project Ga0209536, IMG submission 187461) | Marine sediment microbial communities from White Oak River estuary, North Carolina - WOR-2-8_12 (SPAdes) (version 2) | ecosystem: Environmental > Aquatic > Marine > Intertidal zone >...
CTTGGCTTGGGAGTACCGCCGCTCCTTGTCCAACAGCTCCAGAAAGTTGTCCGAGAACCCCAGCAGCCTGCCAGCAGCCAGGTACTTCTCCCCGTGCCCAACAGAGATTTCGGTCAGGAACTGCCGGATCTGCTCACTGACGTAGATTTTTGCAGCCGCATCCATCTCGTCGAAGTCGATTTCCCAGGAGTCCATCCTCTTCTGGATGGCGGCCTGGGCGGCCATCAGCTGGTCCTTGGGAAGGACTGTCCTCTCTGGTAGGCCAAACTCATCTCTGGAGGGCTGCTTGGTTGGGGGATCCAGGAGCCACTTGCGATGGGTCTTGATCCTTTTGAGTTGGCTCATGGCGTATCCACGGAAGGTGTAGAGCACCTTCTGGGACAGGAACAGGTCGCGGTTCTTGATGAGCCTTTCCCCGGCCTCCGTGATCTGGATGATGTCGTCCTCTTCGACCCACAGGACCTCAAACGTGCTCGGGTTGCAGTCGGCAGCCAAGCGGAAGAACTTACGGACGTTGTAGATCACCGCGTCGGGGTCTGCAAACTGAGCTTGCTCGAAGACCTGGATGAACCCGTCCCGATAGGACTTCGGGTCCACTGCGACTCCACGGTAATCATAGTCGGAATCTGGTCGCTGGGTCCCATAGGCCCGACTGCCGAAAGGCACCCAGAGGATTGTCCTCTCTTGGAGCCAGGGATGGCTTTCTTGGGCTGGGATCATGTGCATGCTTTTTTCCTCTTGTGCGCTGGTCTCTCCCACATCACAGGGTGGATCCTTTCCCCACAGACAGAACACACCAACTGCTCGGGCAGGAACTTCCGGTAGGTGTGCTCATCGTTGGCCCAAGGTGGGATTTGTTCCTCTCCCGACCCAGGACAGTCTGGCCCCTCGAAGTCATGACTCAGGATGTAGTCTTTCACATCACTAGGCTTGATCTCGGGCCAGTACCCCTTGTAGGCGGCCTTTTCGAGGGTCCAGTTGTCCCATCCGGTGAACACGTCCATCCAGATGAGGGTCTTGTTGCCCTTGGGATCCCAGATGAGAACGCAACCACTGGTGACCTTGTACCTCCACTCTTCCCCCTCGATGTGAAGGCGACGGCGGGAACGAAGATAGCGACCCTCAGTGCGTTGTGGGTTCTTGGGAGTCTTTCTCTCCCGGGCTCGGGCTCGGTGCTGCAATGTGTGCACTCCTGAGCAAAAGGTTCACCCCTTCTACTCCGAGCTGTGAAAAACCTGGACTGGTTTTTCCGGCGGGACGTTCTCATAGCCCCAGAACCACTCGTTACGGATCCACCCGCCAACGGGCCCACTGAGCCCATCAAACGGGTTGGGGTCCCAGTGGTTGCCACGCTCTAAGTTCTCTGCCCGCGTCTTGGCCAACCCATGCTCAGCTGCTTGGCGTCCCCTGGCGTAGGCCTCCGACATCGCCTTGGAGTCAATCTCGTATGCTTCGGAACGAGTGCTTGGTCGTTCCAGGCGGTAGTCACCACAAGGCGAAGGATCAAAATGATGGTGCAAATCGCAGCTTCGGATATTATCCCGCCAGCTCGACAGGTGGTACCAACAACAACCGTTACAGTCCGTTCTGTTTTCCATCAGGCCTCTCTACCCAGGAGATGTCCAAGGTCCATTGGTGCTTGGAACGATCTTCCCATAGCTCCGCTGCTGATCTCAGATGGGACTCGACTTGGCGTCGAGTCCAGTTGTTGACTTGCATGAGGTGAGCGACCGCCTGGGCCCTCCTGCCCAAAAGTTCAGTTCTCCCAAAGTGCTTGACCTCATGGCAAGATGGGCACAGGGAGATCAGACGGACCAGCTTTTGCACATGGGTGTCGTCGTCATAGGACCAGACCTCATGACACTCCACTGGGTGCCTGGGGCCTTTCCCACCACACACCTCACAACGATGGTGGGCCTTGGCATAACAGGCTTTCCGGAGTAGGTCCCACTGGTCTTTGGGAAGCTCTGAGCGGAGGTTGGCCCCCCAGACTGTTGAGGGGACCAGCTCTACAGTTAAGGGTGGGTCTTTCATTTGGTGTCCGATTGCTCCCAGTACAGGATAGCTTGCTCCTTCACTTTGTCAGGCACATCCATCTCACGGATGAGATCGGGGATGTCCCTCCCCGTACTCTCCGCTAGAGTCTCCTGGATGCTGTCGACAAACTTCTCGACAGTGGTGCTGCGGGCTTCCGTGAGAGCTTTCCCTCTGAGGTCAAAAACCTCTTCAGGAGGGACCACTTTCAGAGGCCTTTGCTCAATGTCAATACAGCCCCCGTACTGGTGGTCAAACTTGATGATTGCAACGGAGGGGGTACGGGACAGGTCATCTTGGTTGAGGGCACCTCGGCTCAGGCTGCCTATGTTGACCACCCACTTCCCTGGAGCAATTTCCTCCACTCCCTGGTTCTTGTGCCAATGACCAAAACATATGACATCAGGGTCCAGCTTGGATAGCTGGGAGTAGCTGAGGATGTCCTCGCCCTCGAACATCGACCCGCCCTTTGGACTGGCCAGCAGATGGGCCACCACAACCAGGTAGTCTTCTTCCCCTTTAGTGATGCTGGATAGACGTTCCAGGTCGTATTCGGTGCCATGATAGGGGACCCCAACGACACGGACCGACAAGGTCTGGTAGAAGTCCCCACCATCGTCATAGATCCCATCCGTGAGGAGCAGCTCGTGCTCGTCATACAAACGGCTGAAGGCTCCAGACTGGAATAGAACACCAAGAGGCTGCTCACCCAGATATGTGTAGTCTCCGTACTTCACATCGTGGTTTCCGATGCAGCAGTACACAGGACAGGGATATCCCGAATGAGCCTCCACAGCCCTAACCACTAGCTGGTGACTGTTCCTGGTGGGACTCCTGATGTGGAAAAAGTCACCCCCATCCAGGATGGCCTTGGCTTTCACCTCACGGGCGATCTGCCCAACTTGGCGGATTTTTCCGCACAGGGTCTCTGTCCAGTCGTCTATTCTGGCTCGGGGTGCTCGATCGGACAGATGGAGGTCAGTCCTCCATACGACTGTTAGCATGGCGTTCCCTGGGGACAGTGGTGAAGCTTACCTGTGCTCCCTCGACCAGGACGACAGAGTCATCCTGAGAGCCTACCCTCCGGGACCCATGAACTAGGGTTAGGGCGAAGTTGACATCCGTCACCACACCGCTCTTCCTCAAGTCCCCGAGAGTCTTGCTCATAAACTCCGCTACGGTCAGGTGCATCGCGGTCTCCTTAATGGGCATGAGATCCCTCTACCAGTACCCCGCAAGTAGGGCACTCCCCCAAATCACCCAGGGCGCCTTGGATTTGCCCTGTCAGCTCTTCCAACTCTCCCTCTTTCTCAAGAAGAGTCCTTTCCAGCGCACCTACAGTGACTCGGGCCTTGCTTACCTTGGTTTCCCACCGGTGTAGCTGCTTGATTGCCTTCAGGCATTTGTCTGCGGGTACAGCATCTGCGGAGACCTCAAGCAGCTCGACCCCTTTCAGATGTTCGACCACAGCACTCGACTTTATCCACTTGTCCCGCAACCCCTCCAAAGGTTGCATCTCCCCTAAGAGGGATTCTGCTATGCTCCGCTGAGGGATCACAATGCTTTCAACTCCCTGGAGAGACTGGACAAAATCGTAGGCTTTCTGAAGCCTTTCATGGAGGCTTTCCAGAGGGAGGACCTCCCCCAACAGGGTCCCGGCCTCAGTGCAATCTGGTATGTCCAGTGTCTCCACCCCCTGGAGAGCTTGCACAACACCCCTGGCATTCTGAAGCTTGTCTTGGAGGGTGATAAGGCCTTGCAAAGCTTTGAGGAGGCGTACCGTCTGACGCACGGTTTCCTCAATGACTTCCACCTCTGCCAACACACCGTCCAGATCCTGGAACTGGTCCAGAGCTTCTTGGTACCGCTCCACATCGGTTCGTCGGACCTTCAGCTCGGCTGTGACCGATCGGAGGTCTTTCTCTGATCCAGAAAGGGACCTGTTCAGTCGGCCTACCCTATCGACATTTGCGACAGCTTCAGCAAGCACGGAGCCGGGCTCATCAAGGAGAAACACCTGCCCTTTGAACTGGGGAGCTATCTGAGGCCAGACCTCTCTCCCACCAGCTGTCACCGGCCCTACCCCAAAGATGCGGATCTCATCGGGTACCTTCAGTCCTGGGTGTATGGGGGTCCCACCGTTGATGACGTAGGTCGGCCGTATCTTCGGACCTTTCTCCCACTTCAGCGTGAGGCCATCTCCGAAGTCCAGCTCAACCGTACATTTGCCTTCACCATGGCGTACGAACCCATCCCCCTTGGTGTTCTGGAAGGCACCTTGGATGGCTCTGAGAAACGCAGTCTTGCCCGAGTTGTTTTTCCCCGTGATGATGGTCAGGCCATCAATCGTGAGGGTGACATCCTTCAGCGATTGAAAGTTGCGTACGCGGACTCGGATGGCCATCAGTCACTACCAGTGATGAAGCTGAAGTCCTCCACCTCTACGTCCACGTCCTCTTCTGTGTCCAGAATAACACCGTCGCTGCTGGCTGAAGACACTCTCTCCATCGTCTTGCTGTGCAGCTCCTCCCAGGCCCCTTGGGTACCCAACAGTTTGGTTCTGAATCCCTCTATCCCCTGAGCTTTCACTGGGTCCGTGGCCCTCTCCCAGACAAACCACGACCCCTTCTTGGAGATGATGCCGTGGGCCTGTGCTGCATCAATGATGCTCCTGACATCGTCGATGCCTTCTCCGAAACGGATGAAAAAGTCGGCTTCCATTCCTTGCGTGGGGGCTACCTTGCACTTGTCGATTCGGGCTCGCACATGGATGCCTGTGGCGCCATCGGTCACCTTGTTGGTGAAAGAGCTGTAGATTTTGCCTTTCTCGGTCTTGACCCGGGTGAGCATGATGCGGAGTTCTGAGTAGAACTTCCAGGCGTTGCCACCAGCTGTTTGGGTCTTGGGCCCCATGCTCCCGGGGGACACCTTGTGGCGTAGCTGGCTGATTCCAACTGCGGATGTTCCGGACTTGGCAATTGACTCCTTGAATTTCCGCAGGAACTCTGACCACAGTCTGGCATCCAAACCCATGCCGCCAGACAACTCCCCGATGGCATCAAGTTTCTGGTCCATGATGGCTTTGGGAACTCCAGCCGTAACAGAGTCGAAGATGACTAGATCGACCTTCCCCCTGGCCATGGTGTAGGCAACAGCCATCCCGGTCTCCAGGGTGCGGGGCTGCACCATGAAAAACTTCTCAGGGTCTCGGGGGATACCCAGGGAGAAAGCGTACCGGAGATCGATGGCGTGTTCCCAGTCGATGAAACACACTCGGCCCCCGTTCTGGATTACCGTCGCTGCGGCCGTCAGAGCCAGGGTGGTTTTGCCTGAGGATTCCATCCCATAGACGTTGATCAGTCTCCCCTTGGGGAAGCCAGGGCAAGGCTTCACCCCTTTTTCGTTGGGCTGACCTCCGATGAGGAAATCAACGACAACTGATCCCGTGGGGTTGTGAGGGTGGGACCGGGTTTGAGACTTGTGATCCAGCTCAACCACCCCCAAATCACCTTCCTTGAAGAACTTCCCTAGAGCACTGTGGATCTGGGACATCTTAATCAAGGACTGCTGGGCCTCTTCCTTGTTGGTGGTCTTTGCTTTTCCCTTGGTCTTGGGTGCTTCCTTCCCCGTGTTTTCTTTCTTCTTCCTGGCCATCTCTTACTCCTCTGACCACCTGAAAAACCGTTCGTCTTCCCTGTACAGGATCCCAGTCGCCAGCACCTTTCCGGCTCGGGGCCCTCTCTTCAATGTGTGGATGCGGGCAAACTGCTTTTTCTCTACAGGCGTGAGGTCACCCACAGTTAGCTCTTGGTCGTGAAACTGCCAAAAGCGGGCCCCGGATCTGGCCGCCCAATAGGCATCGGCTTCGTCACTGCTCCACCTGCCTTTGCCCCCAGTATCCTTCTTTGCCGCCTCGATCATGTCAGGTTTGTCCATCTTCCACATGAAATGCTTTGTAGGCCTTTCGAGGAAGAGGCGTGCGTGTGCCTTGGTCTGTCCAGGTGAGAAAAACACCACATCCCGGCCCTCTTGCCAGAGGGCCTCACAGGTGTACAAGAACAGGCCATACATGCCTTCAGAGTATAGCTCCCCGAAGATGGGAAACTCCACTCCAACACGGCGATGTCCGAGGTCCCTAACGAGACCTCGGACATTCTCCCGCATGGTCGTATACCGTTCTACGAACAGGTCTTTGGCTGTGGTCTTCCAGCGACCACGGTCTGGGCAGCGATCTTTACCGACAGCTTCAGTGTCGTGTACTGCCCAGCCATAGCCCGTCAGAGACGGGTCTAACCCCAAGACCTTCATCTGGGAACCCCTAGAGGCTGACATCCACTGAGATGTCAGCCTCCTGGCGTTGGGGCTACTCGTCTTCCAACAGGTTGTCCACGAGGGAGTCGATCTCCTCAGTGGCCATTGCCATCGCTGGGGCTGCCGGGTTCCCACCTGGTGATCCGGTCAGCTTTTCTCGGATCTGGTCCAGAGTCATCTCCCGACCAATCTCGTTCTGGATGTTGGCCGCCACCTGCTGAACGTCGGCGACGATCTTCTTCCACAGTTTCCCGCCCTTCTCCTTGATGGCCGCCAGGAGGCTGTCCTTGCAGGGTGAGAACGTGATCTTCTGGAACTGTGTGTCGGAGCACATCATCTTCAAATCGTGTGTACCGAAGTGGAACTCCTTGTGGATGGGCTCGATCGTCTTGTACTTGTCTTGGCCGATGACCCAGGGGTGTACCTGGAAATCACCTGCGGCAATAGCCGCCTTGTCCAAGTTTCCCTTTGAGTCCATGGGCCAGTTGATCAAGATGGTTGCGATAGCCATCCGAGGGGGTTCCCCACCCGCGAGCTTGGTGAACTCCGGACCCCGGTTGATGACGTAACCTACGTCTTTGATGTAGTTGCGCTGGGCGCCGATGAACCGGGGCTTGTTGTCAGGGTCCTCTGTCAGGTCGAGGTCACCATCCTCGATACCACTCCACCAGGCCAGAGAAGCGCGGTAGGTCCGCCCTGCCTCAGCCTTGAACCGCTTGGTCCTGGTACCAACGTTCTCGTCGCCTTCCCCGAAACTGAACTCCTGGAAACTACTCATCCTCTTCATCCTCTAATCATGGGCAGTGGGAGCATGGTCGGTAACTAGTAGACAGGCCCCACTGACCGTTGTTATTTGCTCTACTCTATTCTTGCCAGAGACGATCTAGTCAAAAGCATCCAAAATGCCAGCTAAATCGTCCTCCCCCACGACCAGTTGTTTTTTCTTGGGGGCGGGGGTGGACTCTGGGCCACCTTGGAGAAAAGCCTCCACCTCGTCTTCGGTGGAGGATGGCGCTAGACCTCTCGGAACCCCGTCGGACTCTTCTTTGAAGTCTAACGCCACCCCTCCAACCACCAATGCACCTGAGGGTGCACCATCCTCCTCGGGCAGATTCTGTTCCTCGGCCTCTTCCTCGGCCTCTTCCTCGGCCTCTTCCTCGGCCTCTTCCTCGGCCTCTTCCTCGGCCTCTTCCTCGGCCTCTTCCTCGGCCTCTTCAAGAGGGCCTAGATGGGTCTCCCCCTCCACAGAAGCAAGCAGTCGATCGATGGCATCAAGGTCAGCGGAAGTGGTGTTCTTATCTGGCAGGTCGGGTGCATTAGGCCTCTGAGAACCCCATCTCCCACCCAGCCCGATCTCCTCTTGGCACAGCCTGATCTGGTCCCTCAGGCGACCCTGAGTGTCTCTCAGGTCTGCTCTCTTGGCTTTGACAACAAGGAGCAACGCCTTCAGGTCCTGGACAGCCACATCCAGGCGATGGACCTCCTTGACTTGGTCATGGAGCTTCATCGTAGCAATAGCCTCTCGGTCTGCTACATTTTTACCTGCTCGGGTTTCGGGGTCATTTGCAAACAGGTTGTCCTTGGACAGTTTGAGCTTGGTCTCCTCAATGCGGTGTGCCCGGCTGAATCGGTGTAGGTCGTGGGAGACCTGTAGGAAGACCCGTTCACAGCGCTGGAGCATGGCCCGGGCCTCGGCAATTTTGCCAGTCAGCCGCTTGGGGCCGAAGATTAGGGGGTCCTTGTCCAGGGATATGTATAGCTGGCCCAGCTCATCATAGGTGTTGTCGATGTAGTCCTGGTCCAGGACTAATGTGGTGCTGTCCATTTTCCCGGCCTTGCTACTTGTCGTCCCCTGTAAGGTGCTGGACTACCTTTTCTTGCTCTCCCGCTCTTCTTGCGAGGGGTTTGTCCAAAGCTTCCGAGATTAGCAGGGATGCATTGTTGGAACTAAGTCTGTTTGCTTTGTTCCGTTCAGCTGTGGATATCATCCCGGCTGCCAAAGCTCGGTCGTGGGCAGCCTGATCCACCTCGGACCCAAGAATGTACACTGCGACCTTTAGGTCTCGATCCAAGGGCAGTCCTCGGAGGGCCATGGCAGTGTCTGTGTCCTCTTCCAGCACTCCGATGAGATCAGTACCAGGACCAGCATCTTCCTGGATGTTGTCCCACACGGCACTGAACCCGACGAAAACGTCTCCTTTGGGGGTTTTCACAGTGCGGGTACAGACTATCTTGGTTATCAGGAGCCCATCCCGGACGCGACGAACGATGGCTCTTTTCTCTTCTGTGTCCATTGGCTTACTTACCCCAAACCCACAGCAGAGAGCCCACCAGCCGATCGCAAACGCAAACGTTCTACCAGCAGTGTGTCACGAAGGTCTTCCTTGTCGTTGAACACAGACCGAGCCAGGGCAGACCGACTCCCCACCAGGAACACCCTCTTTTTCGCCCTGGTGACGGCTGTGTAGAACAGGTTGCGCTGTAGCTGGTGGTGGAAACTGTCAACCAGAGGCATGATGATGATGTCGTACTCCAACCCCTGGGCCTTGTGGACAGTGCAAGCATAGGCCAAGCGGATGAACCTCGGTATCTCCTTGTACTTGAACTCCACCTGCAAAGGTGGAGCACCGAAAATCTTGATCCAGACGGTCTTATGCCTTCGATCAATGCGGACAATCCTGCCCACATCGCCGTTGAACACGCCCTTTTCATAGTTGTTTTTAACCACCATCACCCGGTCCCTCTCCCGGATGGTGTCACCCCCCATCTGGATCTCTTGTACACCAGGTTGTCTGGGGTTTAGCAGCTCTCGTAGACGAGCATTCAAATGGGTAACCCCGACCAGCCCTTTGTGTCTGGGGCTGAGGATCTGGAATGTCTTCTTTTCGTCTGCTTCCAGAGTGTCGTTTTTGTCATACAACTTCACTGCCAGGCTACAGATGGCGTCCAGCACTTCCTCCTCGCTGCCCAACTCCAGCAGTGCGAAGTCACCGCCTGTCTGAGGGACATCTCCGTCATGGATAGCGTGTGCTGCGTAGACGATACTGCTCGTACCCTTCTGGCGGAAAATCTCTGTCAATTTGATGACAGGAAATTCGTCTGACTCGATTAGATTGCGTAGGACATTCCCTGGGCCAACAGAAGGCAGCTGGGCGTGGTCCCCCACGAAGACCAGCCGGCAATCCTTGGAGGTGCAGGTCAGCAACCTATATAGGAGGTGTTGGTCAACCATCGAAGCTTCATCGACGATCACCACTCTCGCTGGGTGTGGGTTCTCGGGGTCAAAACCCCAGAGGCCATGCTCTCCGGCATCCCCTGACACTGACGCAGACCCTGTGATGCCAATGTAGTTGGCTTCCCTCCGCTGGTCATCCCCTCCCATGGCTCCAAAAGCCCTGTGGATTGTAGAAGCCTCGGCCCCTGTGACATCCTTGAGGCGTTTGGCCGCAATACCTGTGGGGGCACACAAGAGGAACTCGACTCCTGCATCCTGGAGGATCCTCACAACGGCCCTGAGGCTGGTCGTTTTTCCGGTGCCTGGGAGTCCTGTCAGGATGCTGACCGGATGATAGAGGGCATTCACAACGCCCTGTCTTTGTGCCTGGGACAGGGTGAGGTGGGCCATGCTGCCCCACTCCTCGACGGCTGCCTCGATTACAGACAGGAGTGGCTCTTGCGCTGCTACAGCCGCTTCTGTCTGAGGACCCACAGACAGGAGAGCCTGCTTATATATCTCAGGGTCCAAGGCTTCTTCCGCAGAGGCTGTGACAAGACGCTCTTTGAGGGACTGAGCCGAGACGGACTCTAGATGAAACATCCAGGGCTCATAGATGGCGAGGGTGCTCGGCCTGGTCTCTCGGTCAAGAACCAGCGATCCCTCTTTGTGGCACTCCTGCATCGCTTTAGCGATGTCTGAGGGAGCCGTGTAGCCTGCCATTTGGCTGACAGCGGCAGCTAGGGGTCCTGTCCTCAGGTAGACGTGGCCGAAGCTCCTCTGACCTTTACAGGCATAGAGGACAGCTCCCTTGGTCCGCTGGGGGGACGGAATGTCAATGCCTAGGCCGCGGGCGACTGCATCTGCATCCTGGAAGGTGATGCCCGGCACTCGCACCAGAGCCCAAGGATCCTTGGATAGGACTTTCTCCGCTTGGTCTTGGAACAGCTCCCACACCTGCCGGATCTTGTTCCGGGGTACTCCGATGTTGTTCAGGAACTCCAAGGCCCGGAAATGGGCCAGCACAGACTCCCATCGTTCTGCGACGTAAAGGGCAGCAAACTCACTGACCTCCTCTACTTCCTCCAACCTCTTAGGATCACCCAATGCCTCCAGGAACTCCTCATCCCCAAAGTGGTCCCTGATCTGTTGGCAGAGCTGTTCCCCAACTCCATTGGAAACCAGAACTTTCTCAGCTGTATCCGGGTTCCACCCGTCTTTCAGGATGGGAGCCTTGGTGATAGCTAGCTGCCGCCCAAACTTCTGGTGGTTGTGCCACTTAGCCTCGAACCCAAACCAGGTTCCAATTGAGATGAGCAGGCCTGGGACGTATCCCCTGACGGTAGCATGCTTGGGCTTGACCTCCAAAAAGGCCATCAGGTCCCTACTTTCTGCTTGGTCTGTCTCATCATCAAGGCGCATGACTAGAACATAGAAGGCCTGCTCAGGGTCTGCATAGATGATGTTGTTGACCTTCCCGGAGAAGTAGCTCATCCCTTCTTTACCTTCTCCAGGAGTTCTCGCAGGTCACTAATCCGTTCTCCCATGCCTTCTACCTGTTCAATGTCAATCCCGGAGGAGCTGAGGGAATCCCTCATGGCCTCCACATCAAACAGGGTGGCTCCGGCAACCCTACCATGGTGTCCTGCTAGCAACTCAAAGGGCAGAAACAACCTGCTGCCGTCGAACTGATCCAGGAACCATTTCTGGTCTTCCCTCCCCAGGATCCCTTCTCCTGACACGTTCAGGAGGAAGTTGGGTCGCCAGTGGTGGCCCGCAGGACAAGGGTGTGGCTCCCAGAGACAACTGCCGCCACCCCATTTGGTCTCATCGAGAGTTGGCGGGAGATGGTGTAGAGCCAGCCTCGACCTTTGTCCTTCCAGGGGTCTGAGAATCTGGTCTAGTCTAGTCGGTTGTTGGCCAGGCTCTTGAACGTAGAAGAAGCCCCCAGTTCGGCTGAAGACACCTTCGACAAGTACCACCCGGAAGTCTTCCATGGTTGCTTACCTCCTCAGCTCTACTACCCGAAAACAAAGGAGGTAAGCCTACCTTGGGATTAGGGTTTAGGGGCGAATGACAGCTCACATTTGTCAGAGGTGCAGAAGCGCTCTGTGACCTCATGACGAGCTGTGGATAGGTCCAGAGGCTTGAGGACAGAGGTGAGTTTGTCGAATGTCTCCCGGTCTATCTCGATGTAGGGGGCCTGTGCGTACCCGTGATCTTTGGAGGGCAGGAGAGAGATCCCCTTGAGCTGGTCCTGAAACACCTCCAGACAAGCCGCGATGTCACCGGCTTCTTCAGGCCGGAAGGTGATCGTGCAATTGTGAGAGGCGAACCCATTGGCCACGTAACTATGGGACCCCTCAACTGTCAGATCAAAGGTAGGCTGTTGTTTACCGTCGTTGACTGAGAGAACACGACGGAAGGCCAGGTCAGCACGCAACAAATGATCCGGGACTTCCACGCCCATGTCCTGCATCTGGAGCAGCGTTTCTCGGGACACCCTCGTTCCCTCGTGTTGCCCCCGACTATGCCAATGATCCTTCAGGAGACGGCTCTGGCATCGTCTTGACAACTCACGCATCTGCGCCCGCAGGCCATAGTCGGGGACAGAGCCGAAAACGTGCCGACGGGTCTTGTCGCCGTGTTCTTCGTAGGCATCGGTCTTGTTGTCCTCTGCAAACCCGATCATGCGCATAAACCTGGACGACTGGCCCGCAGAAAGGGATACCGCCCAAGTCTCCTTGGTGGAGTAAACCTGACCGTGAGGGAACTCCCGCTCACCAGCAGGGGCAGCAGCCTGCTTGAGGGGTTGGAACCCCACCTGCTTGAGCAGCTGACAAAGCTCATCACACAGCCGGGTGGAGTTGGAGGTCATCACCACGATACGGCCATTCGATTTGCTGTAGTGCCCATCCAGAGTAACACCCCGCAGATATGCCTTGATAGCTTGGGGGCCAGCCATCATCAAGGGCCAAGGAACACGCTTGAACCCATCGGCGTCATACAGGTCGATCCACTGAAGCCAGTGGGCAACCTTTGTGCTTGAGGTCACCAGAGCTAACAGCGGCAGATCACCAGAACACCGGGGGTCCTCGCTGACCCGCACGTCCAACCCGAACAGCTTTTGGACAAGTTCTTCGTACCGTTCCGCCACGTTGTTGGCCTTCTGGCTGAGACCGAAAGCCCTGCCTGTAGTCCTCTGCACCCAACCATCCGAGGTCATGTACCCGAGGAACTCAGCCAGCTCCGGGGTCATGCGGGTAGGCACCTCAACACGCTCATCTGCGTCCCGCCTTCCCGGGAATTGGTACTTCTCCAGACGTCGAGCCAAAATCTGGTGGGATGAGGGATATGGGCTCTGGTTGATCACCTCAACAACATGATCTTCAGGTTGGAGATCAGAAAGAGCACGCCACGTCAGCTGGAGATCCTCCCCAATCACTTGGACTTCATGATCTGGTGTCCCACACAAGTCTTGGCCTCCTTCCAGAATGACCAGCTTGAGGGGCTTGGGGGGGTTGATCACCAATGCAGACACCGAAGACCACTCGTTGTCTGCATTCAAAACCTTGAGGGGCCCTTTGTAGGGATGAGCCCCGGGCGCCCCCTCGATTCCCATTTCCGATGCCAGGCCCACCATAGGCAGGATCCCGACACTCGTACGGATTAGGGCATCTCCGGTTAAGCAACTCACCTGATTGTCGGCCCAGTGTCGTTGGACAGCCACGGCATCTGTAAACTGCTCCCAGATGGTGATGTCCGATTTCCCCTTCGAGAAGTTGGGTGTGGCGACAGGGAAGCTGACTACAGATGTGTCATCAGCATAGGTGTCTGGCTCAACTATATAGCCGGCCTCACGGCACGCTGCCACTAGGGGGCTTGTGTTCTCCACCCGGATGTTGCGGATGTAGTACCTGCTGTGAGCATGGTGGATGCCTGGGGTTGCCCCCGCAAGCAAAGAGACGGTGTTGTGGCTGCGGATCGCCCCGGCGTAATACCAGTGCGTTTCGGCTACTTCAACGTCGTAAGTCGGCATCTCCCCTATGGATTCAACCCGGAGTACCTTCCCCAAAATCAGACCGGCCCCTTTTCGATGTGTGTCCACCTCCCCCCGCCAACCCACAAAATCAGACCGCTGTTCGTGTTCAACCATCTTGGTTGAGTGTTTCCGCAGTAGGGCCAAAGCCCTCTTGGTGGTGTGGCCAGAAGCGGTCAAGTGATACATCGAACGTCTAGCCTGGAGACTTGATCCCCCAGTGACATGTGAACGGCTCGCCACAACACCTACTGCCAGGGCTACATCCTGAACATGACGAACAAAGTCCCCATCGGATGTCGTCCAGATGAGTGTGCTGTCAAATGCAGCCTTAGAAGTACACCCATCGGAGTCTAGCAACCCAGCTAGGAAAGCCAGGATGTCCTCTTGACTTGATGTCCGCACGGCCTTTGGGATCAGGTCGATCTTGCCGGCGTACAACTTGAACACGTCGTTACGGATTAGCCAGTGCCACAGATGCTTGGACCCGATCTCCAGCGTCTCTGCCTTCCGGTGTTCGGACGCCTTGTGGATCTCGGCGTCCAGCCCAAACTGTTCCTTGAGGATAGCTTGGGCCTTCTCCAGATTCTCTCGGCGGGCGTCGATCCACCGCAACCGGTACTTCTGTGGAGACATGGACCCGTCGCCCCACAGGTATCCCAAGAACCACGCCAGACGGGGATTCATGTAGCTGGGCTGCTGGATCTCGGCAGCGTCCCCCCGCATGTTAAGGGCCAAGCTGTTGAGCTGTTCCAGGGGGGCCGGACGCTCTACGTTGTAGACTCCGACATGGATGTCAAGAATATCCCCTGGTTGGATTTCGTCAGCTCGTCGCCACTCGTTGACCGCTGGGTAACGATCTTTCCCCGTTCGATTATACGTGGTGGACACCCACCACTTGTGGTTCGGGGTCGACTCCACCTCAATACCATAAGAGGTGGTGATTCGGAGCACCGGGGACACCCCGTTACTGTAGGTCTTGGTGATGGCTTCCGGGCTAGCGTGCTTGCCGCCATACCAGGTCCGAAGACCCTCGGGGGCCTCTGCCCACTCCTGACCGGCGGGGTGGTTTTCGAAGATGTCTTCCAGCGTCAAAATCCCTCTGTCCGTGGTCGTGAGGGCATACCAGGGACGGCACCCACTGGGCTTGGTCGTAGTGGTCTTCACGCTCCTGGGGATGCACAGCCACTCGGAGTAGAGCTTGTCGAGGTCTTGGATGTAGCGGTAGCCCTCATCACACCAGACCAGGAACTCATGCCGGCCGAGCTTCTGCTTGGCCTGTTGGATGCCGGACATCGAGCAACCAATTCGGCGGTTCCTCATCATCACGGCGTTTGTTCTGGGGTTGTGACAGGGTACCAGCGTCACCGTTTTGCTGTACAGGTAAGCCATCTTGAGGGTGCGTTGGTAGTCCTCGAAGCTGTCGTGGTGAGCCGGGAAAGTCTCTACCAGGTTGCAGCATTCGAAGGACTCCAGTGCGATCTCTGCACAGGGGTTCGTGCCGGCGACTCGGTGGTCCACATTGTTGGGTGGGTCACCCATTCGACCATATTGTCTGGCGTTCTCCATCCAGACGACCCCGGGTTCGCCGTTTTTCGCCAGGGAGGCTGCGATCTCGGAGTAGTCCATCCCAACGACACCAAAGATGCTGTTGTTGGACACCCACCGTCGATCGTCCAGGGCTTGCTTGTCCTGCTTGAGGGTGATGAAGTCCCGGTCGTCAGGATCGCCGAACATGATCTCCGAGGATCGCCTGATGCCCCCCGCCACAACGGCCTTGCCGATGTAGTTGAAGATGTCGACAATCTGGGAGCTGGTGATTCGATACTCTGGACCACTCCCAGAGAAGGTGGTCTTGAGAACAGGGCCTTGTGGCTCATCAGGGTCACAAGGGCTGTAGCTCACAGAGACCCCTTTTGGGGCCAGGAGTCGGATAATGTTCTTGATCAGGTCGATGAGAGGGCCGGGGCCACTGGATGTGCCCCCAAAGGTCTTGAGCGGTGCACCCCGTTTCCGGACCAGGCTAAAGTCGATGGTGCTGGGAAACTTCCATTTCCAGTCACGGCTCCTGGCCTGAGCAACGAAGCTGTTCAGGATCGTCTTGAGAAGATCGACCCACCCCTCCCTGGAATCCTCGACCACGAAGATTTCGTCCGTGACTCGGGGGGTTCCCAGCCGGACCTTCCCTTTTCCACGGGTGTCACCCCCGACCCCGACCCCCAGCATGGACATATCCATCAGGAAGCAGAAGGGAGCAGCGAAGTCCACAGCCAGATCCTCGGTGCTCACGAAGGAGCAGTTGCCCGTGAGGATGTTACCCTCCAAGGCGAAAGCTCCATAGCCCTCAACTGTCGCACAATAGACTTCCTCTACTCGGTCAGTTTCTTCAATGTGCTTGACTGTCCAGTGCCGACGGATGACTTCGGCGCCTCCATTGTGGAAGAATTTGTCCTTGTGTTCTGGGATGAGGAAAAACTCCTCCGTGAGGGTATCTCGCATCAGACACAGGGTGTGCATGGTGTGGGGTTTGCCTGTCAGGTTCGATACCCTTTCCTGTTGGCGGATTGAGTAAGACCCAATTCCAACCACAGTGCATAGATCCCGAACGAACTCGATATCAGTCAGCTTAGCGCTTGCTATCGTCACCTGGCCGTCGGGGGATACTGAGCCATCTGCGGCAAAATACCCCATGAGCCACCCCAGTAGATAGGACTTGTTTTCCCGGATAGGGGGCAGCTCACGGAAAAAGTTAGGGAGGGCTCTACACTCGACCCCATCGAACGAAGGCCTGTCATACTGTGGGCACAAGGAGAAATAGGGCTGCATCACAGCATCTTTCTCCCCCACCAGGTATACAGCATTGGCGTTCCGTTCCCCTTGTACAGAACAACCATCCCCATAAGTGAAACCGTGGGCAACCCCAAAGGGGGACGGCTTCACGTTGCCCTGAATACCTTGACCAAATACATATTGTAGATGGTGGACTTCAGGGCGAAGATCAGTGGTTTTGAACTCTATGAACCCTTTTCCTCGGTGCAGCTGCCGCCGGTCACGAGCAAACCAACGGTGATCACCTGTACAGAATACTACTTTGTCGACACCCTGCCGAGTCAGCCAGAGTTTGTAGAGCCTCTGCTCCCCGAATGCTCTAATGGGTGCTTCCACCCACCTGCCCCCGGTCGTGAGGAGGGTCTGAGTTGTCCCCACTAACTCCCCAATGGGTTTCACCCCATCTGCCGTGATGATCTCGGTGCCTCCCTCAAAACAGTTCATCAGGGCTGCTGAGCCTCGCTGGTAGACAACGTCGGTACCCATCATCCAAAGGCCACGTCCGGGCGGCAGGAATTTGAAATCCCACATCCGTCGGAACATCTCCTGTGCCGAGTTGTGGACAACGAAACCCCCAGCAACCGTGAATTGTCTAAGTCCTTCAACTTCAATGTCATAGGTCTGGACGACCCGTCCGGGATCGATGCTGATAACCTCTACGGGGAGGGCTGAGAATTGGACCTTCTTTTCACGGGCGATCCGGTACGTCGCCAAATCCTTGTTCTCACCATCCCAGCCACCAAAAGTCGAACGGACGGTCTCGATTGGGAACGAATGAGTGCGCTTACTAGTCCGGGCCTGTTCTTGTAGCTCCAACTTCGTGCTGAACTGGCCAATCCCCTGCCGGAATTTCTCAATATTCTCATAGCCCTTGACGCATACATTGAATCGTGGATGTGGGCACCTTGTCCCTACAGGAACCTTGACGACATAAGATGCGATCCCGAGGGAAGCACAAAGGTGTCGGACCTGCTCGGCGAAACCCTCATACACGGTTGTCACCGCCACCAAGGGGCGGTTTTTGCAGCTCCCGTCCGCATCGAACAACCCCGCCAAATAGCCCGACCGGACAGCCTGTGAAGCGCCCCTGATCCACTCAGGAACCGACAGGGCTCGGTTAGGTTGTTTGATGTAGCTGAAGAAGTACCCAGCTATGTCGTTGGAGAATAGCTTCACCTCAAAGGTCTCGTTCTCGTAAACCCTCGGGACGTGTCCAAACGAGCTGAGTGCCCTCCCAGCTCGCTGAAGGGCCTCTGTTAATTGAGGCCGGGTTTTCTCGATCCGAAGACGCACCGCACCATTTGTGCTGGAAGGGGGAATCTGGACATAACCGTCCCCATGAACCTCCCCGATCAACCACGCAATCTCCGGAGTCAGGTCAGGAACGAGGACCTTATCAGATGCCGGGAGTTTCGTGTTCGTGCCTTCGTACCCCCGAGCGTCGAACACCAGCCGGTCACCCTCTTCCAGATCCCCAGCCCGAACGAACTCCCAAGAAAAAAGGTCGTCTCGGAACACGGCGACTTCGTGGTTGGAGGTGCATTCCAGTACACCAAAAGGTGTGTTGATCTGAACCGTCTCCTGCTCACCCTGATCCCAGACGTTGGTGACCTTGCCGATACCAAGAACCGTCTGAACTTCGTCCCCTACTCGAACCTGCTCAATAGGGACAATGCCCGTCGTCAAGTGAACCCCGGTCCCTTCAGGAAGACATCGCTGGGCCTTGGGCTCTGACCAGGGGAGGTTGAGGCGGCGACAGTGTACCTTCTGGATGTTGTAGACCCCCTCTACAACTCGTCGACAGGTCTGCCACCACTCCTCTGTCCCACCTTCCGGAAGCTCCCTGGCGTAGGTCCTTTTGAACGTAAAGTACCCTAGCCCATTGAAGCCCCAGTTGGGCTGTCTATCCCGGAACTCGTCGAGGAACGACGGGCTGAGGGAAAACACACGAACTTTCCTATCCTCTGGGGACTGATCAAAAATCACAGCCGGTTCCTCTCTCATCTCGGATGCCTCCAAACAATGGGATGTGACGGCCCCTTGTCCTGGGCTCTCCGGCAGGGTGTACGAGGACGCTTCCTCAGCGTCTTTGGAGTCGGGCTCCTCTTCTGGGAAGCTATTGGACCCTTACCGGGACTCGGACAAAAAAGTCGGTCCTACGAACCCTCAAAAGCAGATATCAGGCGGGCTTGGAAACCTTCCCAGGGAGCTACATGCCCATTCAGCACAGCTCTCTCAGAGGCAGCTAGTGCATGCACCAGCCGTACCAGGCGTTTTTGCCCCAACCCCATGGCTGGAGGGAGCACCTTGGTCCGGTGGTACCAGTCATTGGCACCAAGCTGGATGGCGGCTTCCTCCGAATCAACCCCCAGGGACTGGAGGTTTGCAGCCTCCAGCCACTTGAGGACGAACGAACCCATGACCCTACACACCCTCATTGTGGGGTCCCCCTTCGTGGTCTTCTTGACCCGGTTGAGCGCTTGAAGCACCCGTTTGATGTTGCATTCACCCAAGGCCCTGATAGCCGGTAGCACGTCTGCTTCCGCCACCAGGGCCATCGACTTCTTCAAGTGGGTTGTCCCGACTTCGTCCGACCCACTGGAATCCGCCAAGGTCGCGGCCTTCAGTACCTCGAAAGAAAGCACCCCAAGGTCTGATCCCAGCACCGAGACCATGGCTTGAGCCGTCTGCTGGCTCATTGTCTTGCCATGGTTCTGTGCCTCTTTCACGCAGAAAGCAACGGCCATCTTGTCTCGTTCCCAAGAGTTGGGGGACCGGAAAGACTTGTGCTGCTTCCGCATCTCTTTGACCATCTTGCCGAACTTGGTGTTCCCTTTTGGGTTTCCCTCACAGTGGAGCAGGATGATAGCGGTGTTGTCGCCCGCAGCGTTGTGCTCCTTGATGACACCCAAGTCGGCCTTTTCTGGGTTGCTGACCAGGATCAAGGTACTGGTGCCCATGAACTCACTGGCCGTCAGAGCAGCCAATAGAGCTTGTGGGTCTTTACCCTCAACTCTGTCTACCTGGCGTCCAGTGGAGTTGGCCTCAACCACCAGCTCAGCCACGCACCGGCGACGGAGGAAATCCTCAGAGCCAGAGACGATCAGAACTGGAGGCCAGCCTTTCTTCAATTGATAACCCTCTGACGTTCAGCCATCTCATCCCAGAACGCCATCTCATCCCAGAACCTGAACGAGAATTTTTGGAGATGG
>Ga0209536_100005503_pt1 | contig 19638 bp, 13 predicted proteins | sample DeeMarSeWOR28_12_FD_187461 | JGI IMG/M metagenome (GOLD analysis project Ga0209536, IMG submission 187461) | Marine sediment microbial communities from White Oak River estuary, North Carolina - WOR-2-8_12 (SPAdes) (version 2) | ecosystem: Environmental > Aquatic > Marine > Intertidal zone >...
TCAAATAAGGTATAATTAAGATTGAATCCCGCACCATAACGTTTCGTTTCTGCATTATTAATTTCTACATCCGGTCGGGGATTTCCGTTATCATCAACCTGACCAGGAAATTCGATGGTATTATTATCCTCGGCAAAACTCGCGTTGGCTGTTCCAGTAAGCGTGGGTAAAAATCCTGAATTTAAAATTCCTTGATTATTGTCGGCTATTTCTACTGTATTTTCCGCAACTTTAATTCCAAAATTCTGCTCTAAGGCAAGAGTGATAGCCTCACTTTTTGACAATACACTTTCCTGTGCATTAACATTAAAACCCAATGCTAACAGCACAATAATCCAGATATAGTTTTTCATTTTTCTTTACCTTCTAATTCAATTGAAGCTTCTTTTTTGTTTTCTCCTTTCACAGAATTGTTTGGAGATTCTTTAATAAGTTTTGTAACTAATTGATTCTGTTGCTGCAGTTCCTCTTTTTGTTCTTTTATTGCTCGTTCCACAAGTTCTTTGGGAACCTTATTGCCGGTAGCCAGCCATTTCGCATTGACCTTAACCTTATTGCTAAAAGACAAAAAAATGGGTAACATTATCAATGTCAGAACTGTAGCAAAGGCTATCCCATAGGCAATTGAAATAGCCATAGGAATTAGAAACTGTGCCTGTCTGCTCTGCTCCAGTATTAATGGAGCCAATCCTGCTATGGTGGTTAAAGAAGTAAGAAAGATAGCTCTGAACCGGGAGCGGCCTGCATCATACATGGCATCATCAAACGTCATCCCGGACCGCAGGTTATTATTGAATTTTCCAATGAGCACCAGACCATCGTTCACCATAATCCCAATAAGAGCAATTATACCCAACATGGATAAAATATTAATTGGGAAATCATGAATCCAATGCCCCCATGCTACCGCAGTTAAGCTAAATGGAATCAATAAGAGAAGCATTAAGGGTTGGCTAAAGCTGCGAAAAGTAAAAGCTATGGTAACATAAATCAAAAACAATACGGTAAGACCAACAAAACGAAGGGAGCCTATAAGCTTTCCTGCTTCCCTGTTTTGGCCTTCATAAGAAGGCGTAACGGTTGGATACTTAGCAAGTATTTCAGGCATGATTTCCGTACGTAGATCCGTCATAACATCTGTAGCACTAACCACTTTGGCATCTTTGAGGTCTGCAGACAAGCGTATCTCACGCTGACCTTCCAAATGATTAATGGCTACATCTCCCCGTTCAATAGTATATGTGGCAATTTCCTTTAATGGTATCCTGCTACCATTAGGGGTAACTATTCTCATTTCATCCAGGTCGGTTATTGAAGATCTGTTTTCGCGATCATATCTTACCCAAACCCTTATCTCATCCTGTCCCCTTTGAAATCGCTGGGCCTGAGTTCCAAAGAATCCGGCCCTAACCTGGTTCATTACTGTCCTTAAATTAAGACCAAGCAAATATGCGTTTTCTTTGAGCTCCAGGCGGATTTCTTTGATACCTGCCGGATCGTTATCTGAAATATCTTTTAGGTCAGAATTATTGATCATTGCATTTTTCAACTCCTCTTTGGCAGCCTTCAATTCCTGAATGTTATACCCCAGTAATGAAACAGAAACCGGATCTCCTCCAAAATTACCTCCTGAGCCATATATAAGACTTTCAACACCTATTACCGGTCCAACCAATTCCCGTAACCTTTGTGTAACAACATCTGACCTTATTTCATTGGGACGCTCCTCACCCGGCAACATATTAATAGTAAGGGTTGCTGCTGAAGAACCGGGTCCTACATTTTTTATTACATTTTCATAAAGTTCTTTACCAGTACCTTGAAGGTACTGTTCTGTTAGTTCCTGGTTGACAATTTCTGCCTTCTCCTCAATTAAAGTTATGATGGAATCTGTTATTTTTTCATTGGTGCCATTTGGCATAAGTAATTCTACCTGAACCCTGTCACTGGCTATTCTGGGAAAAAAAGCAGTACGAATAATTCCACCCCCAATAGATCCGAAAGTGAGGATTAGTGCAAAAACGAAAAAAGAAAAAGTCAATAATTTATAGCGCAGGGCAAATTTTAGTGTGGGACTATAAGCTTTATCGCGGAACCAAATCATTATCCTGTCTCCACCTTTATTGATAACTCTTAGCTTAGAAAATATTTTGGCAATCCCGGTCTTTGGTCTTTTATCTTCCTTGTGCAAGGCTTTGGAATGAGCCAGGTGAGCCGGTAGTATTATAAGAGCTTCTATCAGAGAAACTACCAGAGTAAGTATGACAATTACGGAAACCTCCCCAAAAAATTCTCCTATCCGTCCGTCAAGAAATAAGAATATTGAGAAAGCAAGCACCGTTGTTATGATTGCAGATACAATCGGAGGAATTACTTCCATAGTACCGTCTATTGCAGCCTGTACTGGTGTTTTTCCTTTCTCGTAATGCTGGTAAATATTTTCAGCTATGACAATCCCGTCATCTACGAGAATACCAATAACAATAATCATCCCGAAAAGGGACAGAACATTTATGGTAACATCGAAAAAGCCGGCAAAAATAAACATCCCTAAAAAGGCAACGGGTAACCCAAAGGCAACCCAAAAAGCCAATCGTGTATTGAGAAATACAGACAGGAAAATAAGTACCAGAATCATCCCCAGGATGGCATTTTCTGTCAGTAGTTGTGTACGCTGTGTAAGTGTGGTTGAAAGATCACTTACCACACTCAACTGAATATTATTGTTTTTCTGGTTAAAATCTTCAATATAATTGCGCACTTTTTCGGCAGAAGAAATAAGGTCTTCTGTATTCGTACTTGTTATTGTTGTTCGCACAGAAAGGTCTCCATTGTAATACGAAACATTTGGGGTTTCCGAAAACCGATCCCTTATAATTGCAATATCTTTTAAACGCACAGTCTGACCAGCAGCGTCAGCCCTGATTATTAAATTTGAAAGTTCATCCCCGTAATAAGACCTGTTATTTGCCCGTATCAGATATTCTTCTTCACTGGTTTTTATATTCCCTCCGGTTACCAGGATATTGGCATTAGAGACGGCACTTGCAACTTCAGGGAAAGATAAGCCGTAGGCCAGCAGATTATTTTCATTAACTGCAATTTCAATTTCCTCCTCCGGAAACCCGGAAATAGCTATCTGGGATATGCCATCAATTGCCCGAATATCGTTTTCAACCTGACGCGCGATTTGTTTAAGGGTTACGAGAGGAATATTTTCACCACTAATTGCAAAACTTATAGTTTGCCTCACTGCTTCCAATTTAGAAACAATTAGCGGTTCCATACCTGTTGGAAAAGTTGGCACCCTATCTACCGCATTTTTCACTTGCAGCAGCATAAAGTCTATATCACGGCCCTTTTCAATTTCCACATTGATGTTTCCACTGTTTTCCCTTGAAGTTGAGGTTACCCTATCAACTCCTTCCAGACCTTTAAGATTATCTTCAATTTTTAAAACAATACCTTCTTCAATCTCCTGGGGGGATGCGCCGGGGTAAGTTATATTAATTGAGATATTCTTTGAATCTGTTAATGGGAAAAACGAGGATTTTAATGACGTAGCTCCAACGATTCCGAAAATGAAAAAAGCAATAATTATTACATCTACGGCAACATGGTATTTTATGAAATACGAGATTATTTTTTTCATTGGTTTGCTATTTTGGCTGTTTCTCCTTTATATTTCTTTACCAACATCCCATCAAAAGCGCCAACAACAGGTTTAGTTAGTATTGAAATTCCATCAGGCACATCTTTTAGAACCACTTTTTTATCGGAAAAATAAACGGGCCGCACATCAATAAGATCCAGAAGTGAATCCCGCACTACAAAAATCTGGTTATTCTCCAGGAGTAAGTTCCGGTCTATTTCGATTGCTTCCGTTTCCTGTTTCGCATTCAGGTTGGCTTCGAGATACATTCCTTCCTTTAGATCCGGATCACTCACCTCAATAAAGGCTTTGATGGTCTGGGTAGTCAAATCAATATTCCCATTGATTCTGGAAATGACCCCCGTGTAGGTTTTTGTGCGATCCAGATTAACCAAATCTACATGCTCATTAATTTTTAAAAGATCACTATAAGTTTTACTGATAGAAACCTCCAATTCATAAGTGTCTGTATTAATAAATTCACCCAACTTCTGCCCGGATCTGACTAAGGTGCCTTCAGTAACTAATGCTTCAGTAAGTATTCCATTAAAAGGGGCTGAAATGCTGTATTTTCGCAATCGTTGTTCCTGATTCTTTACATTGTAATAATTTGTGATAATACCACGGCCTGAAATAAAGAATTTCTCCTTTTCCGTAGTCATTTCCGGAAGAGGCGGTGTGGTCCTGTTTAAGTCAAATCCGCTCAAATAAGCCTGCCACTTTGGGAATACTTCGGGGTAATCCAAACGAAGATCCGGCATTATGGACGTAATTAAATTGTATAAATTACTTTTGGCCGACTGCACGCTTGCATAATATTCCGAAGCATCTATATTAATGATTGTCTCTCCTTTTCTATAGGGTTGTCCTGCTTTAAAAAGTTTATTGGTTTTCTGAAAAACTCCTTGTACTTCAGCGTAGAGTTCAACTCTCCTTTTTGCCCTTAAATTTCCATTCGCCGGAACAACAATAGGAACAGTTCCATTGGAGACCGTCTCTGTAAAAACAGTTTTCACTACTTTTTCTACTTTTGCCCTGGGCCTGGTTTTACTGTTAACAATTTGTTTGGCCAGAAAAAACGAGGCTATTATTATTAAGATTCCTAGTATTGATAAAATTATCTTTCTCATTTGATTGTTAATTAATTTGGGACTCTACTGAGCTTATGTTCTTTTGAATACGCTCAAGAGTGTTTATAAGTTGATATATATTTTCTTCTTTAATATTTTTTTCCATTATTTTTTTCAGTCCAACTATTATGGGCCGGGTTTGTCTAAATGTTATTCTTCCGGTTTCAGTAAGGAAAACCCGGTTTACCCGCTTATCTAATTCATCCTGTTCTCTGGATATATAATTTTTACGTTCCATTTTAGCCAGTAATCTCGCCAGAGAAGATTTGTCCCTTAAAGTCAGATATGCCAATTCATTTTGAATAAGGCCATCATTTTCATGCAATTTTTTAAGGACCACCATTTGCTCTTTACTAAGATCAAGCCCCTGGCTTTGAAAAGCTTCGTGCAAATAATTATCGACCATCTTGGCAGTACTACCGATCCACCTACCTACAGACGAATCAAAATCAACTAAAATATCCAAATTGTTCATGCGCCAAAGGTAGCGCTAAATTTTATTAGTTGCATATGCAACTAACGTTAAATAATTCTTAATTTTTGTTTAAATTTTTAGGTTTAATGTAAAACAAAAAGGGATGCGATATGCATCCCTATGGCTAAACTAACTAAAGTATAAATCAACTACTAATGTTCTTCTTCGTCCTCAAATTTCGTATCTGCCATGCGTGTTTTGGAAAAATTGACATCTTTGAAATCTAATTTTACATCGTCCTTATCATAGTCAAAAACCAGAAACTCTCTAGTATCCATAAGTTCCAGGTTTTTGTAAGAATTAAATTTGTTATTCTGAATTTGAAACACCTTCAGACTGGCCAACTGACCAAATTCCTCCGGAATCGCCCCGCCTAACTGATTATTAGCAAGTACCAGTTCCTTCAGCAAAACCAGTTGTCCCAGGTTTCCCGGAATATTGCCATCCAGGGCGTTCTCAAAAAGTCCGAGGCTTTCAAGTCTGCTAAGATTTCCTATTGAATCGGGTATATGACCCTCAAAATTATTACTGGATAAATTTAAAACCCTCAGGCTTACTATATCTCCAATACTTTCAGGAATATTTCCCGAGAAAAAATTATTGAAAGCGGTGAGTTCTAGCAATTTTACCATATTTCCTATCTCAGAAGGAAGTTTACCTTTTAATCTGTTCATTTCTATTTTTAGTACCTCCAGATTTTGTAACCGGGAAATTGTAGCCGGCAATTCTCCACTCAGGGTATTAAATGCAAGGTTCAGAATCCTCAGGTGCGTGAGCTTACCGATGCTCCGGGGTATTATTCCTGAAAGATTATTACGAAATAAACTTATCTCCACTACATGGTTCCCTTCAACAGTAACCCCATACCATTCGGAAACAGGTTGGTCCATATTCCACTGTTTTATCCAGGTCGTACCATTTGTGCTTTTATAAAGATCCAATAAAGCCATTTTTTCGGCTTTACTTACCTTTGCTTGCATCATCTGATTAGATGTTATTAATATAACCAGAAGCAGGAGCAGCTTTTTCATAAGATCAGACTTTAAGAAATAGTTGTATCTTTAACTAAAGAAATGCTTTACATTACTAAAGAATTACCTTACAAATATACAAGATTGTATAGACAAACAACCTAATTAATCGATGAAGTGCTTGTATTTGTTGTGAAAGGCTGTTTTTATGTTGTAAAATTTTTTTTGCCTTACATTTTATTCCTCTACCTCAGTGTTTTCAAGCTCTAAAGTTATTTTTTCCCAATTGGTCATCAATTCCTCCAGCTCCTTTTTTTTAGCCTGATAAGAATCAAAAAAGTCCGGAATAGCAATTGTAGCATCATAATCCATCAGCAGGTCATGATCTATCCTGGCAATCTCCTTCTCTAATGCGGCTATATTACCTTCAAGACTACTTAACTTATTCTTTAACGACTTTAGTTTTTTCTGACTTTCGTAACCTGAAGGCTTATTGTTGCGTTTTTCTTTCTTTTTTGAATCGATTTGTTTCTTTTCAATCTCCCTGAAATCCTCAACTTTCCGCTGTTCAAGAAAATAGTCAATATCCCCTAAATACTCTTTAATTTTTTTCTCCTTAAACTCATAAACCTTATTGGTAAGTCCCTGCAGAAAATCCCTGTCATGTGAAACTACAACCAAGGTGCCTTCAAACTGTTTCAGCGCCTCTTTTAAAACATGTTTGGATTTAATATCCAGATGATTTGTTGGCTCATCCATAACCAGAACATTAAAAGGCTGAAGCAACATTTTAGCCAGCGCCAGCCTGTTCCTTTCTCCACCTGACAAAACCTTGACATATTTATCTACATCATCCCCGCTAAAAAGGAACGACCCTAAGATATCTCTAACTTTGCTTCGGTTTTTCTCATTCGCGGCATCTATCATCGTGTCTAGTATGGTTTTATTGCCATCCAGATAGTCCATTTGATTCTGGGCAAAATAGCCTATCTCTACATTATGGCCGGCTTTTAGTCTTCCCTGATATTCCAATTCGCCTACAAGGATTTTAGCCAAAGTAGTTTTCCCTTGCCCGTTCTGGCCTACAAAAGCGGTTTTGCTGTCCCTTTCTAAAATTATGTCTACTCCATTTAATACTTCTTTACTGCCATAACTTTTGGAAAGCTCCTCCATTTCAAAGATTACTTTTCCGGGGGTTACAGAGATTGGAAAGCGCAATTTCATGGCACTGAGATCGTCCTCATCCACCTCAATTCGCTCCATCTTGTCGAGCTTCTTGATCAGAGACTGAGCCATAGAGGCTTTTGACGACTTGGCCCGGAATTTATCAATTAGCCGCTCTGTTTGCTGAATTTCTTTCTCCTGGTTTTTTCTGGCACTAAGTTGTTGCGCTTTTATTTCGTCCCTGAGTTTTAAATATTTAGTATATGGCTTATTGTAATCATAGATTCTGCCAAGAGATATTTCTATTGTTCTGTTAGTAACATTATCCAAAAACATTCTATCGTGAGAAACCAGCACCAGTGCCCCGGTAAAATTAAGCAGGAACTGTTCCAGCCATAGTATAGAATCAATATCCAAATGGTTGGTAGGTTCATCCAATAAGAGAACATCATTGTTCTGCAGAAGTAATTTGGCCAATTCTATGCGCATCCGCCATCCACCGGAGAATGTGTCTGTACTTTTGTTAAAATCTTCCCTTTTAAAACCAAGGCCTAAAAGGATTCTTTCTGTCTGACCCTGATAATTGTAGCCTCCATGAACTTCATATTGATGCGTTAAATCATTTAAGTCTATTATCAATTGATTGTAAACATCACTCTCATAATCTGTTCGTTCGGCTAATTGCAAATTTATATGCTCCAACTTTTGTTCAAGGTCTTTTAATTCAACAAAAGCTTCGTAAGCTTCATCCAGGACAGATCTTCCATATTCAAAATCAAGATCTTGCTTCAGACAGCCTATTTTTATATCTTTTTCTGTGGCCAGTGTACCGGAATCAGGGCTCATTTCTTTAGAAAGAAGTTTAAGCAGGGTAGATTTCCCGGCGCCATTCTTACCAATAAGTCCTACCCTATCCCCGGCATTTAATCTGAAAGCGATTTCTTTAAACAGGTATTCTCCTCCAAAAGAAACAGAAAGATTATGAATATTTAGCATTTTTTGTAATTGATGTTACAAGTATAAACTTCTTAAAATTGTAGTTTTACCTAAACTTTTGCAAATGTTAAAAAAAGGAAACAAACTCTACAGTATTTTAACAGGAAGTTGTCCAAGATGCCACCAGGAAAGTATGTATATAGATCCTAACCCTTATCATCTGGGCTCCCTTTTTAAAATGCATACCCGGTGTGCACATTGCAATACAAAGTACAAAATTGAGCCTTCCTTTTTCTATGGGGCGATGTATGTAAGCTATGCTGTTGGAATAGCATTTGCAGTAGCGGCCTTTGTTATTGCTTTTTTAATAATTGGCATTGATTTATTAAATACATTTATTGCAATAGTGGTTACAATGGTTGTCTTTTTGCCAATTATTATCAGGCTTTCCAGAAATATTTGGATCAACATCTTTATAAAATATGACCCGGCAACTGCCCTCATAGATTAAACTTCTATGTAGTCCTTATCATATCTCGAAATATCCATTTCAGGGTCTATAACCCTGCCATTTTCTATGAATTCAAGTAACTGTTGCGAAGCATAGGGTGCTATCATGACTCCTCGTGATCCAAAACCATTTAACAAGTACATATTATTATAAACAGGGTGTTTGCCTGCCAAAGGCCTCCTGTCGGCCACAGTAGGCCTTATCCCGGCTACATGGTTTACTATTTTATAATCGCAGTTTAAAAAGGTATCCAGCTTAGCTTTCAGTTCCTGTCTGGCTTCTAAGGTTGGTTCATTCGTTTTATCCTTCCATTTGTATGTAGCTCCTATTCTGTAAAGGTTATTCCCTACAGGAATAATAAAAACAGAGGATTTAATAACGCGCTCTTCTTTAAGAAGTGGTGCATTTATTGTTAAAAGCTCTCCTTTTGTGCCATTAAGTGGCAAATAATTGAAATACTTATTGCTTTTTAATCCATAACCCGTTGCAAAAACAATTCTTTTGGCTTTTATAGTTCTATAAGAGAAGTAGTCCGTTCCTATCTTTAATTCATCAAAGTTGAAAGTTTCCGTGTCTAAAAGTTTCTTTTTGGACAAATATCCGGAATAGGCTATTGCCAAACCCTTTGTATCTACTCTTCCGGTATGCAGGACCTCACCTAAGCCAAATGGTGCCTTAATACATGGATTATTATTATCCAGTAGTTTTGTGGAAAGATATGGCTGTAATTTTTTTTTGTCGGCAGCCTCAAACCATAAATTCTGTTCCTCTACAGAGGCGAAAATCCTTAATACAGGAACCTTATAATCCAATGTTATTTTAAGTTTATCTTCCAGGTTTTTGTAAAAAGGCAGAATCATTTTCAATTGTTCATCTGCTTTCCAGGCAAGACTAAATCTTTTTAAGAGTACCGGATTATACAATCCTCCTGCTATATTCGAAGAGGTCTGTGAGTCATCATTAATTACACTGAATGTTCTGCCCTGCTGTTCGAGCCTTTCACAAAAAGCTATTCCGGCCAGGCCAAGACCTACTATTAAGTAATCTACCATAGTGTAAAATTAAAAAACGCTGCACCAAATGGTGCAGCGTTTTTTAATTTATATCTGAATTGGAATTCAAAAAATATTTCTAGTATGCCCACATATCCTGTTCCCTGTCTCGTATTGATTCTTTAATACGATCTGCTTCCAGCAGCTGGAACAATGCATTGTCGGCTATATAATCATTAATTACACGATCGCCCTGAACATTATCCTCTCTATAGATAAGACCATTAAAACGTCTGGCATTTAACAACATATCAAAAGATATTGGCTGCGCCGAGTTTTGTTGATTAAAAACCTTGGCTTTATGTAATATCTCTCTGGCACTAGGATACCAAACCCAAAAAAGTTCAACTTTATTATCATTGGGATCCATAGATTCATCATCTATAAAGTTTACATCGGGGGCTACCGGGGCAATACCTAAAAGTCGATATTTTAATTCGCCCTGCCGCTTATCAAAATACCATATCCCTTTGATGCGATACTCTTCAATGTCAGCTGCAGTGAGTTCCCTTTGATTAATGTATTCGGGAGAAAGTTGCTCGCCGGCATTGATTTGCTCATACCCAAGATCCGTGGTATCTACTTTTTTCAATGTAGCTTTCAGGTCACTCAAACTCCTTTTTTCAGTAAAATAAGAATCTACATATACGTCAGTAAGCTTACCGTTTTTAATGTTCTTCATAAAAACATCATACAACGACCTTCTGTCCGCACCAATATCTATGGTGTCAAGCGGGTAGTATAGCGGGAAATTTACTCTTTCATCAAGATCAATTACCTCCCATACGGTCTTGGACCAAAGGATATCCCTGTCATCTACGTAGCCGTATGGCAGCGGAGCATCATTATCCGCTGCTATTTGCGCTTCTGTCTTTTTACCAATTTCCTCTGGCAATTTGGCATTTAATATATTAGCCTGTGCCATCATTGATATTGGTAGCATCGCTACAGCTCCAGCAATTAAAACATTCTTCCAATTCATAAAATAAAAATTTATACTATTCTTAGTTTGTAATCTCCACAATAACCGGAGATACCTTCTTCAGTTTATAGCTTTTGTTATTCGTGATATAAGCTTGAATATCAAATACCTGAACAGCATCGCCTCTTTTTGCTCTTTGCAGGGCAGATTTAGCTCTATTATCCAATTTGTTGCCATTGACACTTACAGTAGGCTGACCTGGCACTTTGAATTTAAATCCGCTAATTGCAAGATTCAAATCAAAATCGAAGTCTTCCAGCAATGCACCAATTGTTGCAATCTCCAGGTTTCTTCTAGGCATTTTTGCACTACCGGTTTCTCCTCTAATAGATCCGGATGGCCTTGGAATATCCTTGATCCTGAACTCAGATTTTGAGGAAACGCGTTGTCCGTCTGGCAATGTACCAGATGCAACAATAGTTACCGTTCTTCCTGTTCCGGGATTCATGATATACTTACTGCCTTCTCTCTTCTTGAGACCTGGTGCAGATGCACTAACCTTGTTATTTGGAATTCCGGGTATCGAAATAGACATCGGATTAGAAACTCCGCGATAAACAACATTCATCTTATCTGCAGCTATTAATGCAGCATTCGGTTTTGTGATCGTTGCAAAAGTTTGAGAAACAGGAACTTCGGTTCTCTCGCCATCCTGAATAAATACCAGGTTACCTGCAATCTTGTGGTCTCCGGGAGCTCCGGCACTAACCAAAAGTTTTACCTGACCATTTTTGATCTCATAATCCTTGCCTTCACTAAGTTTTCTTCCATCTAAAGTAAGATTAACTTCATTTGGCCTTGTTGTTGCATCTTTACGACCTAATACAACCGCCCCTGCGAACTTCTCACCAGCATAAAAAGCTGATTTTTCCTGCTCTAACAGCGTAGTATAATTAGTCATAGAAACTTCACTGGTCAACTGACCTTCCAACATGGACTTTAAAGCATCCTGCTCAGTAGCCTTAACATCCGCCTGAATCTGAGTAATCTTAGTTAAAGAAGCAACTACCGGAAAACCTTCGAAATGATAGTTTATCCAATCCTGCTTCGTACCATCTCTCTTCTCAACTTTGCCGTTAGCATCACCAGTTTCAAATCTGGTTTGAACAGAAGCCTTTACTTCGCTCATGCTTTCGGGTAAAATAGCGGAAACCTGCGTACGATATTCCGTAATCCTTTTTAAGAATTCTTTACCTTCCGGAGCCAGGTTATCCCCTTGAAAAAATTTCTGATCTAAATAATCAGATTTATCCATAACCTGATAATCTTTAGGATCTTTTATCTCGGTTAACATTTTTCCTTTAAGGGCTTCCAGGTAATCATAATACTCCTGGGACAATTCCTTAATCTTTCTGGCATCTTCCAGTAGCGGACCAAATTTTTCCGCATTTTCCGATGCTTTAGTTTCTAAACCATTTAAGAACGCTAGGTTGTTCTCAGTGGTTTTTGCGTTAGAAGCTTCCAGCTTTTCGTTCATAAGACCGAATGCCGCCAGAACTTCCTTACTCATATTTAACGCCAGCATTGCGATGAAGATCAAATACATTAAGTTGATCATCTTCTGACGTGGTGACAATTTTCCTCCTGCCATGTTTTCTAATTAGTTTTTGATTAAAATTTTGATTTGGGTTTACTAATACACTAATTAGCTTTTACTCATTGCAGATAGCATACCTCCGTATACTCCATTTAAGGAAGAAAGATTGGAAGCAAGAGATTCCATTTGATCTTTCAGAGCACTTGCATTTTGGACAACTTCTTCATTAACAGAAGCTTGTCTGCTGGCGCTTTCCAATTGTACTTTATATAAGCTATTTAAAGACTCCATTTGAGATGCCGCCTCTACCATTTCATCAGAATATTTCCTGGTAGACTCCATTGCATCCACTGAAGGAGCAATTCCTTTTGCAGCTCCTTCGAAATTACGAATGCTTTCTCCAAGGCTTTCCATAAGGTTGGCATCAATGTTGGCTTCTTTTAAAAGCTCATCTAATTTTCTGGATAAAATTCCTTCTGCCTCTTTCGCATCCTGAACATCATTTTTATTTCCAGACATGCCGCCTGTTAATTCCGGATATACCAGAGACCAATCGTATTCATCATCTACCGGTTCAAATGCACTAATTGCAAAAATAAGTGCTTCAGTAATAAGACCTACTGCGAGTAGAAGTCCACCTGTAAGAGGTCCAAATTCCCAGTGCAGGATTTTAAATAACGCACCAATGATAACCACTGACGCTCCAAGCCCATAGGCCATGTTAAATAATTTCTTTGTTGATTTTGACTGTGCCATAATTCTAAATTTAATTTAAGTTTAATGTTAAAAATAAGTATTTGGTTTATTGTTTGATTTATTTATGTACGTAAAAACTACTGTGTTGAGTCTTCTTCTCCCATATAATCTTGAACGGTTCTGAAACCGATATAACTTCTGGCAGAATCTCTGTACTCATAATCTCTGGTACTTACCTGTAGGAAATAAGCAACATCTTTCCAGGAGCCTCCACGTATAACTTTTCTTTTGTTTTCATAATCCCCGCCATTCGGATTCATGGTAGATACATAATCGTAAGAATTTGGGTCATAGCTGGAATTGGTCCATTCAGAAACATTTCCTGCCATATTGTAAAGATTGTAGTCATTTGGCTCATAGGACTTTGCTTCTACAGTATATAAAGCTGCATCCGCTGCATAATCACCTCGCTGTGGCTTAAAGTTTGCCATAAAGCAACCTGTATCACTGATCACGTAAGGACCACCCCAGGGATAAGTTCCACTTTCGATGCCACCTCTGGCTGCATATTCCCATTCCGCTTCCGTAGGCAATCTGAATCCATTTACAAACTGTTTGCCTCTGCTTCTCTGATCGTCATTTTTAAATTTCGTCCTCCAGTTACAGAAGGCCTGGGCCTGTTGCCAGGAAACACCAACTACCGGATAATCACTATAGGCATCATGCCAGAAATAGTCATTGTGCATTGGTTCGTTGTAGGAATACTGAAAGTCTCTTATCCAAACAGTTGTATCCGGATATATCTCCAATTCCTCATGCTTAATAAAATCCTTTCTTCTGGCATCTCTCGAACGAGCTGCAGCTTCGATGTCCATCCAGCTGTATTTATACTTCAGCTTAGTAACATCTATTGTGCGTTGCCCGTTATACGATTCCTCTTCCGGAATATATATTGAATCCATTATTTCTGTGTAGTATTCATCCGGGTATTCTGAAGTATCCCAGATTAAATCCTCATCTCTGTTTAATCCTCTCCCTTCATATCCGGTCTCACCCATGCCGGAATAATTATCCAGCATATATTTATCATAGGTAGACATATTAGTAGTGTCCGCATCTTTAAATGCATAATCACCAATGCCTCCGTCTTCCGGACCCATTCCCAGTTCGTCAGCCAGGATTGCCAGCTTTGTCCTTACAATGGAATCTTTCACCCATTCTACAAATTGACGATATTCGCTGTTGGTTATTTCCGTATCATCCATATAAAAAGATCGTACGGTAACAGTTTTGGTTGGAGCGTTCAGAACTTTTCCCATGTCTTCCTCACTTTTACCCATGATAAATGATCCTCTGGGGATCAGTTCCATTCCATAAGGTTTTTCCGGATACCACTTTTTACCCTGGACTCCGACTAGTTCTCCTTTTGTTTTAGACCCACAGCTTGTGAGCAAAAAAACAAACGCTATAGATAATAACAATAGCTTCTTCATACTTTAGGTTAAATTTCGATTAAGACTATAAACAGTATTCACAATTATTATTCTCTAAAACTGCATTTTGAATAATTTATTGTATAAAACAGTCTATCCTTTAAAATAAATTAATGTTAGTTAAAACCTTTCTTATAGGCCTTGAACCACCTTTCGGGAATATTTTGATTACATGCGTCTAAATAGTCCTGTTCAGTGCATGGTAATAACGCAGGTGAATTTGTTTTATTATGTGAAGATAAAATTGATGGAATCTCGACCCACCATCTTTCGGTAAGCAAACTTTTGTAAAAAATCAATTGCTCCGTTTCAGTTGGTACATTAAACTTATTGAAGTCTTTGCTTTTTGCACTCGGTATTTCTTTTATTCTGTAGTTATACCCCTCTATAAAATACCATATAATTTGTGAAATTAATTGCATCGATTGAGTAGTATTCTCGCTTTCATATATTCCAAATATTGCAACATTGTCACTCATACCGGCATACCTGGCTATTGCACAAATTTCTCTTCCGTTAAATCCATTTGGCGAAAAATTCTTTGAGCCACCTATCTCTCCGGCTTTAATTGCCCGGGCATCCAGGCTTACAATATGTGCATTCCTCAATACGGGTTCTGCCAATGAAATGTCTGATGTTATTTCTCCCAGCCGGTATGCATCAAAAAATAAACGGTCCATAAGATCAATTTCTTCCTGGGCATTAAAATAACTTTGATAGCCAATATTTGAAAAGTTAAATAGATTGTTCGGCTTATCTGTAATTATTTTACTCATATAGGAATGTGAAGAAATGAGCTCCTCATCCGCACCGAAATCGAACCTGCTGTCTATCGACACCAGATTTACCATATCCTTAATTTTATCAAAGGCCCTGTATGTAGGGTAAGTAATATCCTGGGTGGCCCCTATTATTATAGGAATAACATTTTCTTCAAGTAATTCGGCTACAATTTCCTTTACAACAAAATAAGTATCCTCAACTGATTCTCCTTCTTCCACATCACCAAGGTCTACAAAAACTGAATTCCAATTGCCCATCATAAGCTTATAAAGCTGAATTCTGATCTCAGTCGTATCCAAGCGCTCTGATTTCTTTTCAAATGCATTTCTGGATTCCAGAACGCCCATCAGGGCAAAAGAGGCATTGGCTAAAACTGGTAAACCATTTTTCTCAGTATGCTTATTAATATTTCTGCCAAGTGATTGTTGTGGTAAAAGTTCACAATGCGCCAGGGCCATATCATCTACAGGAAGCAAAAAATCGAATGCCATATATATATGCTAATCTTAGGTTTTCTTGGTCTTTTTTGAAGGTTTTTTCTTTTCGAGCAATGCCTGTGCATCTTCCAGCGAGATTTTAGCAGCATCTACATCTTTGGAAAGTTCTACCTTGATTTTTCCTTTAATAATGTTATGCCTTCCCCATCGCGCCTTTTCAATCCGGATGCCCTCATCGGCCCATTCCATGACAAGCTTTTCTGCCTCTTTTTGTTTTTTAGATTCTATCAACTCAACTATATCAGCCTGGGTAAGATTGTCAAAATCATACTTTTTATTCACATTTATGAACATCCCATCCCATTTGATAAAAGGTCCAAAACGGCCTTTTCCTTTGATGACATCTTTATTCTCATAAACCGCAATAGGAGCATCTGCTTTTTGTTTTTCACGAATCAATTCTATCGCCCTTTCTAAATCGACATCAAAAGCACTTTCCCCTTTATCCAGTGAAACGAATTTTTTTCCGTATCTGACATAAGGACCAAATCTGCCTACATTGGCCTCAACTTCTTCACCTTCAAATATTCCTAATTTTCTGGGTAATTGAAAAAGCTCCATGGCCTCTTCGTAGGTAATCGTATTAAGCGATTGTTCGGGGAGCAAGCTGGCAAATAATGGTTTGTCCTCTTCCTCAACGGTACCAATTTGCACCATAGGACCGAATCGTCCCAAACGAACCGCTACCTGTCTTCCGGATTTAGGATCTGTGCCCAGGACACGTTCTCCGCTGGCGCGGAGGGCGTTCTCTTCAACATCGAGTACTTTGGGGTGGAAATCCTTATAAAAGACTTTCAATACCTTTTGCCAATCTTCCCTACCTTCGGCAATTTCGTCAAAATCTTCCTCCACTTTGGCCGTAAAGTTATAGTCCAGAATATGCGCAAAATTATCTACCAAAAAATCATTGACGATAATCCCGATATCCGTTGGAACAAGCTTTCCTTTATCAGAACCAATTAATTCGGATAGTGATTTTTCCTCAATTTTATCTGACTCCAATATCAGTTGCGAATACTTTCTTTCTTCACCTTCAATACTGCCCTTTTCTACATAACCCCTATTTTGAATAGTAGATATTGTTGGCGCATAGGTAGAAGGTCTTCCTATACCCAATTCCTCTAATTTCTTTACCAGTGTAGCTTCTGTATATCTGTAAGGAGGCCTTGTAAAGCGTTCCGTTGCCGTTATATAATTATAGTACAGGTGATCCCCAATTTTCATTGCAGGAAGCAGTCCTTCCTGTTCTTCAGCTATATCCTCTTCGTCCTTACCTTCAAGATATACTTTTAAAAACCCATCAAATTTAATGACTTCTCCATTCGCGGTAAATTGCTCCTGATAGGAGTTGGTCTTTATTTTTACATTGGTCCTTTCCAATTCTGCATCGCTCATTTGTGAGGCAAGTGTGCGCTTCCAAATCAATTCATACAATTTTGCCTGATCTCTCTCCAATGAAGGAGATTGTAAATTCATATCCGTGGGGCGTATGGCCTCATGCGCTTCCTGGGCACCTTTAGATTTACCTTTGTAATTTCTGACTTTACTGTATTTCTCGCCATAATTCTTAATGATGGTGTCCTTGGCCGCTCCTATGGCTTCCCCGGATAAATTTACACTATCCGTCCTCATATAGGTAATAAGACCAGCTTCATATAAGCGCTGGGCAACCTGCATGGTTCTTGCTACTGAAAAATACAATTTCCTGGATGCCTCCTGTTGTAATGTAGAAGTCGTAAACGGGGCCGCCGGGGATTTTTTAGCAAGTTTTTTATCCAGAGCGGAAACAGAAAATACAGCGCCGGCATTTTTATTCAAAAATGCAAGGGCCTCACCCTTTGTTTCAAAGTTCTTTAAGAGTTTTGCGCCAAATACACTTCCATTCTCCGTTTTAAATTCCGCCACTACCTTATAGGAAGCTTCCGGGTTAAAAGCATCGATTTCGCGTTCCCTTTCAACAATTAATCGAACAGCTACAGATTGAACCCTTCCTGCGGATAAGCCGGGTTTAATTTTTTTCCAAAGAACAGGGGATAACTCATAGCCAACCAACCTATCCAGAACTCTTCTCGCCTGCTGGGCGTTAACCAGGTTATAATTTATTTCTCTGGGGTTTTCAATTGCCTTTTGGATAGCCGACTTGGTAATGGAATTAAATACAATACGTTTAGTCCTGGATCGATCAAGGTTCAGTGTCTCTGCCAAATGCCAGGAAATAGCTTCTCCTTCACGGTCTTCATCACTTGCAAGCCATATGGTCTCTGCTTTTTTAGCGAGGTCCTTCAACTTTTTTACAACAGGCTTCTTCTCCTGGTCGACAATATATTTCGGTTTAAAATCATTCTCAACATCAACTCCTAATTCCTTGGAAGGAAGATCTGCTATATGTCCAAAGCTAGACTCAACTTTAAAATCTTTTCCTAGAAATTTTTCTATTGTTTTAGCCTTTGCAGGCGACTCTACGATTACTAAATTCTTAGCCATTCATCAGTTTTTGAAAAAACAAAAGTATATGAAATTTTTTATTCTAGCCGATAAGATCGTAAATCCAAGTCCTTAGCAAGTTCAAAGTATTAGTAATTTAGTGCCTTATACAATGTATTTAGGATTTGTTTTTAATTGGCCAAAAGAAATAAAAAATATGTTATTTTTATCCAAATCGCTAACCCAACATATTATGCTTCACAAAATCTTTAAACTGGTTTTTATCCTTTTTCTAATTATTCCTGTAACTTCAAATTCGCAAAGAAAAACTAAAGACAATAACTCTGCTATATATAATGAAGCCCTTTACAGAAGCATAGAATGGAGATTAGTAGGTCCGTTCCGAGGTGGCAGGGCCGGAACCGTAACAGGTGTAAAGGATAATGATTTGCTTTACTATATGGGAACTGCCGGTGGCGGCGTTTGGAAAACTACCGATGCAGGAAGCACATGGGAATGTATTTCTGACGGTTTTTTTGGGGGCTCCATAGGGGCCGTTGCCGTTTCAGAATCTGATCCTAATGTAATCTATGTGGGGGAAGGGGAACAAACGCTGCGAGGAAATGTTTCTTCCGGAAACGGGATTTGGAAAAGTGTAGATGCCGGAGAGACATGGAAATTTATTGGCCTGGAGGGTTCCGAACACATTGCCAGAATACGCATTCACCCTACCAATCCCGATATTGTTTATGTTGCCGCCATCGGAAATCTATGGATTCCCAATAAGACCAGAGGAGTTTACAAAAGTCTTGACGGCGGTTCTTCCTGGGAAAGGATTCTTTATATAAGTGATAAAGCTGGAGCGGGTGATCTCATTATGGATCCTAATAATCCCAGAATTCTATATGCCTCCACATGGGAAATGAAGAGAAATGGTTATAGAATGGACAGCGGAGGACCAGATAGCAAACTTTATAAAAGCACTGATAGTGGCATTACGTGGATGGATATTTCAGAGCATGATGGGCTTCCTTCAGGACCCTGGGGTATTGTGGGTATTACCGTATCGCCTGTAGATTCCAATAGAGTCTGGGCAATAATAGAAGCAGAAGATGGTGGGCTTTTCAGATCTGATGATGCAGGAAAAACCTGGAAAAAAATCAACGAAAACAGAGCGCTTAGACAAAGAGCCTGGTACTATAGCAGAATTTATGCAGATACCCAGGATAAGGATAAGCTTTATGTAATGAACGTAAGTTATGGTGTGTCTGCGGATGGCGGCAAAACTTTTACCTTGAAAAATGCCCCTCACGGTGATCATCATGATTTATGGAT
>Ga0209536_100005504_pt1 | contig 19630 bp, 17 predicted proteins | sample DeeMarSeWOR28_12_FD_187461 | JGI IMG/M metagenome (GOLD analysis project Ga0209536, IMG submission 187461) | Marine sediment microbial communities from White Oak River estuary, North Carolina - WOR-2-8_12 (SPAdes) (version 2) | ecosystem: Environmental > Aquatic > Marine > Intertidal zone >...
GAGCTGGTGGATGTGATTGTCACGGAACGCGGCGTGGTGGAAGCGCCAACGCATGATAAAGTCGTGGCAATGATGAAAAACGCACAATAGATCGTAGTCAATTCATCTGAGGCTTTCATATAACCTCTCTCCCCGCTTTTTTATTAGATGCAGTAGGGTGCACTAGTATGTTATGATTCGGCGAATAAATCGGCGCTGGATAATAAATTAGTCGACAATAAAATTGAATAATTATTAACCACACATTCCACACTTGTTACGATAATTCCAAATACCTGAGATGAAAGTCCCGAGATGGTAGATTTCGCGAAAGAAGTTGTTCAGATCGATATCGAAGATGAAATGAAGCAGTCGTACCTCGATTACGCCATGAGCGTTATCGTGGGACGGGCTTTGCCGGATGTGCGCGATGGCATGAAGCCGGTGCATCGACGGGTGCTGTTCGCGATGAGCGAGCTGGGTAACGACTGGAACAAGCCCTATAAAAAATCAGCGCGTATCGTCGGCGACGTTATCGGTAAGTATCACCCCCATGGCGACACCGCGGTCTATGACACCATTGTGCGTATGGCGCAACCGTTCTCCCTGCGTTACATGCTGGTGGATGGTCAGGGTAATTTCGGATCTGTGGATGGTGATGCTGCGGCGGCTATGCGTTACACCGAAGTGCGCATGTCACGCATCGCTCACGAGCTACTGGCGGATATCGATAAAGAAACCGTCAACTTTGTTCCCAACTATGATGAATCGGAAAAAGAGCCCGCGGTATTTCCGGCGCGCATTCCATCGCTGCTCATCAATGGCTCCTCGGGTATCGCCGTGGGTATGGCGACCAATATCCCCCCGCACAATTTGTCCGAAGTGGTCGACGCCTGCGTGGCGTTTATCGATGATGAAAACATTGATGTGCGTGGCTTGATGCAACACATTCCCGGACCGGATTTTCCCACGGCTGGCATCATCAACGGTACCCAGGGTATTCACCTGGCCTATCGTACCGGTCGCGGTCGTATCTATGTGCGCGCGCGTACCGAAATCGAAGAGTATGGAAATGGCAAGCAACGCATTGTGGTTACCGAGTTACCTTACCAGGTCAACAAGGCGCGTTTGATCGAAAAGATCGCGGAGCTGGTCAAGGACAGAAAAATCGAAGGTGTGTCTGAGCTGCGTGACGAGTCCGACAAGGACGGTATGCGCGTGGTAATTGAATTGCGCCGCGGTGAAGTGGCCGAAGTGTTGCTCAACAATCTATACCAGTTAACCCAAATGCAATCGGTCTTTGGTATCAACATGGTGGCGCTGGTTGATGGCCAGCCGCGCTTGTTGAACTTGCAGCAGATCATCTCGGCGTTTATTGATCATCGCCGTGAAGTGGTGACACGCCGTACGGTGTTTGAATTACGTAAGGCGCGCGAACGGGCGCATACACTGGAAGGCCTCGCGGTCGCGCTCGCCAATATTGATCCTATCATAGCCTTGATCAAGGCTGCCGCTAATCCGGCGGAAGCCAAGCAAGGCTTGCTCGATAATGTCTGGGAGCCGGGCATTGTGGTGACCATGCTGGAGCGTGCCGGCGCCGAAGCTTCACGTCCGGACGGTCTGGGTGCCGAATTTGGTTTGAGTGATAAAGGTTATCGCTTGAGTGAAGCTCAGGCGCAGGCGATTCTTGATTTGCGCTTGCATCGCTTGACCGGTCTTGAGCAGGAAAAAATCATTGATGAGTACAAGGAACTGCTGGAGACCATTCGCGATTTGCGGGAAATCCTCGCTGATACTGCGCGTTTGATGCAGGTAATACGCGATGAACTTGTCGATATCAAGGAACGTTACGGCGACAAGCGCCGCACGGAAATCAACGAAACTCACGTTGATCTCAGTATGGAAGATTTGATAAGCGAGGAAGACGTAGTGGTCACCCTGTCACATGAAGGGTATGCCAAGGCGCAACCGCTATCCGATTATCGCGCACAGCGGCGTGGTGGTCGCGGCAAGAGCGCCACCGCCATGAAAGATGAAGATTTCGTTGACAAGTTATTCATCGCCAATACCCATGATACGATTTTATGTTTCTCCAGTTTCGGTAAAGTGTACTGGAAGAAAGTGTTTGAATTGCCACAAGCAGGGCGTGCGGCGCGCGGTAAACCGATCGTCAATCTGTTGCCGCTGGATCCGGAAGAACGCATAACCGCCGTGTTACCGATTCGCGAATATCTGGAAGGTGAATACATTTTCTTTGCTACTGCAACCGGTACGGTGAAGAAGACGCCATTGAAAGATTTCTCACGGCCTCGCGCCAGCGGCATTATCGCCATTGATTTGCGTGAAGGAGATCAATTGGTGGGTGTGGATCTCACCGATGGCAAGCGCGACATCATGTTGTTCAGCAGCGCCGGCAAAGTGATTCGCTTCAAGGAAAATAATGTGCGACCCATGGGCCGTAATGCCAGTGGCGTGCGCGGTATTAAGTTGGGTGAAGGACAGAAAGTCATATCACTCATCACCGCCGCGGACGACAGTGTCGGTTGCGTGCTGACTGCCACCGCCAATGGGTTTGGTAAACGTACCCTGCTGGAAAATTATCCATCCCACGGTCGTGGTGGCCAGGGCGTGGTATCAATACAGGTGAATGAACGCAATGGTGACGTGGTGGGTGCTGCGCTGGTAGGTGACGATGATGAGATCATGCTGATTTCGGACGGTGGTACCCTGGTAAGAACAAGGGTTGCAGAAATTTCTACCTTAGGGCGTAACACGCAAGGTGTGCGTCTGATTGGCCTGAGTAAAGGCGAGAAGCTCGTGGGTATTGAATGTATCGCCGAAGAGCAGGAAGACGAAGAAGAAGCTGGTTAAAAACGCCACCCGTGCCATGCATGAAATGTGTGATCAATAGCATGGTTGAGTTAACGTTAAGATTAAACGTTAAATAGTTAATAAGTAGTTTCGTTTATTGTCAGTGTTGAGATACTACGCTGGCCGTCCGGATTATTAAATTCATATCAATTTCTAGCAAAGGGGTTGTCAGATGACACGAGTCTATAATTTTAGTGCAGGTCCCGCGGCTATTCCTGAAGAAGTGTTGACGCAAGCCGGAGAAGAATTGCTGGATTGGCAAGGGTCGGGGATGTCGGTGATGGAAATGAGCCACCGTGGCAAAGAGTTCATGTCCATCGCCGAGCAGGCCGAAGCGGATCTACGCGAAATTCTTGCCATCCCAGCAAACTATAAGGTGCTGTTCCTGCAGGGTGGTGCTTCGACCCAGTTTGCCATGATCCCCATGAACCTGGCAGCCAGTGGCAAGGCGGATTATATCAACACCGGTTCCTGGTCAAAGAAGGCGATTGCGGAAGCCAAACGTTTCACCCAGGTCAATATCGCTGCCACGACCGAAGACAGTAAATTTTCCTGTGCGCCGGAGCAGGAAGAGTTGAAACTGGATAGCAGTGCCGCGTACGTGCATTACACACCTAACGAAACTATCGGTGGCGTGGAGTTTTCCTATGTGCCGGAAACCGGTGACGTACCCCTGGTGGCGGATATGTCGTCCACAATTCTATCGCGTCCCATTGATGTCAGTCGCTACGGTATTATCTATGCGGGAGCGCAAAAGAACATTGGCCCTGCAGGTTTGACCGTGGTAATAATCCGCGACGATTTGCTGGATAAAGCCGGAGACAATGTGCCAGCGATGCTGAATTATAAAACCCATGTTGAAAATGACTCCATGTACAATACACCGCCGACCTATGCGTGGTACGTGGCTGGCCTCGTTTTCCAGTGGATCAAACGTAAAGGCGGCTTATCTGCGATGGCGGAAATCAATTTGCGCAAGGCTGACAAGTTATATGCCGCCATTGATAATTCGCCTTTTTATCAGAATCCGGTGGAGCACGGCTCGCGTTCCTGGATGAACGTGCCGTTCACGCTCGCCAATGCCGAGCTCGATCCCATGTTTCTTTTACAGGCCAAAGAGGCGGGCCTGGTCACATTAAAAGGGCATCGTTCCGTGGGCGGTATGCGCGCCAGTATTTATAACGCCATGCCGGAAGCTGGCGTGGATGCCTTGATTGCGTTCATGGCGGATTTCGAAAAGCGCCACGCGTAAGGTGAAGAAAGAGATTTCACGTTGTAATGACTAAAGACAAAAGTAAGGACCCAGCATGTATAAAATATTGACCCTCAATAATATCTCGGTGAAAGGACTGGAGCGTTTACCGCGCGATAAATACGAAATCGCCTCCGAAATCCAGCACCCGGATGCCATGCTGCTGCGTTCGTTCAAAATGCACGACATGGAAATTCCGGTCAGCCTGAAAGCGGTAGGTCGTGCCGGCGCTGGGGTCAACAATATCCCGGTGGAAAAGCTGAGCAAAATGGGTATTCCGGTATTCAATGCGCCGGGCGCCAATGCCAACGCGGTAAAAGAACTGGTGATCGCCGGCATGCTGCTGGCGTCACGCAATATCTGCCAGGCCTGGGATTTCGCACGCAATCTCAATGGCAGTGATGAGGAAATCAATAAAGCCGTAGAAGCTGGTAAGAAGAACTTCGGGGGCTTCGAATTACCGGGGCGTACCCTGGGCGTGATAGGTCTTGGTGCCATAGGTCGCCTGGTGGCAAACACCGCGGCATCACTGGGCATGAATGTCATTGGCTATGATCCGGGAATCACGGTGGAAGGCGCCTGGCAATTGTCCTCGGATGTTGAGAAAGCGCAGGGTATTGACGATTTGTTATCGCGTGTTGACTATGTGACGTTTCATGTGCCATTGGTGGATGGCACGCGCCACATGATTAATGCGGAAAGACTGCGTTTGATGAAAAAGGGTGTCGTGATACTGAATTTCGCCCGCTCCGGTATCGTGGAAGATGAAGCGGTTGCCGCCGCCATCAAGGAAGGTAAAGTGTACGCTTATGTCTGCGACTTTCCATCGAACCTGTTAAAGACGCATGAGCGCGTGATTACCTTACCCCATCTGGGTGCTTCAACTGTGGAAGCAGAAGATAATTGCGCCATCATGGTTGCCGACCAGGTACGCAATTATCTGGAGTACGGCAATATAGTGAACTCCGTGAATTTTCCCGAAGTTGTCATGCCGCACACAGAAGGTTGTCGTATCGCTATCGTGAACTCCAATGTGCCCAATATGGTGGGCCAAATTTCCACGACCATGGCCAAGGCGGGCTTGAATATAGTTGATATGTTAAATAAATCCAGGGGTGAACTGGCGTATACCCTGACCGATGTCGATCAGCCGGTGCCGGAAGCGGTACTCAAGGAAATTTCCCACATAAACGGTGTATTGGGAGTGCGCACCTGCGAAGGCTGGACGAAATAACCTGGCAGTCAGTGCTGGATAGAAAAAACATGGCTATTGGTTTATGACCAGGCTTTGCACCCTAGAGATTTAGATTAGAATCCATTAATGGCAGACGACAAAAAACTACAGGCGCTGCGTGAACGCATTGATAAACTGGATCAACAAATCCAGGCGCTTATTAATGAACGTGGTGAAGTGGCCCAGGCAGTGGCCAAGTTGAAAGAATCCGCTGGCAAGGATATCGCGTTCTATCGACCGGAGCGTGAAGCGCAGGTGTTGCGCGAGGTATTGACGCGTAACAAAGGTCCGATACCGGGCGAGGAAATGGCGCGCCTTTTTCGGGAAATTATGTCGGTATGCCTGGCCCTGGAACAACCCATGACCATCGCCTACCTGGGTCCGGAAGGCACCTTTACCCAGGCGGCGGCCTTAAAACATTTCGGTCATTCCGTTGGTACCTTGCCGCTGGGGGCGATCGATGAAGTATTCCGCGAAGTGGAAGCCGGTGCGGCGCATTACGGCGTAGTCCCCATCGAAAATTCCACCGAAGGCGTGGTGAATCATACCCTGGATCGGTTCATGATTTCCTCGTTGAAAATCTGCGGCGAAGTGGAGTTGCGTGTCCATCATAATCTGATGGGTAACATGCAGGATATCAGTGAGATCAAACAAATTTATTCCCATCAACAGTCACTGGCGCAATGCCGCAAATGGCTGGATGAAAATCTGTCCGGGGTTGAACGGGTCGCAGTCGGCAGCAATGCCAAGGCTGCGCGAATCGCGAAGGAAGAGCCGGGTGCTGCGGCCATTGCCAGCGATATTGCTGCATCCATTTATGAACTGAATATCCTGCGCAAAAATATCGAAGACTGGCCCGATAACACCACCCGCTTTTTGATCATTGGCCGTCAGGAAACGCCGCCATCAGGTGCCGATAAAACTTCCCTGTTGGTATCCACCATGAACAAGCCGGGTGCATTGCATCGCTTGTTGAATCCGCTGGCGAATAACAATATTTCCATGTCACGTATCGAGTCGCGTCCCTCCCGTATGACCATGTGGGATTACGTGTTTTTCATTGATATCGAGGGTCACAAAAACGATCCACAGATTGCCGTGGCGTTGGCTGAACTGGAAAAAGAAGCGGCCATGTTAAAAATCCTGGGTTCCTATCCCAAGGCAGTGCTGTAACGCCGACGCCGTTCTTAAAGATTATTCGATAAGCAACATGCTTCGTATCAGTTTAAGACTTGGTGATAACAGACTTTGCTACATCAGGCATCAGTATCAGGAGAGAGCGTGAATAATTATCTGGAATTGGCGGCGCCGGGATTAAAAGGCTTGCAGCCCTATCAACCGGGGAAACCGATTGAAGAACTGGAGCGTGAATACGGTATCTCGAATATTATCAAGCTTGCATCTAACGAGAATCCTCTGGGGCCCAGTCTGCTGGCGCTGGAGGCGATTAAGCAGGAGCTTGATGAGTTAGCGCGTTACCCGGACGGCAATGGCTTTGCGCTCAAGCAGGCGTTGTCACAAAAGCTCGGAGTGGAAAAGTCACATATTACATTGGGTAACGGTTCTAATGATATTCTGGAATTAATTGCACGGGCCTTCGCGACGGCTGACAACGACGTTATTTTTTCCCAACACGCTTTCGCGGTGTATCCCATCGTGACCCAGGCGGTTAATGCCAGGGCGGTGGTAATACCCGCCAAAGATTGGGGGCATGACCTGGAAGCTATGGCCCAGGCAGTGACCGATCGCACGCGCCTGGTGTTTATTGCCAATCCTAACAATCCCACAGGCACCTATCTCACCGCCGACAAGTTGAAAGGGTTTATTGCCGGTTTACCTCGCCATGTAATTGTAGTCGTTGACGAAGCCTATTTTGAATACGCTCATGACCCACGCATGCAGGCCGATGGCTATCCCGATGTTACGCAGTGGCTGGGTGAGTTTCCTAATCTGATCGTGACGCGCACGTTTTCCAAGGCTTATGGTCTGGCGGCATTACGTGTCGGCTATTCTGTCTCGGATCCGGGTATTGCCGATTTGCTGAATCGTGTCAGGCAGCCTTTCAATGTTAATCATCTGGCGATTGTTGCTGCTACGGCGGCATTGAATGATAGCCAGCATCTCGATAAAGGTATTCACCTTAATGCGGTGGGTATGCAACAACTGGTAGAAGGCTTCGATACATTGGGTCTTGATTTCATTCCTTCGGTGGGTAATTTCGTATGCGTGGATGTCGGAAAAGCCGCGGCAACCGTGTATGATGCTTTGTTACACGAAGGCGTTATTGTGCGGCCGGTGGCGAACTATCAAATGCCCCAGCACCTGCGTGTGACGATTGGTTTGCCGCAAGAGAATGAACGATTTTTACAGGCCCTGCGCAAAGTACTGGCCTGATTGGGTATCGATAGTTTGAGATGACCATGATCAAGCAACTCACCATTATCGGCGTCGGCCTGATTGGCGGATCCCTGGCGCGGGCGCTGCAGGAAGCCGGTGTGGTCAGGGAAATTGTGGGTTGTGGACGCGACAAGGATCAGTTGCAGCAGGCCATTGATCTGGGGGTGATTAACAAATACGAAATCGACGTATCCAGGGCTGTAGCGGGTTCGGATGTCGTGGTCGTGGCAGTACCTGTTGGAGCCATGGAAGCAATATTCAAACAATTGCAATCAGCGGTATCGGAGCAGGCAGTTATTACCGACGTGGGCAGCACCAAGGGCAGCGTGATTCATTCAATACGCGCGGCATACGGTAGCATACCTGCCAACTTTGTGCCTGGCCATCCTATCGCTGGCACCGAAAAAAGTGGCGTCGCAGCATCGTTTGCCGGTCTGTTTCATCATCGGCGTGTGGTGTTAACACCGCTACAGGAGACCGACAAAGCCGCTGTGGATCTGGTGCGCAAAATGTGGGAGGCCACCGGAGCAGTCGTCAGCGAAATGGATGTGAAACATCATGACGACGTGTTGGCCGCCACCAGCCACTTACCCCACTTGCTGGCATTTGCTTTGGTGGATACTCTGGCCGCCCTGGATGAAAAAGCGGAAATCTTTCAGTATGCCGCCGGTGGTTTCCGGGATTTTACTCGCATTGCATCCAGCGATCCGCAAATGTGGCATGACATCTGTGTTAATAATCGTGAGGCCATATTACAGGTCCTGCAGCGTTTTCAGTCGGATCTCGACAAACTCGGCAAGGCCATTGCCAACAACGATAGCGAGTACATTCTGGACGTGTTCAAGCGGGCCAAGGCATCGCGGGATGATTTCAGTCATTAACCCTGATCGCTAACAAGAAATTAATATTCAATACAAACACTACAAAAGCAAAATTATCAAGAAGCACATGAGTCAATCCCATTCTGAAACCAACGTGATCTTTCAGGCGCAACCGGGCGGCCGTTTAACCGGTACCTTGCGGGTGCCTGGAGATAAATCCATTTCCCATCGTTCCATTATGCTGGGTTCCCTTGCCAACGGCACCACGCAGATCAGTGGTTTTCTGGAGGGCGACGACAGTCTGGCTACACTGGCCGCGTTTCGCGCCATGGGCGTCAATATCGAAGGGCCAATCAATGGTAAGGTGACGGTGCACGGCGTGGGACTGCATGGTCTCAAGGCACCGGCCCAGCCGTTGGATCTGGGTAATTCCGGCACCTCGATTCGCCTGTTAGCAGGACTGATGGCCGGGCAGGCGTTTGATGTCACCATGACCGGTGATGCCTCGCTATCGAAACGCCCCATGCGCCGGGTGACCGAACCGCTGGCGTCGATGGGGGCGAAAATTGATACTACGGAACAGGGCACCGCGCCGTTACGCGTACATGGCGGTGCGCCATTAAAAGGGATCAACTATGAGATGCCGGTGGCCAGCGCCCAGGTGAAGTCCTGTGTGCTACTGGCAGGTTTATATGCTGAAGGCAAGACCTGTGTGACTGAACCGGCACCGACACGGGATCATACCGAACGTATGCTGCAAGGGTTTGGTTATCCGGTCGAAGTCAGCGGAAGTACAGTTTGTCTGGAGGGTGAAGGAACACTTTCTGCCACGAACATCGAAGTGCCCGCGGATATTTCTTCGGCGGCGTTTTTTCTCGTCGCTGCCAGCATCGCCGAAGGTTCACAACTGACCCTGGAACATGTGGGGATGAATCCTACACGTATTGGCGTAATCAATATATTGCGTGCCATGGGTGCGGACATCAGCGTCAGCAACGAACGTGAAGTGGGCGGTGAACCGGTGGCAGATCTGACCGTGACATCGGCGCCACTCAAAGGCATTCATATTCCCGAAGACCAGGTGCCGTTGGCCATTGATGAATTCCCGGTGTTATTTATTGCCGCTGCCTGTGCCCAGGGTGAAACGGTGTTGACCGGTGCGGAAGAGTTACGGGTCAAGGAAAGTGACCGTATCCAGGTAATGGCCGATGGCCTGCAGGCATTGGGTATCGATGCCCGGCCCACATCCGATGGCATGATTATTCAGGGTGGCCAAATGGGTGGCGGTGAAATCCAGAGCCATGGTGACCACCGTATTGCCATGGCGTTTGCCGTCGCCAGTTTGCGCGCCAGCGCGCCAATCACTATCCATGATTGCGCCAATGTGAATACTTCGTTTCCCAATTTTGTCACCCTGGCGGGTGGGGTGGGACTCAACATTGCTGTGGTCAGCGAATAATTTGTCACAAACCGCGATGTGTTCGTGAGTGTTTCGAAATTTCTCTCATTATGAATCAGACACCCGATTTATCCGCACCCGTTATCACCATCGATGGCCCCAGTGCCTCGGGTAAGGGTACCATTAGCGCTCTGGTGGCCAGGGCGCTGGGTTGGCAAATGCTGGATAGCGGAGCCCTGTACCGGTTAGTTGCCTATGCGGCGCTAAAACATGACGTCCCGCTGGATGAAGTCGAGCGCCTGGAACAGATCGCCCGCGAGTTGAATGTGCGCTTCGAGGCCGGAGTAAATAACCGGGAAACAAGCATTTACCTGGATGACGAAAACGTGACGGGGGCAATTCGCGGCGAAGACTGCGGTAATGCCGCATCGACGGTGGCGGCGATCCCGGAAGTGCGCACAGCATTGCTGGATCGCCAGCGCGCTTTTCAGCAGCAACCGGGTCTGGTGGCGGATGGACGCGATATGGGCACCGTGGTCTTTCCCGATGCCGTCCTGAAAATATATCTCACCGCGAGTGCCGAGGAACGGGCAAAAAGGCGCTATAACCAGTTGATAGAAAAGGGAGTAAGTGTTACCCTTGCCGACCTCTTTAACGAGATCGCCGAACGTGACCAGCGCGATAGCCAACGTGCTGCGGCTCCCTTAAAACCGGCCATTGATGCCGTGGAACTGGACACTACCCATATGACCATTTCCGCCGTGGTTGATCACATACTGTCGCTGTATCGCGAACGGTAAATTCTCCGTTAAATTGAAACTTATTGGTGTTCGAGGCCTCGAACTTGCATCAAAGTGGCCCTGTGTCTTGCCTGTTACTACGAATACGGCAAGTGACAGGTTCTCTGCAGGCCGAAGGGTTTTCGGGCAAATTGTCAAACCAGCCAATTATGGCGAGTCGTTTCAGGCAATCCAATTGCGACTTTTACTTTAGCTGCATTCAAGTTAAAGAGGCGGATGTAAGCGTCGAAGTGGCAAGTTGGAGGTATTACCAGGAACGCCAAGGAAAAATGAATCATGAGCGAAAGTTTTGCCGATCTATTTGAACAAAGTCTCTCCCAAACCAAAATGCGTCCCGGTACCATTATTACCGGTGAAGTGGTCGATATCAGTTCCGACTTCGTAGTTGTCAACGCCGGACTAAAATCCGAAGGCGTTATCTCCGCACAAGAATTTCAGGATGAAAATGGCCAGATCAATGTCAACGTTGGCGATGAAGTGGAAGTCGCACTGGAATACGTTGAAGACGGATTTGGTGAAACCCGGTTATCCCGCGAAAAAGCAGTGCGTGCCCGTTCCTGGATCATGCTGGAAAAAGCCTATGAAGCCGGCGAAACGGTAATGGGTGTGATCAATGGCAAGGTCAAAGGGGGCTTTACGGTTGAATTAAATGACGTACGTGCATTCCTGCCCGGTTCTTTGGTGGATGTGCGTCCGGTACGCGACTTGTCATATCTCGAAGGCAAGCAGCTCGAATTCAAGGTCATCAAGCTCGATCAGAAGCGTAACAATGTTGTGGTATCACGCCGCGCGGTGGTGGAAGAAGAATCCAGTGAAGAGCGCGATCAGCTGATTGAGAACCTGCAGGAAGGCCAGGTGGTCAAGGGTATCGTCAAGAACCTTACTGACTATGGCGCGTTTATCGACCTCGGCGGCATCGACGGTCTGCTGCATATCACGGACATGTCCTGGAAACGTATCAAGCACCCCAGTGAAATCGTCAACGTGGGCGATGAGATCGACGTTAAGGTGCTGAAGTTTGATCGTGATAAAACCCGCGTATCGCTGGGTCTGAAGCAAATGGGTGAAGATCCATGGCTTGATATTACCCGTCGTTACCCGGTGGGTTCCCGTCTGTTTGGCAAGGTTACCAACCTGACCGATTACGGTTGTTTCGTTGAGATTGAAGAGGGTGTGGAAGGTCTGGTGCATGTTTCTGAAATGGACTGGACCAACAAGAATGTCAGCCCCAACAAGATTGTGCAGTTGGGTGATGATGTCGAGGTCATGGTGCTGGAAATCGACGCCGAACGTCGCCGTATCTCCCTGGGCATGAAGCAATGCAAAGCCAATCCCTGGGATGAGTTTGCGGCGCACCACAATAAAGGTGACAAGATTGTCGGTACAATCAAGTCCATCACCGATTTTGGTATTTTTATCGGCCTGGATGGCGGTATTGACGGTCTGGTGCATCTCTCGGACATTTCCTGGAACGCCACTGGCGAAGATGCGGTTCGTGATTACAAGAAAGGTGACGAAATCGAGACTGTGATTCTGGCGATTGACCCTGAGCGCGAGCGCATCTCGCTGGGTGTGAAGCAGCTGGAACAGGATCCGTTCAGCAACTACCTGGCGGAGCATCCCAAGGGTAGCATTGTAACCGGTAAGGTCATCGAGGTGGACGCCAAGGGTGCTGTTGTGCAGTTGATGGAGGGCATTGAAGGTTATCTGCGGGCGTCTGAAATTACCCGTGATCGTGTGGAAGATGCGCGCACCCTGTTGAAGGAAGGGGAAGAGGTGGAGGCCAAGTTCATTGGCGTCGACCGCAAGAACCGCGTCATCAACCTGTCGATCAAGGCGAAAGATTCCCAGGAAGAGGCAGAGGCGATGGAAGATTACAGCCGCCAGTCAGACTCTCAGGGGGCAACAACCCTGGGTGACCTGATCAAAGAGCAGATGGATAATCAATAACTGTCTACGTACTGATCAATTGGCGAAAAAACGGTAATTTTTCCCAGAAATGCTATTTAAATCGTGGGTTTAGCTGCTAATATTATTGGGGTAGCTAGACCCACGTGACTATTAAGGTTTATCGGTTTGTGACGTTAATATGGAGACTGGGTTTGCGTTCATCGTTGTTTGATGGGCGGGGTACAGAAGTTCATTGGGTCTGCGAAGGCCTGCTGATTGATCCTAGGGAATCACGAGCATGACGAAATCCGAACTAATAGAACGAATAGCAAAAAAACAACCGCATCTTCCATACAAAGATGTAGAGCTGTCTGTGAAAACGCTGATTGAACAAATGGCTCAAAAACTATCAACTGGTAACCGCATAGAAATTCGTGGATTTGGTAGTTTTTCGCTGCATTATCGCCCACCACGTATTGGACGGAATCCAAAAACCGGTGAAGCGGTGGCGCTCTCTGGAAAGTATGTGCCACATTTTAAACCGGGCAAGGAGTTACGCGAACGCGTAAATAATGTAAAGTAGGGGCGGTAAGCGGCTGTTCTTACCCAAATACCAAGATATAAAAAAACGGTATCGGTGGAGACGCCCGTACCGTTTTTTTATGGCCCGGATTTTATCTATCATAATTTATCGCCACAATCGCAATATAGATAGCGTTATAACGGCATAGCGTTACGGTACAGCGTTAATAATGGCGCAATAATGCATTTCGAACTTTTTATTAAACAGGATTTATCGCGGATTTATCGCCATGAAGCGCATAGTTAATCTGGTTCTGATTTTGATTGTTACCCTGGTAACGGTCACCTTTACCTTATTGAACTCACAACCGGTGAAGATAAATTATTATTTTGGCAGTTATGATATCGATTTGCTGATTGTGATTGTGATGGCTTTGGTGATCGGTGCGTTGCTGGGCGTAATGGCGGCGTTGGGTAAATTAGTCAGCTTGAAGCAGGAAATGTTACGCAAAGAAAAGAAAATAAAAGTTACCGAAAAGGAACTGGAGAACCTCCGGTCACTACCTCTTAAGGATGATCATTAAGTTCAGCGTGTTGATCAAATCCCGGATACGGTTGCATTAATTCATTGTCATGGAATATGCGTTAGTCGCTTTGTTGCTTCCCCTTGCTGCGTTGTCTGGTTGGTGGATCGGTCGCCGCAAGACGCGGACTGCAGGCGACAGTGGGGGGCAAGGCTTGTCCTCCGATTATTTTGCCGGACTTAATTTTTTACTCAATGAACAGCCGGACAAGGCCATCGATGTATTCATTAAAATGCTGGAAGTGAACAGTGACACCGTGGAGACCTATCTGGCACTGGGCAACCTGTTTCGCCGGCGCGGCGAAAGCGATCGCGCTATTCGTATTCATCAAAATCTGATTGCCCGGCCAACCTTGAATAAGGAACAGCGCACGCAGGCCTTGTTTGAACTGGGCAAGGATTACATGCGGGCGGGTTTTCTGGGACGGGCGGAAAACATTTTCCAGGAGCTGGTCGATGACAAAAATCATCGCGTGCCGGCGTTGAAAAACCTGCTGGATATTTATCAGCAGGAGCGGGACTGGAACAAGGCCATGGCCGCGGCGCGCAAACTGGAGAGCGTATCCAGCCAGAAAATGAACGTCGAAATCGCGCAATACTGTTGTGAGTTAGCCGAACTGTTCATGAAGGATGGTGATTACAAAGGCGCCATGAAGCTACTCAAACGGGCGCTCGGACACGACAAGAATTGCGCGCGCGCCAGCCTGTTGATTGGCCATATTGAAAAACGTAATGGTAATTATAAAGCCGCGCTGCGTGCGTTACGGCAGGTAGAACAGCAGGATGCCAGCTATTTGTCGGTAGCCCTGGAGCCCATGGTGGAGTGTCACCAGGCACTGGGTAAAATTGATGAAATGGCCGAGTATTTAAACTACGTCTTGCGGCAGTATGATGGCTTGACTCCCGTGGTGGAGCTGTCAGAAGTTACCCGACTGCAAAAGGATGAGAAGGCGGCGGCAGATCAGATTATGCAGTCGCTGCGAGCCAAGCCTACCGTAAATGGGCTGAATCAACTGCTAAAATTAATCCTGATCAATGCGGACGGCGAAGTACGCGAAAAACTCAGCATGATTCGCGATATCACCAGCCGCCTGGTGGAGGATAGACCTGTATATCGCTGCAAGAACTGCGGTTTTCGCGGCAAGAAATTGCACTGGCAGTGCCCTACCTGCCGGCACTGGTGCACGGTGAAACCAATTTTATCCGATGAGAAAGACAAATAGTTGCGCTATATGCGATAATTCGTATTTGCATTAAACAATAGAAGATATTTATGAAGAGTCATCAATGTATTTTAGTCACAGGCGGCGCTGGGTTCATTGGTTCGGCGTTAGTGCGCCATTTAATCGAAACAACAGATGTAAAAGTCGTGAACGTCGATGCACTCACGTACGCCGGTAACCTTCAATCTCTGGCAGACGTGGCGCAACATGCCAATTACCAATTTGAGCAGGTGGACATCTGCGATGCACCTGCTGTACAGCGCTTGTTTCGGGATTATCAACCGGACGCTGTGATGCATCTGGCGGCGGAGAGCCATGTGGACCGGTCCATCGATGGCCCCGCAGCGTTTATTCAAACCAATATTGTCGGTACCTATAATTTACTGGAAGCGGCGCGCGACTACTGGAAAACCTTGCCCGAATCCCGTCAGCAACAGTTCCGTTTTCATCATATTTCCACCGATGAAGTTTACGGTTCCTTGCCAGAAACGGGATTTTTTTTGGAAACCACCCCTTACCAACCTAATTCACCTTATTCTGCGAGCAAGGCCGCTTCAGATCACCTGGTACGGGCCTGGCACCATACCTATGGATTGCCCGTCGTCGTCACCAATTGTTCGAACAACTACGGTCCTTATCAATTTCCGGAGAAATTGATTCCGTTGATGATCCTAAATGCGCTGGAAGGTAAGCCTTTACCGGTTTATGGAAAAGGCGACAATGTGCGGGACTGGCTCTATGTGGAAGACCACGTCAAGGCGCTCACCGTAGTCCTGGAGCATGGCCAATTGGGCGAAACGTACAATATTGGCGGTAACAACGAAAAAACCAATCTTGAAGTGGTAAAAGCCGTATGCGTTTTATTGGATGAACTAGTGCCGGATTCACCACATCGACCCCACGAATCTTTAATTACTTATGTAAAGGATCGTCCCGGCCACGACAAACGCTATGCGATTGACGCGTCAAAAATCAAAAATGAACTGGGCTGGCAACCGGCGGAAACCTTTGAAACAGGATTACGCAAAACCGTGCAGTGGTATCTTGAACATGCTGACTGGTGCCGGCATGTGCAGGATGGTAGCTATCAGCGTGAACGATTGGGCGCCAACGTATAAGCTGATGCTGTCCAAGTTTAAAACTATTGAATAAGCAGCTCCATAAGGATGTAGGAACACAATTCATGAAACGTAAAGGTATTATTCTCGCCGGTGGCTCCGGTACCCGCTTGTACCCGGTGACACAAGCGGTGTCCAAGCAGCTGTTGCCCATCTATGACAAACCCATGGTGTATTATCCGTTAACTACACTGATGTTGGCAGGTATCCGGGATATCCTGTTAATTTCAACACCCATGGATACCCCGCGTTTTGAACACTTGCTGGGTGATGGTTCGCAGTGGGGAATCAATATCACATACGCCGTGCAGGAGAAACCGGAAGGTCTGGCCCAGGCGTTTATCATCGGCAAGGAATTTATTGGTAGTGATCCCGCGGCGTTGGTGCTGGGGGATAACGTGTTCTACGGGCATGATATTGCCGAGTCGTTGCAGGCTGCCAACGAACAACCTAAAGGCGCCACGATCTTTGCCTATCAGGTCAAAGATCCGCAGCGTTATGGGGTCGTGGAGATTGGTCCTGATGGTAATGCCGTTGGTATTGAAGAGAAGCCACTGAAGCCCAAGTCACGTCTGGCCGTCACCGGCTTATATTTTTATGACAATGAAGTGGTGGATGTCGCGGCGACAATTAAGCCTTCGGCGCGCGGAGAACTGGAAATTACCGATGTGAATAACCACTATCTTAATAAACAGGCGCTGTCGGTTGAGCTGTTGGGGCGGGGCATTGCCTGGCTGGATACTGGCACCCATGAATCCCTGCTCGAAGCATCGGCGTTTATCGAAACCATAGAAAAACGTCAGGGGTTGAAAGTGGCTTGCCCAGAAGAGGTGGCTTATCGCATGGGCTATATCGATCGGGAACAATTACAAAAACTGGCCGAACCGTTGTTAAAAACCGGTTACGGTGAGTATCTGCTGGAACTGTTGAGCTAGCCAATGCATGTTATCGAAACGCCTATCGCCGGTGTGAAAGTCATTGAGCCGAAGAGCTTTGGTGATGCGCGCGGCTTTTTCCTGGAAACCTTCAGTGCGCATCGCTATCGGGATGCGGGTATTGATGCAGTCTTTGTGCAGGACAATCATTCACGATCCCGCAAGGGCGTGCTGCGGGGCCTGCATTATCAATTGCAACATCCTCAGGGTAAGTTGGTCAGTGTGACCCGAGGTGAGGTGCTGGATATCGCGGTGGATATTCGTGTGGGCTCGCCGACGTTTGGCCAATGGTATAGTGTGTTGCTGAATGATGAGAATCATCGGCAAATGTATGTGGCACCCGGGTTGGCTCATGGCTTTGTGGTGCTATCCGAAACGGTCGATTTTGTCTACAAGTGCACGGACTATTATCACCCGGAAGACGAAAAGGGATTATTGTGGAACGATCCGGCGATCGGTGTGGATTGGCAAATTGACGAACCATTGCTTTCGGAAAAAGATCGTCACAATAAAACACTTGCCGAGTTGCAGGCCGCAAATGAACTCCCTCTCTATCAGGAAATAAAATGAAAATTTTATTATTGGGGGCAGGCGGCCAGGTGGGTCGCGAGCTGCCGGAAGTCGTCAACCAGTTGCGCAAAAACGAAATTGAAATTATTGGACTTGATCGATCGCAACTGGATATCACCCGGCAGGATCTGGTCGACCAGCGCATTACTGCAATCCAGCCTGCCCTAGTCGTTAATGCGGCCGCTTATACGGCAGTGGACAAAGCCGAGCAGGAAGCTGATCTTGCATTTGCCGTGAACCGGGACGCGCCTGGTTTTATTGCCAAAGCCTGTGCCAATAATGATATTCCTTTAGTGCATATCTCTACTGATTACGTATTCGATGGGGAAAAGTCGGGTGCTTATGTGGAAGATGATCCAGTCAATCCGCAAAGTGTTTACGGTCAAAGTAAGTGGGAAGGGGAAGAAGCCGTTCGACACAACCTGGAACGGCACATTGTATTGAGAACCAGCTGGGTATTCGGTGTCTACGGCAAGAACTTTGTCTATACAATGATACGATTGGGGAAGCAAAGAGAAGAACTGCGCATTGTGAATGATCAGTACGGTTGTCCCACAGCGGCCAATGCCATCGCCAGGGCTTTGGTTGTGATAAGCCAACGTGTTACCCAGGAGGGATTTGATAATTGGGGTACTTATCACTATTGCGGTCAACCGGACACCACCTGGTTTCATTTTGCAGAAGCGATTATTGCCGTCACCAAAGGGAAGTTTGATTATAATGTTCAACATATTCATCCGATCGCGACCCGTGAATTTCCAACGCCAGCAAAGCGGCCGCAAAACTCCGTTTTAAACTGTGATAAGATTCGCAGGATATTTGGTATTGAACAGGCAGATTGGAAGCATGATTTGCTGTCTATGATAGAGCATAAACATTTTTTGGAAATGGCCCAATGACATATCCATTGGTAAACCGCATATGATGACTGAGAATACCAACGATCCCAAAGTGATTGTTGCGCTTGATTTTGACGCCGCGGACAAGGCGCTGGCGTTGGTTGACCAGTTAAAGCCGGAGATGTGTCGTGTGAAAGTGGGTAAGGAATTGTTTACCCGCGCGGGTCCGCAACTGGTCAAACAGTTGATCGAGAAAGGGTTCGATGTTTTTCTGGATCTGAAATTTCATGATATACCGAATACGGTGGCCAAAGCCTGTGTCGCCGCAGCGGACCTGGGGGTATGGATGGTGAATGTGCATGCCCAGGGCGGTCCGAAAATGATGGAGGCAGCGCGGGAAGCTATTGAGGGAGCAAGCCATAAGCCGCTTCTGATTGCAGTCACCATATTGACCAGTCTTACGGATGACGACTTGCGCGCAGTAGGTTTGCAGGGTGGCGCGGAGGAAAATGTGTTGCGGCTAGCGAAGCTGGCGGAGCAATGCGGCCTGGATGGTGTGGTGTGCTCCCCAATGGAGGTGTTAACGCTGCGAGACCAGGTTGGAACGAATTTCAAATTGGTTACGCCTGGCATCCGTCCTGCGGGCAGTTCCAAAGATGATCAATCACGGGTAATGACACCAAAAACCGCATTACTGGCGGGATCGAGCTATATTGTTGTCGGTCGGCCGATTACCCAGGCCAAACATCCACTGGCTGCACTGCAGGCAATTCTCACTGAAATTAGGTGAAGTATTTACCTTGTTCGAAGCGACTGATTCCAATATTCTGGCAGCACACGTGAGGCGTTAAACATACAAATCATGTGAAACTGAAATAGATATTGCGAAAACCATTAACAATAAAAACAGGAGTAAAAAAATGAAGGTATTTACACGTCTTTTAGCAGGTCTGGTTTTATCGACATTATCATTTGCATCATTTGCCGCGGTAAATATCAATACCGCCGATGCCGACACCATCCAGAAGGAACTCAAAGGTATCGGAGCGCAAAAAGCCGAGGCTATCGTGGCTTACCGCCAGGCCAATGGCAATTACCAGTCCGCGGATGAATTGACAAATGTAAAGGGAATTGGTATCAAGACCGTGGACAAAAACCGTGACAATATCGTGCTGGAAGTAACTGATTCCTCAAAAT